>Ga0335070_10001013_pt1 | contig 32256 bp, 8 predicted proteins | sample Lox_Sample_13_FD_206722 | JGI IMG/M metagenome (GOLD analysis project Ga0335070, IMG submission 206722) | Soil microbial communities from Loxahatchee National Wildlife Refuge, Florida, United States - Lox_Sample_1.3 | ecosystem: Environmental > Terrestrial > Soil > Wetlands | place: USA: Florida...
ACAATGACTCTCCCTGAAACAGAAGTGAAAGACACGAAGAAATCCTCAACCAAGTATGTGTACTCGTTTGGCGGCGGCAAGGCCGACGGGAATGGCAAGATGAAAGATGTGCTCGGCGGAAAAGGCGCGGGCTTGGCGGAGATGACGAATGCCGGATTGCCGGTGCCTCCCGGTTTCACGATTCAGACCGAGGCTTGTCGTGAATCCATGCGCGGCAGCTTGTCAGCTGAAGTCGACAAGCAGATGGACGAAGCGCTGGCAAAACTCGAGGCGCTGCAGGGTCAGAAGCTCGGGACGGGGGAGAATCCGCTACTGGTCAGCGTGCGTTCTGGCGCCAAGTTCTCCATGCCCGGCATGATGGACACCATTTTGAATCTTGGCTTGAATGACAAGAGCGTTGAAGCGCTGGCCAAGCGGAGCAACAATCCGCGCTTCGCGGCTGATTCCTATCGCCGTTTGATCCAGATGTTCGGCAACGTGGTGCTCGATATCGAAAAGTCGGCATTCGACGAAGTGTTCGACGCCAAGAAGAAACAGAGAAAGACCAAATTCGACACCGACCTGACAGCTAAAGATTTGCAGGAAGTCATCGTTGAGTACAAAAAGGTCGTGAAGAAGCATGCCAAGCGCGACTTCCCACAGGATCCGCGGGAACAGCTGGTGATGGCTCGGGATGCGGTGTTCCGCTCCTGGCAGAACGATCGCGCGAAACACTATCGCCGCATTAACAACATCGACGACATGCTGGGCACAGCCGTCAACGTGCAGGCCATGGTGTATGGCAACCTCGGCGACACCAGCGGCACGGGTGTGGGCTTTACGCGCAACCCGGCCACGGGGACGAACGAATTCTATGGTGAGTTCCTGATGAACGCGCAGGGCGAGGACGTTGTGTCGGGTGTGCGCACGCCGGTCCCGATTCTCGAACTGCAGAAGATCATGCCGGATGTGTATGACCAGCTCCGCACCATCACCACGCGGCTGGAGAAGCACTACAAGGACATGCAGGATTTCGAGTTCACCATCCAGGATGGCAAGCTCTACATGCTGCAGACGCGCAATGGCAAGCGAACTGGCTTGGCCGCCGTGCGGGTGGCGATCCAGATGGTGGAGGAAGGGCTGATCACCAAGGAAGAAGCGATCTTCCGCGTGGAGCCGAACCAGTTGTATGACTTCCTCGTTCCGCGGTTGGATGAGAAGAGTACGAAGGTGGAAGTGCTGGCGACGGGACTACCGGCCTCGCCGGGTGCGGCGGTGGGACAGATTGTATTTACTGCCGATGCCGCTGTGGAGATGGCGGGACACGGAAAGAACGCGTCGGTCATTCTGGTGCGCGCGGAAACCACCCCGGAAGATATCCACGGCATGGAAGTCGCGAAGGGCATTCTGACTTCGCGCGGCGGCATGACGAGTCACGCCGCGGTCGTGACGCGCGGCATGGGCAAGTGCTGCGTGGCAGGTGCGGGCGACATCGATGTGAACGAAAAGACGCGCGAGATGAAGGTGAAAGGCCAGACCTTTAAGGAAGGCGACTGGATTTCACTCGACGGCACGACGGGGCGCGTGATCAAGGGCAAGCTGAATACGCTTGATCCCTCGCCGGATGATCCTGAGCTACAGAAGTTCATGCAGTGGGCGGATCCGCATCGCACGATGAAGGTGCGGGCGAATGCTGATATTCCGCGGGACGCCGTGCAGGCGCGGACGTTTGGTGCAGAAGGAATTGGACTTTGCCGCACGGAACACATGTTCTTCGGAGCGGAGAAGATTGGGCACATGCGGACGATGATTCTTGCCGACAACGAGAAGGATCGCCGCGCCGCGCTGAAGAAGCTTCTCCCGCTGCAGCGCGCCGATTTCGCCGGTGTATTCAAAGCGATGGACGGACTTCCGGTCACGATCCGCACGCTGGATCCACCGCTGCACGAGTTCCTGCCACGCCGCGAAGAGTTGATGGTCGACATCGCGCTGCTCTCTTCGTACAGCGCGAAGCAGAAGAAGGATCTGCTTACGAAGTACAAAGACTACAGCGTGAAAGGGGTGGGCGATTTGAAGAAAGCCCTTCCTACACTGCTGGCTCGTGTGGAGCAGTTGCACGAGTTCAATCCAATGCTTGGACATCGTGGATGCCGCCTCGGCATTACGTATCCCGAGATCACCGAGATGCAGGCGCGGGCGATCTTTGAGGCGGCGGTCGATTGCTCGAAGAAGGGAATCAAGGTACTGCCTGAGGTCATGATTCCGCTGGTCGCGACGTTGAAGGAAATGGCGAACCAAGGCGCGATCGTGCGGCGTGTGGCGGAAGAAGTGTTCAAGGAGAAGGGAACGAAGATCGAATACATGGTTGGCACGATGATCGAGTTGCCGCGTGCGGCACTGGTTGCGGACGAGATCGCGAAGGAAGCGGAGTTCTTCTCGTTCGGCACCAACGATCTGACGCAGACTACGTTCGGCTTCTCGCGCGACGATATCAACAAGGTGCTTCCAACGTATCTCGCGGAAGGCATTTTGAAGCAGGATCCTTTTGCCGCGCTGGATCAGGAGGGTGTGGGACAACTCGTGAAGATGGCGACCGAGCGCGGACGCAAGACGCGGCCAACGCTTAAGGTAGGAATCTGCGGCGAGCATGGCGGAGAGCCATCGTCGGTGGAGTTCTGCTACAAGACCGGACTCAACTACGTCTCATGCTCCCCCTTCCGCGTGTTGACGGCACGCTTGGCGGCAGCACAGGCGGCTGCGGCTGAGAAGCTGAAGGTGGAAGGCGGGCGAACTAAGTAAGACGCACCACGGAGGGCACAGAGTTTCGCGGATCGAATCTTTGTGCCCTCTGCTACTGCACTTTTTGCAGGCGAGCGATCAACTTCTGCGCCAGGTTTTCTTCTGATTCTGACCACAACAAGCGGCCACTTGCGCGGGTATTCTTCTCGGCCTTCATCGTAAACTCCACCAGCTTGGCGACGTTGTCGCGCACTTTGTTCTGTACTTCGTCGGTGAGTTGTACGTTTTCCTGTAGGAATGGGGAATCCAGGCCGAAATCAACCTCGATGTGACCGGTCTGTTCCTGAGTACCTTCATCAAATTCTTCTCCCTGCGCGATGAACTTCACCAGGCTGGGCTGCAAATTCCACTGGTGGCCTTGTTCGTCCGGAGTCCACAGATCCCAGTACGCGTCGAAGATGTAGGCATAGTCATCGTGGATGAGGTCCGCAGCTACCAGCGCTGCTTCTTCCGGTTCAATGCCAGGGGCGAATCGCCGCTCCAGAATACTGGGCTCATTCCAGGAAACTGGTTGCACGGAGGCGTAATTGATGCCAGGACGCTGGGCAGAGAAGGGAAACTGCCGCAACACGGAAACAATATGTGGCAGCATGGCCGGACCAGAAAAATCCGAAAACCAAAGGCTCAGATAGAGGGGATCGGGCATAAGTGTGGCCGCAACAGTGCGGAGCCATTCCCATTCTAATGGCCCGTTGCGATTTTCAAAATCCTTCAGTTATCAGTGCATGTCCGACTTACGCCTGTTGTGCGCTTGTGTGAGGACGGGCCCGAGATCGGAGGGCTGCATGAAAGCGTCGACGGTAGCAATCCCTTCCGCAGAGACTTGCGCCTCCTTCCGCGGCAGCGGGACGGTTGCTTTCAGGAGCGTGCCATCGAGGGCGGACTCGATCTCCATAAACCCGCCAAGTTCCTTGACGCGTTCTCGAATTCCGGCCAGCCCAACGCCAACGTTGCCGGTTTTCCAGAAGCGATCCAGGATTTCACGCGGCACGCCCATGCCATAGTCCCGGACGGTCAGGATTACTCGTGATTCATCGATCGTTACGCAGATCTGGACGGTCCGGCTTCCGGAATGGCGATGGACGTTGGTCAAACCTTCCTGCATGATGCGAAACAGCGCTGTTTCAATCTGACGCGGTAAACGGTGAAGGTGATCGGGAAGTTGAAGTTGCGTCGAAATTCCGCTCCGCTGACCGAATCCTTCGACATACCATTTGGCGGCGGAGACAAAGCCGGCCTCATCCAACAGAGGAGGATGTAGCAGGTGAGATAGGGTGCGCGTGTCGGAGATCGACCGATTCACCAGATCCTGCGCCTCCTTGAGATGTGGCGGCGGTTCCTTGATTTCATGACCGAGCATGTCGAGACAGATTTTGGCTGCAGTCAGGTCCTGGCCCAGGCTGTCGTGCAATTCGCGGGCAATGCGTCGGCGTTCTTCATCTTGCACACGCAGCAGTTTCACCGATAGACGCCGCAAGGCCGCAGTGCGCTGCTCGACCAGGTTCTCGAGAGCATCGTGGGCGCGTTGCAGTGCATCTTCCGCCGACTTTCTCTCCTGCAGATGGTCGCGGACCTCGTATTGCCTCCTGCGCGCGAGCAGCGCAGTGCGAACGGCGCTGATCAGCGTAACCGGCCGCAGCGGACGTTCGAGCAATGCGACGTTCCCGAGCGGAGCACGTGAACGTACGGCCGATTCCGTCGAGGCTGTACTCATGCCGCTGCCCGTCAGGACGACGATGGGGAAATCCGACCACGGAGGTTGCGTGCTCAGCTTTCGAGCCAACCGCGAGATGGTGCCATTCTGCAAAACTTCTTCGGTGATAATTGCCGCCCCGGCGTGTTCCGAAATCTGGTTTTCCAAATCGTCAAGCGTGGGTAACACTCGGACTTCAAACCCGGATTGCAGCAGCACGCGCTCGATGAGAGTCGCATCCTTGCCGAACGGCGCAAACACAAGCACTGGCAAATCAGGAGTCGGAAAATCAGTCATTCAGTGGCTCCCTTCGCCACTTGCGGAACCAGTGATGTGGGGGAGCCAGACAATACTCCCTGAAAATCGGACAGAGGAGCTCCTACATAAATTCCGTTGGGACCGAGACGGAGTTCGCGAATCGAGCGCTCGTGGCCGCCGCTGCGCTTTTTCATCATGGAAATAGCCTGCCGGACTTCCCCATGAGCCTCGAAGTAGCGCAGCACCAAAATGTTATCCGCGAGATAGCTGACGTCGATTGGAGTCTGCATAGCGCTGCCGACTAGACCCATTTGTGCCAGAACCATGAGAGTCAGAATCCCGCGATTGTTGAGGTAAGTGAGAAGTTCGTGGAGATGCAGGGAGAGGAATTGCTCCCCGGGCATGGCCTGCAAGAATCCGTTGAGGCTGTCGATCAGCACGCACCGTGCACCATTCTTTTCAATGCTCTCTCGGACTCTATTAGCGAATTCGCCGGGCGACACCTCGGCAGGATCGATATGGTCAATCTTCACGAGGCCTTTATCGATATGAGGCTGCAGGTCCATTCCCAGGCCGCGCGCGCGCCCGAGCAGGGTGTTTACAGTTTCTTCAAAAATGAAGGCCACGGAGTTCTCGCCACGTTCAGCCGCAGTTGCCAAAAACCGGAGTGCGATCGAGGTCTTTCCACATCCAGCGGGACCTATAAGCAAGGTGCTAGTTCCGCGACCCAGGCCGCTTCCGCTCAGTTCGTCGAGTCCTTTAATGCCGCTGTTGGCGACCGATCCGTCGTGGAACTCATTGCTGTATTCAGCAGCGATAAGCCTGGGAAAAACAACCACTCCACCTTTGCGAATCAGATAATCGTGATAGCCTTCGCGGAAGGCGCAGCCGCGCAGTTTGGTGACCTCAAGGCGTCGCATGGTGTTGCCGTACTCCCGAGGGACGCGGTTCATCGAGACCACGCCATGGACGATGCTGTGGAGTTCGAGATCCACATAGCGGCTGCTGCGATCGTCAAGGAGAAGGACGGTGCAGTTTGTCGGAGCGTACTCTTTCAGCGAAAGGACTTGCCGGCGATAGCGCAGGGGATCCTTGGCCAGCATTCGCACTTCAGATAGGGCGTCGATCACAACGCGGCTGGGCTTCTGTCGGTCCACCTCAGCCATAATCTGCTGCACACGGTCATTGAGTTCGACTTCCGCGGGATGAAAGACTGTGTACTGGCCTTCAGGTTTCAGATCTTGCTCGCTGGGGCGGACTTCGAGTATGACGACACCGTCCAGATTCAGCCCATGAGATTTGGCCACAGACATGAGTTCGTTCTTTGACTCCGACAGCGTGACGTAGAGGACTTTTTCTCCCTTGATAAGGCCAGCGGATACAAACTGAAGAGCAAGGGTAGTCTTACCAGTTCCGGGTTCTCCTTCGACCAGGTAGAAGTGGCCAATGGGAAGGCCTCCCCCAAGTACATCGTCAAGGCCGGGACATCCGGAGCTACAGCGTGTTGTTTCGGGGGCTACAAGCGTGCTCGACATGCGTAACCTGGAACACATCCTTTCTATTAAGATTGCGCCCTAGGGCGCAAAACCTCGCGCGGTGATCAAAAAACCGTTTGTAGCATTTTTTGGGATTGGGAGCGTTAGCGTAAATACATTATTTTCTGTAGGTAAGCGTAAAAAAGGATCAAGAAACGTGAGCATCGGCAGATCGATAGAAGGGAAACGCACCCAGGAGGGGGCGTGGCAGTGAAAAGGCAGAGTGGCGTCGGCACAGCGGAAGAACCGAGTGTCGACGGCCTTCCTGGCGCGAGGCGGAGATGATTGCGGCTTGGATTGGCGCGTTGTCGTGCGTGATCTGGTGCTATCTGATAATGGCCAGAGGTCGATTCTGGCGGCCTCCAATTTCGGGCGCCGTTTCGAGCGACCAGATTCCTCTTCCCCGTATCGCGGTTGTGGTGCCCGCGCGCAATGAAGCCGAAGTGATTGCACCGGTGATTCGATCGCTTCTCGACCAGGATTATTCAGCTCCGTTGCACATTTTTGTGGTAGATGATCACAGCGAAGATGGGACTGCCGAAGTCGTACGCGAAGCTGCATCTGGACGAGAAGAAAGGCTCACGATCGTTGCATCGGAGCCTCTTCCAGAAGGATGGACCGGGAAGATGTGGGCGCTCTGGCAGGGCACTCGGAGAGCAGCAGAATTCGAACCCGAGTATTTCTTATTGACCGATGCCGATATCGTGCACAACCCGACCAGCATTTCCTCCATGGTGGCGCTGGCCAAAGCAGGCAATCTTGATTTGGTCTCAATGATGGTTCGTTTGCGCTGCGAATCCCTGGCCGAGCGCGCGCTGATTCCGGCATTCGTATTCTTTTTCTTTATGCTGTATCCCCCGGAATGGGTCAACGACTCCAAGAAAAGGACCGCAGCCGCAGCTGGTGGCGACATTCTGATTCGTGCTGACGCGCTCGCGAAGATCGGTGGAATTGCCGCGATTCGCAACGAATTGATCGACGATTGCGCACTTGCCCGAAAAATCAAAGAAGTTGGCAAAATCAGGATGGGGCTGACGCGAGAGGCATCGAGCATTCGGAGTTACGACGGTTTCGGGGGAATCGGCAGTATGATTTCACGGACCGCGTTTTATCAACTCCGGCATTCAGTCTGGTTGTTGATCGGGACCTTGCTGGGACTGGCGATCACTTACATGGCGCCACCTATTCTTGTGTTCTTCGGAGGGTGGGCAAGCGTCTGGGCTGGCGTTGCCTGGATGCTGATGACGGTTGCCATTTGCCCCATGCTCAACTTTTTCTCTGTGTCGCTCGTGTGGGCGCCCTTCTTGCCTCTGGTCGCAATGTTCTACGCAGGTGCGACGATTCACTCGGCTATCCAATATTGGCTGGGAAGAGGCGGAAACTGGAAAGACCGAGCGCAGGACGTACATCCCTAAAGGTGGGGAAGATTGCGTTAGCCTTCGGTATCCGCTTACGCGGAGCGCTTGAAGGGGCGTGTGTTCACGATTTGCCCGCCTTCTTCCACGGCATAGGTGGAATTTGCTGCCAGGTTCTTGAGGACGTCGTGTTCGCCGCTTGGCCACAAGATTTCCACTTGCTCGGCGACCGTCTGACTTCCCATGCCAAACGTGAGTGTGAGTTCAGATTGTGAACAATAGCTGGATCCAGAGTGGACAACCTTAGTCAGAATGCCCGAGGGTGTGTGAACGCGCACGGATGCGCCGATCGCGCTGCGATTCGATTTCCGGCCGACTGCCTTGATTCGCAAGCCGTTGTTGGTTGTGCCGACATTCTGAAACAGGCAGGCGGGCCCGGTATTCGTCGTCATGAGGATATCGAGTGCGCCGTCATTATTGATATCGGCGTAGGCCGCACCCCGTGCGACGTAGCGGGTGGAAAAACCCAAGGCCGTGCTCACATTGCTGAATCGGGTGAAATTGCGGGCGTCGACCCCGTCGTTGTGGAACATGAGGGGCAACTGATCGTATCCGACTCTAGGCTGAACGCGGGAGATATCGGTTTCCACGTGGCCATTTGCGATGAACAAATCGTCGAAGCCATCCAGGTCGTAATCAAAGAAGAAGAGTCCGAAAGAAAGGGACAGGAGCGTATCGCGACCGATACCGGTAATGGGGGCAACATCGATAAAGAGCCGGTTGCGCACGTTGTGATAGAGCGCCATCATCTCGTTAGAAAAGTTTCCGATTGCCAGGCTTGGAAAACCGGAGCGGTCATAATCTGCTGCGTCAATGCCCATCGCGCCTCTGGCGATGCCGTTCTCGCCGACGCCAATTCCCGCAGGGATACCCATGTCGGTGAAGCTACCGTCACGATTGTTGCGATAGAGCTTGTTGGGCTGCGTGTCGTTTGAAATCGCGATGTCGGGCCATCCGTCTTGATCGAAATCGAGAACGGTAATGCCCAGCGACTTGGCGGTTGGGTCGTAGAGCCCGGCGTGCTTGGTGACATCTTCAAAGCGTCCGTCGCCCAAATTGTGAAACAACCGGCAAGAGGCACCTTTATAAGATTCGGGCGTGCAATATGCTTTGTTGTGGCCGTCAATGGAGCAGTACAAATCACCTTTTTCGCTCCAGTCCACGTAGTTGGCCACGATCAGATCGAGTTTGCCGTCGCGGTCGTAGTCCACCCAGGCCGCGCTGGAGCCGAAGCCAGTGTTTTGCACGCCTGCCTCGGCCGTGACGTCACGAAAGCGGCCGTGATCGTTGCGCAACAGGCGCGACTCGCCAACGCCGGTCAAATAGATGTCCTCCCAGCCATCGTTGTTGTAATCGCCGACGGCAACGCCCATGCCGTACATTTCGAAGTCGAGGCCGGCTTGCGCGGTGACGTCGCTGAACGTGCCATTGCCGTTATTCCGATACAACTTCATGGTGGAGCGACGGCGTTTGTGCCCGGGGAAATCCATGCCGTTGATCAGGAGAATGTCCGGACTGCCGTCATTGTCGTAGTCGATGAAGGCGCAACCAGAGCCCATGGTTTCGGGTAGCAACTTTTTTCCAAACGATCCTGTGTAGTGAACAAAATCAATCCCCGCGCGCTTGGCAATGTCCACGAAGTGGATCGAGGAATTGCCGGGGCCAGCCCACAATCTAGGCAGGGGCAGGGCCGCAACGCCTGCTGCAGACACTAGCTGGTGCAGGAACTTTCGCCGGGAATGATCGGACATCAAAACGCTCCTCAATCAGACAGCATAAAGGTAGAAAGCCTAGCCCTCAATGTCGGCGGTCGCGCCACGAAGCACACGGATCTTCGCGCACATCCACTCTTCTTACCAAGGGATGGAACTCCGGGTTGCCAGTTTCACAAATCACGAGTACTCGATCTGCCGCCACGTCGGAAAAGGCCTGCACGAGCTTGCCCGGCCAATGCACCTCGATCTTCGTCGCAGCCGGTTCGTCACTCAACCCAAAGTGCAACCGCATGTCGCTCGACGAAAAGTAACTCCCCGAACTCTTCACTGTGGCGTACTGACGAACTCCGTTCGCGGTCTCGACCATCACGGTAGCGCCGATGGCATCGCGGTTCGACTGGAAGCCTTCCAGTTGCAACGAAAGCCAGTGACGGCTGGCGGACAAGTCACTGCGAAGAACGTGGGCGGGACCATCGTTGCTCGAGACGACCACGTCGAGTCTGCCTGTATTGTGTAAGTCGCCGATGGCAAGACCTCGAGCGTCCCAGCGCTCTTGAAAGACGGGTCCGGCCCGGCTCGAAACGTCCTGGAATCCCCTCCCCGTATTTAGCACAATCAGCGGCGCCTGGCGATAGTGGATTGTAGGGATGGCGGCTTCGATCGCGTCATTGACGTGGCCCTGCGCCACAAAGACATCCTTCAATCCGTCGTTGTCGAAATCAGCCACGCGCAGCCCCCATCCCGCCGCCTTAGCCGTGATTTGCCCCAGCCCTGTGGTCGAACTCGCGTAGGTAAAGGTTCCGTCGTGAGCGTTATGAAAAAGGGCATAACGCTGAAAACTCAGGTTGTCGATGAGCAGATCCAGCCAGCCATCGTTGTCATAATCTGCTGCGTCGATGCCCATGCCGGCAAAGCTGTGCCCATTGTCGTCGGCGGAGATACCGGACCGCAGGCCTACCTCCTCGAACGTGCCGTCGCCTTTGTTGTGCAGCAGCATTTGAGGCCACATATCGTTGGCGACGAAGATGTCGGTCCATCCGTCGTGATCGTAGTCGCCGATGTCGAGTCCGAGGCCCTTGATCTTCAGGTCAGCGAGGCCGGCTTTCGCCGTGACGTCCTTGAAGCGGCCTCCGCCTTCGTTGTGATAGAGGGTGAGCGCGCTCGGAGGGAAGACCTCTGGACCGCAATAGTCGCGGCGCTCCACCGAGCCACAGCGCTTCTCCAGGGCGAAGCTCCAGGTGACGTAGCGGAGCACAATCAGGTCGAGCAGTCCGTCGTTGTCGTAGTCGACCCAGGCCGCCGTGCTGGAAAAGCCGCCCGGATCGACGCCGGCCAGTCGTGTCACGTCGGCGAAGGTGCCGTCGCCGCGGTTTCGATAAAGATGGTTGTGGTCGAAACCGGTGACATAGAGATCGTCGAACCCGTCGTTGTCGAAATCACCCACGGCGACAGCCAGCGAGTACCCGTCTCCGGCCAGACCGGCCTTTTCCGTCACATCAGTGAACATTCCGTCTCGCTCCTGGTGGTAGAGACGGTTCCAAAACGCTGGCCCGGTCTTTTCCGGTCGCGCGTTGGCGGGCATCGGATCCTGGATCAGCGCGCCGTTCGCGAAGAAAATGTCGGGGCGGCCGTCCTGGTCAAAATCAAGGATGGCGACTCCTCCGCCGATGCTTTCCAGAATATATTTCTGCTTGGTGAGAGAAGGCTGATGCCGAAAATCGATTCCCAGTTTCTGGGTAACGTCGGTGAAACGAAGCTGCGCGGGATTGACAGGTTTGGGTGGCGGCAACCGTGGAGGAAACGGAGATTGCCCCAGAACCTGTGCCGCGATTAGAACAAGGGCCCCTGTTAACATTCGCCAGCCTAAACGACCGCTTCCCAGACCAAGAATCATGGCCACCGCTTCGCATCAATACCATTCTGCGCGGCCATGATCCCTTGCCGCGCCAAGTTGGATGGCCGGCTCTGAATGTCGGGCAAGCCAAGATTCAAAGTGAGGGGGAAGGTCGCTCTCGACTTAACGGCAGGCCGATTCGATAAGGATGCATCCGCGAGCCAGCGGGTGAAATCCCATGTACCCGGGTCATTCTGCACATACTCGGGAGCGAAGGGCGAGAAGGGCCGGTTCTTCGCATTGAAAACGGTTCTCGGTCGGATGAAATCTCCCGTCTTCAACGCCGCAGTGGCACTCTGAATCAGCACGCGGACGCCTTCATAATTCGAGTCGGAACTGGTGAGCACAATACTCAGTGTGTTCAGTCCGGGCTGGAACAACTGATCTCCCGGCCCAATCGAGAACTGCACTCCGGGCGTTCCGGTGTTCTCCCACGTGGTATTGTCCGCATAAGCGATGGGCTGGCCATTCAAGTACAAGTAGGCACCGTCGTCCACCCATAGTGTGCCTTGAATTGCGGCAGTGGTTGGATCGTAGCCTGTCAGGTCGAATGTTTGCGTGAAGGTGTATCCCGGAGGCCCTCCTGTATGCGTATCGGACCATGCGATCCATTGCGAATTGGAATCATCCGCATTCCACGAAGGGTAGAGATTGGTTGCACTCAAGACAGTGGCTGGTCCGCTGTACTCGCAGCAACTGTTTGTGTTGACGGCTGACCAGTTCGGGTCAGGAGAGCCGCCCGAGAGCGCGCCGCTGCCACCCGAACCCAGACCGGTACTGTAGATCGGCAGAGGGTTGCCGGTAGATGCCGTCGCGCTTCCAGTGGTGAACGTGTACGCGGTGCCGTACGCGATCGGGTTGCCGAGCGTGTCGTAAATCGCACCGTTTCCATAGCTGACCCGGAGCTGGAACTGCGATGTGGCTCCGAGATTGGCGTTCGGAACCAGCGTGATCGTCTTCTGATCAGGCGATACCGCGGCCAGCGATAACGGCACGTTCTGCTCGTTGTAGTCGGTGACCGTGGTGTCAATCAGCGTAACCGAGTTTCCGTATGTGAACGACGCTGGATCCACTGGCTGCGAGAACGTGAGCTGGATGGTTGTGCCAACATCCACATTGGTGAGGCCGGTGTTCGGCAGCTGCGTAGCAACGCCCGATACCAGCACACTCGCTGAAACGAGCTGCGTCTGGTACGACCCGGTCGAATTGCTCGTGCTGAAGCTGAACGAGTACGGGTTGGAGATCATGTTACCCGCAAGGTCCGTCACTCCGACTACGTTGACTGTGTAGCTGGAATTCGGCTGCAGCAGAGTCGATGGTGTGATGCGAACGGCGGAATTACTCCATGCCAGCGAAGCTGTTGCCGCTACCTGCGTTCCGCTGTTGCTCAGCGTCACCTGCCCCAGGCTCTTGGGATCGAGTGCCTTGTCGAACACCACTTCGATCACGGAGTTCAGGAGTACTCCCGCCGAGCTCATCGGTGGCACCGTATAGAGCACTTGCGGCGGAGTAGTGTCGACTGTTTCCGAAGTGGTAAAGGTGAGGCAGGTGCTATTGGCGAGATTTCCTTCCATGTCGGGCACGCCGTTCGTGCAGAGCTGATACTGCGAGGCGGGCAGCAACGGCGAGGTGGGCGCCACCGTGATCGTGAATCCATCGGTGCTGACTGAACCGGTGGTCGTAATGTTCTGGCCGAGAGCATAGCTATACATTGAGACGAACAGGTACGCGCTCGGATCGAGTTGCTTGTTGTAGGTCCAGGTGAAGGCGCTGTTCAGCGATACGTTTGCCTGATTTGCAACGACGTTCTGAGTGACAAGCTGCGGCGGCGTCAAGTCAGGGCCGTTGCCGGTGTTGAAGGTGAAGGTTTGAGGCGTGAGGCTCTGGCCCACCAGGTCGGTAATGCCACTGCTCAGAGAGACCGTGATCGTCGAGTTGTCTGGCAGTGGAGAAAGTGGCGTGAGCGTCACATAGGTCACGTTGTCCTGCGTGCTGAAGGTCTCAGTGAACGCCAGTTGCGAAGCACCGTTCGCTACGGTCACGCTGGTCGGGTTAATGCTGATGGTGTCCATCAGCTTGTTGAACGAGAAGCGGATGGTGGCGTTGTCGCCGACGTTGGTCGAATTGTTGGTCGGAGCAACAGCCAGAACGATAGGCTGGGTTGTGTCGAACGTTGTTCCAGTGTTAAACGTCCAGCTTCCGCCGCCATAGATGTTGCCGCTTAGATCCGCAATTCCACTCGAGATTGAGATCTCATACGAAGAACTGATGCTGAGGGGAGCAGTCGGCGTCAGACGAATCGTACTGGTCGTCGGGAAGCTGATGTTCGTTGTCACCAGGGTGTTCGACCAGCCGCAGTCTCCGTTGCAGTTGTACAAGTTGAAGTCGCTGGCAGTGACTGTCGTGGGATCGATGGGCTTGCTGAATTGGACATCGACAATCGAATTGGTGCTAACGCTAGTACAGCAGGCCGGTTCCACCGAGAGAACGGTCGGTGGAGCGCTGTTGTAGTCGGTCACCGTAACGAACTGTGCCGAGTAGCTAGAGAACGGGTTACCGTAGAGGTCCTTCACCGCGGGTTGCATAAATACCTGAACCGTCGCGTTGAAGGCGAAGGACGAGTCTGGAGTAAAGACGATCGCGCCGCCACCGGGCTTTACCGAGACCGTACCAGTCACGGCCACACCATTTTGCGAGACCACCACTTCGCCTTGAACGGTGGACGGATCGACCGGCGAACTTGCGTAGAGCGTAATGGCAGTGTTCGTGGGAACGCCGCTGCTGCCGATACCTGGCCTCATCGCCGTGATATTCGGTGTGAGTGACGTCGTCGGAGTCGGAATCGTAGTGAACGTGCTCCGGAACGGCGCGTTCATCGGATTGCCGTTGAGGTCGACGATGTTGTTGTTTACGACCACCGTGAGCGTAGAGCTATAGGGCAAGTTGGTCGATAGCGCGACCGTGCGGTTATCCGCAGAGCGGGACACGTAGGCCTGCAGGTTGCTGTATCCGTTAAAGAGCTGGAAGTTGGTAGACGTGATCGAACTTGGGTCGATGGACTCGTTGAACGACAGCGTTACCGCTGCGCCCGGGCCAACTCCGGTTGCGCCGTTCGCCGGTACAACCGATACGACTTGTGGATTGGTGGTTGAGCCAGCACCGGTGGTGAATTGTGCCTGCGTGCACGGGAAGTAATTGCCCGCCAGGTCGAGTACGGAGTAGTAACAACTGATTTGCACCAGGATGCTCGAATTGGGCGGCAGTGAGGTTGCTGGCGTAAACGTCAGCGTGATTCCGTCACTGGAGAGAGCGACAGCGCCTCCGATCGGGTCGTAGTTGTTGGAGACGTCGAACAACTGAACAGCAGTGGAGCCGACGCTCGGAGCGTAAACAGCGCGATCGGTTTGCGCAACGATCGGCATCGCGGGATCGACTCCCTGCGACCCATCGGCCGGACTGATGGAAACGATCGTGCCGCAGCACGTGTACGTTGTCGAGCCACTTAAGAAGCTGCTGGTAAACGGTTGGACGGCGTTGCCGTCAACATCGGTGAATCCAGAGACACTGAGGGTGTATTGCGTGGAAGGCGCCAGTGTCCCCGAGAGATTGAAGTACAGGGTCAGACCATCGCCGGAATAGGACGCGGTTCCGGGAGCGGACGGTGACAAGGTAATCGAGTTCTGCGTAAACGTAGCCGGATCGATCGGCTTGCTCAGCGTGACGCTGATGGTCGAGTTGAGGGGAACCGGATTCGAGCCTCCGGGATCGTTCGCCGGCACGACGCTGGTCACCGTTTCCGGACTGTTATCCGGACCCGATCCGGTCGTGAAGACATAGCAGCAAGCGTAGCCGGTGTTGCCGTTGAGGTCATACAAGGTTCCCAAACCAAATTCGTAGTTGGTGTTGGGATTCAGCGTGCCAGGATAGGTGATGGTCGCGCTGAGCAAGTCGCTCGAGAAATTGAGCGCTGATCCCGGCACATTCGAATTCGCGAACTGGTTGTACAAGAACCAGCCCGAGGTGCGAATCGGATCGATCGCCTTGTTGAACACAAACTGGATGGTGGGTTGAGTGCCCGTGGTTGAGCCGCTGAGCGGATTGACGCTCACGATCTGTGGATAAGAAACATCGATGCCTGCGCCCGTGTTGAAGTGAACCGTGCCGGTCGCGCCGGGATTGCCCGCGGGATCGGTGATTCCAGTGATCGTCAGTACATAACTGGTGTTCGGCGTCAGGACAGTGGCCGGCTTGAACTGAACCACGGTGTCGCCGTTCGAGAAGCTCGGAGTAACGAAGACTGGAGTGCCGTTGCCGACGAGAGTGACATTGGCTGCGGACGGTTCAGCGATCGGGCGGTCAAACTGCACTTCAGGAGTGAAGTTCACCGGCAATCCAGTTGTGCCGTCACGCGGCACGGTCTGCAGAATCTGCGGCCCACCGCTCTGCGTCACGACCGAAGTGGTGAAGTAAGCGTCAAAGCAGTTTTCTGTGTTACCAGTGAGATCGAGGGCACTGCACGTCTGGAGTGTGTAATTGCGACCGACGGATAGCGGAGACACAGGGGTCACCGTGATCTGCGTGCCGTCGGGACTGAACGAAAGCGTGATCGGTACGGACTGATACACGTAGTCGTCCTGCAAATTGATGGAGCTGTAGACCACGAACGTGCGCGTATCCATCGGCCGGTCAAAGGTCAAAGTGAAGACGCTGTTGAGCGGCACATTGGTGTCGCCATACCCGATGGTGCTGGAAACCACCGTTGGGTTCGTGAAAATTGGTCCGGCACTTGTTTGGAACGTTGCCGTTGCCGGAGTCAGTGGGGCTCCGACGCCGTCAGTCATTCCATTCGTCACCGAGATGGTGATGGGCGAGGAATTCGGCAGCGCTCCCTCAGGAGTAATGGTGACGCGGCTGGTGTTGTCGTAGGTGAAGGAATACGGAATCGTGTTCCCGCCCGAAGACAAGATCAGTGTTTGCGGATTGATCGTCAATGAGTCGATGTTCTTGTTGAAGGTGATGCGGATAATCGCGTTATCACCAATATTCGTTGCTCCCTGACCCGGCGCGAAGGCAGCGACGGTCGGCGGTAGTTGATCGGTGTTATTGATGACGTTGAAAGTCCAGCCGGTCGAACCCGCGTAGGCTAGGCCGTTGTTATCCAGAATTCCGGTGCCGAGGATGACTTCGTACGAATCGCCTGCCGTTAACGGTGACTGCGGAGTCAGCCGCAGAACGTTGGGTGACGGCTGAGTGATCGTGGCAGCGATCGGCACTGGCGTGTACCAACCGCAGTCTCCGTTGCAGTCCGATGCGTAGAAGTTCCCGCTGTTCACGGTAGAGAAGTTGATCGGCTTGTTGAACTCGACGTCGATCACCGTGTTGACGGGCACCTGGCCGTTGCAGCAATTCGGATATGCCGAGACAACGGAAGCTGGAGTCGTGGAGAGATCGGCCGCGACCGTAAAGCTGGTGTAGTAGTTGTACAGCGTGTTGCCGAAGACATCCGCAGCGGAACTCGAGAACCAGACCTGTACCGTGCTGCCTCCCTTCAAAGGCTGAGACGGAGTGTAGGTGACAATCTGGTTCGTACTGTCGACGGACACGCTTCCGGAGATCAGAGCGCCATTGAGCGCGACGTAGATAGCGCCATTGACCGTGGTTGGATCGATGGGCGAGTTGATGAAGAAGGTCAGGGACGTATTGGGATCGACATTCGTGGCACCCTGGCCCGGCCGGAACGCCGTGACGGACGGGTGAATCGTGTTGTCGCTCTTCACCGTCGCGAACGTGGAGGTGAATTCCGTTCCCAGCGGATTGCCGTATATGTCGGTAACATTCGGCCCGACAATCAGGTTGAAATTCGTGCCGTAGGACAAACTGCCGGTGTTGAAAGTGGCCGTCGTGCCGTCGGAGGAGAGGCTGACGCCCGAGTTGTATAGAGTGCTACCCACAAACAAAGCCATGTTGGCGTAGAGCGTGGACGGATCCATAGGCTCTGAGAACGTCACGGTGACTGGACTGTTAGGCCCGATGCCAACCGAGTTGTTGGGTGGCATCACCGAAGTGACGGTCGGGGCAGCACTGTTCACGGCGGTGGTAGTCGTGAAACACGAAGCTGGCGGACCAGTAAATGCGTTGCCGGAAACGTCCAGGATCGCCGCATTGTACGAAGCGTAGACGCATATCTGGTGATTTCCCGCGTAAGGGAAGGAAGGAGTGTAAGTCGCGGCCAGGAAGTCGTCGCTGACGGTGATGGTGCCGCCAAGCGATGTTCCGATTGTTGTATCCGTGACGTTGAAGCTCTGCGAATTGACCGTCAACGGGTCGACGGGTTTGCTGAAGGCCAGAGAGACGGTTGCGTTTGTGGCAACATTCGTAGTGCCGTCTGCCGGAGAAATGGTGACTGTTCCTTGCGTCGTATCTCCGACAGTCGAACTTGACGTTGTGAAACTCCACGAGTACGGCGACATCACGTTTCCGTCGACGTCCTTCGCACCAGAGACTGTGACGGAATACATCGTATTCGGTGCAAGGAGCGCTCCGTTTGCCGGAGTGAATGCGAGCGTGATGTCATCGTAAGACAAGCTAGTAGAGCCAGCGATCGCGGCTCCTCCCGCCGCAGGCGCCACCTGGATGGATTGACCAACTGACGTCTGATCCATGGGCTTACTCATCACAGCCTGAATCAGCGGGTTCGGCGCGACTCCGGTATCTCCATTCACCGGAGACACTGCAGTGACCGTCGGTGCCGTGGTGTCGACGGCAGTACCGGTCACGAAGCAGTCGGCCGCATACGACCAGTAGCCAACTCGGTTTGGTACCGAAATGTACCAGCAGTACTGCGTGCTGGCCTCAAGCGCGGACTGCAGCGTGAGACTGAACGTGGTGCCGTCCGGTGACACGGTGACCGTCGTGCCTGGTACGGTCAAGCCGTTGTCGCCGTTGTACAGGTAGTAGTAGCCGCTGTAGTAGCCATTCTGCAGTTGCATCAGCGCACTCATCGGCTGGTTGAAGACAACGGAGAACGTTGGATTCTCTCCAGTTGTCTCGTAATTCGCGGGAGTCCAACTCAATGCCTGCGCGTAGGAGTAGTAAGGACCCGTGGCGGTGGTGAAGTTGAAGCTACCCGGATTCGATAGCGGATTGCCTTCAGAGTCCTCCAGCGCCGAGGTGTAGTTGACCGTGTAACTGGTGCTCGGAGTGAATCCGCCCACCGGCACAAAGGTGACCTGTGAGTAGTCTGACGAGTAGCCGAGAGTTCCATTCACCGGCGAACCGTTGCTGAGGATCTGGAGTCCGTTCGCGGTAGTGGACGGGTCGATCGGTTCGCTAAAGCCAATCACTACGTTGGCGTTGGTGGGCACGGTTGCGTCGCCATTCTGAATATTTGCGGCGGAGAATGCCGGACCAGTGTTGTTGGAGGTGAATCCCGTCGTGAACTGCTGGTACGTGCCCGAGTAGGCGTTACCCGACTGATCGGTGAAGCTTGAGTTAAACGCATAGTAGTTCAGGCAAATCGTGTACACATCGCCCACCGACAGCGGTGAAGACGGGACGAAGGTAACGATTCTGCCCGAGGCATCTACCGTTAACGTACCTGGAACCGTTGGCGTTCCGTAATAGAGCGCGTAGTAGCATCCGTAACTCTCTTGCACCAGATAAATGTTGCCCGAGTTGATGCTGGTCCGCGCCAATGGCTCGCTGAACACCATGGTGACCCTGGCATTCAGAGGCACGTTTTGCGCGTTGTTGCCCGGACTGAGACTGACGAGGGAAGGCGGCGTGGTCGAAACCTGATCCACGTTGAAACCTCCGTCGACGGTCAGCATTTCAGTCGTGCTGTCCGACAGCGTTGTCTGCACGATGACGTTGCGGGCGGCGAGATTGGCGTTCGGATCGATGTTCAGGGTGGCCGTTGCTGAAGTTGCACTGATCACCGTGAGCGGACCAAATGCGCCTTCCGCTGCTCCACCAACCGAGATGCCGTCGCCAAAGTTCGCTTGCGTGTTGTTGGCTGCGAAGTGAGTGAAGTTTCCGGTGATGTTGACCGTGACAGTTGAGTTGGGTACGCCCACGTTCGGGTCGATCACGGTGATGGCCGGCAGGCCGGAGTTCACCGTTAGTGCACTCGACAGAGTTGCGATCTCACCATTGGTGGTTACTGTCACCGAGCGCGTTCCGGGTGTTGCTCCGCTCGTTGCTGTGACCGGTACCTGGAGACTGGTAGCGCTGTTCACGACTACCGTGCCAGTGCTGATTCCGTCTCCGCTAAACACAACCTGTGACACTCCCGCCTGGAAGTTGGTGAACGAACCCGTGATGGTGATGGTTTCGGTCGCGCCTTCGCCGATGGTATTCGGCGCGATTGACACCACATGCGGGACACCAGTCTGCACCGTGAATAACCCAGTGCCGATGGCGATCTCGCTACCCGTGGTCATGGTGACCGTGCGGACACCGACGGTTGCGGCGGGATCGATACTGATACTGACCGTCGCGCTAGTTGTACTCGTGACGGTGACTGAGTTCACGGTGATTCCGGAACCGAAGTCCGCGGTGGTCACTCCAGTGGCAAAGTTCGTATCCCCGCCGGTCACGCTGACCGAAACCGAATCGCCCTGATGTGCGCTGATCGGCGATACCGAAGCTACAAACGGGTTGCCGATGGTAACTGAGAATGCATTGCCCAGGAACGCAGTCTCGCCGCCGGTCGTGACGGTGACTGTGTTGTTTTGGATCGGTGCCGACGGAGCAATGTTGACCGTCGCAGTTAGCGTGGTGTCGGAAATGACCTGAACCTGAGTCGTGACGATGCCCGAACCCAGACTGACCGACGGCATCGCCTGCGTGAAGTGCGTGTTGCTGCCCGTGATGGTGACTTGCAAGCCAGGCGTGTTCTGTTTGCCCGTGTTCGGATTGACCGAGACGATCGTGGCCGAGCCAGCAGTCACGTTGAACAGATTGGCTCCGCTTGCGACCTGAGATCCGGTCGTTGCGGTCACGGTGCGTCCACCGAGCGTCGCAATCGGGGAAACCGTAACATTCACTGTCGCCGTTGTAGCGGAGGTGACGCTCGCAGAGTTGACGGTGATGCCCGCTCCGAAGTTGAACTGGGTCGCCGAGGTGAAGCTGGTCGCGTCTCCTTGTACTGCCACTGCGATGGTCTGACCCTGAGTCGCGCTCGATGGGTTGACCAAGGTGAGAATCGCTGTTTCCGTCAGGTTGACAGGCAGAACTTGACCATTGCTGGTGAGGGTCACGCCATTCGCCTGAGCGCGCAGACGACTCGAACTGTCAAACAACTGGAGCGTGTAGGTACCAAGCGGAACGGCAGTGAAGCTGTAGCTGCCATCGACCGCAGTGGTCGTCTGACGGCTCACTGGTCCAGTCAACTGCACGATCATGTTGGAGAGCGGCGTCTTGCCATCCGGGGCATAAACGACGCCTAGGACGTTTCCTGCTTTTTGCAGGCTCACGGTGACGCTTGCGGTGCCGTTGATACCGACACTTCCGCTGGTGCTGCCGCCGAGCAACGTCACAGGATCCGTCGCGGCGACGAAGAATGGTCCAGCGAGTACATTGCTGATTACTGCCGTGCCGTTCGACTGGCCCGTGGCTTTCAGCGTTCCGCCAAACTGCGTTTCGCCGGTCAGCGTGATTTGAGCATTGGGAATCAGGTTGCCCGATGCATCCTGAACCGTCACGTTCACAGTGCCGAGACCGTTGAGACGCACGTTGAGAGTCAGAGTCTGCCCGTTGCTCGAAAGTTGGCCGGATGTGCGGCCGCGATCGCCATTGGGATTGGTCACATCAAGGACGAACCCAACCAACGGCACGCCGGTGAATGAGAATGCGCCATTCGCATTGGCGACGATGGTGGCCTGATACCCGCTGCAACCGACGCCGGAGAAGCCTTGGCACAACAAAACTTGCGCGCCAGGCGCAGGGGTGACGCCGTCCGACTGCAATACGGTTCCCGTGACGGTGCCGGACGGAACCAGTTGCACATCCACTTCGAGCGATTGTCCGGAGAAGCCGAGTGTGCCGGTGGACTGTCCGCGGTCGTTGTTGTTCGGATCGGTGCCTTGCACGACCAAGTTTCCTGGGGCAACTTGAGTGATCGTGTAGACACCGAGAGAATTCGTAGTCGCACTGAAGGAGCCGTTATTGGCGGTGAGCGTGATTTGCGCGCCTGCTACTGGCGAGCCATTCTCGGTGACTTTGCCGGTGACGGTGCCGCCCGAAACCAATGGCAGGTTCTGTGTGATGGTTTGGTCGGCAACGATTGTGACGGAGGCGGACGCAGCTGTGTTCGTCAGCGGATCGAACGTGGCGAGCGTAAACGGAGAAGTCGGCAGATCGGTGAAGCTGAAATGCCCACCTGTGTCGGTGGTGGTCAGACGCGAGAAGCTTCCCGCCTGGATCGTTACCGTCAGACTCACGGCGGCTGTGCCGTCGGGTCGAGTGACGACTCCAGTGACGGCGCCCGTCGATGGAATGACGATATTGGCAAGAGCATTCCCGTTCGCTACGACGGTCGCCGATGTGTTTCCGGTTAACCCCGTCCCTTGCGGATTGGGAAGCGTCGCAATAATGGTGTAAACACCAGGTGGAACGGCGTAGTACGCGTAACTGCCATCAGCCGCGATATTGGTGTTCAGGTTTCCGTTGAATCCGGATCCGTTGAGCGTGATTTGGCCGGAGCTGACGACCTCGCCTTCCTGGCGGCTGACCGTGCCGGTAATGATTCCGGTATCGCTGAACACGATGTTCTGAAGCGAGAGCAGGGGAGCGTCGCTGGTGAACGTTCCGATAACGGCGGGAGATTGAACTAGCGTGGGCTGCTCGGTTGCCTGCAACGTATAGGAGGTAGAAGGAATTACGATGTTGCTACCGTTGGCGCCCGAGATTGAGTTGAAAGCAAAGTTGCCGCCGCCGTCGGACGAGGTGGTCCACACACGTCCATAGAAGGGCAAAGAGCTTTGATACGTTACAGTCGCCCCGGGAATCGGGGTCAGATTGTCGGAAGCCAGAACCTGGCCTTGTACGTGCGCGTTGAGAACTGGCAAATCAGCAGCGGTACTGGTGCTGGTCGCCGCAAAGTTCAAAATCTCCGACAATTCGGTCGAGCTGATGCCGGTCAAAGTTTCGGTTGGCAGTTGGACGATTCGTTGCGCGGCCGCCAAGGCGCCGGCGCGGCTGGTCTGTTGCGTCACGAAATTCAGGAATGCTACCGAACCGCCTGCAGGGATTGTGACGTTGTCGAACTCAGATTCGGCCTGCCCGATTTCCGAATTACCACCGGAGAAGATCTGCGTAACGATGTTCACCGGTAGCAGGTTGAACGAAGCCGACGTTGCTTGGATCGGCGCGCCCGACCCCTGATACACAAATGCCAGTTCCGGGATAACGAAATTGGCCCGCGTGAACGTCTGGAACGGATCCTGATCTACGTCGTCGCCCACCGTCATCCAGTTGTCAAGGTTGCTCGGTGCTGAGTTGCCCGTCGAAGTGGCGAGCACTCCTGGGAACGCGGTGTTGGTTGGCCGGATGTTCGTAACGTACCGCACTCCGATGGTGATCGGAGTAGAACCAGGATTGTTCAGAATGTCGAGATAGCGGCTGAAGTACCCGCTGTTCGGAGTGTAGACCTTTCGGGTGACGGCTAGGCCGGCAAGATTCGTCTGTTGAATGTCGATTTCGTTGCCATTTTGTTGCGAAGTTCCTTCGCTGGCGCCGGTGAACGGATTGACGCTGTTGTTCACCAGGATGTTGAGGTTCATGCCTCCAGCGTTCGCGCTGAAGTCGCCGTTGAATGTGTACTCGAAGCCGCTCGCGATGGTTCCGTTGGGAGCCACGTCGTAGGGGAAATTGTTGCCGTCAAATAGATGTGCCGCGGGATTCAGGCTGACGGGGAATGCTGTGGTCGACAGTACGATATTTGCGGTTGCCGTTCCACCGTTGGACGGAATCGCGCCGGTGGCCGAACCTGCCAGAAGTTGGGTTGCGCTCTGTTGCAACGCGGTGACGTTAAATCCGCCAACCGGCACTTGTGTGATCGAGTAGTTGCCGTTGACATCGGTGGCCGTTGGGAATGACCGGGTGTATCCGGGAGCCAGACTGTTCAACGTCACGCCGATGCCCACGGCCGGAGTGCCGTCAGGATTGCTTACAAGTCCGGATACCGTGCCCACTCCGATCAACGTCAAATTCTGGGTGACTGTCTGACCTTGGCTCGTCAGTGCAACATTGGCGGCGCTCGCCCGGACATTGCCGTAGCTGTCTACGGCTGCCAGGGCGTAGGTGTTGATGGGAACGGTCGCGAACTGATAGCTACCATCCGCCGCCGATGTCGTCGTGCGATTGACCTGCCCTTGCAGTTGAACTTGGATGCCGGGAGCTGGAGTAGCGCCGTCGGGGCCGAACACGGTTCCGCCAATGTTTCCCGCAGGCTGCAACGTCACTGTGATGGGTGTGCTGCCATTCACCGACACGCTTCCCGTTGCCGTGCCAGAGAGCTGCGTAGTCGTATCTGTGGCCGAGATCGTAAAGGCACCTGCCAGAACTTTTGCGAAGGTATAGGTACCGTTCGTCTGCGTGACTCCGGTTTGGCTGCCACCGAACGAGGTAGAGCTTGTGAGGGTAAGCTGGGCGCCAGCTACATCCGCGCCGGAACCATCGACGACGGTGACCAAGACCTGCCCTTGGCCGTTCAGCTTGATATTGACGGTGACAACCTGATCCTGCGTGCTAATCGTGCCGCTGCCGCTGCCTTTGTCTCCAGTTGCCGGATTAGTCGCCGAGAGCTGGTAGGTGCCTGTAGGCACGATATTGAAGGCGAAGTTTCCATTGGCATCGGTGATCGTCGATAAACCGTAAGACGAGAGGGAAACCTGAGCTCCCGCGACGACGGTGACACCGTCTGCCAGGGTTACATTGCCCGTAATCGATCCGGCTGCACCCAGTTTTATGTTGGCCGTGACCGTCTGTCCGTCGGAGGTCACGTTGCCAGTTGCTTGTCCACCGCGACGGCCGGTTGGATCTTGCGCCGTGACCGTGAAGGCACCTACGAAAATCGTGGGGAGACTATATTTTCCCGAGCTATCGCTGACAGTGGTGGAAGTTCCGCCAAACACGGAATTGCTGTTGAGCGTAATCGCCGCGTTTGGTATCGCGTTGCCGTCAGAGTCTGTCACTGTTCCACTGACAGTGCCACGACCGAGATAGGTTACGTTCGCGCCGACCGTCTCGCCAGTTACCGGTATGTTGCCGCTGGTGCGGCCGTGGTTTCCGCTGCTATCTGTGGCGTCGATGGTGAAGATGCCAAGCGGCACAAACGTGAACGAAAATCTGCCTACGGGATCAGTCGAGGTCGTGGCAAATGTCTGCCCAGAGAGAGTTACGGTGACGCCAGGGCCCACGGGCGTGATGCCGTCTGCCTTCATCACCACGCCATTGATGGTGCCAGTTGCGCCCAGCGCAACGTTGATGTTCACCGATTGCCCGGTCACCAGAACGCCGACACCATGACCCTGCAGACCCGTCGCTGGATCCATCGCAACCACAGCGATGGTGCCCGCCACCATATTGTTCACGAGATAGTGACCGGACCCATCTGTCGTAGTGGAACGAACGTTCACTCCTTCGGAGACTGTAACTTGGGCGCCCACTACGGGCACTCCTTTGAGGTTGGTCACCGTACCGGATACGCCACCGGCATCTACTCCAATCTGAATTGTGCCGACATCGGTAACACCGGCTACGACCCCTGTTTTCAGTCCCGAGAGTCCGTCCAGAATCTGTCCATTGCTGGTGATTTGCGCCATCACCTGGATGCTGCCAAGAGCGGTAGGAACGAACGGAATCGTGAAAGAGCCGGTTGAATCAGTGAAACCGGTGAAGTACGAAAAGACCACAGCAGAAGCACCTGTGACTGGGTTGCCGCTGCCGTCTACGACGCGACCTTGCACGGTGGTTGTCGGGTCGGGAACAAGTGGATTCAGACCTAGGCGAACCTCGACTCCATCGGGAATTCCGTCACCGTCGGTATCGGGATTCAGGGGATTCGTACCTAGCGCGAGTTCCTGGCCGTCGGTTAGGCCGTCGCCATCGGTATCAGGATTCAGAGGATTTGTGCCCAGCTTCACTTCCTCGCCATCGGGAACGCCATCGCCGTCGGTGTCAGGATTGTGGGGATTGGTGCCGAGCTGAAATTCCTGCAGATTGGTCAGACCGTCGCTGTCTGCATCCTGTCCGGCATCGCTCGGATCCAGTGGATTGAACCCATTGGCAATCTCGTAATCGTCCGGCATGCCATCGCCATCAGTGTCGAGCGCGATGATTACTTGAATCTGAACCGTGGCTGCCACGCCTTCGTTCGTGGCTGTCATAGTCACATTGCCGGCAGAGACCGCAGTCACCACGCCGTTTGCATCTACGGTCGCGACCGCGGGATTGCTGGAGACGTAAGTTGTTCCGGAATCTGAGTAAATGACCTGCTGCTGCGTGCCATCGGGATAAGTGGCTGAGGCATACAAATGCAGCGTTTGACCGACCGTACTCAGACTGTTGATGCCTTCACCTATCGTCAGGGATAACGACACGGGAGGAAGGGTGAAATTGTTGAAGTCGATGGTTCCGATATTGATCGAATTAGACGAGCCGGTTAGAGATAGAAACGCCGACATTCCCTGCGCGATGGTGCCATTGGGATTCAGACAACGTACGCGCACGCGATAGAGACTCTGCGCATTGGATGGGACGTTGCCGATCGCAAAGCTTCCATCGGCATTGACGGGGACTGTGCGGTTGAGGAGGCTGGCCGTGCAGTTGGAACCGAGCTGCGCCGAAGCAGACCCAACGGTCAAGCCAAAAGCCGCCAAGCACAGCGCCGTCATCCACGCACGATGAGCGCTCTGCCGCATGAGATCGAGAACCATGCCGGTTTTCAGCACAGCAACCTCCAACCACTTAAATTGGCGGGCGACTGTTCGGTCCCGCGCTATTCCCTCGTCCCGATAACCAAACAAACTGCACTCACTTCTTCGGTGCCGTCGGCTTTGCTGGTACAGGTACAACTTTCGGCTTCTGAGCCACCGGTTTTGCCGGAGGCGGCTTCAAAATTCTGTTGTCGAACAAACTCGGATTCTGCAACAGTTGGTCGAGCGTGTTTCCGAAACCAAAATTGGCGATCTTGTAACTGCCTCCCTCGCTTACCAAATATGTGTAAGAGAGATTTTTCGGAGTCCAGTCATTGCCTTGCCCAGTCGCCTGAAAAACGAGATACACCGGGTCCGCGTTCAACACGAATTTCACGTAAGACCTCACCTTTGCCAGCGCCTTTTCATCGGCAGGAGCAGCAGGCGCGACTTTCGGTGCCGCAGCGGGGTTCGCAACTGGGCTGGCGGGCTGCTTCTTCTGCTCGGATTCTGTCTTTTTCTCCGCTTCTGCTTTTGCTTTCGCTTTCGCCGCCTGCCACTCTTTGACCTTTTCGGCGCTCTTCGAAGTGAAACTGCCGACGAACTCTTCACTTCTGCCGTCACGGTCCGCCAGAGTCGCGGCGCGGTAGAACTTCAACAGGGTGGTCGGCGGTTCCACTTTCTCGTTGGTCACGGGAAAGTCCAACGGAGTGCCGTCGAAGTTGAGGAACACAGGATGCGCACCCGCCCCTGTTCCTTCCAAAGGAATCGGATACTGATAGCGCAGGTTTACGTTCGGCAGCGGCTGGTAAGACGCCGGGTCCGACTGCGCCGCGACAAAAGCGCTCTGCAACAGATCGTCGACAGGATTAGTACCGCCCGGAGCGCTGAGCCGGAGGTTGCCGGCTTTGTCCGGTCCCACGTACAGCGCCCTGCGCAAGACCCCGTCCTTTGTCTGCGAGTCCCAAATGAATATGGTGTCCGGTCCGGCGAGGACTTCGGCGACGACAGTCAGTTTGTCGAAATCAAACATGCTCCGAATTATCTTCAGCCAACCTTCCGGTCCGTTGTCCGCGAGCTTTACAACTTTGGATTGACTGACGCTTCTCATCCCATCGGGAGGGGTCCACACACTGCCGAACGCGACCGCATCATTTTTTCTTACAGCCTGCACGGCCTTCACGAACATGGCTTCTACTTTGTCCGTCTTACCGGTAGCAAACTGGTCGAAAGGCTGGCCGATCGTTTTCATTTCCACTTTCAAATACAGCTTCGATCGTGTGGGTTTCCCCTCAATGAGAATCGGTAGCGGGATGCTCACACGTTTGAATTCCGAGCCCACCTGCGAAAGCAATCCTGCGCTGATCACCAGCACTGCAAGCCCGACCGGCGCCCAGCGCACACCCTTTGCTCGCCCTCCCATACGACCCATGCTCATCCCAATCTTTTCCCCTCTAAAGTTCGTCCCAAATGCCAACCATCAAAATTCGTTCGCTTTGCAGGTTCCGGGCCAAGTGCACGTCCATCCGGGAATGAACGAAATCGGCGGCTGCCACTGGAAACTAATGGAGAAATTGTCTATGGATCCGGTGATAAAGAACGTGGGCCTCTCGATCGACCCAAATCCAACCACCTGGTTGTCGCACACATCAGGACTGTTTTCGCGAATACCCCCGTTGAGCGCGATCTTCAATCCACCTTTGATCCCGGCAGATTGGCAAGTCTTTCCCAGTATGTAGAGATCTACGCAAACGGATTGCTGAGTGATCAGGTAGATTTGTGGCTCAATCGCGAGATTGATCTGGGCATAGTCACAGTTGTTCTTCTGCTCGCATTTGTTTTCCACCTGGCCTATGGTTCCGTTGAGACTGATCTCGCCACCGAAAAACGCTCCCTCCTGGACTTTGACATCCACCTCTCCAACCAAGGGGACGGTGATGGTCACGTCGATGTTGAACGACCCGGGCCAAACCGGAATTCCAGCAACATTTGCGGCCAACTGCATGGTGCCCTGGGAAGAAGTTTTTCCTCCATCAATCGGACCTGAATCCTGGGTGCAGCAGTTCTGTACAGATGTTTGGTACGAGAAATTAATCGGTTCCAGTTCAGCGATGCCTTTGCTGAAGGTCTGAACGAAATCCTCAATCGCCGGAAGTAGCCCGTCCGGCAGGCTGACCTGCGCCTGCCCTGTAACAGTACTGTTGGTATCGTATTTGTCTCCCTTACAGGTTCCGTCCTGACATGTGGCGTTCACGATGCATTTGTCGTCGGGCGTGCACGAAGTACCGTCGGTCGCTGTGGGGTTGAGGAGGCACGCTCCGGAAACGCATTCGCCGTCGCTGCCGCATTGCTGGTTCGACGTGCCGTCGCTGCACTGCGTTCCGTCCGCCACATTGCTTGGGACACAAGACCCGTTTACGCACTCGCTGGTCTGGCATGGGTTGCTGCTGGTGCACTCGCTCGCGCATTTTGGCGGCGGCGGCGGGGGTGGCGGGAAATGCCAACCAGACTTGCTGATGCCGAAGCCTGGATCCGACGTGATCACCGATCCGTCGGCACTCACGCGGGCTGGGCCTTGCGAGACCCAATCCATTTGATCGTGATCGTAAGAGTAGATATCGAGCACGGTGCCGGGCGCGAGTCCGCTGGAATTGGGGAACTGCGCTTGCACCGGCGGATTGAAATGCAATCCCGGTGGCTGCAGCGTTCCAGCCATCAGTGGCAAGCTGCCATGTGGCGGAGCCATGGGAACACGGTCCGCATGTACTTGAGAGAGTGAAAGCGGTCCGCTGTAAGGACTGCCGTCCGGATTGAAAACAGAACCAGGAGCAACCGTGAAGGTGTAGCCCGGCACGCCCGTCATTTGCAGCACGACAGGCTGAGTCGAAGTGGGACTGTAGGTTTGCACTCCGGTGGGATCAAGTGGAGGCAGACAAACCGGCATTCCCAGCGTGTTGTTAATCCCGGAGACGGTCGTGATGTTGTAAACCAGAGTCGGGAATGTGGCGTCGGTCCGCGTGCTGGTGTGACCGTTAACCAGCAATAGGAACGTGCCGATCGGTGCAGGCGAAATCAGGAAGTTTCCATTCGAATCGGTCACCGCGCTGTACTGAGTGTTTTCCAGAGTGACGGTGGCACCTGGGATCGGTGTGTTCGAATCGTCTTCGACCAAACCGCTGATGCTGGTTACGGTCGGAGGTCCACCCAGTTGACCGGAAGCCACAAAACTAGCGGTTGGCCCGGTATTCCCCGTGAAGGTCGCGCTCACCACGTTGTTGCTGGTGCCTTCCTGCTGGCCCAGCGTGAGGATGGCGCTCGCCATTCCGTTGATGTCGGTACTGACCTGGAGCGACGAATTCCCGTTGAGCGTTCCTCCGCCCGTTTGCACGCTGAAGGTTACGGATTGGTACGCCACAGGATTGCCGCCAGCGTCAAATACTCCGACGACAAACGGAGCAGGCAGAGGCTGGCCGAGCACGCCGGTTTGCGCGTCGCCCATTTCCACGAGAATCTTTACGGGAGGACCGACGGTTGAGCTTTCGCAGAAGAGTGTCTGTCCGGTATAACCCGCGGAGGTTACGGCAACTTGATTGTTACCCACGCCAACTCGGCTGCCGAGTTGTAACTGCACGCTCGCTTGTCCGTTCTGATCGGTGACCGCTGTGACTTGTTGTCCCTGCTGACTGCTTGAGGTGAGCACGCCATCACTCTTGACGACGTTGAACGCGACTTGTTGTCCGGGCACCGGCGCGCCGTTCGAATTGACGACTTGAATGACTAACGGTTGCGGCAGTGTCGTGCCAATCGCCCCGGTTTGCCCTTCGCCAGAAACCCGCAAGATCGTCTGGACTGGAATTGCACCCGTGTAGGTAACTGTGACTTGAGACTGACTGGTATTGCCTGCTGGATCGGTAGCGGTAACGGTGATTACGTTCTTGCCCTGCACCAGAGGAACGTTGGCGGCAGAGAACGTCCGGTTGCTAACTGTGGCGGTGATTCCGTTCACCGTCACGGTGACTTGCTGCGCATTGATTGTACCCGGGACTTGCTCGTTCACATTGCCCGCAACGGTGACGGTCGACGAGGTCAATACTGAGCCATCGGCCGGTGCAAGAATCCCGAGTTGTGGAGGCGTTGTATTGAGAGTGACGGTTTCAGACGCCGTGCCCACGTTTCCTTTCGGATCCGTCGCCGTGACAGTCAGAATGTTCTGGCCTTCACGCAATGTAACGGGCGCGGAGAATGTGCCACCCGAACCGGTAGCTGGGATGCCATTCACCGTCACCGTGTCATTCGCGCCGTCGACCGTTCCCTTAACCGTGACCGGATTCGCCGACGCATTGAACACGCTGAGAGGAGTCGGCGCGGTGATCGTGATCTGCGGCGGCGGTACGGATGCAGCCACATTCACCACGAACGCTGCCGGAGCGCTCGTGAGTCCGTAATTGTCCTTTACCGTAAGTGTGCCGTTATAAGTGCCCGCCGTGGCGTAAGTGTGGCTCGGACTGACACCCGATCCATCCGGTGTCCCATCACCGAAGTTCCAATCGAACGCTAAGGTCGCGCCCGTGTTCGGGTCAGTCGACCCACTGCCGTTGAACTGCACAGCCGCTGGCAACTGCACCGAGTACGGGCCACCGGGAACTGCGACGGGAAGAGCGGTTACGGTCACGGTAAACGATGCTGGCGCGCTCGACAGCCCGAAATTGTCGGTCACCGTAAGCGTTCCGTTATAAGTACCGGTCTTGGCATACGTATGCGTGGGCTTTACGCCAGTCCCGTTCGCTGTGCCGTCCCCGAAGTTCCAGGAGTAAGTCAGGGTTGCCCCGGTGTTGGGATCCGAAGAGCCGCTACCATCCAGTTGCACTGCTGCCGGCAATTGCTCCGTATATGGACCGCCGGCTACTGCCGTTGGAGGCTGATTCGGGGAAGTAATCGTAACGACAAATGGAGCAGGCAGGCTCGAAACACCAGTACTGTTGCTCACCACGAGCGTACCGTTGTAAGTGCCAACCGCTGCATAGGTGTGAGTGGGAGTCGCACCCGTTCCGCTCGCAGTCCCATCTCCAAAATTCCAGTTGTAGGTGAGTACGGCCTTCTTGTTCGTCGGATCGTACGACTTACTTCCGTCGAACTGGACAGCGGCCGGCAACTGTGCGGAATAGGGACCGCCTGGGACCGCCACGGGAGGCGTGGAATCAATCTTGACTGTGAAGCCGTTGGCGATAGCGGCAGTTTGAGTTCCGGTAAGCGCGGTCACCGTGCGAGTGCCGACGGCCGCCGCATTGTCGACGAAGACAGTGGCCGTTGCCTTGGTAGCGCTGGTGACAGTCACAGGTCCGTAGCCGCCCTCAGCCGCGCCTCCCACGGATATGCCCGCACCAAAACTGACTTGCGTGGTGCCTTGCACGAAGTTGGTGTACTTTCCGGTGACAACGACGGAGTGAGTTTCTCCCTGAAGTAAGGTGACGGGTGACAGGGAGGCAATGATAGGCTGGAGAATCGTGAAGCCGTTGGCTAAGCTGGCGGTTTGAGTCCCGGTCAACGCGGTCACGGTTTGAGTGCCGACGGTCGCCGCACCGTCAATAACGATGGTGGCAGTCGCCTTGGTAGCGCTTGTTACAGTCACAGGACCGTAGGCCCCTTCGGACGCTCCTCCCACCGATACACCAGGACCAAAACTGACTTGCGTAGTGCCATCGACGAAGTTGGTGTACTTTCCCGTGATGACGACGGTCTCAGTCTCTCCCAGAGATCCGTTGGGGGGACTCAGTGCGGTGACGATGGGCTGCAGAATCGTAAAGCCGTTGACTAAACTAACTGTTTGAGTACCGGTAACCGCAGTCACGGTTTGAGTGCCGACCGTCGCCGCATTGTCGATGAAAATGCTGGCGGTCGCTTTGGTAGCGCTGGTTACAGTCACCGGGCCGTAAGCCCCCTCGGCCGCTCCTCCCACCGATATGCCGGGACCAAAACTGACTTGAGTACTGCCTTGGACAAAGGTCGTGTGATTCCCCGTAATCACGACGGACAGAGTCTCTCCTAACGAT
>Ga0335070_10001014_pt1 | contig 32238 bp, 31 predicted proteins | sample Lox_Sample_13_FD_206722 | JGI IMG/M metagenome (GOLD analysis project Ga0335070, IMG submission 206722) | Soil microbial communities from Loxahatchee National Wildlife Refuge, Florida, United States - Lox_Sample_1.3 | ecosystem: Environmental > Terrestrial > Soil > Wetlands | place: USA...
TGCAGGACGACGCTCTCCGGATGGACGCGGAACGAGCTCGCGAAGCCGGTGCCGTACGCCTCGCGGATCCCGTGCGTGTGGACGATCCCCTTCGGCTCTCCCGTCGTGCCCGAGCTGTAGACGATGTCGTACGGGTCGTCGCGCGCCACCCCGGCCGGCGGCGGCTGCTCCGGCGACGCCTCGTCCGTCAGCGTGCGGTACGAGCTCTCGACGGCGAGGATCCGCTCGCCGGGGAGCGCGAGCCGCGGCCGGATCGCGTCCACCTCGGGCGCGAGCCGCTCCGACGCGACGAGCGCGGAGACGCCGGCGTCGAGCAGCAGGTTGAGCAGCCCCTCGGCCCGGAGCAGCGGGCTGAGCGGCACGACGACGACGCCGCTCTTCATCGCCGCGAGGTAGAGCTCGACGAGCTCGACCGAGTTGTCGAGCAGGAGCCCGACGCGGTCGCCGCGGCCGAGCCCGAGGCCGCGGAGCGCGTTCGCGGCACGGTTCGCGCGCGCGTCGAGCCCGGCGTGCGTCAGCCGCCGCCCGCCGAAGACGAGCGCGACGTCGTTCCGCCGGTAGCGCGCATGGCGCGCCGACAGCGTCTCGAGCGTCACACCGTCTCGCCCCAGCGCACCACGCTCGCAGCCCACGTGTAGCCGGTCCCGGCGGCGAGCATCAGCACGAGCTCGCCGTCGCGCAGCGCACCCGCGCGCGCCGCGCGGTCGAGCGCGAGCAGCGGGTCGACGCCGCTCATGTGGCCGGTGTCCTCGAGGTAGGCGGCGCGGGAGGGATCGAGGCCGAGCTCGGCGACGAGCGCACGGTGCATCGACGGCTTCATGTGGATCCCGCACAGGTAGCCGACGTCGGCGAGGGTCGCACCGCTCCGCTCGACCGCGCCCTCTGCCGCCGCGACGAAGTTCGAGAGGCTGACCCGGTCGAGCCCCTCCTTCATCGCCGCGGGATCCTCGACGTCGAGGAAGCGGTAGCCGCCGTTGGGCGACACGCTCCCTCCCCCGGGCACCTTCACCTGCAGCGAGAACGACCCGTCCGTGATCCCGTGGCAGCCGAGCAGCTCGTTACGCCCGCCGTCCTTGACGAGCAGCCCGGCGGCGGCGCCGTCGCCGAAGTTGAACATGAAGCGCGAGCGCTCGTTGGCGTAGTCGAGCAGGTACGACTCGCGGCAGGCGGCGACGACGAGCACCGTCCGCAGCTCGTCCTCGGCGACGAGCATGTCGCGCGCGATGCGCAGCGCGACCGGCGTGCCGCACGACACGTTGTCGTACTCGACGGCGTATGCGCGCGACGCGCCGATCCGGTGCGCGATCCACGGCGCCGCCTGCCACACGCTGTAGTCCTTCCACATCGAGCCGTAGTACATGACGACGTCGATCTCGCCGGGATCGAGGCCGCTCTCGGCGAGCAGCGCCTCCGCGGCGCGCACGGAGAGGTCGCTGACGTGCTCGTCCTCCGCGGCGATGTGCTTGCCGCGGAGCCCGAACTTCTCGACGATCACCTGCTCCGGGATGCCGCTGCGCTCGGCCACCTCGGCCGCCGGCATCCACCGCTCGGGGAGATACGCCGCCGTCGCGGCGAGCGACACCCGCGTCACTCCGGCGACTCCAGGATCCGCGAGACGATGCGCGTCAGCTCGGCCGTCACCTTCCGCGGCACCTCGCCGTCGCCCCAGACGATCCAGCGCATGCCGACGGTCTCGCCGATCGCCATCAGCACCCACGCCGTCACCTCGGGGTCGATCTCCCCGGCCTCGCCCTCCGCGACCGCCGCGCGCAGCGCCTTCACGTAGCCGGCCCAGATGCGCTCGTAGTGGTAGCGGAAGATCTCGGGCGAGACGAAGCCGGCCTGGCGGATGATGCTGTACAGCTCCGGGTGGGCGCTCGTGAACTCGAAGTAGCCCTGGAAGCCGAGCAGCTCGGCCTCGAGCCTCGTCTTCCCCTTCGCCGCCGCCCGGCGCGTCGCGAGGCGGATGCGGCCGTTCAGGTCGCGCACGAGCTCGTCGAAGATCTCCTTCTTCGACGCGAAGTAGAGGTAGAACGTCCCCTGGCCGACCCCGGCCGCCTCGGTGATCTTCACGATCGACGCGTCGTAGTAGCCGAGCTCGCCGAAGACGCGCTCGGCCGCCTCGAGCAGGCGCCGCCGCGTCTCGACGCCCCTCTTCGAGAGCGCGCGCCCGCTCACGCCGGTGATGTCGGTCACCGCGCGACCTCCGTCCCGCGCAGCTCCTGCTTCTGCACCTTGCCCATGCCGTTCCGCGGAATCTCGCCGATGAACCGGAAGGACTTCGGCACCTTGAAGCGCGCGAGCCGGGCGCGGCACCACTCGAGCAGCTCCTCGTCGGAGACGCCGTCGGCGACGACGAACGCGACGCCGACCTCGCCCCAGCGCTCGTCCGGCACGCCGACGACGGCTGCGTCCGCGACGAGCGGATGCTCGTGCAGCACCGCCTCGACCTCGGCCGGATAGACGTTCTCCCCGCCGGAGATGTACATGTCCTTGAGCCGGCCCCTGATCCGGTAGAACCCCTCGTCGTCCCGCTCGGCGACGTCGCCGGTGCGCAGCCAGCCGTCGTCGGTGAACGCAGCGCGCGTCGCCTCCGGGTTTCGCCAGTAGCCGGGAAAGACGTTCGGCCCGCGCACCTCCAGCTCCCGGTCGTCCGAGAGGCGGACCTCGACGAACGCGTACGGCTTGCCGGCGCAGCCCGTCTTTCGGACCGCGTCCTCCGGCGGGAGGCAGAGCACGTTCGGCGCCGCCTCCGTCAGGCCGTAGCCCTGGATCACCGCGGTGCCGCGCGCGGCCCACGTCTCGAGCAGGGCCTCGGGCATCGGCGCGCCGCCGACCACGGCCCGCTCGAGACTCGACAGGTCGGCGTCCGCGAAGCGCGGATGCTGCGCGAGGAACAGGTAGATCGGCGGGACGCCCATCATCGTCGTGACGCGCTTCTCCTCGATCAGCTCGAGCACGCGGCCGGCGTCGAACTCGCGCTCGAGCACGACGGTCGCCCCCTTCAGCCACGCGAGCAGCGACTGCACGTTCCAGCCGCCGACGTGGAACTGCGGCAGCACCTGGAGGACGACGTCGTCGCCGTGGACGCCGGTGGCGAGGTCGAACGAGAGGTTCGTCCAGAAGCAGTTCGCGTGGGTGAGGAGCGCGCCCTTCGGCTTGCCCGTGGTGCCGGACGTGTAGATGAGCAGGAGCGGGTCGTGGTCGTCGACTTCCAGGGCCGGGGCCTCGCCCCGTTCGGGGCCGGGTCCCAGTCGCTGATACCGCCGGCCGCAACGGTCGGCGAGCTCGCAATACGCATCCTCGACGAGGAAAAGCGCCGGTTCCGCGTCGTCGAGCTGGTAGCGGAGCTCGGGCGCGGTCAGCCGCCACGACAGCGGCAGCAGGATCAGCCCCGCCTTCGCGCACGCGAACAGCACGGCGACGTGCTCCGGCGTGTTGCCGGTCAGCGTCGCGACGCGGTCGCCGCGCGCCAGGCCCGCCTCCGCGAACATCGCCGCGAACGCGTCCGACGCGGCGTCGAGCTCCGCGTACGTGACGAGCCGGTCGTGGTAGTCGATCGCGACGCGTTCCGGGGTGTTCCGCGCGCGGTCGCACAGCCAGCGGTCGATCGTGTGCGGGCCGCTCATCCGAGGAACTCCGCCAGCAGGGACACGAGCTCGTCCGGGCGGTTCCAGAAGAAGAGGTGCCCGCCGGGGACCATGCGCAGCTCGGCGGACGGGATCCGCTCCGCGAGCAGCGCCGCGTTGCGCGGATCGACGACGACGTCGCCCTCGCCCTGGACGACGAGCGTCGGCGCCTCGACCGACGGCAGCTCCTCCCACGCGTCGAACGTCGCCCAGATCCCCGCCTGCGCCGCCCAGCCCGCCGGGTCCGGCGGCTTCTCGGTTCGGATCGCGATGATCCGGTCGACGAGCGCCGGCTCGGGCTCCGGCTCGAGCGCGTTCTCGACGAAGCGGCGGACCGCGACGGCGGGTTCGAGCGCCGGCGCCTCCGCCATCAGCTGCAGCGTCGGCGCGGGGATCGGGTGCATGTTCGAGATGCCGGACATCGTCGCGATCAGGACGAGCTTCTCGACGCGCCGGCCGTGGCGCAAGGCCAGCTCCTGCGCGACGGCGCCGCCGAGGCTCCCGCCGACGACGTGCGCGCGCTCGGCGCCGGCCGCGTCGAGCACCGCGAGCGCGTCGCCGGCCATCTGGGCCGTCGTGTACGGGCCGGGCGGGACGTCGCTGTCCCCGTAGCCGCGATTGTCGAACGTGATCACGCGGTAGCGGGTCGCGAGCGGCTCGACGACGGGATCCCAGCCCCAGCGCCCGTAGCCGAGCCCCATGATCATGAGCAGCGGCTCGCCGTCGCCGTGCACGTCGTACGCGATCCGCACTCCCTGCGAGTCGGCGATCACGCGGTCTCCTGCGGCTCGGGGGCGCCTCCCTCGGAGCCGCCCGGACGGATCGCCTCCTCGAGCCGCCGCAGGCCGGTCGGCCGGCCGCGGCTGACGAGCCCGGCCAGCCCGCCCGGCAGGAAGACGACGATGAGGATGAAGGTCACCCCGAGCAGGAACAGCGGCTGCTCGAGCGGCGTGCGCAGCGCATGCGGCAGGCCCTCCACGGTCGAGGAGCTGCCGATCGCGATCAGGCGGTCGTTGAGGTACGTGTAGAGGATCCCGCCGAGCACGGCGCCCCAGCGGGAGCCGGCGCCGCCGATCACGACCATGAGCAGGAGCGTGAGCGTGAAGTTCGGCTGCGTCACCGCGAGCGTCGAGCCGTTGTAGAGGAGCATGTAGACGATGCCGCCTGCCGCCGCGAGCGTCGACGAGAGCACGAACGACTGGAGCTTGTAGTCGCGCGGGCGCATGCCCAGCACCTCGACGCGCTGCTCGTTCTCGCGGATCGCCTGCCAGACGCGCCCCGGCGACGACTCGACCGCCCAGCGCACGGCGAAGAAGACGAAGGCGAGGAACGCGAGCGTGAGCCAGTAGAGGTTCTTCGTGTTGACGATGCCGACGAACGCCTGCGGCAGCTTCGTGTAGTCGGCGCCGAGCCCTTCCTCGCCGTGCGTCCAGTGGTGCGGGTCCTTGAGCGCGAGCACCGCGCCCGCCTGAGCGAACGCGAGCGTGACCATGGCGAACGCGATCCCGGTGACCCGCAGGCTGACGAAGCCGAGCACGTTGGCGACGACGACGGCGACGCCCATCGTGAAGACGACGCCCTCCCAGAAGCTCCAATGCCAGTCGGTGATCGCGATATTCGCGAGATAGACGCCGATCGCGATGTAGAGCGCATGGCCGAACGACAGCAGGCCGGTGTAGCCGAACTGGATGTCGTACGTGAGGGCGAGCGCGCCGAAGACGAGGCAGGACGCGAGCAGCGCGAGCGTTCCGGGCGACGAGATCGGCTGGTCGAACAGCTTCGGGATCGAGACGTGCAGCGTCGGGACGAGCGCGAGCGCCCCGAAGACGGCGAGCGGCCAGATCCAGTCGGCGAGGAGGCGGCGACCCCTTCCGGCGAACACATTCACGCGCGTCCTCCGACCACGGCGCCCGCGAACCCGCGCGGGCGCGCGAGCAGCACGACCCCGAGCAGCAGCACGACGACGAGGTCGCCCATCCCGGCCGAGCCGTAGTAGTTCGTGTACTGCTGGACGAGCGCGACGACGACCGCGGCAACCGCCGAGCCGCCGATCGACCCGAGGCCGCCGATCACCACGACGATGAACGCGAAGATCAGCAGGCTCGTCCCCTGCTCGGGGCCGACGACGTTGAAGTACACGCCGCTGAGCACGCCCGCGATCGCCGCGGCGACGCCGCCGATCGCGAAGACGAGCGTGAACGCCTTCCGCACGTCGATCCCGAGCGCCTGCACCATCGCGCGGTTCTCGACGCCGGCGCGGATGACCAGGCCGTAGCGCGTCCGCCGCAGGAAGAGCTGCAGGCCGACCAGCACCGCGGCTGCGACGAGGATCTCGACCCAGCGGTCGTTCGGGATCTGCGCGCCGGCGACGTCCGTCGTCTCGTGCAGCCAGGGAGGCACCTCGAACGCCTTCGGATCAGGTCCCCAGATGCCGGTGATCAGCGCGATGAACGCGAGCTGGAGCCCGACGGTGACGAGCACCTGCTCGATGTGCCGCGAGTAGAGCGGGCGGATCAGCACCAGCTCGACGAGCGCCGCGACGATCCCGCCCATGACGAGACCGAGCATCGCGCTGGCGAGGAAGCGCCAGAACGCGGAGTCGACGCCGTCGAAGACGTGCACCGACGCCCACCACGTCCCGTAGCTGCCGACGGTGATGAAGGCGCCGTGCGCGAAGTTGAGCACGCCCATCAGCCCGTAGATGAGCGAGAGCCCCGACGCGATCAGGAAGTACATCGCGCCCAGTCCGAGCCCCGTGATCGTCAGCAGCAGGAACGTGCTCATGTCGTCCCGAGGTTGGCGTGGCGTGGCGTGGCCACGTGGCGTGGCGTCGCCACGCCACGACAAATGTCGTGGCGTCGCCACGCTTGTAAGCGGGAAAGCAGATGGTGGACACGGCTCATGCGGCGCCCACGCTCAGGAGCCGCTTGACGAGCTCGGGTTGCGCGACGAGGTCCTGCGCGTCGCCGGTGTGCACGACGCGGCCCTGGTCGAGCACGACGACGTCGCGCGCGAGCCTGCGCACGACGCCGAGATTCTGCTCGACGAGCAGCACCGTCGTCAGCCCGGCAAGCCGCTCGAGGACGTGCGCGACCTCCGCGACGAGCGCCGGCGCCAGGCCCTTCGTCGGCTCGTCGACGAGCAGGACGCGGTTGTCGTTCAGCAGCGCCCGCGCGATCGCGACCATCTGGAGCTGGCCGCCGGAGAGCGTGCCCGCCCGCTGCCCGCCCCGAACCTCCAGCTCCGGGAAGAGGTCGTAGACGAGGTCGTAGCGAGGCTCCGCGTCCCGCTCGGCGAGGCGGAGGTTCTCCGCGACGGTGAGGCCCGTGAAGACGTCGCGGTCCTCCGGTACGTAGCCGACCCGCCGGCGGACGATGCGGTGCGTCGACATCCCCGTCAGCTCGTCGTCCCCCAGCCGGACGGAGCCGCGGCCGGGAACGAGGCCGAGGATCGCGCGCAGCGTCGTCGTCTTGCCGACGCCGTTGCGGCCGAGCAGGGCGGTGACGCCGCCCTCCGGCACGTCGAAGGTGACGCCCTGCAGCACGTGCGACTGCCCGAGGTAGACGTGGAGATCGCGGAGCGAGAGGAGCGTCCGCGACGCGACGGCGGCGCTGCTCACAGCGCCTCCCCGAGGTAGGCGGACTGCACCGTCTCGTTCGCCATCACCGCCGCGGGCGTGTCGCACGCGAGGAGCGCACCGTGGTGCATGACGGCGATCCGCTGGGCGATCCCGGTGACGACGTCGATGTGGTGCTCGACCATCAGCACCGTCTTCCGCTCCTGCTCGTGGACGGAGCGGATCAGCTCGACGAGCTCGGGGACGTTCTCGGCCGAGACGCCGGCCATCGGCTCGTCGAGCAGGAGCACCGGCTTGTCCGCCGCGAGCAGCATCGCCAGCTCGAGCCGCCGCTTGTCGCCGTGCGACAGCGCCCCGGCCCGAACGAGCGACTTCGGCTCGAGGCCCACGCGGGCGATCGCCGCGCGGGCCCGCCCGAGCGCGGGCTTGACGCTGAGGGCGCGCTGCCAGAGCCGCAGCGTCCCGCCGATCGACGCCTCGGCCGCCAGCCGGACGTTCTCGTACACGGTCAGGAGCGGGAAGACGCTCGAGACCTGGAAGGTGCGGCCGATCCCCTCCCGCGTGCGCAGGAAGGTCGGCTGGTTCGTGATGTCCTTCCCCGCGAGGTGGATCGACCCCGCGGTCGGCCGGTACAGGCCGGAGAGCAGGTTGAACAGCGACGTCTTGCCGGCGCCGTTCGGGCCGATGATCCCGAGCAGCTCGCCCTCGGCGACCTCCAGGCTGACATCGGCGACGATTCGCGCGCCGCCGATGTCGAGCCCGAGGTTCCGCGTGGCGAGGACCGGAGAGCTCACGCGCTTTCTTACTTGAAGGGCGTGACCGGAGGCTGGACGTTGCCCGGCGAGACCGTCTTCACGACCTTGACGGCGAAGTGGCCGCCGGTGGCGGGGAGGAGCTGTACCTGGAACATCGGCTGCAGCATCGCGTGATCCGCGGCGCGGATGTACTGCTTGCCCTTCGGCGCCTGGAACTGCCACCCCTCGAGCGCGCTGATCTGCTTCGAGGTGTCCGTGCCGCCGACGGCGAGCGCGTGGCAGATCATCTCCGCGGTCACGAAGCCGTCCGGCGTGAACAGGTCGGGGACGGAGTGGCGGTTCTTCGCCATCCACTTGATCAGGTACGTGTTCACCGGGTTGTGCGGCGCCGTGTAGACGTAGTGCGAGAGCAGCGTCACGCCCTGGACGAGCGGGCCGATCGCGTCGTAGCTCGCGCGGTTCGCGAGGCCGGTGACGATCGTCATCTGCTTCGACACGCCCTGCTGCTGCAGCGCCTGCCACATCGCGGCCGCGTTCGTCGTGTTCGCCCAGGCGACGAAGGCCGCGTCGGCGCCGGAGTTCTTCAGCTGCTGGGCGTACGGCGTCAGGTCGGCCGCGCCGAACGGGGAGAGGATCTTCGAGACGGTGTGGCCCTTGGCACCGAAGATCGCCTGGACGGCGGCGACGTTGCCGGCGCCGAACGCCGTGTCCTCGGCGAAGACGACGATCTTCTTGCCCGTCGACTTCGGCGGGAAGATGTTCGCCGCGTCGAGCACGTCCTGCAGCGTCTGCCGGCCGGCCCGGAACGTGTTCCGGTTGAGGCCGGTGATCGCGTCGGCGGCCGCCGCGCCCGAGATGTAGAGCACGTTGTTCTGCGCGGCGAGCGGGCCGAGCTGGAGCGCGATGCCCGACGAGCCGGTGCCCGCGATGATCTTCACGCCCTGGCCGACCTCGTTCTTGAAGGCGTTGATCGCCGTCGCCGGGTCGGTGGCGTCATCGACGTAGGTCGGGTTGATCGTGTACCCGCCGCACTTGCCCTGCGTGTAGTCGAGACCTGCCTGGAAGCCGTCGTACTCCTCCTGGCCGAAGGCCGCGAGACCGCCGGTCTTCGGGTAGATGAAGGCGACGTCGACGGACTTCGAGGCCGCGCCGGAGTCGACCCGCGCCGCCGCCGTGCCGGCGAGCGCAGCGGTGGCGAGCGCCGCCGCAGCGACGAGAAGCGCCCTGCTCGTCCAGCGATGTGTCATGTGAGCCCTCCAGGTCACGAGGTGGTGCCAAGACCTGACACCCGATTCAGGTGTCGATTTATGAAGCCCGCGGCGTTGGATGTCAAGAGCTGCGTGCAAGACATCCGTCGAAGCCGGGAGCGCAAGACGAAGCGAAGCGAGGCTTGCGCGGAGGGCGAACTCACGCGGTCGGGGATGGCGAAGCCACCACCGACCGCGCAGCACGACCTTCGCCCGGCACCGGCCGAGGCCAAGCAGCACGGAGCGCGACCGGGACCGCGCTCCCGGTCGCGCGGAGTTCCATCTCAGAGCAAGCGACCGCGCGGCGGTCGCGAGCTAGGCGGACTGCTCGACCGCTTCGTCGGGCTCGTCGTCGACGTAGTCGCCGGCGCTCGTGACGAGCGTCGGGCGGATGCCCTGCGCGATGCACTCCTTCGTGATCACGCACTTCGTGACGTCGCGCCGCGACGGCAGCTCGAACATCACGTCGAGCAGCGCGCCCTCGATGATCGAGCGGAGGCCGCGCGCGCCGGTCTCGCGGTCGAGCGCCTTGTCGGAGATCTCCCAGAGCGCGTCCTCGGTGAAGACGAGCTCGATCCCGTCGTAGCCGAAGAAGCGCTGGTACTGCTTCACGAGCGCGTTCTTCGGCTCGGTGAGGATCTGGACGAGGTCCTCGCGGCGGAGCTGGTGCACCGCCGACACGACCGGCAGGCGCCCGATGAACTCGGGGATCAGCCCGAAGTTGAGCAGGTCCTCCGGCATCACGTCGGCGAGCAGGTCGGACGATTCGACCGAGTGCTTCGAGCGCACCTCGGCGCCGAACCCGACGGCGTTCTTGCCGATCCGCCGGGCGATGATCTTGTCGAGCCCGGCAAAGGCGCCGCCGCAGATGAAGAGGATGTTCGTCGTGTCGATCGAGAGGAACTCCTGGTGCGGGTGCTTCCGGCCGCCCTGCGGCGGCACCGACGCGACCGTTCCCTCGAGGATCTTCAGCAGCGCCTGCTGGACGCCCTCGCCCGACACGTCGCGGGTGATCGACGGGTTGTCCGCCTTGCGCGCGATCTTGTCGACCTCGTCGATGTAGATGATCCCGGTCTCCGCCTTCTTGATGTCGAAGTCGGCGGCCTGGATCAGCTTCAGGAGGATGTTCTCCACGTCCTCGCCGACGTAGCCGGCCTCGGTCAGCGCCGTCGCGTCCGCGATCGCGAACGGGACGTTGAGGATCCGCGCCAGCGTCTGCGCCAGTAGCGTCTTCCCGCAGCCGGTCGGGCCGAGCAGGAGGATGTTCGACTTCTGGAGCTCGACGTCGTCCTCGTCGGTTCCCATCTGGACGCGCTTGTAGTGGTTGTAGACCGCCACCGACAGCGTCCGCTTCGCCTCCTCCTGGGAGACGACGTAGTCGTTCAGGACCGCGTAGATGTCGCGCGGCTTCGGGAGGTTGTCGAGGTCGAGCTGGGTCGGAGCGGTCAGCTCCTCGTCGATGATCTCGTTGCAGAGATCGATGCACTCGTCACAGATGTAGACGCCGGGACCGGCGATGAGCTTCTTGACCTGCCGCTGGCTCTTCCCGCAGAAGCTGCAGAGCAGCTGCTCGTTTCCCTCGCTAGCCCGGGCCACGTCTCTCCTTGTACCTCGGATCGCCCTTTTCGTCTACCGGTGGGTGATCACGTTGTCGATGATCCCGTACTCGTGGGCCTCATCGGCCGTCATGTAGTAGTCCCGCTCCATGTCCTTGGACACCTTGTCGACGGGCTGGTTCGTGTGCTGGGCGATGATCTCCTCCAGGCGGCGCTTGAGGTTGATCGTCTCCCGCGCCTGGATCTCGATGTCGGTGCCCTGGCCCTGGAACCCGCCGGAGACCTGGTGGATGAGGATCTTGGAGTTCGGCAGCGCAGTGCGCTTTCCCTCCGTGCCGGCGGCGAGGAGCAGCGCTCCCATCGACATCGCGATCCCGACACAGATGGTCGCGATGTCCGGCCGGATGAACTGCATCGTGTCGTAGATGGCGAGGCCCGCGTACACCGACCCGCCGGGCGAGTTGATGTAGATGTTGATGTCCTTGTCCGGGTCCTCGGATTCGAGGTGGATCATCTGGGCGACGATGAGGTTCGCGACCTGGTCGTCGATCGGCGTGCCGAGGAAGATGATCCGCTCGTTGAGCAGCCGCGAGTAGATGTCGAAGAAGCGCTCTCCGCGGGAGGTCTGCTCGATGACGGACGGGATGACGAGATTCGAGGGGTTCATGTCGCTCCTCCGCTGCCGGGGGTCCAGAGTTTCGTGTCCGAGGGTGCCTTTTCCTTTTCGGGAGTCCAGATCGCCTCGCGCGCGGCGGCGAGCTCCTTGGGAATGCGCTCGACCTCGGCGGCGACGCGGTCGAGCGCGTCGCGCATGCGCAGGTCGTCGCGGAGGCTCTCGAACCGGCCGGACTCGCGGAGCCGGAGGATGGTCGCGTCCGCGTCCTCGCCGAGCGCCTCCGCCTGCTCGCGGACGACCTGCTCCACCTCCTCGTCGGGCACCGTCAGGTTCAGCTCGTCGGCCGCCGCCTCGAGCACGAGCTCGCGGGCGACCGACCGCGCGGCCTCGGCGTGGAGGCGCGCCACCAGGTCGTCGGCCGACTGGCCGGTCATCGTCAGGTAGGTGTCGAGCGAGACGCCGCGCGCCTCGACCTGGCGCGCGAGCCCGCGCAGGAGCTCGCGCGTCCGCGCGTCGACGAGCGGGCCGGAGGGATCGACCTTCGACGCGGCGACGAGCGCGTCGGCGACGTCGGCGCGGAACAGCGCCTCGGCCTCCTCGGCGATCTGCGCGCGCAGCCGAGACTCGATGTCGGCGCGCAGCTCCGCGAGCGTCTCGAACTCGCTCGCCGAGCGCGCGAGCTGGTCGTCGAGCGGCGGCAGCACCTTCTCCTTGATCTCCTTGACGGTGGCGGAGACCGACTGCTTCGACCCGTCCGCGAGCTCGAACTCGATCTCCTTCGTCTCGCCCGCGTTCATTCCCGCGATGCCCTGCTCGATCTCCTCGACGACGGCCGCGCGTCCGAGCTCGACGACGTAGTCGCGGCGCGTCTCGCCCTGGGCCGAGACGAGGTCGAGCACGACGGTGTCGTCCGGCGCGACGGGGCGTCCCTCAACGGGGACGAGCTCGGCGACCGTCGCCTGCAGCGCCTCGAGCTCGCGCTGGACGAGCTCCTCCGGCACCTCGGGCTCGGCGTAGCCGACCTCGAGCGTCTTCCAGTCGGGCAGCTCCGGCTTCGCCTGGACGGAGACGGTCGCGGTGAACTCCCAGTCCTCGTCGTCGGACGCTGGCAGCTCGAAGTCGTACTCCGGTTGCTCGACGGGGCGCACGCGCGACCGGGCGGCGGCGTTCCAGAACCAGCCGCCGATGTGGCTCTCGACCGCCTCGGTCATCAGCCGCTCCCTGCCGACCCGCTGGACGAGCACCTGGCGCGGGACCTTGCCCTTGCGGAAGCCGGGGATCTTGACGGTCGCCGCAAGGTCGGAGGCCGCGTGCTCGACGGCGTGGTGGACGTCGTGCGACGGCACCTGCACCGTGAGCCGGACCTTGTTCTCCGGCAACTCCTCGACCTGCGTTTCCATCCCGGATCCATTCAAGCAGGCGAGGCTCCTCCGGCGTCGTAGGCTTCGGGCCGGATGCGCCTCTTCGTCCTGACCCGGCACGGCGAGTCGACGCTCAACGTCGAGCGGCGGGTGAACGGCGATCCGGCCGTCCCGGCGCCGCTGACGGACACGGGGCGGGCCGAGGCGGCGCGGCTCGGGCGCCAGCTCGCGTCGCTGCCGATCGACCTCTGCGTGCACACGCGCTTCACTCGAACGAGGGACACGGCCGATGCGATCCTCGCCGGGCGCGACGTGCCGAGGCTCGAGCAGCCGCTCCTCGACGACATCGACGTCGGCTCGCTCGAGGGTGAGTCGATCGACGCGTACGAAGCGTGGAAGCGGGAGCATCCCGATCGCGGAGTGCCGTTCCCGGAGGGCGAGAGCCTCGACGACGCGGCGCTGCGCTACGCGCGCGCGTTCCGCGGGCTGCTCGCGCGGGCCGAGCCGACGATCCTCGTCGTCTGCCACGAGATCCCCATCCGGTACGCGGTCAACGCGGCGTGCGGCTCGGACGAGCTCGACCGGCCCGAGCACCGGATTCCGAACGCGACGCCGTATCTCTTCGACGGCGACGCGCTCGCCCGCGCCGCCGCCGGGATCGAGCGGCTTGCCGGCTGACGAATCACCCGTTCGGGGAGAAGGAGGACCGGCGGGCGGCGACGAAGCTCACGTCCGCTCCGATGACGGCCTGGACGTGGATCCTCGTGACGGCGGTGACGGCGCTCTGGGCGGGCATGCTCGGCGCCGTCGCGTACGTCGTCGTCGCGCGCCGCTAGCGGGTCTTCGCGAAGCGGTGCACGGCGTCGAGGAGCTCACGGCTCTTCTCGGCGGCGGCCGACTCGTCGCCGGAGGCGAGCGCGTCGGCGACGCAGTGCTGCACGTGCTGGTCGAGGATCCGGAACGCGAGGCTGTCGAGCGCGGTCGTCACCGCAGAGATCTGCGTGATCACGTCGATGCAATAGCGGTCATCCTCGACCATCTTCTCGAGCCCGCGCACCTGGCCCTCGATCCGGTGCAGCCGCTTGATCAGCGCGTCCTTGTCGGCGTGGTAGCCGGGGACGGCGTGCTCCGTCGCGCTCATACGGCTCCTCTCGCTCGCACGCTGCGGAAGCGCCGGAGGCGTAGGCTGTTGCCGACGACGAACAGGCTCGAGCCGGCCATCGCGGCCGCCGCGATCATCGGGTTCAGGAGGCCGGCGACGGCGAGCGGGATCGCGGCGACGTTGTAGGCGAAGGCCCAGAAGAGGTTGCCCTTGATCGTCGCGAGCGTCCGCCGCGCGAGCCGGATCGCGTCGACGGCAGCGCGCAGGTCACCGGAGACGAGCGTCAGGTCGGACGCCTCGATTGCGACGTCGGTGCCGGTGCCGATGGCGAGACCGAGGTCCGCAGCCGCGAGCGCCGGCGCGTCGTTGACGCCGTCGCCGACCATCGCCACGACCTCTCCCCCGTCCTGGAGCCGGCGGATCTCGGCGACCTTGCCGCCGGGGAGCACCTCGGCGAGCACGCGCTCGATCCCGACCTCGGCGGCGACCGCCTCGGCCGCCGCGCGCGTGTCGCCGGACAGGAGCATCGGCGTCAGCCCGAGCCCCTTCAGCTCCCGCACCGCCTCCGCGCTCGTCGGCTTGACCGCGTCGCGGACGACGAGCGTCGCGCGCGGGCCGCCGTCCCACGAGACGGTGATCGCCCCGTCCTGCCGCGCCACCTCGACGTCGTGGCCCTCGACGACGCCGCGGACGCCGACGCCGGGGACGCTGCGGAACCCGGTGACGGCCGGGAGCGCGCCGAGCTCGGCCCGCGCGCCCGCGGCGACCGCCTGCGCGACCGGATGCTCGCTCGCGGACTCGAGCGCGCCCCCGAGGCGCAGCGCCTCGCTCCGGCCCGCGCCGTCGAGCGGGGTGACGGAGACGAGCTCCATCCGCCCCTCGGTGACGGTGCCGGTCTTGTCGAGGACGATCGTCCCGATCCGGCGCGTCTGCTCCAGCACCTCCGGCCCTCTGATCAGGATCCCGAGCTGCGCACCGCGCCCGGTGCCGACGAGCAGCGCCATCGGCGTCGCGAGCCCGAGCGCGCACGGGCACGCGATGATCAGGACGGAGACGGCCGCCGTGAAGGCCGCGGAGGCCCCGCCGCCGGCGAGCAGCCAGCCGGCGAGGGTCAGCAGCGCGACGACGATCACGAGCGGGACGAACACGGCGGAGACGCGGTCGGCGAGCCGCTGCACCGGCGCCTTGCCCGCCTGCGCCTCCTCGACGAGCCGGGCGATCTGCGCGAGCGCCGTCTCCGAGCCGACCCGCGTCGCGCGGACGGCGAGCCGGCCGTACGTGTTGACCGTGGCGCCGGCGACGGCGGCGCCGGGGCCGACCTCGACCGGCACGGACTCCCCGGTCAGCAGCGACTCGTCGAGCGCCGAGGCTCCCTCGACGACGACGCCGTCGGTGGCGACCTTCTCCCCGGGACGGACGACGAACACGTCGCCTGGCCGAAGCTCCTCGACCGGGACGAGGGTCTCTTCGCCGTCGCGGAGCACTCGCGCGTCCTTCGCGCCGAGCTCGAGGAGTGCGCGGATCGCCGCGCTGCTGCGCCGCTTCGCCCGCTGCTCGAGGTAGCGCCCGAGGAGGATCAGCGTCGTGATCACGCCGGCCGCCTCGTAGTAGGTGTCCGCGTCGAGCCCGCCGACGAGCACGACCGTCGACCACGTCCACGCGGCGAGCGTGCCGAGCGAGATCAGCGTGTCCATGTTCGCCGCGCCGTGCCGGGCGCCCGCGAGCGCCGCGCGGTGGAAGCCGAGCCCGCTCCAGAAGACGACCGGGGTCGCGAGCGCGAGCGCGAGCCACTCCCAGCCGGAGAAGTGGAGCGCCCGGACCATCGAGAGCACGACGAGCGGCGCCGTCAGCGCGATCGCGACGGCGAGGCGAAGGCCGAGCCGGTCGTCGGCGTGGTCGTGCGCGTGGCCGGCCTCGTGCGGCGTGGCGCCGTAGCCGGCGGCCTCGACCGCACGGCAGAGGTCGTCGACGCCGACGCAGTCGGGATCGAACGAGACGCTCGCGCGCTCGGTCGCGAAGTTCACGGTCGCCTCGACGCCGTCGAGCTTGTTCAGCTTGCGCTCGATCCGCGCCGCGCACGACGCGCACGTCATCCCGCGGAGGTCGAGCTCGGTCCGCTCGCGCGTCGCCGTCATGCCGGCTCCGCGTCGTACCCGGCCTCGTCGATCGCCGCGCGAAGATCCGCGTCGTCGAGCCCGTCGCCGTGGACGACGACGAGCTTCCTCGCGAGGTCGACCTCGACGGACTCGACGCCGCGAACCGCGGAGACCTCCTCCCGGACGGCCGCGACGCAGTGGTCGCAGTGCATCCCGGGGACGGAGTAGACGATCGAGGCAGACATACCCCCATAGGGTATCACGACCGCGGCCGCTGCTTCTATCCTGAGAGGCCCGCGGGTGTGGCGGAACTGGTAGACGCGGCGGGTTTAGGTCCCGCTGGAGCGGAAGCTCCCTGGAGGTTCGAATCCTCTCGCCCGCATCGCCGAGTAGAGTCCCGCCTCGTGGCAGGCATGACGCCCGACGACGTCTACGAGCTCGTCGGCGTCGCCGACCCGCGCCTCTCGCCCGACGGACGGCTCGTCGCCTACCAGGCCTGGTCGATCGACCGCGAGGCGAACGAGGTCCGGAGCGCGATCTGGGTCACCCCGCTCGACGGCTCGGGCGAGCCCCGCCGCTTCACCTTCTCCGACAGGCGCGACGCCGCGCCGCGCTGGTCGCCCGACGGGCGCTGGCTCGCGTTCACGTCGACCCGCGGCGAGGAGAAGACGCCGCCGCAGCTCTACGTCATCCCGGCCGAGGGCGGCGAGGCGCGCGCGCTGACCGAGGCGAAGGAGGGCGTCGAGGACGTCGCCTGGTCGCCCGACTCGACCCGGCTCGCGTACACGCTGCGCGTGCGGGACGCGGCGTACGACGAGGAGGACGAGAAGAAGCGAGCGCCGCGGCGGCTGACCCGGCTCGTCTACAAGCTCGACAACGTCGGCTGGACCGCCGACCGCCGCAAGCACGTGTTCGTCGTCGGCGTCGACGGCGGCGAGCCGCGGCAGCTCACCGACGGCGACTGCGAGGACGCCGAGCCGGCCTGGTCGCCCGACGGCAGGCGGATCGTCTTCAGCTCGCTGCGCGGCGAGCGGTGGGACGTCGAGCTGATCAGCCGCCTCTACGTCGTCGACGCGGACGGCGGCGAGCCGCAGCAGCTGACGGGCGACGACGGCTCGTACACGATGCCGTCGTTCTCGCCGGACGGGACGCGGATCGCGTACCGCTACCAGCTCGAGGACGGGACGTTCCCGCACCACGGCCGGATCGGCGCGATGGCCGCGGACGGAACCGGTGCGCGGCTGCTGACCATGTCGCTCGACCGCCAGGCGAACGCGTTCACCGAGATCCGCGAGCCGCTCTGGGACGGCGACCGCCTCGTCTTCACGGTCGAGGACGGCGGCAACGTCCACCTCTACACCGTGGCGGCGGACGGCTCGGCCGAGCCGGAGCTGCTCGTCGGCGGAGAGCAGTGGATCGGCAGCTACGACGCGCGCGACGGGAAGCTCGCCTTCGTCTCCACCACGACGACGACGACGCGCGAGCTCTACGCGGGCGTCGAGGGGCGCCGCCTCACCGACGTCGGCCGCGCGTTCGTCGAGGGCCGGGAGCTCGTCGAGCCGGAGCGCTTCACCGCCGTCTCGCGGGACGGCTCGGAGGTCGACGCGTGGGTCGTCCGGCCCGCCGGCTTCGAGGAGGGCGAGCGCTACCCGGTCCTGCTCAGCATCCACGGCGGCCCGTTCTCGCAGTACGGCACCGGCTTCTTCGACGAGTTCCAGGTCTACGCCGGCGCGGGCTACGCCGTCCTCTACTCGAACCCGCGCGGGAGCTCCGGTTACTCGGAGGCGTGGGGGCGCGCCATCCGCGGGCCGCTCGACGGCGCCGGCCCCGGCTGGGGCACCGTCGACTACGAGGACGCGATGGCCGTCGTCGACACCGCGCTCGAGCGCTTCGACTTCCTCGACGCCGACCGGCTCGGCGTGATCGGCGGCTCGTACGGCGGCTTCATGACCTCGTGGATCGTCTCGCACACGAACCGCTTCAAGGCGGCCGTCTCCGAGCGCGCCGTCAACCAGATGGTGAGCGCGTTCGGCTCAAGCGACATCTTCTGGATCTTCGAGCGTCAGTTCGGCGGGCCGATGCTCGACAACGTCGACACCTGGCTGGAGTTCTCGCCGACGACGTACGCGAAGGCGGTCGAGACGCCGCTGCTGATCCTCCACTCGGAGAACGACCTCCGCTGCAACGTCGAGCAGGGCGAGCACCTGTTCACGCTGCTGCGCCTGCTCGGGAAGGAAGTCGAGATGCTCCGCTTCCCGGCCGAGGGACACGAGCTGTCCCGCTCCGGCTCGCCGCTGCACCGCGTCCAGCGCTTCGAGGCGATCCTCGACTGGTTCGGGCGCTACCTGTAGCTCGCGAGGCTGCGCCTCGCTCGCTGGGAACGGTGCTGCGCGCGCGGGAGAGCGCGGTCTCCCGCGCGCTCCGCGCTGACGGCTCGCTTGGACCTCGCGGTGCGGCGCGCCTCGGTCGTGAGCGGCCGATCGCGGCAAGCCGGAATCGGCCGCTCCCCGCCGGCGCGGCCGTAGCTCCGGCCTCCGGCCATCCGGCTACGTCCGCGCTCGCACACTCCGGCAGGCCGGCGGTGGAGCGCAGGCCGAAGCGGACGACTCGGCCCGCAGGGCCGGACGTCCGCGTAGGCCCGCCCGCGGCGCGCTGCCCCGGATGCGCCGAAGGCGCACCCGCGGCCGCGCCTCGAGCACTATGCGCCGCCCGACGAGACCCAAGCGAGCCGTCAGCGCGGAACGCGGCCGAGACCGCGCTCTCGGCCGCGTGCAGCACGTTTCCCAGCGAGCGAGGCGCAGCCTCGCGAGCTACCAGCGGTCCCAGTGCACCATCGTGTCGAGCGGGTTGCGCCGGCCCGGCTTGAAGTCCGTCCCGATCGTGTACGCGACCGGGATCAGCGCAACTTGCATCACCTCGTCGTACGGGATGCCGAGGAGCTCGGCGGCCTCGCGCTCGTGCAGCAGGTGGAAGGTCGTCCAGACGGTGCCGAGCCCGCGCGAGCGCGCCGCGAGCATGAAGCTCCACGCGGCCGGGATGATCGAGCCGAAGATCGACGCCTGCCACGCGACGGGCTTGTCCTCGGTGCGGCCCTGGACGCACGGGATCACGTGCACCGGCACCTCCTGGAGGTGCGCGGCGAGATGGCGAACCGCTTCGCCGATCCGGACGAACTGCTCGTTCGGAGCAGGGCGCCGCTCGAGGTACGGGCCTGCGACGTCGCGCCAGAGCTCCGCGAGCGCGGCGCGCTTGTCCGCGTCCTCGACGACGACGAAGTGCCAGTTCTGCGAGTAGCTCGCCGTCGGCGCCTGCTGCGCGAGCCGGAGGCACTCCTCGAGCACCTCCCGCTCGACCGGCCGCGTCAGGTCGAGGCGCTTGCGGACGGCGCGCGTCGTCGAGAGAAGCTCGTCCGTCGACAGCTCGAGGATCACGCCGCGATCATCGCACGGGTTACGGTCGGCATGTGAGTCGTGTCCGCCTGATCCTCCTGCTCGGATCGCTGTCGGCCTTCGGGCCGCTGTCGAACGACATGTACCTGCCGGCGCTGCCGCAACTCGCGAACGACCTCGGCGTCGGCGCGTCGGCGGCACAGCTGACGCTGACGACGTGCCTCGCCGGGCTCGCGGTCGGGCAGCTCGTCTCCGGGCCGATGAGCGACCGGTTCGGACGGCGGCGGCCGCTGCTCGCCGGCGTCGTCGTCTACGCCGTCGCCTCGGCGCTCTGCGCCGTCGCGCCGTCGGCCGCGTTTCTCATCGTCTTCCGGTTCCTGCAGGGCGCCGCCGGCGGCTTCGGCATCGCGGTCTCGCGCGCGGTCGCGCGCGACCTGCACGCCGGCGACGCGCTCGCACGCTTCCTCTCGACGCTGATGCTCGTGAACGGGCTCGCGCCGATCCTCGCTCCCGTCCTCGGTGCGCAGGTGCTCCGCGTCACGTCGTGGCGCGGCGTCTTCTGGGTGCTCGCGGCGATCGGCGTCGTGCTCGCCGCCGGCACCGTGCTCTGGCTCCGCGAGACGCTGCCGCCGGAGCTGCGCAACGAGGGCGGCTTCGCCGAGACGCGGAGGACCGTCGCCGAGCTGATCGGCGACCGAGCCTTCGTCGGCTACCTGCTCGTCCTCGCGTTCTCGTTCGGCGCGATGTTCGCCTACATCGCGGGGTCGTCGTTCGTCGTCGAGACGATCCACGGCGGCTCGCCGCAGCTGTACAGCGCGATCTTCGCCCTGAACGGGGCCGGGATCGTCGGCGCGAGCCAGGTGAACCGCGTGATGCTGCAGCGGACGACGGTGCGGCGGCTGCTCGCCGTCGGCGTCGTCGCCTCGGCGAGCGGCGGCTTCGCGCTGCTGGCGGTCGTCGTCGCCGGGATCGGGCTCGCCGGGATCGTCCCATCGCTGTTCGTGCTCGTCGGGAGCCTCGGGTTCATCCTTCCGAACGCGAGCGCGCTCGCGCTCGCCGGCCACCGGAGCGTCGCCGGGAGCGCGTCGGGACTGATCGGGATCTTCCAGTTCGCGGTCGGAGCGGCGGCGGCGCCGCTCGTCGGCGTCGCGGGAACGCACTCCGCCTATCCGATGGCGATCGTCATCGCCGTCCTCTCGGGGGCGTCGCTCGTCGCGCTGCGGCGCGTGCAAAACGTCCCCTTACGTGCCTAGTCCCCGTGAACCCGAGGGCCCACAGGGACTTGGCAGACGGCAATCTCTCACACGCGTACGCGCGCGTCAAGTGAGAACCGCACAACGCGCGTCAGCCCGGCGTCGGCGCGGGCGCGCCGACCCCGGGCCGCCGCGTTCCGTGCACGGCCGCGAGCCCGACGAGTCCGCCGAGGGCGAGGATCCCGGTCGCGAGGAAGACGACGCCGACCGGCCCCACGAGGCGCCCGGCGAGCGGCGCGACGGCGAAGGCGACGACCATCGTCGTCGTCATGATCGACGTGGAGAACCCGAAGACGGCGCCGAGCATGCGCGGATCGGCCTCGCGCTGGAGCACGGTGCTGTAGACGACGTCGGTGGTGCCGTCCACGCAGCCGATCGCCGCGAGGCAGAGGATCGCCGTCGCGCCGTAGTCGGCGAGTGCGAGCCCTGCGAAGAGAAGGGCGACGGCGATGAGGCCGCAACCGATCCAACGGTCCGCGGTCGGCTTCAGCGCGGTGAGGCCGACGAGCGCCTCGCCGACCGCGGCGCCCGCCGCGAGCGCCCCGATGCCGAATCCGTAGCCCCCGGCTCCCAGTCCTCGCCCGGCGAGCAGGCTCGGGAGCGTCGCGTTCACGAGACCGGTGGCGATCGTCGCGGTGCTGAAGGACGCGACGAGCAGGAGCACGATCCGCCGCCCGCGGAGGTAGCGGAAGCCGTCGAGCGCCCGGCCGCCGTCGCGTTCGGCCGGGACGGCGCGCAGCCCGCGGAGGAGCAGGGCCGCGCCGATGAAGCTCGCCAGGTCGACGGCGAGCGCCGGCGCCGCCGAGCCCGCGGCGAGCGCAATGCCTGCCCCCGCCGCGCCGGCCGCCATGGCGATGTCCTTCAGGAGCGCGAGCAGCGCGTTCCCGGCCGGCAGCTGCTCCGACGGCAGTAGCGTGGGCACGAGGGCGGAGGTGGCCGCATTTGCGACCGCGGTGAGCGTCCCGGAGAAGCCGAGGGCGACGAGCACGGCGACCCGCGAGCCCTCCACGATCGCGACGAGCGCGAGGGCGACGCAGACCGCGCGTGCGAGCTCGAGGCCGACGAGCAGCCCGCGACGCGGCAGCCTGTCGACGACGACGCCGGCGAGGCCGCCGCCGAGGATCGGAGGCGCGAGCCGGACGAGCATGACCATCACCACCGCGCCGGTCGAATGGGTGCCCCGGTAGACCCAGCCCACGACGGCGGCGATCGTCAGCCAGTCGCCGAGGAACGAGATGCCGCGGGCTGCGGCGACCTTCCGGAACTGCGGGCTCCGCAGCGGCTCCCGCAGCCGCCGGAGATCGAGCGTCGCCCGGTCGCGCTCGCCGAGCGAGACGACCGTGACGAGCGCGATCGTCGCGACCACGATGAGCACGTCGCCCGGCGAGACGACGGTGGCGAGCGGGAGACCCCGGGGCAGCGCGAACACGTCGCCGAGGAACGCGAGCCGGTGCGCGTCCTCGGAGACGTTCGAGTGCCTGCCCGGGTCGAAGCCGACCGAGCGGGCGGCCGCGGCGGAGAGCGGCATCTTCCCGCCGTTCGCGGTGATCGCGAGCGCGTTCAGCGCCATGCCCGCGCCGAGCGGGAGCAGCGCGCGGATCTGCCGGTTGCGCCAGATGAACACGGCCAGGAGCGCGTACGTCGCGAGGTGCAGCGAGCGGGCGAGGCCGTCGGGCATCGAGTGGCCGGGCCGCGAGAACAGGACGATCTGCAGGCCGAGTGCGAGAGCGACGGTCCAGCCGCTCCGGAAGGTGAGCCGGAGCAGGCGCACCGGCCGACCGCCGAGGCCGGCCGCGAGCGCAAGCCCGATCGCGATCCCGGCGAGCAGGACCACTCAGGACACCGCCGCCAGCGGGGCGCGGTAGACGGGCGGCGCGGGCGCCGCTTCCCCACCGGCGAGCATCTCCGTGAGCGTGTCGCGCTGCCGCGCCAGCGCCAAGCCGACGTGCTGACCCGGGGGTCGCGCGAAGCCGAGGACGAGCGAGCCGACGGGCGAGCCGCCGTGCCGCAGGACGAGGGCGAGGAAGCGTCCCGAGCGGCCGAGTTCGACGCCGTCGGCGACGATCACGCTCTCGCGGGACTCGAGCTCGCGGATGAGCCAGCTCGTCACGGCCTCCAGGCTCGGCTGGCGGGCGGCGGTCCTCCACTCCCGCTCGACCGTGGCGTCGAGGCTGCGGTCGCTCCAGGAGACGTAGGCGGCCCACGTCAGCGTCGCGGACTCGACGATGCCGTCCACGAGCAGCGCGAAGCCGTCGCCGCCTGCGGCCTCGCAGGCGGCGGCCCGGTCGATGGCCGCCGTGAGCCGGACCGAGCGCTCGGCCGACGTGAGGTGGAGGACGGCGCCGGCAACGGCGACGAGCCCCGCGCACAGCGCGAGCAGCGGGGCGACGAGCCCGATGGCGCCGAGCGCCGCAATCGTGCCTGCGATGACGAACGTCCGCGGCTGCGGCAGGCGCCGCCCCAGCCGCACCCGCGGCCCCTGACGCCGCAGCTGGCGGAGCTCGGCGCGCTCGGCGGGCGAAAGCACCGACCGCGGGTCGATCCCGCGCTGGAGCGTGACGAAGGCCTTTCCGATCACGGGATGGAATTGCGCGCCGAGCTCGGCCTCGATCTGCTCGAGCGCCTCCTCGCGCGGGAGCCCGGGCCGGTACGGACGGTCGCTCGTCATCGCGTCGTAGGCGTCGGCGACGATGAGGAAGTGGGCCGCGAGCGGAATGTCGTCGGGGCTCACGCCGTAGTAGCCGTGCCCGTCCATGCGCTCGTGGTGGTATTCGACCGCCTGCGCCTCCGAGGCGGCGAGCCGGAAGCGCCGAAGCAGGCGCGCCGAGAGCCTCGGGTGCAGGTGCACGGACTCGAGCTCGTGCTCGTCGAGCGGTCCGGCCTTGCGCAGCACGGTCCCGTCGACGCGGATCTTGCCGAGATCGTGGAGGCGCCCCGCCCACCGCAGGCGCTTCACCTCCGCCGGGGGGAGATCGAGCGCGGCCGCGAGCTCCTGGACGTACTCGGCCACACGGGCCGAGTGGCGATAGGTCGACGTGTCGCGCTCGTCCACGATGTTGGCGAGCGTCTCGAGCGCGTGCTCGGTCTCGGTGCGCAGCAACGCGAACCGGGCGCGCCATCCGTGGACGGCCGCGGTCAGCGGCACGACGGCGACGATCGCCCACGGCTGCGACTCCGCGAGGCACGCGAGGACGATGGCGAGGGAGGCCTCGCCGGCGGCGGCAGGGAACTCGTCGCGGGCCTTCTCGCGCTGGTGCTGCCAGAACGGCTGCGAGGTGGTGAGGGCGAGCATCGAGCCGAGCAGCAGCATCTCGACGCCGTACGCGACGACGACGAGCCCGGCGACCGCGACGAAGTCGTGCGGAAGCGAGAGCGCCCCGACCTGCCCGCCGAGCGCGACGAACGCCCACCCGCCCGCGAATCCCATCAGCGCGAACATGCAGGCGTTGAACGCCGTCTTCTCGACCCGCTTGCCGTGGAGCGAGTCGACGACGAGGACGCCGAGCGGCGCGACGAGCGTCGCAGCCCACGGCCCGAGGATCAGCGCGGCGGCGCCGATGACGGCGAACGAGAGGCTGAACGACTGCCGCTCGATCGGGTCGACGGCCTTCTCGTCACCGGGGACCTGGAAGACCTCGGCCGCGACGACGCCCGCCGCCAGGAGCGCGAGCGTCGTCGTCGGCCCGTCCACGCATTTCACGGCCGCGACCGTGACCGCCGTCGCACCGGCCACGATCGTGCCGATGAGCAGTGCGCGTGCTACCAGCGCCACTTACCGGGCGCTCCCGCGGCGACGATGAAGGCCGCGATGATGGCAACGCGATAGATCCAGGGGCGATACCGACGCATCTCACACGCTCCTCTCTCGGGTACCTCACCTTGTGGATCGTGTCGCGACCTTTCACCAGCCCTCGAACGAGGGAACCGGCAGATTCCCTCGGACGAGTGACCCGCCTGCCCGATGCCGGAGCGCCACGTCCCGGGGTCAGACCCCGGGACGTGGCTGCAGGAGTCAGCGGAACGGGTCGTCGAGGAACGGGAGGTTCTTGTGACCGACCTTCTCGAGCAGGTTCTCCGCGAAGGCGTCGCGCTCCTCGGCGTGCCGGCGCGCCATCTTCAGCGCCTCGTACTCCTCGCCCTGCGGCCCCGGGTGCGGCTGCGGCCGCGTCCGGTGCGTCCCGGGGTCAGACCCCGGGACCTGTCCGGTTTGTCGCGTCCGGGCTCCGAATCCGCTGCCGCGCCCGACATGGCGGGCGCGGCCCGCCCAGATTCGGCACGAGTTCGCTCTCGCCAAGACCTGCGAGCGGAAAGCGAAGCGCGAGGCCGCCCGCGCGAAGCGCGCCCGGCCCGCGCGAAGCGGGCGATGCAGATCGAACATGGCCCCGGGAGGAGTCGAACCTCCGCACGCAGATTCGAAGTCTGCCGCTCTATCCGCTGAGCTACGGGGCCGGTGGCCAGAGAGTAGCCCGACGGCTACGCGGCGACGGGCGCGCCGTACTTCCGCCTCAGGTACGCGAGATACGGCTTCGCGTCGATCGTCGTGCCGACGGCTCGTCGCAGCGTCTCCTGCGGCGGGTACTTGCGTCCGTTCGCGTGCACGCGCTCGCCGAGCCACTCGCGGATCGCGCCGAACTCGCCGCGCTCGACCCGCTCGTCGAGCTCGGGCACCTCCTCGGCCATCTTCTCCCAGAGCTGGACGGACATGACCGTGCCGAGCAGGTACGTCGAGAAGTAGCCGATCAGCCCGGCCGACCAGTGGACGTCCTGGAGGACGCCGTGCGCGTCGTCCGGCACCTCGACCCCGAGGTACTCCTCCATCCGCTCGTTCCAGATCCGCGGCAGGTCGGACAGCTCGACGCGGCCGTTGACGATGTCCTGCTCGAGCTCGAAGCGGAGGATCACGTGCAGCCCGTACGTGACCTCGTCGGCGCGGATCCGGATCAGCGACGGCTGCACCTTGTTGATCGCCGCGTAGAACCGGTCGAGCTCGACGCCGCCGAGCTGCCCCGGGAAGCGCGCCTGGAGCCGCGGGTAGAAGTACCGCCAGAACGGCAGGCCGCGCCCGACGAGGTTCTCCCAGAGCCGGCTCTGAGACTCGTGGATGCCGAGCGAGGACGCCTGGCCGATCGGGAGGTGCGCGATGTCGCGCCGGACCTGGTGCTGGTAGAGCCCGTGCCCGTACTCGTGCATCGTCGAGAAGAGCGACTCGAGCGAGTCCGGGTAGTAGTGCGTCGTGACCCGGATGTCGTCGATCCCGGTGCCGGACGCGAACGGATGCTCGGTCGGGTCGATCCGCCATGTGTCGGGACGGTGACCGAAGAGATCCACCACCTCCTGTCCGAGCGCGATCTGCGGCCCGATCGGGAAGTCCGCGCTCAGGAACGAATCGTCGGTCTCGCCGTCCCGCAGCTCCGCGATCAGCGGCACGAGCTCGGCCTTGATCTCCGCGAAGATCCGCGTCACGTCGGCCGACTTCGTCTCCGGCTCGAAGTCGTCGAGGAGGATGTCGTACGGCTCGTCCGTCGGGTCGAAGCACGCGATGTAGCGGCGCCGCAGCTCGACGGCGCGCTCGAGCGCCGGCAGGAAGAGCGCGAAGTTCGACGTCGCCTTCGCCTCGAGCCAGACCGGCGCCGCCTCCGCCGCCGCCCGCGCCATCTCGGCGGCGAGCTCCGGCGGGACGCGGACGGCCTTGTCGTGGTCGCGGCGCAGGACGCGGATCAGCGCGGCGGCGTCCGAGTCGGGGTCGAGTGACTCCTCGAGCGGACGCAGCTCGTCGAGCAGGCGGCCGACCTCGGGGTCGATCAGCTCCTCGTGGCCGAGCTGCTGCAGCAGCCCGATGTGCCCGCCGCGGCTCATCGCGCCCGCCGGCGGCATGATCGTCCGCTGGTCCCAGACGAGCAGCGACGCGATCGCGCCGAGCCCCTGGATCCGCTCTGCGCGCGACTTCAGCTGGGCGAGGGCGTCGGACACGGAGGGAGAGGGTAGCGACAGCGCTGCCGTTTGTGCGCAAGTTCCCTCGATGGGGGGCAGGCCGCCCGCGACGGCCCCGGGCATGCACTACGCAAGGGGGCCTGCGAGGGTGCAAGATCTCCGTACCGAATGCGAATCCGCACCATGAAGGGAGAGAGCAGATGTTCAGACGCAGGCCACTGATGCGCGCTGCGGTCGTCGGCGGTACCGCGTACTACGCGGGCAAGAAGGGCGCCGAGGCCGGGCAGCGCGAGGCCGACCAGAACGCCGCGATCGCCGACCTCCAGGCGCAGCAGTACCAGCAGCAGGCCTACCAGCAGGCGCCGCCGGCCGCGGGCGGCATGTCCGAGGACTCGATCGAGAAGCTCAAGCAGCTCGCGCAGCTGCACGAGCAGGGCGTCCTGACGGACGCGGAGTTCGAGGTCCAGAAGCAGAAGATCCTGCAGGGGATGTGAGGGGCGCGATGGCAATCGGACCCGTACAGATGCTCATGCTCGGCTTCGAGGAGCCGAAGGTCACCGGCGAGATCATGGCGGAGCTGCGGCGGCTGAAGGAGCAGGACATCGTCCGCCTGATCGACGCGATCGTCGTCCGGAAGGACGCGGACGGAAACGTCGAGTCCGTACAGATGAGCGACCTGAGCGAGGACGAGGCGATGGAGTTCGGCGCGACCGTCGGCGCGCTGATCGGGCTCGGCCTCGAGGGCGAAGAGGGCGCCGAGGCCGGCGCCGAGGCCGGCGCCGAGGCCGGCGCGGACGGCCACGTCCTCGACGAGAGCCAGGTCTGGTACGCCGCGGACGCGATCCCGCCGGACACCGCCGCCGCGATCGCGCTGATCGAGCACCGCTGGGCGATCCCGCTCCGCGACAAGATCGCCGCGGCCGGCGGGTTCCCGCTCGCCGACGAGTGGATCCATCCGCTCGATCTCGTCGCCGTCGGCCTGGTCGCCGCGGAGGAGGCCGAAGCCGCGAAGGCGTAGCTCTGCTTCGGACAATCGAGAGAGGGTGGCGGATGGGATTCGAACCCACGACCACCGGGACCACAACCCGGGGCTCTACCAACTGAGCTACCGCCACCGCGACGCGGGCTACAGCGTAGCGGGACGCCTCCGAGGGCGGCGGTACGCTTCGGCCACGCGCCCGTAGCTCAGTGGACAGAGCGGCGGACTTCTAATCCGCGGGTCGGAGGTTCGAATCCTCCCGGGCGCGCTGCTCCGACGGGACGGCCACGAGCCACACGGCGCCGGAGACGGCGAAGCTGATCGACGCGGCGAGGGCGAGGTCGAGACCCCACCCGATACGGACGGCCGAGTGCGCGAGCTCGCCCGCGCCGTGGACGGCCAGCGTGAGGTGGCTGCGCTCGTGCACCGCCACGGCCGTGCCGGCCAGGCCGGCGACGAGCGGGAACAGGCCGGCGCCGCGATTGGCCCGGGTCAGGACGAGGAGCAGCGCCCCCAGCACCGCCGCGCCCACCACGGCCCAGCCTCCCGCACGGCCGAGGCCGGAGGCGGAGACGCCGAGCGCCGTCACCCACGGGCCGAGCGCGCCGGCGCCCATGAGGGCGGCGCTCGCGAGCGCCCAGATCCCGATTCCGGTCTTCACGGCGCCGGACGCTAGCCGAGCCGGGTGCCGCTCTTCCGCAGGCGCTTCCACGCGGCCGGGAGCTGCTTCGCGATCCGCGCGCGGCGCGCCTGCTGGCGCTCGACGAGGCGGCCCGCCACGAACGACGCGGCCGTCCTCGCGTCGCCGAGGGCGAGCTCGCGCAGCCGCTGCTCGGCGACGACCGCATCCTGGTAGTCGCCGAGGAGCGCCTGCAACGCCTTCGCGTCCTCGACGAACCGGCGGCCTGCCTCGCCCGCGGGCGCGGCGAGCTCGACGGCGTACCGGGTCCGCTTCAGCGCGATCCGGAGCCGGTGCAGCTCCTCCTCGTCGGGATGCTTGCCGAGCCGGTCGACCGCCCGGACGAGGTCGTCGAGCACCTTCCGGGCGATCCGCTCGAGCGGCACGGCGCCGGCGTCGTCGGCCATCCGCGGCGGGAGGCGCAGCCGTGCGAGCACGACGCGGTACCCCTCGCCGCGCAGCGTCTCGAGCAGCCGCTCCCGCGCCGCGTCGCGCCGGCCCTCGACGGAGGCGAGCAGCGGCTCGCCGGCGGCGCGATCGGCGCCGTCGAACCGGGCGAGCTCGTCCCGGAGGAGCTCGAGCAGGACGTCGAGGTCGCGGACCGGCCCGGTGGCATCGCCGAGCTCGGCGAGCAGCCCGCCGAGCGAGCGGCGCCAGGCCGGGTCGAGGTACCGGCGCGACGCGCGGAGGTAGGCGCGGATCCGCCGCGCCGCGACGCGATGCTCGTGGAGGTTCTCCGGGTCGTCGCCGAGGCGGACGCCGGGGTCGTGCGCGAGCAGCTCGCGCCGCTGCGTCGCGATCATCTCGCGGAGCCGCTGCGCGCCCGGGTCGTCGCTCAGCGGCGGGGCCGGCACGAGCGGCTTCCCGCCCGCGGCGGAGTCGATCAGCCGGGCGATCTCGTCCGGCGGCGCGAGCCCGCCGGTGCCCGGCTCCCACGCCTCCACCGTCTCGCCGCGCGGGAGCGAGAGCCGCCAGACGACGCCCGCCTCGGACGGCAGCCGCGACACACGCATCCCGAGCTGCTCGAGATCCCGGTCGATCGTGTCGTACTCGTGCGCGACCGCGAGCTCGCGCTCGGCCCGGAGCCAGTTCTCCTCGGGCGTCCCCGCCTCCGGCGCGAGCGAGAGCTCGTACGCGCGGACGCGGACGCTGTGCCCGTCGTGCCCGTTCATCTCGGTGGGGATTCCTGCACATTCGCGCGCTGTCCTGCAAGGACGAATCTGCGAAGATCGCGCCATGACCCTCCGCGGCGAGCCGCTCGAGCGGGACGTGACCCTACCCGACGGCCGCGTCGTCCGGGTGCGCATCGGCGTCCCGGACGACTCCTACATCGCGAAGCGCGACCTGGACACCGTCGACGTCGAGCTGTACGGCAACGGGGAGCACCTGGCCGTGGTCAACACGGTGCTCGACGCGAGCCAGGTGAGCGAGGCGCGCGACCTCCTCGCCGAGATCGCCGCCGGCCTCGAGTCGGGCGAGCTGAAGCCGACCGCCGCCGCGCTCGAGCCGCTCGCGGATAGGCTCCGGTAGACGTGTCCACCGCCACGCTGCACACGAACCACGGCGCGATCACGCTCGAGCTGTTCGCGGAGGACGCACCGAAGACGGTCGCGAACTTCGAGAAGCTCGCCGGCGACGGCTTCTACGACGGCGTCGTCTTCCACCGCGTGATCCCGGACTTCATGATCCAGGGCGGCGACCCGACCGGCACCGGCTCCGGCGGCCCGGGTTACACCTTCGAGGACGAGTTCAACGACCGGAAGGTCGTCCGGGGCGCGCTCGCGATGGCGAACGCGGGGCCGAACACGAACGGGAGCCAGTTCTTCATCGTCACCACCGACGCGTGCCCGTGGCTCGACGGCAAGCACACGGTCTTCGGCCGGGTCACCGACGGGATGGACGTCGTCGACGCGATCTCCGGGCTCGACACCGACGCGCGCGACCGCCCGCGCGAGGACGTCGTGATCGAGCGCGTCGAGCTCGGCTAGCAGCTCCTCGCACCGACGCCGTCATCTCAGTGGATGCACTGATGCGCGGTGCGGCGACCTCCGGTACACAAAAGAGGGACCGCAGCCAGGAAGGTGGAAGACGTGAGACTTCGACCGGACACGCCGCACTCCGGGCCGGACGTCGCGAAACGGCCCGCACCGCCGGTTTCCTCCGCCTCGACCGCGACCGCCGCGCGCCAAGTCCATCTCCATCCCGCGCTCCTCGCCGCCCTCCGCCGCCGGATGGCCCAGGTGGCCGGGTACCACCCCGGCGAGCCCTTCCACTAGCGCGCTTCCTCGCCCGTGACGGGGCCGGCGAGTACCGTCACGGGCCATGGCAGCCGAGGACGGCGACGCGCTCCGCCTGGACTACGCGCAGACGACGGACCTGCTGCGCGGGATCACCGACGTCCGCTTCAAGCTCCTCGCGATCGTCCCGACGATCGCCGGCGCCGCGGTCGCGTTCCTCGGCCGCGGCCGCTCGGCCGCCGAGCTGCTCGCCGTCGGGCTGCTCGGGCTCGCGGCGACGCTCGGGATCCTGCTCTACGAGGTGCGGAACACGCAGCTCTACGACTACGCCCTCCGCCGCGCGAAGGAGCTGGAGGCGCGGCTCGGCGCGCCGTCGATCGACGGCCGCGACGCCCCCGGCGGCGTGTTCAGCGAACGGCCGGGCCGCGACGTCCGCGTGTTCGGGTTCGCGCTCGCCGGCCACGAGCGGGGGCTCGCGCTCGTCTACGGCGCCGCGCTCGCCGGCTGGAGCTACCTCGTCGCGTGGGGCGCGCTGCGCGCGCTCGGCGTCGGCGGGGCGCAGAAGCTCGGCGGGATCGTCGGAGTCGTCGCGGGGATGCTCGCTCTCGTCGAGCTGCTCCGAATCGAGCCGAGCCGCTGACCGGCCCCGCGGCCGCGCAGCGTGCCCGGCGCGCGCGCAGCGGGCGACGCAGCACCCGGACCGGCCCCGTCCCGGGGTCAGACCCCCGGACCTGGCTGCGCGGGCCAGGAATCCCCGACCGCCCCGCCGCGCCCGACCTGCGCGGGCGCGGCCCACCGCCGCCCGACACGAGTTCGCTCTCTCCCACCCCTGCGAGCGGAAAGCGAAGCGCGCAGCGGGCGACGCAGCACCCAGACCGGACCCGTCCCGGGGTCAGACCCCCGGACCTGGCTGCGCGGGCCAGGAATCCCCGACCGCGCCGCCGCGCCCGACCTGCGCGGGCGCGGCCCACCGCCGCCCGACACGAGTTCGCTCTCTCCCACCCCTGCGAGCGGAAAGCGAAGCGCGAAGCCGCGCGCGCGCAGCGCGCCCGGCTCGCGCGCAGCGGGCGACGCAGCAAAGAAGCGGGTGGCGGGAATCGAACCCGCGTAGCCAGCTTGGAAGGCTGGAGCTCTACCATTGAGCTACACCCGCGTGCGGCTAGCGTACCGGCATGCATCTCTCGGCCGAGGCCGTCGTGCTCGTGCCGGTCCTCGCGGTCGCCTACGGGCTCGTCGCCCGCGCGGCACGCCCGTCGCGGGCGCGCGTGGCCGCGGCGGCGGCCGCGCTCGCGCTGATCCTCGTCGCGTTCGCCGGGCCGCTGCAGCCGCTCGCAGTGCACACGTTCCTCTGGGCGCACCTGCTCCAGAACGTCGTCCTCGCGGAATGGGCGCCGGCGCTGCTCGTCCTCGCCGTCCCGCCCGCGGTCGCGTCGCGGGCGTCCGGCTTCGCGCTCTTCCGGCCGTTCGTCGCCCTGCCGCTCTGGCTCGTCACCTACTTCGTCTGGCACCTGCCGTGGATCTACGATCCCGCTCTCCGCCACCCCCACTCGCTGCTCCACGTCGAGCACCTGACGTACCTGCTCGCCGGGATCTGCCTGTGGTGGCCGGTCGTCCACGGCGCCTACTCCGCCGGCGCGAAGGCGCTGTACCTCTTCTCCGCGTTCGTGCTCGCGTCGCCGCTCGGGCTGATGCTCGCGCTCGTCCAGCGGCCGGTGTACTCGTTCTACGCGCACGCGCCTCGCACGTGGGGGCCGGGGCCGCTCACCGACCAGCAGATCGCGGGCGTGACGATGGCCGCGGAGGAGGCGATCGTCTTCTTCGCCGCCTTCAC
>Ga0335070_10001015_pt1 | contig 32234 bp, 32 predicted proteins | sample Lox_Sample_13_FD_206722 | JGI IMG/M metagenome (GOLD analysis project Ga0335070, IMG submission 206722) | Soil microbial communities from Loxahatchee National Wildlife Refuge, Florida, United States - Lox_Sample_1.3 | ecosystem: Environmental > Terrestrial > Soil > Wetlands | place: USA...
CACCGACCGGATCGATCGAGGAGTCCTTGGAAATCACCGCGATCTTGGCGCGCGAGCCAGGATCGCGCGCCACGGCGCGGATCTCGATGATGCCGTCATAGATTTCCGGCACTTCCTGCGCGAACAGCCGAACCATGAACTGGGGATGGCTGCGCGACAGGAAGATCTGCGGGCCGCGGGTTTCGCGGCGCACGTCGTAGATATAGGCACGGATGCGGTCGCCGGCGCGGAAGCTCTCGCGCGGGATCATCTCGTCGCGGCGCACCACGCCTTCGGCCTTGCCGAGATCGACGACGACGGAGCCGAACTCCGAACGCTTGACGATACCGTGGACGATCTCGCCGATGCGGTCCTTGTATTCCTCGAACTGGCGCTCGCGCTCGGCGTCGCGCACCTTCTGCACGATCACCTGCTTGGCGTTCTGCGCATTGATGCGGTTGAAATCGACAGGCGGCAGCGTCTCGGCGATGATGTCGCCGACCTGCGCCGAGGGATTTCTGGCGAGCGCGTCTTCCAGCGAAATCTCGGTCTTGTTGTTCTCGACCTGCTCGACCACGTTCAGATAGCGCGAGACATGGGTCTCGCCCGTCTTGGGGTCGATCTCGACCTTGATCTCGTTCTCGCTGCCGTAATGGGCCTTGGCCGCGCGCTGCATCGCCTCCTCCATCGCGTGGAGCACGACGGATTTGTCGATGGACTTGTCGCGGGCGACTGCGTCTGCGATCTGCAGAAGCTCGGTCCGGTTGGCGGAAACGGCCATGTCTTTCTCCTACTGCTTCGGCGTTCTCTTCGCCTTCAAATCTTCCTCGATGAGCTTGTCCGTCAGGACGAGCTTGGCATCGGCGATGCCCGAAAACGGAAATTTCACGCGGGTGCCTCCCGCATCGATCACGACGTCGTTGCCGTCGAGACCCAGGATCTGGCCCTTGAAGCGCTTGCGGCCCGAGGCGTCGGGAACGGTCAGCTCGATCTTGGCTTCATGGCCCGACCAGCGCGCGAAGTCCGTGATCCGCGTCAGCGGACGATCGATACCGGGCGAGGATACTTCCAGCACATAATCGCCTTCGATCGGATCCTCGGCATCGAGGAATTCCGACAGCGCGCGTGACAGCTTCGCGCAATCCTCGACATCCATCTGTCCGTCGGGCCGCTCGGCCATGATCTGCAGCGTCTTGCGCTTGCCGCCGATCAGCCGAAGGCGCACGAGCCGATAGCCCGCGGATTCCACCTTGGGAGCGATGATCGGTTCGAGATGCGACATGGCCGTCAGAATGGCGATGCGTCCTTGCTCGTGATGGCCAAAGGGCCACGGAAAATCCTTCCCGCGCGGCGGTCCTTTCAGACTGCCACCGAACGTCATTTCTGATGTGCGGGAATGGCCGGGGATATAGTCGGTTTGCCGTCGAAGTGCAAGCCGCGAGCCGGTGCCAGGTGCAGCGATTTCCGAAAGCACCAAATTCGCTGCTCCTACGGAATTTTGCAGGGTTTATTTCCGGCCCCGCACGCGCGGGACCGACAATCGGCCAGACCTTTCAAGGACCTGACGCGCGAGCTCCAAACGCGACGTGACAAAAACACGGAATTGGCACGGTAACAGCCGAGCCGATGCGCCGCGGCAACAAAAAACCCGGCCGCTTCGGGCGCCGGGCGCAGCACAAAAATCATATGCTTTTTGATCAAATTTGTCAAGCAATTTCGTCCTTTAGGCGGAACGAGTTTTTCGCCGTGCGCGTTGTCCCGTTTGCCGTTACGCGCGAAGTGTCCATGGCCAGGTGGGGTATTCATGAGTTTTTCGACATGCCGGAGCGCGCGCTATGGCCATAACGGGCGCTGCGAGCGATGCCCTAACCACCGAAGCCGTAACCTTTGACGCTGCGAAGGCCAGTGTCCGTTCGCCGGCACGGGTGAAATACCGCGCCGATGTCGACGGGCTGCGGGCCGTCGCGGTCTTGAGCGTGCTTCTCTTCCACGCCCATCTTGCCGCTTTCACCGGCGGTTATGTCGGCGTCGACGTGTTTTTCGTCATCTCGGGCTTCGTCATCACCACGAAGCTGGTCGAGGAGATCGACGAGGGAAAGTTTTCGATCGCGAACTTCTACGTGCGGCGCATCCGGCGCATCCTCCCGGCGCTCGTGGCCGTGATCCTGGCGAGCACCATCGCCGCGCTCGTCTTCTTCCTGCCCGATGCGCTTGAGGACTTCGCCAAAAGCGTCATCGCGACCGCGACCTTCGTCTCCAATGCCTATTTCTGGAAAAACTCCGGCTATTTCGAGACGGCGGCGCTCGACCGGCCGCTGCTGCACACATGGTCGCTGGCGATCGAGGAGCAGTTCTACATCCTCATTCCGATCGCGCTGTATCTGCTGGTGACGCGCGCCCGACGCTGGGCCTTCTGGGTTTTTGCGGCGACGGCTTTGCTTTCGCTGGCGCTCAGCATCTTCGCCACCGACCGCGCCCCGACCGCCAACTTCTTCCTTCTGCCGACACGCGCCTGGGAGCTGCTGCTCGGCGTGCTCGTGGCACTGTCGCCGTTTGCGCCGCCGCGCAATGTCATCGTGCGGGAGATCATCGCCGGCGCGAGTCTCTGCCTCATCGGATTCGCTGTGCTTGCCTACAACAGCGCGACGCCGTTTCCGGGCTTGTCCGCGCTCGCGCCGACCCTGGGGACTGCGGCGCTCATCTTCCTGGGCACGCAGGGCACGCCGACATTCGCCGCAACCGGATTGGCGATCCGGCCGATGGTCGGCATTGGCCTCATTTCCTACTCGCTCTATCTGGTGCACTGGCCGATCCTCGTCTTCGCGCGCTATGCGCTCCTGCGCGACCTGCAGGGCTGGGAGATCGCGGCCGTGCTCGGCGCCTCGATGGTGCTGGCCTGGCTCTCCTATCGCTATGTCGAGACGCCGTTCCGGCGGCCCGCCCGTCCCGCGACGCGGATGAAGCTTTTTTCCGCCACGGCGACCGTGCTCGTCGCGCTGTGCGCCATCGGCTTCGTCGGCACGCTGACCAAAGGTGCCGCGTTTCTTCACCCCGCTTTCGCGGGTGAGATGGCAGCGTCAAAGGGGCCGGATCTGTGGCTCTCGAACAAGTGCTTCCTGCAGGATCAGAAAGCGACCGACTGGGCGGGAGACATCTGCGTGCGCACCGAAGGCGCCGGCCGCAACGCGGTGCTGTGGGGCGATTCCTTCGCCGCGCAATATGTCGACGGCCTGATGGCCAACCAGAAGAACCTCACGCGCAACATCGTGCAGTACACTTTCGCCGGCTGCCCGCCGATCCTCTCCTACCGCTCCTATGCGCGGCCCGGCTGCGCCGATTTCAACGCGCGCATCTTCGACATCGTCAAACGCTATCAGGCCGACACCGTGGTGATGGCGACGCGCTGGGATCAGATGCGCGAGCGCGGCCTCGGCGGCCTCCCCGACACCATCGCGCAATTGCGCGCGCGCGGGCTCAAGGTCTTCGTCATCGGCCAGTCGCCGCTATTCGCCTTCAATGTGCAGGTTCTGGACTTCCGCGATGCGGGCGCGGGTGGGAACGGAACGGCCGACTGGTACACGGTCATCGCGCCCAACCAGAACCGCGATATCCGCGCCGCGAGCACCGGCGCGACGTTCATCGATCCCCTGCCCGCGTTCTGCCGCGGCGACCGCTGCGAATACAAGACGCCTCGGGGATTGCTCTTCGCCGATTACGGACACTTCTCCGCGCTCGGCAGCGATCGCGCGGTGAAGGCGTATTTTCCGCTGTATCGACGCGACGACGTTCGGTCGAGCGCGAACTAATTAATAGACCAAACATCCGTCATCACCCGGTGGCGCGCATTTCGCGCGACATTCGGGTGATCCAATTTTGGCGCGAAAGAAAAATGGATCACCCGGACGCGCTCCTGCGCGCCGTGTGATGACGAATGTTGGGATGGTCGAAAAACTATTTCCTTACAAACCGCAGAAACGCCGGCTTGCCGTGCAGCTCCTTCGCTTCGTAGCGTGTCTGCGGCCAGTCGGCCGGACGTGATTTCCAGTCCTCTGCACGCGTTGCGGTCCAACGGAAAGCCGGATGCGCCGCCAGGCGCTCCAGCGCCCAGTTGAGATAGCCGGCATCGTCGCTCGCGAAGCGGAATTCCGCGCCCTTCTTCATGACGCGCGCCAATGTGTCGAGCGTCTCCATCTGCACGAAGCGGCGCTTGTGATGGCGCGTCTTGGGCCAGGGATCGGGAAAGAGCAGAAACACGCGGCCGAGCGATGCGTCCGGCAGCGCGTCGAGGATGTTGCGGGCGTCGTCGTCGTAGAGGCGGATGTTCGCGGGCGGCGCCTCTGCCATTTTCGACAGCAGCTTCGCCACGCCGGAAATGTAAGGCTCCGCGCCGATCACGCCGATCTGCGGATGCTGTCCCGCCTGCCACAGAAGATGTTCGCCGGCGCCGAAGCCGATCTCGAGCCAGACGTCGTCGACGGCGCGCGCGAAATAGCGCCGGGGATCACGGCCCGGCTCGAGCGTCAGCGCAAGCTCGGGCAGCAGCGTCTCGAGCAACCGCTCCTGGTGCGGCGAAAGCTTCGGACCTTTGCGGCGGCCGTAAAGTTTTCGGCGTGATCTCTGTGCTTCGGCGTTCACGGCACTCATTCAACTCCAACTGTCATGGCCCGCAAATGCGGGCCACCCAGTTGAAGGCGAAGAAAATTTCGGCAGATAAATGCGACAGTTCTTTTGACGAACGCGCAAACGTCACCTGGGTGGCCCGCATTTGCGGGCCATGACACATATTTTGTCGCCGAGACGCGCGTAAATCAAAACGCCCGCTTGAGCTGCGGCGCCAGGATGTCGGTGCGTTCCCATGAGAAACCGCCGTCGGCATCGGGCTCGCGGCCGAAATGGCCGTAAGCCGCCGTACGCGCATAGATCGGCCTGTTGAGGTTCAGATGCTCGCGGATCTTGCGCGGCTTGAGACTCATCAGTTCCGGCAACACGGCGGCGAGCTTTTCTTCGTCGATCTTCCCCGTGCCGTGGCAATCGACATAGAGCGAGAGCGGATCGGCGACGCCGATGGCGTAGGAAATCTGGATCGTGCAGCGGTCGGCGAGGCCCGCGGCCACGACGTTCTTCGCAAGATAGCGCGCGGCATAGGCGGCCGAACGGTCGACCTTCGTCGGATCCTTGCCGGAGAACGCGCCGCCGCCATGAGGGGCCGCGCCGCCGTAGGTGTCGACGATGATCTTGCGGCCCGTCAGACCGCAGTCGCCGTCGGGACCGCCGACCACAAAGGCGCCGGTCGGATTGACGTGCCAGACTGTGTCGTTCGTGATCCAGTCCTTCGGCAGCGCTTTGCGGATATAGGGCTCGACGACGGCGCGCACATCCTCCGAGGTCATCTTCTCGTCGAGGTGCTGCGTCGAGAGCACGATCTGCGTCGCTTCCACCGGCTTGCCGTTCACATAGCGCAGCGTCACCTGGCTCTTCGCATCCGGACCGAGCTTCGGCTCCTTGCCTGCATGCCGCGCTTCGGCGAGCAGGCGGAGAATCTTGTGGCTGTAGAGAAGCGGTGCCGGCATCAGCTCCGGCGTTTCGCGGCAGGCGTAGCCGAACATGATGCCCTGGTCGCCCGCGCCTTCGTCCTTGTTGCCGGTCGCGTCGACACCCTGCGCGATGTGCGGCGACTGCGCGTGCAGCAGCACTTCGATATTCGCGTGGCGCCAGTGAAAGCCGTCCTGTTCATAGCCGATGTCTTTGATCGCCTTGCGGGCGACCTCCACGATCGTGTCTTCCATGATGTGCTTGGGACCGCGCGTCTCACCCGCGATGATCACGCGGTTGGTCGTCGCCATGGTCTCGCAGGCGGCGCGGATGTCCCATTCCGACAGGCCGCTCTTGGGTCCTTCGCGGAAGAACAGATCGACAACTTCGTCGGAAATGCGGTCGCAGACCTTGTCGGGATGCCCCTCGGACACGCTTTCGCTGGTGAAAAGATAGTTGGACATCGACATCGTCAGGCCCTCGACCGAATTCGGCCCCTCTGTCGCAAGGAATTGGCGGGGGGTCAACTGTCCTGGGAGCGCGGGCGCCTCGCCCGCAAACACCGTCGACGCGTCGCGATGCGGGCGAGGCGCCCGCGCTCCCGGGAATTACAAAATAAACCGCGACAGATCCTGGTCCTTCGCCAGTTCCTCGACGCGGCTGAGCACGTAGCCGCGGTCGATGGTGACGGTCTCGCCGCTGCGCTCGCTGGCGGAAAAGCTGACATCGTCCAGCACGCGTTCCATCACCGTCTGCAGGCGGCGCGCACCAATATTCTCGACGGTTGCATTCACCTGCGCCGCGATATCGGCGATGGCGCCGATGCCGTCCTCGGTGAAATCGAGCTTCACGCCTTCGGTCTCCATCAGCGCCACATATTGCTTGATAAGGCTCGCTTCGGGTTCGGTGAGGATGCGGCGGAAATCGTCGCGGCTGAGCGCTTTCAATTCCACACGAATGGGCAGACGCCCCTGCAGCTCGGGGAGTAGATCGGACGGCTTGGCGGTGTGGAACGCGCCGGACGCAATGAAGAGAATGTGATCGGTCTTGACGCTGCCGTGCTTGGTAGCGACCGTCGTGCCTTCGATCAGCGGCAGAAGATCGCGCTGCACACCTTCGCGGCTGACATCGCCACCGCCCTTGTACTCGCTGCGCGCGCAGATTTTGTCGATCTCGTCGAGGAACACGATGCCGCTCTGCTCCACCACATCGATGGCGTCGCGGGTGATGGCGTCGTTGTCGAGGAGCTTGTCGGCTTCTTCCGCGATCAGCGGCTCGCGCGCCTGGGCCACCGTCACGCGGCGCTTCTTCGGCCGTCCGCCGAAGGCCTTGCCCAGCATGTCGGAGAGATTGACCATGCCGATCTGCGCGCCCGGCATGCCCGGGATTTCGAACATCGGCTGGCCGCCGCCGGACTCGCGCATCTCGAGCTCGATCTCCTTGTCGTCGATTTCGCCGGTGCGGAGCCGCTTGCGGAAGCTTTCGCGCGTGGAGGAATTGGTGCTGCCGCCGGTCAGCGCATCGACGATGCGCTCCTCGGCGCGATCTTCGGCCTGCGCCTGCACGTCCCTGCGGCGTCGGTCGCGCAGCTGCGCGATGCCGATCTCGACGAGATCGCGCACGATCTGTTCCACGTCGCGGCCGACATAGCCGACTTCCGTGAACTTCGTCGCTTCCACTTTCAGGAACGGCGCCTGCGCCAGCTTGGCGAGGCGGCGGGAAATCTCGGTCTTGCCGACGCCGGTCGGGCCGATCATCAGGATGTTCTTCGGGAGAACCTCTTCGCGCAGCTCGGCGCCCAGCTGCTGCCTTCGCCAGCGGTTCCTGAGCGCGATGGCGACGGCGCGCTTGGCGTCCGCCTGGCCGACAATGAAACGGTCGAGTTCGGAGACGATCTCCCGAGGCGTGAAGCTCATGCGATGCTTTCGATGACGAGATTATCGTTTGTGTAAATGCAGATGTCGGCCGCGATCTTCATCGCGCGGCGGGCAATCTCTTCCGCCGGCAGGTCGAGCGGCAGAAGCGCCCGCGCGGCGGCCAGCGCGAACGGCCCGCCCGAGCCGATGCCGGCGACGCCGTCTTCCGGCTCCACCACATCGCCGGTGCCGGACAGGATCAGCGAGGTCTTCGCATCCGCCACCACCATCATCGCCTCCAGGCGGCGCAGATAGCGCTCGGTGCGCCAGTCCTTGGCGAGTTCCACGCAGGCCCGCGCGAGGTTGCCCGGATGCTGCTCGAGCTTGGATTCGAGCCGCTCGAACAGCGCAAAGGCGTCGGCGGTCGCACCGGCGAAGCCCGCAATCACGTCGCCTTTGCCGAGGCGGCGGACCTTTCGCGCGTTGGCCTTCATCACGGTGGCGCCGAGCGTCACCTGTCCATCGCCGGCGATGACGACCTTGCCGCCCTTGCGGACGGAGAGAATGGTGGTGGAGCGCCAGCGCTCCTCGGGAGTTTTTTGGGCCATAACCGGGACTATATAAGGACTGGCCAAGGCTCCGGAAAGAACGTGCTTCCCGACATCCCGTTCATCGACATCCGCGGTGCGACGCCCGTCGCGCTTCTGGAACGCTTTCCCGACAGGGCGCGGGCGCTTGCGAAGGCGACAACGCGGACCTTCGGCCTGGCCTCCGAACTTGGCGCCAGGGCGGCTTTCCCGTTCATGGATCGCGCCTCGCGCGCCTGGCTCGAGCGCGCGAATAACCCCTATCGCGATGAGATCCTCGCGTTCGAATCCGTCCTCGGAATCGAGGGCGTGACGACGCTCAACATTTGCTTCGAATGGGGCTGCACGAGCGGCGCGTTTCGCATCGAGGGCGATATCGTGCTGCGCCGCGTACTCGACTGGAAATTCCCCGCACTCGGCGAGCACCTCATCGTGGCGCATCAGTCCGGGCCCGCCGGCGATTTCTACAACGTGACCTGGCCGGCGATGAGCGGCATCTATCACGCGATGGCGCCGGGACGCTTTGCGGCGGCCATCAATCAGGCGCCGATGCGCGGTTACGGCCGCACGATGGCCGGCGACTGGGTGAAGAACCGGGTTGCGGCGAAAGCTGCGACGGGCCTGCCGGCGGCGCATCTTTTGCGGCACGTGTTCGAGACGGCGCGCGACTACGCTGCTGCGAGGCGCATGCTGTGCGAGACGCCGATCGCGGTGCCTGCAATCTTCATCCTGGCCGGCATGGGCGAGGGTTGCGTGATCGAACGCGTCGAAGACGTATTTGCCGTGCGCGAGATCGAAGGCGACCGCGTCTGCGCCTCCAATCATTTCGAGTCGCATTTGAAGACGACGGCAAAGACCTGGCATCCGCGCTCCAAGGACAGCCCCGAGCGTCTGGCCTGCGCGCTGTCGCTCGATGCGCGCGCCGTGAACGACGGCTTCGCCTGGTTCGTCCCGCCCATCGCCAACGCCACCAGCCGCGTCGTCCTGAACGCCTGTCCGAAGACGCGCGCGCTCGATGTGCTGGGAGTTTACGGATGCGCGCCGGTCACGCGCGCATTTGCGCTTTCGCCGTCATTCGCAGCTGAATGAATTGCCCGCCGCCAAAAAGTGGAATTTGCCGAGCACGATCGGGCCGAGCGCGTTCGGCCACATCTCGTTTCCCGACATCTTCGGCATGATCGGGCAGGTCGACGTGTAATGCTGCTTGTAGCCGCCCGGCGCGAGTTCGGCGACGACGGCGCCGAGCTTGATGGTCTGCGGCAAATTCTGTTCGACAATGAGTTCCATTCCGTGGTCGCCGATTTTCTTGAGCTGGCCGTACGAGATCAGCAGCGAGTTGGGCGGCAGCTTCGCGGCCTCGTCGGCCGGGAGATTCTCCTTGATCACGGGCAGCGTTGCATCGTCCGGATTGTCTTCGGGCTGCGCGCCGTCCTCTTTGACGATGAGGGCGGGAAGATGCGGGGCATAGCGCTTGACCGCGACGGGCGCGCCGAGCGTGTCGCCATTGGGGGAGAACTGGACGGCAATGGTCTCGCCCGGGAAAACCAGCACCGACCCATCGTCGAGGATGTAGGGCGAATGCGACACCGGGATCGTCGTGTAGCGCTCCGCGTCGACGAACACGACGGCCTCGTATCCGCCCGCGCGACAGGCCCGAGCGGCGCAGACCTTTTCGACATCCGGCGGCGGCACATCCTCGGCGGCGGCCATCCCGATGCCGGCTATGAGGAATAAGGACACTGCACTCGCGCTGTACCGCCCCATCGCCCACCCCTTCGACAGCCCCAATCGATTGCTATAATACCCCTGATTGCAGAAGTGGGATATGAGCATGCGCACCGCCACCGTCGAACGCAAAACCCGCGAGACCGAGATCGCCGTCTCGCTCGATCTCGACGGCTCGGGCGATTGCGATATCGATACCGGCATCGGCTTCCTCGACCACATGCTCGAGAGCTTCGGCCGCCACTCGATGATCGATCTGAAAGTCCGCGCGCAAGGCGATCTTCACGTCGATTTCCATCACACGACGGAAGACACCGCGATCGTCATCGGCGAAGCGATCCGGAAGGCGCTGGGCGATTACGCGGGCATCATGCGCTTCGGCTCCGCGCTCATTCCGATGGACGAGACGCTGACGCGCGCCGCGGTCGACGTCTCCAACCGGCCCTATTTCATCTGGAAGGTGAAGATCCCGCAGCCGAAGCTCGGCGAGATGGACACCGAGTTGTTCAAGGAGTGGTTCCAGGCGCTGTCGCAGCATGCCGGCCTCTGCCTGCACCTCGAAAATCTCTACGGCGAAAACAGCCACCACATCGTCGAGAGCTGCTTCAAGGCGACGGCGCGGGCGCTGCGCATGGCCTTTGCGCCGGACGAGCGGCTCGAAGGCCAGCCGGCCTCGACCAAAGGCACCCTGGCGGGAGAATAACGATGCGAGCAGTGACCCGCGATTGACGGACACAAATCGCTATGCCAATTTTTTGGCATCGCCGGGGGTGAACCATGCGTCCTGTCCTGCTCGCGCTCGCGCTTCTGGTCGCGGGAGCCTCGAATGCTTTTGCGCAATCGGCGTACGACCCCAAACCCTGGCTCGACGATCTGGCACAAATGAAGCACGCCTTTTCGACCGGCTATGCGAACTTCGAATGGGCCGTGTTCGATCACGAAGTCGATCTTTCCGCACTTTTTGCCGACACGCAGGAGCGCATAGAGTCCGCCAACAGCGACGCCGATGCGCGCGCGGCGTTCGATCGTTTGATCCGCCGTCTCGGTGACGGACACACCGAACTTCATTGGCCCGCGCATAAGGCGGCCGCAGCGAATGCGAATACGCGGCCGCTGCCCTGTGCAGGCTTTGATCCTGCGCGCGCCGCGAGACCTCTGGCTGCGTATGCCAACGGTTATGTCCCGATCGAGACGCCCCAGTCTGGCGCCTTTCCTATCGGCATCATCACCAGCGGCCACACCCGCGTCGGCGTGATCAAGATCAAGCTGTTCCACCCGTCGTTCCGGCCGGCCTATTGCACGGCAGCGCTGGCGGCGCTCGCCATTCCCCCGGACAAACCGTGCGACGATGCCTGCTCCGACAAGATCGACGACTGGACGCAGGCGCGCCTGAACGAAGACTTCATCACGCAGGTCAAAGCGCTGGAAGAGGCGAAGATCGACACGCTCCTTGTCGACGTGGCCGACAATGGCGGCGGCTCGGAATGGGCGGATGCGGCGGCACGCATGCTGACGACGATCCGTCTCGTCTCGCCGCGTTACGGTTTCGTGCGCGGGCCGCATTGGGTGAAGAAGTGGACCGATCTCGCGAACAATCTGCGCAAGGCTATCGAAAGTGCCGCGCCGAAGGATCGTGAAATGCTTTTTGGCTACGCCGAAGAGGCCGCCGCAAAGGTATACACGGCTGCGAAGCCTTGCGATTCTTCGCCGCTCTGGGAAAAGAAACTTCCCGCCTGTTCATGGCTGGGCGAAGGTCTCTATCAGACGGGCTTTCTCGCCTCCGCCGACCCCGAAACGCTGCGCGGCAAGCCGTGGGCGCCGCTCGTGTTCATTCCCATGGAATATCAGTACACGGAGGGTCTCTGGCGCGGACCGCTGATCGTGCTGGTCGACGGCGGCGCGGGGTCGTCGTCGGAGCGCTTCGCCTACGAACTGCAGAGCAATCACGCGGCCCTCATCATGGGCGAGCCGACGGCCGGTGCGGTGGGTGGACACACCGACGGCGGCACCTCGACGACGCTGACGCACAGCGGCGCGGTGCTGGTCCTCCCCGATGTCTGCGATCTGCCGGAAGGCGGCCGCTATGCGACCGGTGGCGTGGTGCCGGATCTGCTGGTGGGCTTCCACAAAGGCGACGGCCCGCATCTGCGCGCCGAAGCTTTCCTCGCCAAGCTGCCGGAGGCACTTGGCAAGGTGAAATATCTATTAAAATCAAAATCTTGACGCCGAGTCACAATTGTTGACACTTGCGTCATTTTCATTGACTTTCCTGACGCCATAGTCATAATTGCCGCACCTTCGGCAAACGGGAGACGTGCATGGCGCAGATCACCAAAGACAACGCCTACGATGCGGTGGCGCCGGACGATTTCCCGTCCATGCTGGACGTCGAGCGCTACGGCAGGCGCTCCACGGCGTTCGACAAGATCATCTCGGCGACGCACGACCATTTCTGGGATCCGCTCGACAAGAAGTACATCGACTTCACGGCGCCGTTCGACACGAAGACGCAGCAGATCCTGCCCAACGATTTCTTCCCGATCTTCTCGACCAAGCTGGGCGAAAGCCTCTCGCGCGAGAAGCAGATCCATTTCGCGAACCAGTCCGCGCGCTGGTCGCTGTCCTCGATCCTGCACGGCGAACAGGGCGCGCTCGCGCTGTCGGCCTCGCTCTGCCACATCCTGCGCGATCCCGGTGCGCAGGAATACGCCGCCAACCAGACGCGCGAAGAAGCCCGTCACGTCACGGCCTTCGCCGCCTACATCAAGGCGCGCTGGGGCACACCGCTTCCCTGCGGCCCGACGCTCCAGACGCTGTTGACCGAGATCGTGCTGGCTCCCGAGGTCTACAAAAAAATCATCGGCATGCAGATGCTGGTCGAAGGTCTCGCCATGGGCGCCTTCGCGACGCTTTATCAGAAGTCGAACGATCCCTTGCTGGTGAAGCTCTGCCAGCTCGTGATGACGGACGAAGCCTTCCATCACAAGTTCGGAAAGATCTGGGCCGACCGCACGATCCCGAAGCTGTCGCCGGAAGAACACAACATCGTCGAAGACTGGGCGGCGCAATGCTTCCAGACGCTGCTCTTCAATCTCATCAATCCGGAGCAGATGAAGAGCGTCTATGCCGAAGTCGGCATTCACTGGGAAGAGGCGATGGCCGCGATCCAGGAAGCCTTCACCGATGACCACCGCCGCGAGCGGATGAAGGAATCGGCCGATATCTTCCGCGTTCTCATAAAGACGCTGCTCAACGCCGGCATCATCACCGACCGCACGCGATCCTTCTACGGCATGTATGTCGACATGGATGGCCTCAAGGCCGAAGGCGAGCGCATGGTCGGCGACGACATCGCCGAGGAAGGCATCAAGTTCCTCCAGTCGGTGAATTTCGGCGACAGCGCAAAGATCGTCCGCATCGCGGCGGAGTAATCATCCAGACAGTTCCGCACCGAAAAGGCCCGGCATCGTCCGGGCCTTTTTGTTTTTTCAGCACGGAGACACCATGCCTCCGTGTTGCAGCCTTTTGCGCAGGATTGACGGAGCGTTCCCGGAATGTTCCTATGCCGCCATGACCATCACCGCACAGGATGTGGCGCGCGGCGTGAGCCGGCTTCTGCTGCAGCAGGGCTTCAGCCCCATCCTCGAATTCACGCTCGCCAACGGGCGCCGGCTCGACATCGCCGCGCTGGGCCCGGACGGCACGATGCTGGGCGTGGAGATCAAGGTTGCGATCGGCGATCTGAAGCAGGACATCAAATGGCCGGAATATCTGGAATTCTGCGAGCTGTTCTATTTCGCGATCCCGCCGGATTTTCCCGACGAGCTTGTGCCGGCGGATACGGGCCTGATCGTCGCCGACCGTTATGGCGGCGCCATCGTGCGTCCGTCGCCGGTTGCGACGCTGCATGCCAGCCGGCGCAAGGCCGTCACCCTGAGCTTCGCGCGCGTCGCCGCCGAGCGTCTTAACTTCGCGCTCGAAATCGCCCAGGACACGGCGCGCGTCCTTGGAGAACCGCAGGAATGAAGAAGACGCCCACCGCGAAAGCAAAAGCACCCCCGAAGTCAAAGCGTTCGGCGAAACCGAAGACGAAAGCCGCGAGCGGGCTTACCGCGGCGCAATTCAGGAAGATCGCGCTGTCGTTTCCAGGCACGCGCGAAGGCACATCCTACGGCATGCCGTCGATCCTGCTGCTCGACAAGTTCTTCACGCGGCTGCGCAAGGAGGACAATTCTGCGGTGCTGCATGTGGACTCGATCGACGAGCGCGACATGCTGATCGAGGCCGAGCCGCGCACCTTCCACATCACCGATCACTACAAGAACTATCCGGATGTCCTGGCGCGGCTCGAAAAGCTCGATGCGGCGACGCTGCGGTCCCTGCTCGAACGCCGCTGGCGGGCCATGGTGCCGAAGAAGATGCTCAAGGAGCTCGACGGGCAATAGCCGTCACGCCTTGCGAAAATTGTAGGTGTAGAAGAAGCGCGGGCCGTATCGGTGCACGGCCCGAAGTCCCGTCTCGCTCGCATAGGCCTCCAATTCGGGAACGCGAACATAGTCGGGATCGCCGAATTGCTCGGTAACCGAGAAGAGCCCTCCCGACTTAAGGACACGCGCGGCTTCGCGAACGGCAGCGGCGCGGGCGTCGCGATTGCCCACTTCGCCCAGCACTGTCACCATGAAGGCCACGTCGAACGATGCGTCCGCAAAGGGAAGCGCGGTCGCACTGCCCGTGTGGCATTCGAAGTTTGTCAGTCGCTGCGCAAGCAGTCGCTTGCGCGCCAGTTCGATCATGCCGGGCTGCAGGTCGAACAGCACGAGCTTTCCTTGCGGGACTCGTCGTGCAACGGGCACACTGAAATAGCCGGGACCGCAACCGATTTCGAGCACCTGATCGCGCGGCTTCAGGTCGAGACGCGACACGACGCGCGACGCCGGACCAACAAGGTTGCGCAGCGGATTGACGAGCCAGTGCGCATGCTGGACGGGGTAGACGCCCTTTCCGGCGAAGCTTGTCTTCGGCTGCTGCTGGCTCTCGCCGCTCATGGCGCACGGATCAGCGCGGGCTGCGCTTGGCCAGGATCCGCTGCAGCGTGCGGCGATGCATGTTGAGGCGCCGCGCGGTCTCCGAAACATTGTGGCCGCAGAGCTCATAGACGCGCTGGATATGCTCCCAGCGCACGCGATCGGCCGACATGGGATTTTCGGGCGGCTTGGGCTTGTGTCCCGCCGGTGCAAGCAGCGCGGCCAGAATGTCGTCCGCATCCGCGGGCTTCGGGATGTAGTCGATGGCGCCGTATTTCACAGCCGCGACGGCGGTCGCGATGTTGCCGAAGCCCGTCAGCACGACGACGCGCGCGTCCGGCTTCACGGCATGCATCACTTCCACGACATCGAGGCCCGAGCCGTCGTCGAGCTTCAGATCCACGACCGCATAAGACGGCGGCGATTCCTTCGCGCGCGCTACGCCTTGCGCAACGGTCTCGGCAATGACGACGGCGAAGCCTCGCGCTTCCATTGCACGCGCCAGGCGCTCGCGGAACGGGCGGTCATCCTCCACGATCAGGAGCGTGCGTTCGTCGGTTGGGGGGGCAAGCGTCATTTGGTCACCTCAAGGGGGGGCCAATAGCGCCACCGGCGCGCGAGGGCAAGTGGCTGATAGACTTAGTTACATCCGATCGGGCCTCAGCCGGCGATGGCAGAACCCGGTTGCCGCTCGCCATCGATGCCGCCGCGCGGCCAGCGCAGCGTCACCCGGGCCCCGCCGTCTTGTAGATTCCGCGCGCGGACGCTGCCCCCGGTCCGCTCCACCAGCGTCTTGGCGATGAAAAAGCCGAGCCCCATGCCGTGCTGTCCGGTGAAGGCATCGTTCGGAGAAAGTTGCGTCTCGCCAAGCGCATAACTGCCGGGACGGGAGGTGACATAGGGCTCGCCGATGCGCTCGAGGATTTCCGGCGCGAAGCCCGGCCCGTCGTCTTCGACTAAAATGCGCAAATCCGCCATCGTCCACCGCGCTTCGATGCGCACGCGCGTCGATGCGAAATCCGCAGCATTTGCTACGATATTTCCGAGACCGTGAATCAATTCCGGCACGCGCCAGACTTTCGGCTCGGTATCCCCGCCCGGCTCCAGCGCCACGGTAATCTCGACATCTCCGCCGCGATAATCGTTCGCGATCTCGTCGAGCAGCGCGCCCAGCGGCAGGCGATTGGCGGCATCGAGCGCATTTTCTTCCGGTCTCGCCAGCCGCGTGAGAATACCGCGACAACGTTCGGCCTGGGCGCGCAGCAGTCGCACGTCTTCGGCTTCGGGAGAATCCTGCGGCAGTGCGCGTTCGAGCTCGCGCGCGACGACGGCGATGGTGCCGAGCGGCGTTCCGAGTTCATGCGCGGCGGCGGTGGCGAGCGCACCGAGCGAGGCCAGCCTGTGCTCGCGCGCCAGCGCCAGCTGCGTCGCGGAAAGTCCCGCCTGCATCCGCGCGCTTTCGCTGGCAATACGCCAGGCATAGATCGACATGAAGCCGATGCCGATCACGAGCGACGTCCAGATGCCGACAAGATAAAGCGGCGGCAGCGGCAGCGGCTCGTTCGCCGCCCATGGCAGCGGCGCATGCCGGACGGCGATCGTCGACACCGCAGCGAATGCGAGCCCGGCGAGGATCAGCGTGTTGCCGAGATCGAGCGTCGACGCAGCGATGACGACGGGCGCCAGGAACATCAGTGCAAACGGATTGGCGATGCCACCGGTCAAATAAATCAGCGCCGCCAGCTGAACGATGTCGTAGGCAAGATAGAAGGTCGCCTCGCGATTGGTAAGACGGTGCGGCGCCGGATAGAGGATGGACAGCACGATGTTCAGCGCCGCGCTCATCGCGATCGCCACCGCACATTCTATGAACGGCAATTTATAATTCAGTCCGAAATGCACGAGGAACAGAGTCGCAGACTGCCCGGCAATGGCGAGCCATCGCAGATTGTTCAGCGTCCTGAGGCGCACGCGTCCGCGTGCAAGAGAGGATACCGAGAAGCTGTCGGTGTCGCGGTCGCCTTTCCAGGTGCGCCACCAGCGTGTGGTGAGTGTCAGATTCATGAGGGACGAGGCGTCATGGCTCCTTGATGCGGCCGGCGGATACTCTATCAATCGGCGGCCACAGCTGTCTTGGTGCTCGATGCGGCGAATTTCAACCGTCCTGCTTCTTTGCGCGCTCGCCCTGGCGGCCGGACTGAGCATTTTCCTTTGGCGCCTGGGCGACACCCTGACGCCCGCGGGCGGACCTGCGGCCATCGGCGGGCCCTTCGCACTGACCGACCAGAACGGGCACCCTTTCACCGACCGCAACCTTCGGGGCCGGTGGGTGCTGCTTTACTTCGGTTACACCTATTGTCCGGATGTCTGCCCGACGACGCTGGCCCTGATGGAAGCCGCGTTGACCAAGCTTGGGCCCGATGCGGCACGCGTCGTTCCGGTGTTCGTGACCATCGATCCTGCGCGCGACACGCCGGCCGTGATGAAGACCTATGTCGCCCAGTTCGGTCCCCGTTTCATCGGTCTTACCGGCTCCCCGGCGGCGATCGCCGCCATCGCGCACAGCTATCGCGTCTACTATGCCAGGCATCCGCTGAAAGGCGGCGGCTATTCGATGGACCATTCGAGCGTGATCTATCTCCTCGACCCTGAGGGCCGCTTTGTCAAAGCCTATGACGATGAATCCGGCGCGAACGCAATTGCCGGCGATCTGAAGAATGAGATTGCCAGTCAGCAGGGCTAGAAGAATTTCCCTTCAACAATTCCCACTCATTTCATCATCATCCGGGGACGCGCGTTTCGCGCGGCATCCGGGGTGATGACGGAATGTTGATGTCGCTACAACACCGGCGGCGGGATGCCGCGCTGCGCGCAGGCAGCGATCATCGTGTTGCGCATCAGGCAGACGATCGTCATGGCGCCGACGCCTCCCGGCACCGGCGTGATGTGGCCAGCCACTTCCGCCGCTTCCGCATAAGCGACATCGCCGACGACCTTGGTTTTTCCATCGCCCGTCGGCACGCGGTTGATGCCGACATCGATGACGGTGGCACCCGGTTTGATCCAGTCGCGCGTCACGAATTCGGGCTTGCCGATCGCGGCCACCAGGATATCGGCGCGGCGCGAAACCGCCGGCAGATCGCGCGTTTTCGAATGCGCCATCGTCACGGTCGCATTGGCGGCGAGGAGCAGCTGCGCTGCGGGCTTGCCGAAGAGGAGCGAACGGCCGATGACGAGCGCGTCCATCCCGGCGATATCGCCGAGCGTTTCCTTCAAGAGCATCATCATGCCCAGAGGCGTGCACGAGACGAGCTTCGCGCGCCCGCTCAAGAGCAGACCGGCATTGGCCGGCGTCAGCGCATCGACGTCCTTCGCAGGATCGAGCGTGTCGAGCACTGCAGCTTCGCGCACCTGCTTCGGCAGCGGCATCTGCACCAGGATGCCGTGCACCGCGGGATCGTCGTTCAGCGCGCGCACCTGCGCCAGCACTTCGGTTTCGCTCGCGTCCGCGGACATCGGCACATTGACGGAGTGATAGCCGAGATCGCGCGCCGCCTTGCCCTTGTTGCGCACATAGATCTCGCTCGCAGGATCGTTGCCCACGAGAACCGTCGCGAGACCCGGCACGAGATTGTGCTCGCGCTTCAGCCGCGCGGTCTCTTCCGCCAGACGCGCACGAAGCTTCGCCGCGAAGGCCTTGCCGTCGATGACCTTGGCCGCCATTGCCACCATCCCGTCGCCCGCTCCCGGGCGACCACATTTCTCCGCCTCAGACCGCGATATAATGGAAATAGACGTAATCGATCGACATGCTCAGGAACTCGAGCAGGATAAGCACGATCAGCGGCGAAAGATCGAGGCCGCCGATGGGCGGAACGATGCGGCGGATCTGGCGGAAAACCGGCTCTGTCACCGCGTCGAGGAAGCGAACGATGCTGCGCGCGAAGGGGTTGAAGGTGTTGACCACGCCGAAGGCCACGAGCCAGCTCATGACCACGGCGATGATAATGACCCACCAGTAAAGGCTGATCAGCTCCTGCAGGAGCCAGAGAATGGGGTTTGGCACGCCGCTTGTCTCCGGGAGGGCGCGAATCGCCCTGGGCTCGTCCGGCCCCTTTTAGACAAGGCTTCCCAAACCCCGCAAGCGGCGAGGTTAACGCTGCACGAAGCCGATGCGCATCAGGATGATCCGGATGATGTCGAGGATGCGGGCCATTTGCGCCTGGAACAGATTGTGGAACAGAAGCGCATAGAGGGCCGTGGCGATGCCGACTGCGGTCGCGAACAGCGCCACGCCGATGCCTTTCGACACGGCCGAGGGATCGGAGATGCCCGACTGGGCCAGCGTCCGGAAGGTGTCGATAATGCCGAGAATCGTGCCCAGAAGGCCCAGCAACGGCGCCGCCGTGATGATCGTGTCGAGCAGCCACATATTCTGCTTGAGGCGGTACTTGGCATGGATATAGGCGGTGTCGGTGGCATCCTCGAGGTCGCCGCGCGATTTGATGTCGACGCCGCGCGCGCGGACCTCGTCGATGGCGACGGCGGCCGGCTGGCGGGAATTCAGCAGCCCTTTCGGAACCTCGTCAAAGGAACGCACGCCCGGCTTCAGCGCGCGCTCGAGACGGAGCGCATGGCTCCTCGCCAGCGCGAAGAAGATGATGCGTTCGATCGCCACGAAGGTGACGATCACGCTCATGGCATAAAGAACATCGAAGACGGCGGCGTGCAGGAACTCCAGGCGGATGTTGAAGCCTTGGAACAGGTCTGGCCCGGGCGCCGTTCCGCTGGCGGCTGCAACGTTCTGTCCGGCCATCATCGGCGCAACCGCCGCATGAAGAACTTCAAGCATTACTCTTGCTCCCACGAATTGGGTGTTCGAAAAAACTGCGGGGAGGCAATGCGCCTCCCCGCCCCCGCCCCCCGTTTATCAGTTCAGGTTCGCATTCAGACGCACGCCGACGAAGAGCGGCGAGCCCGGCTTGGCTGCGTAGTTCGTCGTCGAACTGCTCCCCTCGGGAATCGTGGCCGCGCCAGCCACCGTGTACGCGTTCGTGACCGTCTTCGCGTTGGTATCTCCGGTCGTCGTGATCTGACCCAGATAGGAGCTGTCGAACAGGTTGTACGCGAAGATCTGGAGCGTGGCGTTCTTCAGGATGCCCCAGCCCTCGTTGAAGTGATAACCCGCGGACGCATCCACCGTGCAATTCGCCGGAACGAACTCGTCGTTGACGAGCGCGGTTGCGCGCTGGCCGTAGCAATGCGGCGTGATGCTGCCGAAGAAACCGTCCTGCTCGTAACCGATATTGACGGCGGTCGACCATTCCGGCGTGTCGACGAGCTGCTTGCCTTTGGTCGGCACGTAGACGGGGGTGCCGTTGGCGGCGCCCGTGCAAGTGATGCTGTTGGTGCCGCAGGCGCCGGCCTGGATGTCGCTGTCGAGCGAACTCTTCATCAGCTCGCCGGACCAGTAGAACGTGAAGCCGTGCCACGGCGTGGTGCCGGCTTCGGCATCGATGCCGTAGATCTTCACGCCGCCGATATTGGTGTTGATGTCGTCCGTGGGGTCGATCTGAATGGTCGCCTGATAGTTCGTGATGTCATGGAGAAACGCCGTCGCGGAAGCCGTGATGAAGTCGCCATGGTACCGGTAGCCCGTTTCCCATGTCGTGTTGAATTCCGGCTTGATGTCGGTCGTTTCCAGGACCGTTCCGGCGGAGTTGTCCTGCCACAGATTGTTGGTCGACGGCGTGCGGAACCCGGTTGAAACGCCGGCATAGATTTGCTGGAAGGGATCGATGTCGTACGTCATGTTGAGCTCAGGCAGCGTGCGCGTGTAGCTGACATGCGGGTTGGCCGCATATTGCCGCATCGCCGCATACGCCATCTGGTCGCCCGTCGTTGTTCCATACTGCGCAACAAACGCGGGGCCGTTGAAGTACTGGAATGCACTGGATGTCGTGAAGGTAGATGAAGTAGCGACGGATGCGCAGCTCGCCGTGTGGCCGCCGGACGTGTAGTAGGTCGTACGGTTCGGCTGGTCGAAGCACACCGGCTCATTGGTGATGTCGGAGCGATGAATGTTCCGCAGCGACATGCCGAAGTTTATCTTCAGCGCGTCGTCCATGAACCGGCCCGTGACTTCGAAGTAGGCGGACTGGCCGACAGAATCGACTTTGTCCGAATAGCCCTGGACGGGCGCCGCCGCCGTGGCCCCATACGAGGTGCCGTAGAGGCTGCAGCTGGAAACGGAGTTGACCGCGCTGGCGCAAGGAGAGCCGTCGGCGTTGACGATCGAGAAGGGTTCGTTCTGCTTCTGCTCGGCGTGTTCGTACCAGACGCCGGCCATGAACGTGACGTTGCTGTAGTCGTAAATGAGCTTCGACGTGAAGCCCGGCCGCCAGGTCAGCGTGTGCTGGTATTCGTAGAGCAGGATTTCATTCTGGCTGCCGGCCGCGTTGCCGTAGGCCGTGCCGACCAGATAGCCGTCGACGACGCTGTAGCCTTCCTGCTCAAGGGCGCCGAAGCCTGAACCGCCGTTGCCGTACCAGACATAGCCGTTCGTATCCCAGCGCAGATCGTCCGTCAGCTCGACATGCACCGGCAGCGTGACCAGCGCATTTTTGAACGGGTTGATGTTGAGCTTCCAGTAGTTGGTGACGTTGGTGGTCTGCGTCGCCGGGAAATTCGGATTGCTGACGAGGCAGTCCGGCGATTTGGCTGCGGCGATCTGGGTCGGAGTCGCGCCTGCAGGGGGCGTGCAGGTGGCCGAGGAAGAATAAGGCCCGTAGAGATTGATCGGATAGGCGGCGGACGAACCCCAGAATGTATCGTAGTCGGCGTTGCGGCCGATTTCGTTGAACGTCTGAAGTGCCGTGTTCTTGTACGTGCCGACCTCGTAATCGCCCGGATAGTAGAAATAGGCGCCGCCATAAGAACGGTAGGAATCGTTCTGGCCGTCATTGTAGGACCAGATCAGGCCAATCGAGCTGTGCGGCAGGAACTGCCAGAGCAGGTTGCCGTCGGAGTGCCAGCGCCGGTCGGTACCGTCGCCGCGCCATTTGTCCGCGTCCGTGAAAGAGACCGAACCGAAGCCCTTGAAGTCGCCGATCCAGCCGGTGTCGAGAGCGATGAATTCGCGCAAGAGCGAATCCTCGCCGGCCGATTCTTCCGCCCGCACGTTGAAATTGTCGAGCGGCGCGCGCGTGACGACGCCGATATTGCCGCCCGAGGCGCCCACATGCGGCGCGTCGATGTCGGTCGAACCCTGCGTGACCCAGACTTGCGCGACGTTTTCCGCGTCGATGAGCTCGTTCGGATAAACGGCAAAGTTGCCCGAGTCGTTGATCGGCGCCCCGTTGATCGTGAAGCCCATCTCCGCCGCGGTGAGGCCGCGCACCCGGATGGTGCCGCCGGAAAGACCCAGCGGATCGTCCTGAAACTGGTTCACGCCCGGCAGGATCGAGATCATCTGGTACGGGTTCGCCGTGGGAATCATGTTCGCGATTCCCTGCTGGGTCACCGTCGAGCGTTCCTTGGGCCCGTCTTCGGGAACGATGTAGCCCGACCCCAGCGTCGTGCCGGCGCCCTGGACGTCGATGGTGCCGACATTGCCCGTCGCCGTGCCGCCCGCATTGCCCCCACTCTGCGGATCGGTCGCCGCGACCGACAGGATCTCAGGCGCCGCCATCTGCGTCGATGCATCGGCGAGCTGAACGCCGGAAGTCCTTTGCGCATCCGCGGTCTGCGCCTGTGCGAGGCCGATCGTGCCGGCGCTGGCCAGCAACACGGCGACAAGTTTGGTCCTGTTTTTCATGTTCCCCTCTTTGATTTCGATACGACTGCGAAATTTCGACTGTCACTGCGGTGAGAAATGGATCGGCACCTTCAGCCGGGCTTTGGAATCGTTGGGCCAGACGCCGGATGGAAAGGGCGGATAGCTGGTGCGTTTGACGGTTTCGATGGCGGCGCGATCGAGGATGCTGCCGGCGGATTCTTCGATGGACACGTCTTCCAGCTCGCCCGCGCGGTTGAGCGTGACCCAGAGCACGACGGTGCCGCTCGGCTGCTGAAGTCGCGCGTCCTTCGACATGGGATAGCGCTTCTCCTGTTCGATCGCGGCGTGCACGCTCGCCTCATAGGTCAGCTCCAGCGAGATGTTTTCCGCCGGTGCGGCGGGCGCCGGGGTTGCGGGCGGCGACGGAGGAGCGTTCTGCGATGCGACGGGCGCGCTGGTGACGGGCGGACCGATCGCATGCGGCGAGGTTTCGACCGGCGTGCGCGCGGCGACGTGTTTCTGCACGACCGGCTTGGGCGGTTTCGGAACGACCTTCGGCGGCGCAGGCGGCGCCGGCGGCGTCGCCAGGGACACGTGCATGAGGGGTGTGTGCGGCGAGTGATCGGGCTCGGTCAGCACGAGATGCGTGCCATGCCAGATCGCCCAGGCCGAAATGAGCGTCACGAGAAGCGCAAGCGCATGCCGCCATGAAAGATTGCCCTCCATGGCTCACGACGGCTTCTTGGTGGCGATCGCCACGTCTTCGAAACCGTCCGACTTCAAGACGTCGAAGACGTCGACGAGGTGCTGCAGTGTCACGCCTTCGTCACCATTGATGGTGATGTCCATGTCGCGGTTCTGGGCGCGCTTGCTCGCAAGAAGAGCGCCCAGCTGCGCCAGCGTCGTCAGCTGGCCGTCGACTTCGAGCGTGCCGTCGCGCGCCAGCGTGATGACGACGTGCTTGCGGATCTCGAGTTTCTCGGGCGCCTTCGAATTGGGCAGTGTGGTTTTCAGGCCGAGCGCGGGAATGACGTTGATGCTGATGAGAACAAAGAAGACGAGAAGGAACATCATGACGTCGATCATGGGGATGATCTCGATGCGCGCGCGCGCGCTCTCGCCGTCGTCCCATCGACGCATGAAATGCCCCCTAAGCACATTACCGGGCGATTGGCACCCGGTAATCCCCAACGCTTTCGCCCAGAAAACATGGGTGTGCGACGGTTGGTTTACGGTTCTGTGAAGAACGTGTTTCAGCCGCGCTGCAGCTGCACAGTGATGCAGCACGACAACGGTAATGTTCAATAGCTGACGGTCGAGGCGATCGGCTTCACGGGCTTCGCCACGGCGGCACCTGCGGCGTCGGCGATCTGTGCATCGGCGGCGAATGTCGCCATGGAGACTATCCTTCCATGGGCGCGCCCGTTGCGCATTGATGCATCACGACAACTCGTACAATGCTTCGGCGGCAAACGTGCGAGTCTGTGCAAAAGGAGAAACGGAATGATGGTCGATTGCCGCGTACGCGTGTGGCTTGTGCTTGCCGCTGCCGGATTCCTCTCGCTTGTTTCGTCCAACGCATTGGCCTGGGGCTCGACGGGGCATCGCATCATCGGCGTGCTCGCGATCCGCAACCTGCCGTCTTCGCTTCCCGAATTCCTGCGCACGGAAGAGGTTGCGTGGCAGGTCGGCGAGCTTGCGCGCGAACCCGACCGCTCGCGCGGCAGCGGCGATCCGCACGACCGCGATCTCGATCCCGGCCACTTCGTCGATGTCTCCGACGATCTGACGATCCTCGAAGGACCGTCGCTGAACGCGCTGCCGCCGACCCGCGAGGACTATGACGCCGCGCTGCGCAAGGCCGGTACGGACGAATACAGGGCCGGTTACCTTCCCTATTCGATCATCGACGGCTGGCAGCAGCTGGTGAAGGACTTCGCCTATTGGCGTGTCGATGCCGCCGGCGAGAGATTCGCGAAGACCGACGCCGCGCGCGCCTGGTTCAAGCGCGATCGGCTGCTGCGCGAGGCGCTGACCATCCGCGATCTCGGCTACTGGGCGCATTTCGTCGGCGACGGCAGCCAACCCATGCACGTGTCCGTGCATTATGACGGCTGGGGGAATTTCCCGAACCCGGAAGGCTTTACGACCACCCGGGGTTTCCACGGACGCTTCGAGGGCGCCTATGTCCGGGCCCATGTCAGCGACGCCGATGTACAGGCGGCCGTCATGCCCTACGTGCCCGGGACAGGCTCCATCGAGGCAAGGGTGGGCGCCTATCTCGCCGCCACCCAGGCGCAGGTCGCTCCGGCCTACGCGCTCGAGAAGGCCCATGCTTTCGACGGCGGCGTCGCGCAGGGGAAAGCCTTCGCGGTCGCGCGGGTGGCCGCCGGCGTGGACGAGCTTCGCGACCTGATCGCCGATGCCTGGAAAGCCAGTGACGATGCCTCGGTCGGCTATCCCGCTCTCACGGTGAAGGACGCCGAACGGGGCAAGGTCGATGTCCTGGGCCCGCTCCAGGGCCTCGATTGAGGGTAAACCGGACGGCAACCGGGGCTCCGCTTGACGGGCCGGGTCCCACTTCCTAGAACAGCGGCCCCGCGCGGATTGGGGCTGTAGCTCAGTTGGGAGAGCGCCTCGTTCGCAATGAGGAGGCCAGCGGTTCGATTCCGCTCAGCTCCACCACCCTTCGCTGCTGCGCAGCTTCGGGTGGCAGGCCACCCGCGCGGAAGACAGCGAAGGGTGTCCCCCGAAGCCTTGGCGAAGGGGGACTGTTTCCGGAATTTCCCTCGGCTCATTCAATCCGCGCAGCGGCGGAGGATGGTGTCCACCGAAGCCTTGGCGTAGGTGGACTGCCTGATTTCGCGCGGCTTCGGATGGCAGGCCACTGCGCGGAAGACGGCGAAGGGTGTCCGCCGAAGCCTTGGCGAAGGGGGACTCCGGAACTTCCCCAGCTCATTCAATCGGCATCGCGGCGGAGGACGGTGTTCCCCGACGCCTTGGCCTCCGCGTCTCCCATGGGACCGGGCCTGCGCTTCCACCCTGCTATCTGGGTGGAAATCAGGGTGGAGAAATATTCCCGCCGCGCTGCGGATGCATTTGAGCCTTGAACGGCGGGCCTTTCCGCGTTCGGCGCGCGCGCCGCAAGACGAAAAACAGGGGCGCGCTGGGGCACTTCCGTCAGTACACGGACGGTATGTGCCCACGAAAGGCGGTCCCCATCGCATTCGCCGCGAAGGGCCGTCGAAAATTCCGCGCGGTCCGCCGCGGCGGCACCATGCAATCTTCGTGGCGTAATGGGATTGCGCGCCAGGCCTCGCGTGCTGCTGGAAGAGCCTCAGCCGCAAGGGCGCGTTGTAGCGAAATCAGTATGCTTTTTGATCAAAAGCGGCAAGCGAAAACCACCGCTGTACACCAACCTTTCGCATTTTGGCGCGCAAGCATTTGAAACGGCTGAGGCCGTGTTCGCATCATGTTGCCATTTTCCGCCGGCCAAATCGCACCGCCATTGCTAGGATCCCTGCACCTTGCTGCAGCGCTGCACATGCGCTGGCCGCCGTTGTTCGGGGATCGAAGTCATCCGCCGATCGCGCGCTATTTGCCCGTATACGCCACGCGCCAGACGGCCTTGCCGGCGTCGTCGGTGACAAGGAGGCTTCCGTCCTTGGCGACGGCGAGGCCGACCGGCCGGCCCCACACCTGCGCCGGCGAGGTGTCGTCGACGTGGAACCCGGTCAGGAAGTTGTCGTAGCCGCCGACCGGCTTGCCGTCTTTGAACTTCACGCGGACGACCTTGTAGCCGGTGGGATGCGCGCTGTTCCACGAGCCGTGCAGCGCCACGAAGGCGTCGCCCTTGTAGTCGGCGGGAAACTGATCGCCTTCATAGAAGACGAGACCCAGCGGCGCCGAATGCGCCTGGAACAAGACGTCCGGCGTCTTCGTCTTGGCGACCATGTCGGGCCGCTTCTTGCCGAAATCGGGATCGGGATGCGGCCCGATATAGGCGTAAGGCCAGCCGAAGAAATCGCCTTGCGAGACATGCGTGACATAGTCGGGCGGAAGATTGTCGCCCAATCCATCGCGCTCGTTGACCGTCACCCAGAGGTCGTTGCTGCCGGGATAGAAAGCGAGACCGACGGGATTGCGTAAGCCCGTCGCGAACGGCGTCAGGCTGCCGTCAGGCTGCACCAGCGACACGGCCGCGCGCGGCAGCGGATTTTCCGCCACGTTTCCGTTGCTGCCGATGCCGAGATAAAGTTTTCCGTCCGGGCCGAAGACGATATCGCGCGTGAAATGTCCGCCGGGCGGGAACGTGTCCTTGGTGAGCCGGGTTTTGCCGCGCGCTTTGCGCTGACCGTCCTTGTAGTCGAATTTATAGACTGCAGTCATGTCCGCGACGTAGAGCGCGCCGTCGTGAAAGGCGATGCCGTGCGGCTTGTTCATGCCGGACACAAAGGTCGTGCGGCGTTTGCCGTTTGGCGAAAGCACGGTGATCTTTCCCGCATCGGGCTCCGTCACGAACACGTCGCCGTTGGGCGCCACAGCGAGAAAACGCGGATGCGTGAGACCGCCGGCGAACAGCGTGACGGTGAAGCCTTGCGGTGCTTCGGGCATCGCATTGGCCGGGCGCGGCACGACCGCCGAGCTGTTGTCGACGGCGGGCGAAGCATAAGGCGCGGGCAGGCCCTTCGGCGTGACCTCGAAATGCTGGCCGGGACGGTCGGCGGCATTGGCCGCGCCCAGCATCAGGAAAATTGCCAAAAACGGCGCGGAACGGCGGGCCATGGGGGTCATGAAATCCTCGTCAAGGCGTCTTGGGGCAGGCGTGAACGCCGGATTTACCAAAGGGGCGGTATTCAAAGCAGGAACGCGCGGAAAAGCCCATGCGATCCTCGGTCCTCGTCCTGTCACTGCTGCTCGGCTTTTGTGTCGGCGCGCGCGCGGCTGAGGACGCGCCCGCGGCCCAGCCCGAGCACAAGGTCACGCAGTCCGAGAGCTACATCATGATCGAGCCGATCTACGCGACGATCATGGACGGCGAACGGCCGGGCGGCATGCTGCTGGTCGCGATCGGCCTCGACATTCCCGACGCGCAATTGAGGGCCGAAGCGATGCGCGCAATGCCGGTCCTGCGCGATGCGTTCGTCCGCAGCATGATGGGCTTTGCCTGGACGCATGTGCGTCTGGCGCGGCAGCCCGATGTCGGCGCCATCGCCGATCGTCTGCAGCGTGTCGCCGACAAAACTCTGAAGCGCAGAGGCGCGCGCGTGCTTCTGGCGCAGGTCGCCTGCCGCGTCACGAACTGAGCGCGTGGGCGATTGCGGCCAGCGCCGACGGACTGGACCCGATCGTGGCATGCGCTCCGGAAACACGCACATTGCGGCAGTCCGGCCAATCGCCCTGCAGGCATTCCCGCCAATCGACGACGCCGTCGTCCTCGCTGTAGAGCGCCGTCACCGGCACACCGATAGGACCTGCGATTGCGTGGCGCCGGGCAAGCCAATCAGGATCGTAGAATGCGCTCAGCATTTGCGCGGCGGGTGCCAGAGGCGTCGTGATCGGCACACGGATGGGACTGCACAAGGTGATGACGCGGCGCACGCGATCGGGATGACGGCGCGCCAGATCCCGTGCCAGAACGCCGCCCAGGCTTTGCCCGATGATGTCGATGGGCGCCTCGTGCGCGGCGCGCAGCAAGGCTCCGTCCAGTCTTTCGATCAGGCGGTTCGTGGGACCGAAATTGAGGGTCACCTTCGCAGTTTCGATGCGATAGCCGAGCTGCGAAAGAAATCTCCGCAGGGCCAGGGTTGCCCAATCGCCCGCGAGAAAAGCAGGAACGACCAGCACCGGTCGGCCGTCGCCGCGCGGCAGGTCTTCCACAAGCGGCGCCGGCGGCTGCGCGAATGTCCTGGCGAGTGACAATCCGTTCCTGAACAAGCTCATCAGGCCGAGCGCGCTGTCGCGTCCGGGATAGACCGCGAGAATGTCGTTCGCCATAAGCGTCACATCGCCGAAATGCCGCCGTCGACTTTCAGCTCCGCCCCGGTGACGAATTTCGACTCGTCCGACGCGAGATAGAGCACGGCATAGGCGATATCGTTGGGCTCACCGATATGGCCGAGCGGAACCTGCCGGCCGAGCTTGGCGTAGGCCTCTTCTTTTCCGAAGCGCTGCACGAGGCCGTCCAGAATGGGCGTCGCAATGAACACCGGATGCACCGAATTGGAGCGGATGCCGTAGCCCTTGCGCGCGCAATAGAGCGCGACGGATTTCGACAGATGCCGCACGGCGGCTTTGGCGGAATTGTAGGCGGCCATGTTGTGGCCGGCGATGATGCCGGAGATCGACGAGATGTTGACGATCGAGCCGCCGAGGCCGGTCGCCTTGACGGATTTCGCCATCAGCGGCAGCGACAGCTTGCAGCCGAGGAACACGCCGTCGAGGTCGATCGCGTGCACGCGACGCCATTCCTCGAGCGTCACGGCCTCGAAATCCTTGGTGAGGCCGATGCCGGCATTGTTGACGAGCACGTGCAGGCCCCCGAACGCATGTTCGGTCTGCTGAAGGGCGCGCGTCCAGTCGCCCTCGTTCGTGACGTCGTGCGGAATGGCCACCGCCGCGCCCTTGCGCGTCTCGTTGATCGAGGCGGCCACTTTCTGCGCGCCGTCGAGATTGATGTCGGTGATCGCGACGTTCGCGCCTTCGCGCGCCAGCATCCTGGCCGCCGCTTCGCCCAAGCCTTGCGCGCCGCCCGTGATCAGCGCGATCTTTCCCTCCACCCGTCCGGCCATGTTTTCCTCCAAATTTCGCTCGCCTCGACCCTCGCGCAACATCGCGCCGACGGCAATCGGGATTTCGCGCCCGTTCGCCTCACTGGGGCGATTATGTTAGCATCGGTCATCCAAGGGGTTGGGGGGCATGATGCAAAAAATCTCGGCGCGGCTTTTGCTGCCGCTGCTAATTCTGACCGCCGCCGCAAGCCAGGCAGCGGCGCAGATGGAAGAGGTTGTCGTCACCGCTGAGCGGAGAGGTGAGTATGCGGAGAGCGCGCCCAACGTGGTACTTGTCAGGCGCGCCGACCATCTCATTACCAGTGTACAGGTCACGTGCGACACGCGTGATGCGAGCCAGCGCCGGGAAGAACTGAAGGCGACGCTGCGCAACATGATCGCTGCGGCGGGACGATCCCAGATGATGTCGCTGGGACTTGGCAATTCGGTCCTCGGCGATTTGAAGGAAAGCAATTTCGACGAAATCATCGGGCCCGACTCGCGCCCCGACACCAGCAGGGCTGTTGTAGTCGTCAAGACCACAATTTCGGCCGACGATACCTACGAATCCGCCACCGCGCGTGTGAAGGCGTTCATCGAAAAGGCTACGAAAGTCGGGCGGACGGAAATTCTGCGCCAAGACTCCTGGAATCTCACGCTAATCGGACCTGAGCAGTATCACGACGCGCTGATTGCCCGTATTGCGGCCGAATCCAAGAAAGCTGCCGAATCTTTTGGGCCGGGTTATGGCGTGTCGATCGATGGCCTCGAACGCCCTGTCGCCTGGTATCAAAAAGGCCCGCTCGATCTCGCGCTCTACATTCCCTACTCGCTGCACGTGGCACCGCTCGGCTCGCATTAGGCAATAGCCGGAGCCGCTTCGAATTGGGGACCTGGCGGCCCTTGCGCGACCGCGCTCCTTTCTGTATACACTGTATACGTGGATACCCAAGACCGCATCTTTAAGGCCGCGCGCAGGCTCTTCGACGAGAAAGGGCTCGAAGGCGTGTCGTTGCGCAACGTGGCGAAAAAGATCGGCATCACGCCGATGGCGATCTATCGCCATTTCGCGGACAAGCAGGCGTTGATCGATGCGCTGGTGCTCGACGGGCTGGCCGAATGGTCGGCGCGCGTCGAAGCGCTGCCGCCTGCCAAGGGCCTCGCAAAGATCGAACAGATCGGCGAGGCCTATCTCGACTTTGCACTGAAGGCGCCGCGCCGCTTCGAAGCCGCGTTCCTGCTGCCGTCCACCAAGGCGCGCCGCTATCCCGACGATTTTGTCGCCGGCCGTTCGCCGGCGGGCAATGTTTCGATGAAGATTCTCGAAGAGGCCGCCGCGCAAGGGCTGATCAAGGACGTGGCGCCGATCGAGATCATGATCACCAATGCGGCGCTGAGCCAGGGACTCATCTCGCTCTATCGCGCGGGCCGCGTCGCCGGCGGCGAGCGCGAATTCCGCGACCTCTATCGCCGCGCCATGCGGCGCTCGACATTATCCTTCCTGAAGGAGAAGACACGATGATCGCCATCGCCTGCGCACTTCTGAGCGCCATCGGCTTTTATTTTTCGGTGGGCCTCGGCGATCAGTGGTGGCTGGCGTGGCTGGCGCCGATCCCGGTGCTCTGGTACGCGTTCGGCAATACGAAGCCGTGGCCTGCGTTTTTCGTCGCTTTCTTTGCGATGGCGCTCGGCGTGGCCAATCTACTTACGGCCTATGGCGGCACCATGCCGTTGCCCGTACTGGCGCTCATCATCGCCGGTCCGTCGATAGCGTTCGCCGTCGCGGTTGTCGGCGCGCGGCGCGTCTACCAAAGCCTCGGCGCCGTGGCCGCGATGTTCGCCTTCGCCGCGCTCTGGACCATGTTCGATCTCTTCGCGTCGTTCAGCGCCGCGGGCGGATCGGTGTCGACGCCGGCGGCGGCCGAAGTCGGCGCGCCGGTGCTGATGCAGACGGCATCGCTCGTGGGATTCCTCGGCGTGACGTTCCTGATGGGCGCCGTCGCCGCCGGGATCGCCGCAACGCTGCGCGCGCGCAACCCGGCGCCGGCCCTCATCGCGGCGGCACTCTTCGCCGTCAACGCGGGTTACGGCGCGTGGCGCATGTCCGAACCGCCCAAAAGCACGATGCACGTCGCGCTGATCGAAAGCGACGACACGGTCGGCAAGTTCCAGAAAGAGAACAAGGCCGCGACGTTCAGGGCCATCGACGCGTACGCGGCGGAAATTGCCAAGCTGAAAGGGAGCCATGTGCAGCTCATCGTGCTGCCGGAAAACATCTCGCGCGTCGCGCCGGCATGGCGCAGCGAAGCGCAGGCGAAACTGGCGGCCGCTGTGCCGCCGGGCGCGACGCTGGTGGCGGGCTTCAACAGCTTCGTCGACGGTGCGCAACGCAACGTCTCCTGGGCTTACACGCCCGGCGCCCGGACGCCTGTGACGTATGAAAAACGCCGCCTCGTGCCCGTACTCGAATCCGCCGTGTACACGCCCGGACCGGGACCGCGGGCGTTGGCCAACGGCACAGGACTCGAAATCTGCAAGGACATGGATTTCCAGGCGATGATCCGCGCCGACGAAGTGGCGACGCATCCGATGCTGCTCGCGGTGCCGGCCTGGGATTTCGACAAGGACGACTGGAGCCACGCGCGCGTCGCCGTGATCCGGAGCATCGAGAACGGTGTGCCGATGGCGCGGACGGCCCGCGACGGGCTTCTCACGCTCAATGACCGCTACGGCCGCATCGTCGCCAAAGCGCGCACCGTTGGCCCCTTCACGACGCTGATCGGCGATCTGCCGCTCGACGGCCGCGGCGGCGGCACGCTCTACGACAGGATCGGCGATGTGTGGGGATGGCTCTGCGCAGTCGTTGGAATTGGATTGGTGGCGCTGTCGTTCGTGAGAAGAAAATCCTCCCCCGAATGAAATTCGGGGGAGGTGGATTGCCACGCGCAGCGTGGCAAGACGGAGGGGGCCCCCACCACCGCTAC
>Ga0335070_10001016_pt1 | contig 32213 bp, 31 predicted proteins | sample Lox_Sample_13_FD_206722 | JGI IMG/M metagenome (GOLD analysis project Ga0335070, IMG submission 206722) | Soil microbial communities from Loxahatchee National Wildlife Refuge, Florida, United States - Lox_Sample_1.3 | ecosystem: Environmental > Terrestrial > Soil > Wetlands | place: USA...
GCCGAGGAAGACGCCGCGCAGCAGCACGCCGACCGTCGCATCGAACTCGGCGGCCGGGATCTCCGCGATCGGGCCGAGGGCGCCGCCGAAGCCGGCGTTGTTGAAGCACACGTCGAGCCGCCCGAAACCGTCGAGCGCGCGGTCGACGGCGGCCGCCACGTCGGCCTCGCGCGCGACGTCGGCGTGCTGGTAGACGGCCGCCGCGCCGAGCTCCTCGGCGAGCGCCTCGCCGAGCGCATCCTGCAGGTCCACGATCACGACGCGTGCGCCCTCGGCGGCGAAGCGCCGCACCGTCGCCGCCCCGATCCCGCTCGCCCCGCCCGTCACCAGCGCGACTCGCCCCTGCAGCACGCCCATCCGCATTCCTCCGCTCGGACCGCCGCGTGGCGCGGCGAGGAGGCACCATAGCCGACTGGAGTCGACGCGATGCCAGGAAGCGGCACGGGGGTGTCACAAGAACGGAGGGAGAGTGCTCACCGGGACGCCGCTCGACTGTCCGGGCAAGCCGGCGAATTCCTGATTTGGTCCTCGCAACGGCGATCCGGCAAAATGGGAAGAGACCTCCCCTGGAATTCCCCGATGGCAACGGATCGGCGATCTATCGCGCAGGGAGCGCCCCCCCCCGTCCTATTCTGGGGGTTCCTGCTTCTCCTCACGGCGAGCTACACGGTTCGCAACATGGGCTGCTCGCTCGACGACAGCTACATCACCTTTCACTACGCGGCAAATGCAGCCGAGGGCCAAGGCCTCGTGTTCAACACAGGAGAGCGACACTACGGGTCGACGGCAATGGGCGAGGCGGTCTTGCTCGCAGGTCTCGGCCGTGGCCTGAGTGCGGTCCTGGGTGCTTTGCCCGTCCGTCAGATGGCTGCAACGCCTCGCGCATTGATTCCGGGAATCGCCGTCGCACTCTCGGCCCTGTCGCTGGCCTCGATGGCGCTGGTGTGGCGGAAGATGTTGCGACGCTCGGCTCCCGGGCCGGCGTCGGCGATCCTGCTCCTCGTGCTGACGGGCTACCTGTTCTGCGGCTTCCCCTCGAACTTCGTTGCAGGCCACGAAACTTGTCTGTTCGTCGCCCTGTTGTTCGTAGGCGCCGGCCTCGCCCTCTTCGAGAGCCGCTTCTCGGGCGCCGGTGCCGTAATCGGTCTCTCCACGACGATGCGTCCGGACGCCGCGCTCTTCGCACTCCTCCTCGGCGTGATCGTGACCTTGCAAGCGCGGTCCCGGGCGACCACCTGGTCGGCTGGCGTGACGGCCGGCGCGCGCTTCGGCTTCGCCTACGCCGCCGTTGCCGTCCCGTGGGCACTCTTCTTGTGGACGACATTCGGCAGCCCGATCCCAGACACCCTGACGGCCAAGAGGGCGCAAGTCCTTCTGGGAAATTGGCCACTGTTCACGGCAGGAAAGGCCGTGAGCACGTTGCTAGAAAATCTTCCCGTCTCTCTCGGGGTCTTGAGCGCGGTCGCCACAGCGACCGCCTTGCTTCGCGCCCATCCGTTCAGCCGCGCCAAGCTCGCGCGGGCTCTCAACGACCCCATGGTCGCATACGCGCTGCTCTGGATCGCCTTCGCGGGTGGCCAGCTCGTCGTCTACGTGTGCCTGCACGTGACCTTCTACCGTTGGTACGTGTACCCGGCCCACTATGCAGCGCTCGGTCTCGCCGTTCCCGCGGCGTATGCCCTGGAGGCCGGAGCGAGTCGGATTTCGCGCGCGCTGCTCGGCGCGGCGGTCTTCGCGAGCTTCGTCGCGTTCGACGGTGTTGCCTTCGCGCGGAGTGCAGGGCAGTGGGCATCGCTTCGAAATACGAACGAGCACACGGCCGTCGCCGCATCGCTGGCGTCGTTTCTCCGCGAGCTTGAGCCCGACGGGGCGACGATCGCGACCCCCGAGCCGGGAGATCTCGCGTATCTCCTCGGCCCCAAGTTTCGCGTGGTGGACATCATCGGATTGACGAGCCCGGGGGTCAGCCGAGCGATCCTCGAGGCGAACAGGAACTATGCATTCGAAGCATGGAATCCCGAGTACGTCGTCGACTCCTGGCGCGTGGCCACCAATCCAGCGCCCCGTCCCTGGTTCGCTACGCGATACGAGCTCATCGGTGAGTTTCGAGCACCCTACTGGGCTCGCTATCTCAACCGCGGAGTCTATCTCTACGGGCTTCGTGGGAGGACGTCCAAGAGGCAGCTCCCCGGTGGCGAGAGGCTATTACCGCAGTTGCCTCCTGACGTTGCAGCCGTCCAACCGGCGGGGCCGGGCACGCGATGTGCCGTCGACATGATCCAAGATACCCATGTTCGCGCGGGCGTGAAGAACGAGCCCGCGACGGGCCTCCTCCGAATCAACGGCTGGGGTGTCGACCCCGACGCGCCGTTGCGTCGGGTATTCCTTCGCCTCCATCGCGAAACCGGGGATTTCTTCGTCGAAGCTCCGATTCGGATCCGTCGGGACGATGTGGCGCAGTTCTTCCGGGATCCGCGCTTTGCAGAGAGCGGCTGGCAGGTATCGGCCGACGTCTCGGGTGTTCCGCCGGGCCAGTACACGGTGGATCTCGTGCTGGCCTCGTCCGCCGCGCGTCTATGCCCCACGCGACAGACCGTCGAGATCCTTGCGGCTCGCTAGGCGCGCTGGCACGATACCCGACCCGCAGCTATCTAGGCCGCGCCGTCGCCCGCGAGGAGCCGCATGACCGAGCCGAGCGCGAAGCCCGAGCAGCCGGCCGCGAGCCTGCGCTTCGCCGGTCGCGACGGGATCGAGCTCGCCGCCGACGCGTGGGGCGATCCGTCGGCGCCGCCCGTGCTGCTGCTGCACGGCGGCGGGCAGACGCGCCACGCGTGGGGCGGCACCGCGGCGGTGCTGGCGCGCGAAGGCTGGTACGCGGTGGCCCTCGACCTGCGCGGCCACGGCGACAGCGGCTGGGATCCGCGCGGCGACTACGGCGTCGACGCCTTCGTCGCCGACGTGCGCCAGGTGATCGCGCAGCTCGGCGCGGCGCCGGTGCTGGTCGGGGCCTCGCTCGGCGGCATCAGCTCGCTGCTCGCGGAAGCGGAAGCTCCCGCTTCGATCAGCCAGGCGCTCGTGCTCGTCGACATCGCGGCTCGCATCGAGCCCGAGGGCGCGCTGCGCATCATCTCCTTCATGCAGGCGCGCCCCGAGGGCTTCGCGAACCTCGAGGAGGCCGCCGATCAGATCGCGGCCTACCTGCCGCATCGCGAGCGGCCGCGCGACCTCCGAGGCCTCGCCAAGAACCTGCGCCAGGGGCCCGACAGGCGCTGGCGCTGGCACTGGGATCCGCTCTTCCTCGAGCCCGGGCACGGGCCGCGGCCGGGTCAGCAGGGCGATCGCATGGAGGCCGCCGCGCGCAGCCTGCGGGTACCGACCCTGCTGGTGCGCGGCCGGCTCTCGGATCTGCTCTCCGAGGAGGGCGCGCGCCATTTCCTCGCGCTCGCGCCGCACGCGCGCTTCGCCGACGTCAGCGACGCCGGACACATGGTGGCGGGCGACCGCAACGACCGCTTCACGGACGCGGTGGTCTCGTTCCTGAGCGAGCTCGAGCGAAGCGAGGGCGGCCCTGGGGCGCGCGGCGAGCGGAGCGAGCCGTGAGTGACGCGATGCTGCGCGAGAAGGCTGCGATCGCCGGCGTCGGCGAGACCGAGTACGTGCGCGGCTCGGACCGCGGCGCGACCGAGCTGATGCTCGAGGCCGCGCTCGCCGCGATCGCCGACGCGGGGCTCTCGCCGCGCGACGTCGACGGCCTGGTGCCGCCGCCGATCCACACCACCGCGGAGGAGCTCGCGGCGAATCTCGGGATCGAGGAGCTGCGCTACGCCGCGACCGTCAACATGGGCGGCGCGAGCCCGACCGCGGCGCTGCAGAGCGCCGCGATGGCGGTCGCGAGCGGCGTCGCGCGCCACGTGCTGATCGTGCTCGGCTGGAACGGCTACAGCGACATCCGGCCCAAGCCGGGTACCAAGCGCCGCAGCGGCGCGCTCGGCCTCAACGCCATGACGCACACGGTGCGCGACTTCTACCTGCCCTACGGCGCGGTCGCCCCGGTGCAGTTCTACGCGTGGCTCGCCATGCGACACATGAAGACGTACGGGATCGAGCAGGATTCGATGGGCGCGGTGGCGCTGGCCTGCCGCCGGCACGCCCAGCACAACCCGCGCGCGCTGATGCGCGGGCGGCCGCTCTCGATGGCGCAGTACCTGGCCTCGCGCTGGATCTCGGAGCCGTTCCGCCTCTACGACTGCTGCCTCGAGACCGACGGCGCGGGCGCGCTACTGGTGACCAGCGCCGCGCGCGCGCGCGATCTCGCCCGGCCGCCCGTCGTGCTGATGGCCGCCGCCGAGGGGCACCCCTATCCCGCCGACGACATCGCCTCACGCCGCGATCCGTTCCGCATCGGCCTCTCGTTCGCCGCGCCGCGCGCCTTCGAGATGGCGGGGATCCGCCCGCACGAGGTCGACTTCCTGCAGATCTACGACTGCTTCACCTACGTGGTGCTGCTGCAGCTCGAAGCGCTCGGCCTGTGCAAGCCGGGCGAGAGCGGCGCGTTCGTGAAGGACGGACGCATCGAGCTCGGCGGCGAGTTTCCGCTGAACACCCACGGCGGCCTGCTCTCGCAGGCCCACGTCTGGGGCATCAACCACGTGATCGAGGCGACGCGCCAGCTGCGCGGCGAGGCGGGCGAAGCGCAGGTCGCCGGCGCCGAGCTCGGCCTGGTGACCGGCTGGGGCGACTTCGGCGACGGCTCGATCGCGATCCTGCGCCGCGACCGCTGAGGAGCTGCGAAGTTGCCGGACGTGAAGCCGATCCTCTCGGGCGAGCTCGACGAGCTGGCCGCGCAGTTCTACGCCGAGTGCGCGCAGGGCCGTCTGGCCTTCCAGCGCTGCGGCGGCTGCGGCGCCTGGCGCCACCTGCCGCGACACACCTGCGCGTCGTGCGGCTCCGCGGCGTGGCGGTGGAGCGCCTCCAGCGGGCGCGGGCGGTTGTTCTCGTGGACCGTCACGCATCAGGCGCCATTTCCGCCGTTCCAGGGCGCCACGCCCTACGCCGTGATCGTCGTCGAGATGGAGGAGGGCGTGCGGCTGGTGAGCGCGCTGCGCGGACTGCCGCTCGAGCGCCTCGCCCTGGACCTGCCGGTCGTGGTCGACTTCGAGCACGTCTCGGAGCGCGCCGCGGTTCCCGTCTTCCGGCCCGCCTAGCCCCGCTCCACCTCGAAGCGCGCGTTGGCGTCGCGCAGCGCCCGCTCGGAGTCGGCGCCGGCGCGCCCGGCGGCGTCCGACACCGAGAACAGCAGATCGCCGAGCGCGTGCGCGAGCCGCTCCGGGTCCGATCCCGCCAGCGCGGCGCGAAATGCCTCCCAGGCGGCGTCGAGCGGGACGCCGCTCGCCAGCCCGGCGCGCGCCGCGCGGCGCTGCAGCTTCTGGGCGCGCAGCAGCGCCGGCAGCCCGAGCGCCACGCCGGCGAGCGGGGCCTCGCTCGCGCCCTTCTGCCTGCGTTCGGCCGCCTTGTGCTCCTCCCACGCGACGAGCTGCTCCGCGGTGCTCCGCACCTCCGCCTCGGCGAACACGTGGGGGTGGCGCCGCACCAGCTTGTCGCAGATCGAGTCGACGACGTCGCCGAAGGCGAAGCGGCCGCCCTCGCGCGCCATCTGCGCGTGGAACACGACCTGCAGCAGCAGGTCGCCGAGCTCCTCGCGCAGCGCCTCGAGGTCGCCGCGCCGGATCGCGTCGTCGACCTCGTAGGCCTCCTCGATGGTGTAGGGGGCGATGGTCTCGAAGGACTGCTCGAGGTCCCAGGGGCAGCCGCCGGCCGGATCCCGCAGCCGCGCCATGATCGCGAGGAGTCGCTCGATGGCATGCATCGCAGGCGCGCGAGGCTAGCATGTCGCGGCGCCGCGCTGCGCCGCGCCGGAGGTAGCCGTGGCCCGCTACGAACGCCTCACCGCCCTCGACCGCACCTTCCTCGACTTCGAGAACGAGCGCTATCCGCAGCACGTCGGCGCGGTGCTGCTGTTCGAGATGGGCCCGCTCCGCAACGACGCCGGCGGCCTCGACGCCAACCGCATCCGCGAGCACGTCGGCGCGCGCCTGCACCGCATCCCGCGCTACCGGCAGCGCCTGATGTGGATCCCCGTCGAGGACCACCCGGTCTGGATCGACGACGATCGCTTCAACCTGTACTACCACGTGCGCCACACCAGCCTGCCGCGCCCCGGCGACGACCGGCAGCTCAAGCGCCTCGCGGCGCGCATCCTCTCGCAGCGGCTCGACCCGGGCAAGCCGCTCTGGGAGCTCTGGATCGTCGAGGGTCTCGAGGACGGGCGCGCAGCGCTGATCTCGAAGACCCACCACTGCATGATCGACGGCATCGCCGGCGTCGACCTGATGAGCATCCTGCTCTCGCCGAGCCCGGACGAGGCAGCCGAGCCGGCGCCCACCTGGCTACCCGAGCCTGCGCCCAGCCGCTGGGAGCTGGCGCGCGGCGAGCTCGCGCGGCGCGCGGGCATGCCGTTCGCCGCGGCGCGCGCGCTCGCCGCCGCCGCGCAGCGACCGCGCGAGACGCTGGCGCGCCTGCAGGAGCAGCTGGCCGCGCTCGGCGAGACGCTGTCGGCGGGCCTGCACCCGGCGTCGCCGACCCCGCTCAACCGCGAGCTCGGACCGCACCGCCGCTTCGACTGGACGACCTTCGACCTCGCGCCCGTGAAGGAGGTGAAGAACCGCCTCGGCGGCACCGTGAACGACGTGGTGCTGGCGACCGTGAGCGGCGCGCTCGGCGACTTCTTCGAGCAACGCGGCGTGACGCGCGCCGCGCAGCGCGCGATGGACGTGCGCGCCATGGTGCCGGTCAGCGTGCGCGCCGAGAGTGAACGAGGTACCACCGGCAATCAGATCGCGCTCTGGGCGGCGTCGCTGCCGATCGGCGAGACGGATCCGCGCCGGCGCCTCGCCCTGACCTGCGAGATCACGGCGCGGCTCAAGGAGTCGAAGCAGGCGCTCGGCGCCTCGGTGCTCGCTGCCGTCGCCGAGTGGACCGTCCCCACGCTGCTGTCGCTGGCTTCGCGGATGGCCTACCGCAATCGCGCCGCCAACCTCGTCGTCACCAACGTGCCCGGCCCGCAGATCCCGCTCTACCTGCTCGGCGCGCGCGTGCTCGAGACCTATCCGATGCTCAACCTGCTCACCAACCAGAGCCTCGGCGTCGCGCTCTTCAGCTACGCGGGCCGGCTGCACTGGGGCTTCGTCTGCGACTGGGACCTGCTCCCCGACCTGCACGACTTCGTGGTCGCGATCGAGCGCAGCTTCGCCCAGCTCTGCGAGGCAGCCGAGGTGAAGCGAGCCGTCCCGGCCTCGCCGCTCGCGTCGCGACCGTGAGACGCGCGCCCGCGGCCGGCCGGCGGAAGGCGCTCCTGGCGCTGCTCGCCGTCACGGTCCTGAAGCTCTGGCTCGTCGCCGTGCAGCCGCTCTACGCCTGCTCCTCGCTTCCCGACGACGTCGCGTTCCTCCGGCTCGGCGCCTCGATCGCGAGCGGGCAATGGCTCGGCAGCTACGACCAGTACACGCTGATCAAGGGGCCGGTGTACCCCGCCTTCCTCGCGTGGGTCGCTGCGCTCGGCGCGCCGCTGCTGCTGTCGCAGCAGCTGGTGTACGCGTTGGCGTGCGCCGCCTTCGCGCTCGCGCTGAGACCGCTCGCGCACAGCCGGACGGCGTTGGTCGGGCTCTACCTGCTGCTGCTGCTCGACCCGGCGAGCTTCGCCGGCGACCAGCAGCGCGTCGCGCGCGAGGGCATCTACCCGGCGGAGACGCTGCTCGTCTTCGCAGCGCTCGGCGCGGTCCTGGCCAGGCGGCTCGCCTCGCTCCCGCTCCTGCTCTCGCGCTGCGCGGGACTGGGCGTGGCGCTCTCGCTCTTCTGGCTGACTCGGGAGGAAGGCGTCTGGCTCGCGGCTCCGCTCGCGATCGCGCTCGCGTGGCTGGCGTGGGACCTGGCGAGGCGCCGCACCCCGGACCGCGCGCTGCGGCTGGCGTGTCTGCTCGTCCCGATCGCGTTCGTGGCGCTGGCGTCGGCGGCGCTGGTGCGCGTCAACCGCGAGCGCTACGGCGTCCCGGCCCGGGTGGAGTTGGACGCCCCGCAGTTCGCCGCCGCGATCGGGGCGCTGATGCGGGCGAGCCCCGACTCGCCGGACGCCGCGATTCCGGTGCCGAGCTTCGCCCGGCAGCGCCTGTATCCGCTGAGCCCTGCGTTTCGGGAGCTCGAGCCCTTCCTCGAGGGTCCGAGCGCGCAGGGCTTCGCGCGCCGCTCGCAGGACGAGTTCGCGCGCTTCCCGGGAGAGCGGGAGATCCTGGGCAGCTGGTGGGTCTGGGCGGTGCGCGACGCCGCCGCGCGCAGCGGCCATCACGCGAGCGGAGCCGAAGCCATGCGCTTCTACGCGCAGCTCGCGCAGGAGATCGACGCCGCCTGTTCGCAGCGCCAGGTGCCGTGCGGCCCGCAGCGAAGCGCGCTCTACCCGCCGCTCCGGATCGCGTACCTTCCCTCGATGCTCGGCTCGGCCGGATCGCTGGTCGCGCGGCTCGTGCGGATGAACGGCCTCGATCCGCGCGCCCCTCCGAGTCCGGTCCGGCCCGGGGACATCGAGCTGTTCGAGCGCGGCACGCGCAACCGCATCGAGCCGCCCGCGGGCGCACCGCCGTCCGCGCTACCGGCGCCCTACCTCGCCGCGGCGCGGGTCGCGGCCCTCGAGGGGGTCGCCAGCGCCTTCGAGTGGCTTGCGCCGCTGCTGGGCGCCGCGGGGCTCGCCGCCTTCGGGCTGGCCGTCGCGACCCCGCGCCGCGTCGTCGTCGATCCGCTCTTCCTGGTGTGCGCGGTGCTGCTGGCGGCGGTGCTCGCGCGAATCGCCCTGCTCTCGGTGATCGACGTCGTGTCGTTCCCCACCGGACGCCCGCGACTGCTGGCCCCGCTGTATCCGCTCTGGCTGGCCTTCTGCGCGCTCTCCCTGGACATGGCCGTCGCGCTGCGGGGCGCGGCCGGCGCGCAGCCGAGCGGGCCGGCTACGCCAGGTTGACCCACACGTTCTTCACCTCGGTGTAGAGCTCGAGCGCGTGGTGGCCCATCTCGCGGCCCCAGCCGGATTGCTTGAAGCCGCCGAACGGCGCCGCGGCGTCGAAGACGTTGTAGCAGTTGATCCAGACCGTCCCGGCGCGCAGGCCCGCCGCCAGCCGGTGCGCCTTGGCGACGTCGCGCGTCCAGACGCCGGCTGCCAGCCCGTAGATCGTGTCGTTGGCCTTGCGCAGCAGGTCGTCGAGGTCGTCCCACGGCATCGCGGTGACCACCGGCCCGAAGATCTCCTCCTGCACGATCGCCATCGAATGGTCGGTGTCCGCGAAGACGGTGGGCTCGACGAAGTAACCGCGGCGCAGCCCAGGGGGCCGCCCGCCGCCGGTGAGCGCGCGCGCCCCGTCGCGCCTGCCCGATTCGATGTAGCCGGTCACGCGGCGGTGCTGCTCCTCGGAGACGAGCGGACCCATCTCGGTGTCGGGGCTCATCCCGGGGCCGACGCGGATCGAGCGCGCGCGCTCGCACACGGCGTCGAGCACGTCGTCGTACAGGCGCTCGTGGACGTAGAGCCGCGAGCCCGCGCAGCAGCACTGGCCGTGGTTGAAGAAGATCGCATTGGCGGCGCCCTCGGCGACGGCGGCCGGATCGGCGTCGGGCAACACGATGTTGGGCGACTTGCCGCCGAGCTCGAGCGAGACCTTCTTCAGGTTCCCGGCAGCGGCCTTCACGATCAGCTTCCCCACCTCGGTGGAGCCGGTGAAGGCAATCTTGTCGACGCCGGGATGCGCGGCGAGCGCGGCGCCCGCGGTCTCGCCGAATCCGGTCACGATGTTGACGACGCCGTCGGGGAAGCCGACCTCCTGGATCAGCTCGCCGAGGCGCAGCGCCGAGAGCGGGGTCTGCTCGGCGGGCTTCAGCACCACCGTGCAGCCCGCCGCGAGCGCCGGCCCGAGCTTCCACGCGGCCATCAGCAGCGGGAAGTTCCAGGGGATGATCTGGCCCACCACGCCAACCGGCTCGCGCAGCGTGTAGTTGAAGAAGCGCGCGCCCGGCGCGAACGGCACCGACACCGGAATCGTCTCGCCCTCGACCTTGGTCGCCCAGCCTGCGTAGTAGCGCAGGCAGTCGGCCGCGAGCGGCACGTCCGCGCCGCGCGCGACCGCCACGGGCTTGCCGTTGTCCAGCGACTCGAGCTGGGCGAGCTCGTCGGCGTGCGTCTCGACGGCGTCGGCGAGGCGCATCAGCAGCCGGCCGCGCTCCGAGGGCGTCATGCCGCTCCACGCGGGCGCGTCGAAGGCCCGGCGGGCGGCGGCCACGGCGCGGTCGACGTCCTCGGCGTCGCCCTCCGCGACCTCGGCCAAGCGCTCGCCGCTGGCGGGATCGAGGGTCTCGAAGCTCCGGCCCGAGGCGGCTTCGACCCAGCGCCCCCCGATCCACAGCGGGCGGGGCCTGGCCAGGAAGCTCGACACATCCTCGTGCATCAGGACGGCGGCGGATGCCATGACGGGATCCTTTCGGCTGCGGTGACCCGATGATACCGCGCCCCGGTCGCCCTTCCGTCCCGCCGCAGTATGCTCCGCGAGCGAAGGAGAACCCGATGTCCCGAATCCGGCGTCCCGTCCGCCTCGCCGCCGGCGCGCTGCTGGCCCTGGGCCTCGGCGCCGCCGCGGCCCGAGCTCATCCGATGAACTGGAACCAGCTCGGCGACATCGACACGATCCAGATCCTCACCACCGACGAGGACGGCAGCACGCGCACGACCACGGTCTGGCTCGCGGTGCGCAAGGGCGAGGGCTACGTGCGAACCGGCAACACGCACTGGGGCGCGAACCTGGAGCGCAACACCGAGGTGGTGGTGCGCATCGCCGGCACCGAGTATCCGCTGCGCGCGACGCGCATCAAGGATCCCGTCGTGTTCGACGAGGTGATGCAGGTGTTCCGCCAGAAGTACGGCTTCATGGACGCGCTCACCGGCCTGCTGCGCGGCGACCCGAAGATCTTCCGCCTCGACCCGCGCCAGGCCCTGGGCTCCTGAGCGGGCGCTCACACCCGGTTGCGGAGCATCAGCTCCTTCGGGTGCGGCTCGAGATAGACCTGGCCGGCGAGATCGTCGAGCCCGACGCGGGCGACGTGGTGGCGCGCCAGCGTGATCGGCACGACGAGCGGGACGAGCCCGGCCCGGTAGTCGTCGATCAGCGCGAGCAGCTCGCGGCGATCGGCGGCGTCGAGGCGCCCGCGCAAGCGGCCGAGCACGTGGTGCAACACGTTCTCGTGTCGGGGCGGCGTGGCGGGACGTCGCAGCGCGGCCATGAAGCCCCGCCGATAGCCGTCGCGGGCGGCCGCGCGCCCGAGCCGCTTCGCCTCCGCGACGAGCCGGCCCAGCTCGCGGCAGTGCTTCGGCGAATGCGCCATCAGCTGCAGCTCGTGCGCGGTGTGGAACGACACGAGCTCGCGCAGCGTCCAGGCCCCGGAGAACAGCGAGCGCAGCCGGCGGTAGGCGAAAACCCGCTCGATCCAGTTCTCGCGCAGGCGCGGGTCGTGGAGGCGTCCCTCCTCCTCGACGGGTAGCGCCTCGCACGCCGCGAGCAGCGCCTCGGCGAAGAGCCCGCGGCCGCGCTGCTCGCGCATGCCGCTCGCGTTCCACACCGGCACCCGCTCCATCCCGCAGCTCGGCGAGCCCTTCTTGAGCACGTAGCCGCACAGCTCGAGCGCGGCCAGCTCGCGCAGCCGCCGCTGCGACCAGGCGCGCATCGCGTCGCTGTGGTCGCTGCCGCTGCGCTCGGCGACGAGGCGCAGCGCGCCGCCCCGCACGGCGAGCCGCAGCGTCTCGCGCGGGACGCCCATGCCGATCTCGACCTCGGGGCACACCGGAACCCACTCGACGAACGCGCCGAGCTCGTCGGTCAGGAAGGGATCGCGCTTGTGGCCGCCATCCCAGCGCACCGCGCGACCCAGCAGGCAGGAGGAGACGCCGATGCGGATCGGCGCGTCGTCCGACCAGAGCCCGCTAGCGCGTCGGGCGGTCGGCTTCGCGCGCGCGTCTGCGCCCATTCGGCTCCCCCGCCCCGGGCCGCGCCCGCAGCCGCTCGAAGCGCCGCAGCGCGGCGAGCCGCCGCTCGGCGTGGTCGACGATCGGTCGAGGGTATCCGCGCGGCGGAGAGGCCGCCTCCCAGGGGCGCTGCAAGTGGCGGCCGGCGTCGGCGCGAAGCAACGGTCGTCGAGCACGAAGACCAGCGCGAGCTCCGACGCGCGCCCGGCGGCCGCGGCGAGCGCGCGGTTGTCGCGCAGGCGCAGGTCGCTGCGGAACCAGTGGATGACGCGCTGGCGGCGTGATGCGCGAGGGCCCACGGCCGGAGCGTAGACGACCGCAACGCGATCGTGTCGATATTTTTGCTTGACAGAGCCTCTTCGCCCGTCGATCCTTCGCCGATGTCGCGACTCGAGCGCGAGCCGACCTACTCGCTCGGGGCGGTCGTGCGTCTCACCGGCCTCTCGCCCCACGTGCTGCGTGCCTGGGAGCGCCGCTACGGCGCGGTGCGACCGCAGCGCACGGACGGCGGGACGCGCCGCTACCGCGAGGCGGACGTCGCGCGGCTGCGCAGGCTGCGCGCCGCGGTCGCCGCCGGCCACCCGATCGGCGACGTAGCCGGCCTCCCCGACGCCGAGCTCGACCGCCGCCTCGAGCTCGCGCCCGCCGCGCCCCGCCCCCCGCTCGAGCCGATCCTCGCCGCGCTCGACCGGCTCGACGCGGGCGAGGCCGAGCGCCTGCTCGGCGCGCAGCTCTCCGCGCTCGGCGGCGCGCGCTTCGTGCGCGCCGTCGCCTCGCCGCTGCTGCTCGAGATCGGCAGCCGCTGGGAGTCCGGCAGGCTGTGCATCGGCTCCGAGCACCTCGCCAGCGCGCTGCTGCGCAACCTGCTCGGCGCCCTGCTGCGCACGACCAGCGCATCGGCGCGCGTCGCGCCGATCCTCTTCACCACGCCGCCCGGTGAGCGGCACGAGCTCGGTGCGCTGATGGCCGCCGTGACGGCGGCGGACGCCGGGGGCCGCCCGGTGTTCCTGGGCCCCGAGCTGCCCGTCGACGAGGTGGTGCAGGCCGCCGACTCGCTCGGCGCGGCGGCGGTCGGGATCGGCTTGTGCCAGCGCGACGGGGAGCGGCTCGCCGCGTCGCTGCGCGCTTTGCGCGAGCGGATCCCGGCCGGCGTCGAGCTGTGGGTCGGGGGACCGGGCGCGGAGGAGATCCCGCTCCCGCGCGGAGCCGCGCGCGTCGCGGACGCCGAGGAGCTCGAGCGCAAGGTCGCCCTGCTCGCCCAGCGGAGCGCGCCGGCATGACGAGCCGAGAGCCGCGGTGACCGCGCCGCGCGGCGAGTCGCTCGTCACGCGTTGGACGCGCCGCGCGGTCACGATCCCCGGCACCCTCGCGGCGGCGATCACCCTGTTCGCGCTGCTGCCGCTGCTCGCTCCGCTCGCGGCGCTCGCCGACGCGCTGCGCGGCAGCCGCTTCGCAGCGCTGCGCGGCCTGCTCGCCGTCGCGTCGTATCTGGGCTGCGAGCTCGTCGGCCTCGCGGCGTGTGCAGCGCTCTGGTTCGTCGGGCTGATCGACGCCGAGCGCGCGATGCGCGGGAACTTCCGCCTGCAATGCCTGTGGGCAAGCGCGCTGTTCGGCGCCGCGCGCCTGCTGTTCGGCCTTCGCGTCGCAGTCGGCGGAGCCGACGTCGTCGCGGGCGGGCCCGTGCTCGTGTTGCTGCGACACGCGAGCGTCGTCGACACGCTGCTGCCCGCCGTGCTGATCTCGCGCCGCGCGGGACTGCGGCTGCGCTACGTGATGAAGCGCGAGCTGCTCTGGGACCCGTGCCTCGACGTGGCCGGTCAGCGGCTCCCGAACGCCTTCGTGCGGCGCGGCTCGGGAGACGGCGCCGCCGAGATCGCCCGCGTGCGGGAGCTGGCGAGCGGGCTCGGACGAGACGAGGGCGTGGTGATCTGTCCGGAGGGCACGCGCTACACGCCCGAGCGCAGACGCCAGGTGCTGGCGCGCCTCGCCGAGACTGCCGAGCCGAAGCTCGTCGAGCGCGCGCGGGCGCTGCAGAACCTGCTGCCACCGCGCTTCGGCGGCGTCGCCGCACTGCTCGACGCGGCCCCCGAAGCCGACGTGCTGCTGTGCGTGCACACCGGCTTCGAAGGCGTGCGCGGCCTCGGCGACCTCTGGAGCGGCGCGCTGGTCGGCCGCCCCATCCAGGTGCAGTTCTGGCGCCTGCCCGCCGCGTCGATCCCGCGCGAGCCGGCGGCGCGCCTCGACTGGCTCTTCGAGCAGTGGCAGCGGCTCGACGCGTGGCTCGAGGCGCGCCCCGGGGCCAGCGCGTGATGTCGCTCGCCGCCGGGCTCGCCGCGACCGCCGGGTTCACCGCCGCCGCGATGCTCGCGCTCTGGCTCGTCAGCCTGCGACTCCGCAACGCGAGCATCGTCGACGTCTACTGGGGCCCCGGCTTCGCCGCGATCGCCGCGCTGAGCTTCGCGCTCGCCGAGGCACCCGGACCGCGCGCGGCGCTGCTGCTGGTGATGGCTTCGCTGTGGGGGTTGCGGCTCGGCGCCTTTCTCGCCTGGCGGAGCCGCGGCCGCGGCGAAGATCTGCGCTACGCAGCGATGCGTCGCCGCCACGGCGAGCGCTTCGGCCGCGTCAGTCTCTACACCGTCTTCGCGCTGCAGGCTGCGCTGATGTGGGTGATCTCGCTGCCGCTTCAGCTCGCGGCGCTGCGGCCGGGTGCCGCCCCGCTCGGCGCCCTCGACGCGCTCGGCGTCGCGCTCGCCGCAACGGGGCTCTTCTTCGAGGCGGTTGGCGACTGGCAGCTCGCGCGCTTCAAGGCCGATCCGCAGAACCGCGGCCGCGTGATGGACCGCGGGCTGTGGCGCTACACACGCCACCCGAACTACTTCGGCGACAGCCTCGTGTGGTGGGGACTCTTCGCGGTCGCGGCATCGACCCCCGCCGGTCCCTGGACGGTGGCGAGCCCCGCGCTATTGACCTTCCTGCTGCTGCGCGTGTCCGGGGTCCCGCTCCTCGAGCGATCGCTCGCGCGGACGCGCCTGGGTTACCGCGACTACGTCGAGCGCACCAGCGCGTTCCTCCCGCTCCCGCCGAGGCGCGCCACGAGCCGCGAACCGGCGGAGCCCTGATCGCGTCCGATAGACTCGGGCGGTGCTCCCGTTCGCCGCACTGACGATCGCCGCGACGGCCGCGCTGCTGGCTTCCGAGCGCGTCGGCTGGCGCGCCGGCGTCTGGATCGCGAAGCCACTCGCCTCGACCGGCTTCGTCGCCGCCGCGCTCGCCAAGGGCGCGCTGGACTCGCCCTACGGCGTGTGGCTGCTCGCGGGCCTGGTGCTCGCCTGGTGGGGCGACGTGCTGCTGATCCCGCGCGAGAAGCCCGCCGCCTTCCTCGCCGGGCTGGTGAGCTTCCTGCTGGGGCACGTCGCCTACGCGGGCGCCTTCGCCGTGCGCGGCCTCGATCTCCCGACCGCCGGCTTCGCCCTGCTCGCGGTGCTGCCAGCCAGCCTGTTCGCCCTGCGCGAAGTGCTTCCCCACGTTCCCGTCCGCATGCGACGCCCCGTGCTCGCCTACCTCGTGGTGATCTCGGTGATGCTGGTGTGCGCCATGGGCACGGTCGGCCACGCGGGCCGCCCGGCGATCGCGATCGGTGCGCTCGCCTTCTACGCGTCCGACCTCGCCGTGGCGCGCGAGCGCTTCGTCGCGAAGAGCTTCACCAACAAGCTCTGGGGCCTGCCGCTCTACTTCGGCGCGCAGCTGCTGCTGGCTTCGACGGTCGCGCCCTGACGGAGCGCGAGGGGAGAGACACGTGGCGCTGGGGCTGATCCTGACGGGCGGGAGCGCGCGCGCCAACGTCGAGCTCGCGCGCCGCGCCGAGGCGGCAGGCTTCGACTCGGTGTTCGCGATCGAGTTCTTCAACCAGCACGGCTACGCAGTGCTCGGCGCGATCGCGGAGGTGACGCGTCGCATCCGCTTCGGCACGGCGATCGCGAGCGCGTTCACGCGCTCGCCCGTGCTGCACGGCACCGCGACCCTCGACCTCGACGAGCTCTCCGGCGGGCGCATGGTGCTCGGCCTCGGCAGCGGCACGAGGCGAATGAACGAGGAGTGGTACGGCGTGCCGTTCTCGCGGCCGGCTGCGCGCATGGCCGAGCTGGTGCGGCTGCTGCGCGCCCTCTTCGCCGCCGCGCGCGGCGGCGGCTTCCGCTTCGACGGCGCGTTCTGGAAGCTCGCCATCCCGGTCTTCGCGCGGCCCGGCGCCGCGCGCGAGTCGGTGCCGATCTGGGTCGCCGGCGTCAACGAGCGCATGGTCGCAGCGGCGGGCGCGACGGCCGACGCCCTGGTGGGCCACCCGATCGCGTCGCGGCGCTGGCACCGCGAGCGCACGCTGCCGTGGCTGCGCGCTGCCGAGGCGCACGCCGGGCGCGCGCCCGGGAGCTGCCGCCTCGCGCCCTACGTGATGTGCTCGCTGCAGCGCGACCGCGCGCTCGCGCTGCGCGACGCGAAGAGCCAGATCGGCTTCTACTTCACCGTGTCGGTCTACCACTCGATCCTCGCCTTCCACGGCCTGCCCGAGGTCGGCGCCGCCTGCCGCGCCGCGCTCGCGCGCTTCGACGTGCGCGCCATGGCCGAGGCGATCCCCGACGCCCTGGTCGACGAGATCGCGATCGCCGCGACCCCCGACGAGGCCAACGAGCGGCTGGCGCAGTGGCGCGATCTCGGCGACGAGCCGCTGCTCTACGCGCCGACCGTCGGCGTCCCGCCCGAGCGCCTGCGCGCCAATCTCGACGCCATCCTCGAGGTGTTCGGCCGCTGAGTCAGCGTCCGGTCCACACCGGCTTGCGTCGCTCCAGGAAGGCCCGGGCGCCTTCGCGCGCATCGTCGCTCTTGCGCAGCGGGCGCCCGAGCTCCTCCTGGCGCCGATACGCCTCTTCGAGCGGCGCCGCGAGCAGCTCGCGCACGCCGCGCCGGGTCTCGCGGACGGCGAGCGGCGCGTTGGCGGCGATCGCGTCGGCCGCCTCGAACGCGCGCGCCAGCAGCGCGTCGGGCGCGACGACCTCGTTGACGAGCCCGATCTCGAGCGCGCGCGCCGCGGAGATCGGGCGCGCCGTCAGCAGCAGGTCCATCGCGTGCACCCAGGCGACCTGCCGCGGCAGCAGCACGGTGGCGTTGCCGGTGGGGTAGAGGCCGCGCGCCACCTCCTCGAGCGCGAAGCTGGCGGCGGGCACCGCGTAGCGCAGCTCGCTGGCGAGCATCAGGTCCAGCCCGACGGCGCGGCAGTGGCCGTTGATCGCGCACACGAGCGGCGTCGCGAGATCGAAGCCGGCGAGCACGGCGGTCGCGGCGTCGCGCAGCCCCTCGAAGTCGTCGGGGTCGATGCGTTCACCGCGCGCGAGCCGCTGCGAGGCCGGGATCGTCGTGCCCAGGTCCATGCCCGAGCAGAAGACGCGGTCGCCGGCGCCCGTCAGCACGGCGCAGCGGATCTCGGGATCGGCGGCGATCCGCCGCCAGGCCGACGCCAGCGCGCGCAGCGCGGGCGGATCGAGCGCGTTCGCGCGCTCGGGCCGGTCGATGGTGACCAGCGCCACATGCGGGTGCTCGGACGGGAGCTCGAGACGCGCGCTCATGGGCGGCACTCCGGCGGACGTCCGACGATGCGCTGCCACGAAGCCGGGTCGGTCGCGCCTTCGGTCGAGAGCAGCAGCACGCGCCCGTCGCGGCCGAGCTCCAGCCGCTCGCGCGCAGCCTCGCCGCCCTCGCCGGCGAGCAGCTCGAGCAAGCCGGCCGCGCCCGCGGCGCCGGTCTCGCCCGACACGATGTCGTCGGCGGCGAGGGCGCGCACCCCGGCGCGGGCGCGTTCGTCGTCCACCGCCACGAAGACGTCGATGCCGCGCTCGAGCGCCGGCCACGCCACGCTCGACGGCGTGCCGCAGTTGAGGCCCGCCAGGATCGAGGAGTGCGCGCCGGCGGGCAGCGTCACGATGCGCCCCGCCTCGATCGAGGCGAGCGCGCACGCAGCGCCGCTCGGCTCGACGCTCGCCAGCGCGGGCCGCGCCACGAGCCCCGGACGCCGATAGTGATCGGCCGCCGCCGCCGCGAGCGCACCCACCCCGACCTGGACGAGCACGAGGTCGAGCGGGCGCTCGCCGCGGAGCTGCTGCTCGATCTCCCAGAAGATCGTCGCATAGCCCTCGATCACCCAGCGCGGCACCTCCTCGTAGCCGGGCCACGCGTGGTCCTGGATCAGCACGCAGCCTGCGCCCTGCGCCGCCGCCGCGCGCGCGACGGTCTCGTCGTAGGATCCCTCGACCTCGACCACGCGCGCGCCTTCGGACGCAATGGCTTCGATCCGCGCGCGCGCAGTCCCACCGGGAACGAAGATCGCGGCGGGCAGCCCGAGCCAGCGCGCCACGCGTGCGACGCCGCGACCGTGATTGCCGTCGGTGGCGGCAACCAGCTGTAGCGCGCCGAGCGCAGCGGCGCGCGCGCGAAGCGCATCGAGCGAGGGCGCCTCCTCGTCGCTCGCGCCCGCACGAGCGCCAAGCGCGCGCCAGATCGCCCACGAGGCGCCGAGGATCTTGAACGCCGGGAGCCCGAAGCGCGACGACTCGTCCTTGACCCAGACGCGCGCCAGCCCGAGCTGCGCGGCGAGGCGGGGAGCTTCGCGCAGGGCGCTCGGTGCGTAGCCGGGGAGGCTGCGATGGAAGCCGAACGGGGCCCGCGGCGGCGGTCCGAGGACGGCGCGCCGCGCGTCGCGCTGCGAGAACAGGATTCGGCCCATGCTTCCGAGAAAGTAGTTGACGGAACGATTCGTTCGCTCCTAGGGTCGCCCGCGACGCGGCCACTTCGCCCGCCGCCGGCGCGGCGACGCTCCGCCATGCTGCCCGATCGACCGCGCGCCCCGCAGGAGGTCCGATGTCTCGAGTGCTCGCGATCGCGCTGCTGGCCGCCCTGGCCGCAAGCCGGGCCCTCGCCGGCGACGACTGGCCGGTGTACGCCGCCGACGCCGGTGGGAGCCGCTGGTCGGCGCTCGACCAGATCCGCCGCGGGAACGTGCGCACCCTGGTGCAGGTCTGGAAGATCCGCACCGGCGATCTCGCCGCCGCCGCGCCGCCGCCCTCGCACATGGCCTTCGAGGCGACGCCGATCCTGGTCGACGGCCTGCTGGTGCTGCCGACGCCGCTCGGGCGCGTGCTCGCGCTCGATCCCGAGACGGGCGCGGAGCGCTGGCGCTTCGACGCCACCGTGAAGGGCCACGAGTACTCGGAGTACACCTCGCGCGGCGTCGCGAGCTGGCTCGACCCGAGCCGGCCTGCCGGAGCGCCCTGCCGGCGCCGCATCTTCGCGGCGACGGTCGCCTCGCATCTCTACGCGCTCGACGCCGCGAGCGGCGCGCGCTGCGAGGACTTCGGCGAGCGCGGCGAGGTCGACCTGCGCAGGGACGTCGGCGAGCTGCGGCCGTGGGACTACACGATCTCGTCGCCGCCCACCGTGGTCGGCGACCTCGTGATCGTCGGCTCCGCGATCGGCGACAACCAGCGCGTCGACGCACCGCTCGGCGTGGTGCGCGCCTACGACGCGCGCAGCGGCGCGCTGCGCTGGACGTGGGACCCGGTGCCGCGCGACGCGGGCGATCCAGCCTTCGCCGGATGGCGGCCCGAGCAGGCGCGCCGCGTCGGCGCCGCCAACGCCTGGTCGATCCTCTCGGCCGACCCGGCGCGCGATCTGCTGTTCGTGCCGACCGGCAGCGCGAGCCCCGACTACTACGGCGGCGAGCGCCTCGGGCGCGACGACTACGCCAACTCGGTGGTCGCCCTGCGCGCCAGCACGGGCCGCATGGTCTGGCACTTCCAGGTCGTCCACCACGACCTGTGGGATTACGACGTGCCGGCGCAGCCGGTGCTCACCAGCGTCGTGCGCGACGGCGTCGAGCGGCCGGCCGTCGTGCAGGCCACGAAGATGGGACACCTGTTCGTGTTGGATCGCGAGACGGGTGCGCCGCTGTTCCCCGTCGAAGAGCGCGCGGTGCCGGCCTCGGACGTGGCGGGCGAGCAGAGCTGGCCGACGCAGCCGTTCCCGCTGCTGCCCCCGCCGCTGGTTCCCCAGCAGCTCCGGCCGGAGGACGCGTTCGGTCTCACCTCCTGGGACCGCGGCCGCTGCCGCGAGCGGATCGCGGCGCTGCGCAACCAGGGGCTCTTCACGCCGCCGAGCCTGCAGGGCTCGGTCGAGTACCCGGGGATCGCAGGCGGCACGAACTGGGGCAGCACCGCGGTCGACCCGCGGCGCCACGTGGCCTTCCTCAACGCCACGAACCTCGCGTTCGCCGTCAAGCTGATCCCGCGCGCTGACTTCGCGCGCGAGAAGGCAAGCGGCGGCGTGATGCGCGAGTACGCGCCCCAGGCCGGCACGCCGTACGGCATGGTGCGCGGCCCGATCCTCTCGCCGCTGCTGCTGCCCTGCACGCCGCCACCGTGGGGTGTCGTCGGGGCGGTGTCGCTCGACGGCGGCGACCTGCTCTGGCGCGTGCGCTTCGGCACCGTGCCCGACCGGGTCCCGGTCCGCTTCGACCCGGGCTGGGGGCTCCCCAACCTGGGAGGCCCGCTCGCCACCGCCGGCGGGCTGGTCTTCCTCGGCGCCTCGATGGACGGCTACCTCCGCGCCTTCGACGCCGACACCGGCGCCGAGCTCTGGAAGGACCGCCTGCCGGCGGGCGGCAACGCCAACCCGATGACCTACCGCGGGCCGAGCGGCCGGCAGTTCGTCGTGATCGCCGCCGGCGGGCACGGCAAGCTCGGCACGCGCCGCGGCGACTGGGTGGTGGCCTACGCGCTGCCCAGCCGCTGACTTCGCTCGGCTCCGCGGACCTCGCTGGCGCGGAGGCCGACTCTCGAGTCGGCCTCCTAGCCCCGCGGACTGAACTCCACGGGCATCGACGGGATGCCGCGGATGAAGTTGGAGGGCGCCGCGCGCAGCGGCGCGTCCGACACCAGCTCCATGTCGGGGATGCGCTCAAGCAGCTCCTCGAAGAGCACCCGCAGCTCGAGCCGCGCGAGGCTCGCGCCGAGGCAGAAGTGGGCGCCGAAGCCGAACGCCAGGTGCGGGTTCGGCTCGCGCTCCACGTCGAACGCGAAGGGCCGCTCGAAGACCCGCTCGTCGCGGTTCGCGGACGGATACAGCAGCAGCAGCTTGTCGCCGGCGCGGATGCGCCGGCCGCGCAGCTCCGTGTCGCGCACGGCCGTGCGGTTCATGTTCTGGATCGGCGTCACCCAGCGCAGCATCTCCTCGACGGCCGCCGGGATCCGGCTGCGATCGGCAAGCAGCTTGCGGCGCTGGTCGGGATGGCGGATCAGCGCCTCGCAGCCGCCGCTCAGGACGTGGCGGGTGGTCTCGTTGCCGCCGACCAGGATCAGCAGGCCCTCTTGCAGCAGATCCTCGTCGGAGAGCCGCTCGCCCTCGATCTCCGCCCGCACCAGCGCGCTCATCAGGTCGTCGCGCGGGCGGGCGCGGCGGTCCGCCACCACGGCGCGGTTGTACGCGGCATACTCGGCGAAGGCCTGTCCCGCGCGCGCGGCCACCTCGGGCGACGCGCTGATCGAGGTGGCGGCGATCAGCTCGTCGGACCAGCGCTGCAGGCGCAGGCGGTCCTCCGGCTCCACGCCGAGCAGATCGCCGATCAGCGCCATCGGCAGCGGGGCGGCGACCTCCTTCACGAAGTCGCAGCGGCCCTTCGGCGCCACGGCGTCCAGCAGCGCGCGGGCGAGCTCGCGGATCTTGCGCTCGTGGGCCGCCACGCGCCGCGGCGTGAAGCCGCGGCTCACCAGCGCGCGCCGGCGTCGGTGCAGCGGATCGTCGAGGTTGATCATCGACGGGATCGCGGGCGCGTCGGGGCGCGAGCTCTGGCGCGAGCAGAACCGCTCGGGCTGCCGCGACACCTCGAGCACGTCCTCGTGGAGCGCGATCCCCCACACGCCGCCGGCCTCGTCGCGATACACGGGATCGTGTTGGCGCATCCAGGTGAAGGCGCGATGCGGGTCGGCGGCGTAGAACTCGCCCTCGAGCAGGCGGATCTCGGGTCGGGGCTCCATCACGCGCCCCGCAGCCGCGCGTCGCTCGCCGCGTCGGCGATCGCGAGCGCGCGCTCGGCCAGCGCGCCGCTCGCGCGCTGCATGCCCGCGAAGCCCGGACCCAGCGTCTTGCCCATCCGGTGGCGCGCGTAGATGCCCTCGCTGATCACCGCGAGCTTGTAGAGCGCCAGCACCTGGTAGAAGTCGACGGCCGACACGTCGCGCCCCGAGGCGCGCGCGTAGGCTTCGACCAGCTCGCCGCGCGTCGCGAAGCCCGGCTCCGCCGTCAGCGCCGAGAGGAAGCGCGCGTCGACCGCCTCGCCGGGCTCGGCCCAGTAGATCAGCGTGTAGCCGAGGTCGGCCAGCGGATCGCCGAGCGTCGCCATCTCCCAGTCGTAGATCGCGAGAACGCGGCCGGGATCGCCCGGGTCGAGCGCGAGGTTGCCGAGGCGGTAGTCGCCGTGGAGGAGCGCCGGCGCCGGCGAGCGCGGGAGCGCGCGGCCGAGCCGCGCGGCGAGCGCCTCGATCGCCGGCAGCGGCCCCGTGCTGGAGCGCTCCCACTGCTGCGCCCAGCGCCGCAGCTGGCGCTCGAGGTAGCCCTCGGGCCTCCCGAAGTCCGCCAGCCCGACCGCGCGGAAGTCGACGGCATGCAGGCGCACCAGCGTGTCGACGAGCGCACGGCCGATGCGGCGCCGATCGGCCTCGGCCTCGGCGTAGCCGGGCGGCAGCGCGTCGGCGAGCACGACGCCGGGCGCCCACGCCATCACGTAGAAGGGCGCGTCGTTGATCGAGGCGTCTTCGCAGAGCGCGAGCGGACGCGCCACCGGCACGTCGGTGTCGCACAGCGCGGCGAGCACGCGGTACTCGCGCGCCATGTCGTGCGCCGTCGGCAGCACGTGCCCGAGCGGGGGGCGGCGCAACACCCAGCGCTGCCCTTCCCCCTCGACGAGATAGGTCAGGTTGGAGCGACCGCCGCTGATCAGCGAGAAGCGCAGCGGGCCCGAGCCGCCCGGCACGTGCTCCGCGAAGAAGCGCTCCACGGCCTCGCGCCGGATGCCGGGGATCGCCTCGTCTGCGCGCGCCGCCTGGCCCACGGCCGGAGGGTATCCGCGGGCCCCGAGTCGCGGTAGGCTCGGCGACCTCCGGAGGAGAGCTCGCGCATGATCCTGGACCGCTTCCGCATGACCGACCGCGTCGCGATCGTGACGGGCGCCAGCAAGGGCATCGGCCGCGGCATCGCGCTCGGATTCGCCGAGGCCGGCGCCGACCTGGTGCTCGCGTCGCGCACCGCCGCCGACCTCGAGAAGGTCGCCGCCGAGGTGCGCGAGCGCGGGCGCCGCGCGCTGGTCGCGCCCTGCGACGTCAACGAGCGCGCGCAGATCGAGGGCGTGGTCGAGGCGGCCTGGAAGGAGTTCGGTCGCATCGACGTCGTCGTCAACAACGCCGGCGGCACGCCGCCCAAGCCGGCGCTGCGCACCAGCGAGAAGATGTTCGAGGCTGCGCTGCGCTTCAACGTCACCTCCGCCTTCCTGCTGTCGCGCACGGCCATCCCGAAGATGCTCGAGCGCGACGGCGGAGCCATCCTCAACATCTCGTCGGGCATGTCGTGGCTCGTCGAGAAGGGCTTCGTCGCGTACGGCACCGCCAAGGCGGCGCTCTCGCACATGACGCGGCTGCTCGCCTACGAGATGGCGCCGCGCGTGCGCGTCAACGCGATCGCGGTCGGGGCGGTCGCCACCGCCGCCCTGCTGCCCTTCCTCGAGGCGGTCCCCGAGGCGCGCCGGCAGCTCGAATCCGGCACGCCGATGCAGCGCATCGGCACCCCCGAGGACATCGCCGCCGCCGCCGTCTACCTGTGCTCGCCCGCGGGCGACTGGGTGACGGGCAAGGTCTTCGAGGTCGACGGCGGCACGGTCGCCTCGAACTGGCCGCTCGACATGCCGGCCAGCTGAGCGTCCGCCCGATAGCGGCGCGCCGCGCGCGAGAAGAAGCGGCCAACGCCGCGGCCGTCGCGCTCGAGACGGTGCTCGCGAATCGCCCCGAAGCCCTCGGCCCACGCGTCGAGTGACGGATCCGCGAGATCCTCGCGGTCGAAGCTGATCAGCACGAGGGGGCGACCGTCGCAGCGGCGCGCCGGCGCCCAGCGCTCGTACATCAGGTCGTGGCGGCCGAAGAGGTGGCGCCCGGTCGCCTCGCCCGCGCCGCCGGCGTAGAAGGCGAGCTCGCTGGCGATGAAGTAGTGGTCCATCCCGACGAGCAGCGGGCGGCTCCCGGTCTCGCGCTCGAGCGGCTCGGCGAGCGAGGCGACCTGCTCCCCGAGCTCGCGCCAACCCACCGGCAGGCGCAGCTTCGGCGGGTAGCCGATCCCCGGAAGGCCGAGCGTCAGGTACAGCAACGCCGCGCCGTAGGCCGCGAGCAGCGCCAGCACGGTGGCGGCGGCCGCGCCCGCGGCGCGCGCGTCGCGGGCGATCCAGCGCGCCAGCACGGGCAGCAGCGCGAGCCACACCGGCCCGGTCCAGTTGAGGCGCACACCGTGGCGCAGGCTGAAGGCTGCAAACACGGCGAGCGGGCAGAGCGTGAAGACCCGCGCGAAGCGCCGGACGCGGCGCTCGCCCTCGGAAGGGCCGTGTCCGCTCCGCTCGAGACAGAGCGCGGCGGCGGCGGCGACACCGATCGGAGTCAGCCACAGCAGGGCACCCGCGGCGAGCCAGGGAAGCCCGAACTCGGCCGGCTTGGCGAGGCGCCGCGCGCTCTGGAACGCGAACGACGCCCAGCCGTGCCCGGCGTTCCACGCGATCACGGGCGAGAAGATCGCGAGCGCGAGCGCGGCGGCCAGGTAGGGCTCCGGCCGCCGCAGCCAGCGCCGGCTCGGCGCGTCGATCCACACGAACGCGAGCGTTGCCACGCCGAGCAGCGCGATCGAGTACTTCGAGAGCATCCCGAGACCGAGGCAGGCGCCCGCGCCCCACCACGCGCGGGCGTTCCCGCCGAGCAGCGCGCGCTCGAGGAAGAACAGCGCGCCCGCCCAGGCGGCCAGCAGGGGGGCGTCCGGCGTCATCACGATGCCGGCCGCGAAGAAATACGGGAGCACGGCGAGCAGCAGCACCGCGCGCAGCGCGGTCGCCCGGTCGAACGCGTGGCGCGCCAGGCCGTAGCTGAAGCCCGCCGCGACGAGCCAGCATGCGAACGCGCCGCTGCGCACCGCGAGCTCGCGGTGCCCGAGCAGCGCGCCCCCCAGCCGGATCAGCCACGCCACCATCGGCGGGTGGTCCAGGTAGCCGAGGTCGAGGTGCTGCGCGTAGCTCCAGTAGTAGGCCTCCTCGGGGATCAGATCGACGCAGACGAGGCCGATGAGGCGCAGCACGAGCGCAGCGGCGACGGCGGCGAGCGCGGCCCGCCGCCAGCGCGCCGCGGCGAGCTCGCTCACCGCCTGCCTTGCGCTCGGGTCCGCAACCCGGCGAGCAACGCCGCGAGGGCGACGGCGGCGCAGGCGTCCGCGGAGGGCTCGGGGCAGACCGCGAACTGCCCCGTGCCGTCCACCTGCCCCCCGATCGTGTAGGCGACGCCGAGCTCGTCCAGGCTCTCGCCCTGCACGTCGCTGACGCGCAGGTCGAGCGGCGAGCTCAGCGGCGTCGCGAAGCTCTGCGCGAAGCGGTTGTAGGGGTCGCGCGGCAGCGCCACCCACCCCGAGCCCGTGTCGAGCTCGACGCTGGCGACGGCATAGCGGGTGTTGCGCACTTGCAGGGCCAGGTAGTAGGGAGTGCTTCCGGCGTCGAAGAAGAACGCGATCGGCCCCGCGACGTCGCACTCGGTCGACTCCGAGGAGATCGCGATCACCCCGTCCGCGGGATTGCCGATCTGTGCGAAGGCGTCGGCGCCGAGGTCGAGGTCGCCGGCCGCGCAGCCCGGGCATTCGTCGGTGACCTGCACCACCACCGAGCCGAGCGGCCCGAACACCCGGAGGCAGCGGCCGCAGACGGCCGAGCCGGCGAAGTCCGCGCTCGCCACGGCCGTCACGAACGCACCGGGAGCGACGGGCAGCCCGCACGCGTCGGGAGAGATCGACGAGTAGAAGGTCGCTTGCGAGTCATGCAGGGCGACGTGGCCCGGACAGGCGGCACCCTCTGCGCGCGCGACCGAGGCCCACAGCATCGCCGCTCCGGCGAGCCAGCGGCGCGCCGATCGCTTCGCCCGCCCACGCATCGGCTCCCCCCGGCGGCAAAACGTACCATCCCGGGGACGCGAGCGGCGCGCGCTCTGCTAGAGTCGCCGCGCCCTCCCCGCCTGCGGTCCCACTGAGGCTCCGAGATGTCTCCCGAGAGTCTGCTCGACCGGCTCGACGCCGGCCTCGCGCGCCTTGGCTTCGACGCGTTCCGGCCCGGGCAGCGCGAGGCCGTCGAGACGCTGCTCGGCACCGGTCGGCTGCTGCTGGTCGCGCCGACCGGCGGTGGCAAGAGCCTCGTCTACCAGCTCCCCGCCTGCGTGCTGTCGGGCACCACGCTGGTGATCTCCCCGCTGATCTCGCTGATGCACGACCAGGTCGCGGCTCTCGAAGCGCGCGGCATCGCGGCGACCTTCCTGGCCGGCACGCTCGAATCGGGCGAGGTTCGCCGCCGCATGCGCGAAGCGGCGCGCGGCGCCTACGACCTCGTCTACGTCGCACCCGAACGGCTCGGCGCGCCGGGATTCCGCGGCCTGCTCGGCGATCTCGAGTGCCCGCTGGTCGCCGTCGACGAGGCCCACTGCATCAGCGAATGGGGACACGACTTCCGCCCCGAATACATGCAGATCGGCCCGCTGCTCGCCGAGCGGCCGAAGGCGCGCGTGCTCGCCTGCACCGCGACGGCGACGCCGGTGGTGCGCGACGAGATCCTGGAGCGCCTCGGCCTGCCGGCCGACACGCCCCAGCTGGTGCGCGGCTTCGCGCGTCCCAACCTCGCGCTGCGCGTCATCGACGTGGCGCGCCAGGCCGACCGCCAGCGCGCGGTCGACGCCGCGCTCGCCGAGGCGCTCGACGCCCCGGGCGCCGGCCGGGGCAGCGCCATCGTCTATGCGCCGACCCGGCGCAGCGCCGAGCAGGAGGGTGCGCGGCTCGCGGGCGCGGGCTGGCGCGCGGCCGTCTACCACGCCGGGCTGGACGCCGACGCGCGCGACGCCGCGCAGCGCGCCTTCGCGGCGGGCCACGTCGAAGTCGTCGTCGCCACCAACGCCTTCGGCATGGGAATCGATCGCGCCGACGTGCGCGCGGTGGTCCATCTGGCGCCGCCCAGCTCGATCGAGGCCTACTACCAGGAAGTCGGCCGCGCGGGCCGTGACGGCCGCGACGCGCTCGGCCTGCTGCTGGTGTCTCCGGGCGACGTCCCGCTGCGGCGCAGGCTGATCGAGGCGCCCGGCGACGAGCGGGCGCCGGCGCCCGAAGCGGTCCGCCACAAGTGGCAGCTCTTCCTCGAGCTGCTGCGCTATGCGGAGAGCGGAAGCTGCCGGCACGACGCGATCCTGCGCTACTTCGGCGACGACGAGGAGACGCTTGCAGGCTGCGGCCGCTGCGACGTCTGCCGCCGGCTCGACGCCCCCGCCGCCAGCGCCGAAGAGACCGCGCTCGTGGTGCGCAAGGCACTCTCCGCGGTCGCGCGCATCGACGGCCGCTTCGGCCTGAGCGCGGCGGTGAAGCTGCTGCGCGGCGCCGAGGACGAGCGCCTGGCGCGCGCGGGCCTGCAGCGCACCCGCACCTTCGGGATCCTCGCCGACCGCAGCGAGGACTGGCTGCTGCGCCTGCTGCGCCGCTGCGTGACACCGGGATGGATCGACTTCGAGGGCGGCGACCGCCCGGTGGCGCGGCTCACGCGAGCCGGTGCCGCCGTGATGCGCGGCGAGCGCTCGGCCGCGCTGCTGCTGCCGGAGCCGCGCGCGGCGCGCGGCGCCTTGCCGGCAGGCCCACGGCGTGCGCCGGCTGGCGCGGACGACGCGCTCGACGAGCCGGGGCGCGCGCTGTTCGAGGCCCTGCGCCGCTACCGCCTCGAACGAGCGCGCGCTGACGCCGTACCGCCCTACGTGGTCGCGAGCGACCGCTGCCTGCGCGAGATCGCGCGCCTGCGACCGCGCGATCTCGCCCAGCTCGAGCAGGCGCACGGCATCGGTCCGGCGAAGCTCGAGCGCTACGGCGCGGGGCTGCTCGCCGTGGTCCGCAACGCCCCGGGCTGATCGAGGCGCAGGCGCCGTCGCGTTTTCCGCTGGCTTTGGCGCGCGGCCCCGGGCTAGAATGCGCGCGGGAAGGGGACTGCCTCGGCGGTCCCCTTCCTTCGTTTTCCTGCCGGCTCCATTGCCGGCCTGGTTGCGACTCGGGCTGATCTCGGGAGGACGCCATGGCTCGCTCGACATGCTGCTGGCTCGCGGTGACCGCGCTGCTGGCATGGACGGGCTCGGCTCACGCCTCCCTGCTGGGCCAGAGCGTCGCCGTGACCCTGACCGACGGCTCGACCCTGAACGAGGCCGACACCGTGCTGGTCGGCGCGGGACCCGAGATCACGCCCGGCGACGGATCGAACGTCGGGACCCTGCTGCTGCCGAACGAGTCGGTCGACCTCGGCGACTTCGTGATCGAGGTCGTGCTCGAGGAGGGCGCGTCCAACCACACCACCGGCTACCCGGCCGGGACCCACTACCTGTTCTCGAACCTCGGCTTCGGAGACCCGCTCCTGAAGATCGTCGGCGTCGGCGTGGCCTCGGACAACATCGCGAACCTGTCGCCGGGCTCGGTGAGCTTCACCCAGGATTCGGTGACGCTCTCGATCGACGCGCTCACGATCGGCAGCATCCCGAATTCCGTCGACGTCGGATCCGTGACGCTCTCGCTCGAGGTCGCGAGCATCCCGGAGCCCAGCCCGCTGGCGCTGGTTGGCCTCGCCCTGGCGGGGCTGGCCGCGCTGCGCGGGCGACGGAGCGCGCTTGCTTGAGCTCGCGCGCCTGACGATCGACGACTTCGCTCCTCGGCTGCGCCAGACCTTTCGCGTCGCGCTCGATGCCGCAGCGCTCGACCTCGAGCTGCTCCGCGCCACGCCGCTCGGGGCGCAGCCGCCCGCCCCGGATCGACGGCGCCCCTTCTCGTTGATCTTCCGGGGCCCGAGCGCTCCACTCCTCCCGCAGCGGATCTACCGGCTCGAGAACGCGTCTCTCGGCGCGCTCGAGATCTTCCTGGTCCCGATCGGCCCCGACGCGGCGGGCCTCTGCTACGAGGCGATCTTCTCCTGATCCCAGCGCATCAGGAGATAGATGCCTTCGTCTCGGGTCGAGGCGAAGCCGAGACGCTGGTACAGGCGCAGCGCGGGGTTGTTGCGCTCCACGTGGATGCTCACCGTGCGGCCGGTCGCAGCCGCCTCCTCGAGGATCGCGCGCAGCAGCGCCTCGCCGATGCGCTTGCGCCGGTGCTCGGGGAGCAGCGCGATGTCGACGATGCGGATCTCCTCGGGCCGCCGGTCGACATAGAGGCGCCCGATCGACTCGCCGGCCCGCTCGATCACGTCGAAGCGCGCGTCCGGGAACTGCTCCCGGTAGTGGCGCTGCTGCGCAGCGAACTGCATGCGAAGGAATACCTGCTTCTGCGCGGCGTCCCAGTCGAGGAGGGCCATCTCGTCGGCGCGCGTGCTCGCGTAGACGCGGTACAGGAAGTCCTCGTCGCCGGGACGGACCGCGCGCAGATCCACGCCGCCGGGCGACATGGCTAGCCCCGCGGCGGGTAGATGCCCTGCATGGCGATGATGAAGCTGAGCACGAGGTAGGGCTGGCGGTTGTCGTGCGGCAGGCTGCCGCCCGCGGCCGCGAGCGTCGCGGGCGCCATCGCCAGCGGATCGCTCAGCGGGCCGTAGACCGACTCGCTCGCGGTTGCAGCCAGCGCAGCGCCGGAGGGGGCGCCGGTGGTCGCGGTTGCAGCCGCGCGAAGCGTGTGCGCATGCAACGGCATCTCGGACTCGAGCAGCGTCACCGTCGGGCCGCCGCCGCTCTCGCCAAGATCGCGCGGCGTCAGGCCGGGGCCCGCGCCCGGATGCATCGGCGAACACCCCTGGAGGTTCGGCAGGGCGAAGTTCGACTTGCCGTCGCCGCCGTACGTGGTGCCGAGCAGCGAGAAGAGCGCCGTGTTCTGCGAGATGGGGAGGAGCTGGCCGTTGCAGAATGCCCACCCGGTCGGTGCGAAGTTGCCCGCGAAGATCCGGATCTCCGCCACGAACGGCTCCGACACGTCGACCCCTTCAGTTCTGCGACGGGAAGATCCCGAACAGCGAGATGATGAAGTTCACGCACAGGAAGGGAGCCATGTTGTCATGGGGCTGCCCACCCCCCGCCGCCGCGATCGCGCTCGCATGCATGTCCTGCGCCACCATCGAGGCGCTGTAGAGCGGCGTCGCACCCGTGTCGGCGGTGACGCTGCCGTTGGGGCCGGCGGTGAGCTCGGCGCCGTTCAGCGAGGCCGCCAGGGCATGGCCATGCGCGGGCATCTGGGCGCCCAGCAAGGCCACCGCCTCGACGCCCCCCGACTCCCCGATCACGTAGTTCGAGAGGCCGGGTCCCTGGCCCATGTGGATCGGGATCCGGCCGCGCAGATCGGGCAGCGCGAAGGTCGTCTGGCCGTCACCTCCGTACGTCGTGCCGATCAGCGTGAACAGCGTGTCGTTCTCGGCGATCGGGATCAGCTGCCCTTCGCAGAGCGCCCAGCCCTGCGGTGCGAAGTTGCCACCGAACATGCGGATCTCGCCGATGTAGGGACTCGACATGGCGCCTCAGTCAGTTTCGGCTCGGGAAGACGCCCTGGAGGGCGATCACCAGGTTCAGCGTCAGGTAGGGCTGCCGGTTCTCGTGAGGCTGCGAGCCGCCCGCCGGCCCTACCGATGCCGGGTGGAGGGTGGTGAGGTTCGCGGGTGCTGCGTAGACGTCGGCACCGAACCTCCCCTTCTTCGCGAGAAGATTCCCGCTCGGACTGGTCGAGGAGGCAACCCCCGCATCCGCCAGCACCGTGTGCGCATGCGGCGGCAGCTCGCTCGTCACGAGCGTCACCGACTCCTGGCCGCCCCGCTCGCCGAGCACGTCCCCGGCGCCGGCGTGGACGGGCACGCGCCCGCGCAGGTCGGGAAGCGCGAAGGTGACACGCCCGTCGCCGCCGTAGGTCGTGCCGAGCAGCGCGAAGAGCGCCTGGTTCTGGTTGATCGGCATGATCTGGCCATTGCACAGCGCCCATCCCTTGGGCGGGAAGGCGAAGCTCACGATCCGGATCTCGGCGAGGAAGGGCTCTGCCATGACGCACACAGGATACGATCGAGTCCCGGTCGGCGTCCACGGAATTCTGGTTCTCGCGGCGTGCTCGATGATATAGTCGCGAACGCATGCTGCACCGGCGCGACTTTCTCAAGACGACCTCGCTCGCTCTGGTCGCCGGGGCACTCGGTCCCTTCGTCATCGGCAGCGCGAGCGGAACGCCGATGGACGGCCCGAGCCGCGCGACGTTCGCGGCGCTCTTGCACACCTGGTTCCACAACGACCTCGGCGGCCCCGTCGAGCTCGTCGCGCTGAAGCGCGGTGCACCCTCGCGGCAGGTCGACCAGTTCACGCTCGTGTTCCGGGACGCCACCGGCTCGCCGCTCCCGGAAGGCATCTACCCGCTGACCGCCGAAACCGGGGAACGCTTCGAGATGTTCCTCCAGCCCGCCGGAGACGACGCGTCCAGCCAGTACTACACGGCAGCCTTCAACCTGCTGCGCCCGCTCTCGCTCGCCTCCTGCGCCTGAAAGATCCAGCCTCGTGACCCATGTGGGTGCGCGCCGGTTCCTCGGGCGCAGCACGAGATCGTAAGCCGGGTGCGCGCCGGACCGCCGGCGCGGCACGAGATCGAGAGACCGGCTCAGTGCACCAGGATGCGGTGGCACTGTGGACACTGGACCGTGTCACCTCGGGGCTCGCTCTGGATGCGGCTGGCGAGGGTGATGGGGAGCGCCACGTTGCAGCCGCTGCAGGTTCCGCCGGCGACGCCGACGACGACGCGGCCCGCGAGCCGCGGCAACGCGCGCAGCTTG
>Ga0335070_10001018_pt1 | contig 32162 bp, 27 predicted proteins | sample Lox_Sample_13_FD_206722 | JGI IMG/M metagenome (GOLD analysis project Ga0335070, IMG submission 206722) | Soil microbial communities from Loxahatchee National Wildlife Refuge, Florida, United States - Lox_Sample_1.3 | ecosystem: Environmental > Terrestrial > Soil > Wetlands | place: USA...
GAGCAGGAGATGCTTACCAAGCTGCGCACCAGCCCGGGTGCCTACGACGTGGTGCTGATCAACAGCACTTATACGCAGCAGGCCAGCTCCGAGGGGTTGATCCAGCCGATCGACACGTCGAAGGTTACCAACTTCGGCAGCTTGCTGCCGGCCATGCGCGACTCGGAGTATCTGAACAGCGGCGGCAAGACCTACGGCATCTCCTGGGTCTGGGGCATGACCGGCATCGCCTATAACGAAGAGACCGTGAAACCTGCGCCCACCTCGGTCGAGGTGCTGTGGGATCCGAAACTCGCCGGCCGCATCTGCTTGCGTGACGATGCCATCGAAGTGGTGAGCTTCGCGGCGATCGCGACGGGCCAGGACATGAACCACCCCAAGGACCTCGACAAGATCAAGGCGAAGCTTCTGGCCTTGAAACCGCAAGTGAAGACCTTCTGGTCGTCGGAAGACGAATGGAACAAGTTCTTCGCGGCGAAGCAGTTCGATGTCTCGACCTATTGGAGCGGCTCGGCCGCCCGCAGCAAGACGAACTCGAAGCTGCCGGTGGGCTTCATGATTCCCAAGGAAGGCGGCATCGGCTGGTTCGACGGCCTCTCCGTCGCCAAGGGCGCGCCCAACGCGGACGGCGCGACCGCATTCATCGACTACATGGTGAGCCCGGAATTCTACTACGAATGGGCCACGAAGATCGGTGCACCGGCCTCCGCGAACCTGAAGGCTAACGCGACCTTGCCGGACGGCGATGTCGGCAAGGCGATTCACAGCGATGCCGAAGCGATCAAGCGGCTGACCTATATGGCGCCGTTGAGCGACCAGGAGCGCCAGGCCTATGGCGACCTCTGGTCGGAAGTGAAGACCGAGTTGGCGCAGTAAGCTGCATTGCCGGAGAGGCGTGGGCGCGCCGGCGGCGCGCCTACGCCTTTCGAGATTCCGGGGGGCGTCTATCGCATGATGCAGGAGGCACGCCGGCGCGTCGCCATCGGCTTCTTGACGGCACCGGCCTATCTCTGGCTGACGGTGACGGTGCTGCTGCCCCTGTCGGCGATGCTGTTCTTCAGTTTCCTCACCGTTGCGCCGATCGGCGGGCGCGAGGCGCAGCTGACGACCGAGCAATACCTCACCTTCATCGACAAGGATTTCTACCGCACGCTCACCTGGCGGTCGCTCCGATTGGGATTCGACGTTACGCTCCTCTGTGTCCTGATCGGCTATCCCGCGGCTCTGGGGCTCGCCAAACATGTTCGCGGCCGCTGGCGCGAGGCGATCTTCCTGTTGATCGTGCTGCCCTTCTGGAGCAACGCGCTGGTCCGCACCTTCTCCTGGACCATGGTATTGCGCGAGGGCGGGTTCCTGGATCGCATCATCCACTGGTTCTCGCCGGATGCGCCGCCCTTCAGCATCCTCTTCACCTATCCCGCGATCCTGCTCGGGCTGGTGCACAGCTTCCTCCCCTACGTGATTCTCACTTGCTACATCTCGCTTGAAGCGATCGACGACAGCCTGCTCGAGGCCGCCCGCAGCCTCGGCGCCAACGCTTTGCAGATGTTCGCGCGGGTGATGCTGCCCCTGAGCCTGCCCGGGCTTCTTGCCGGCGTGATTCTGACCTTCATTCCCGTGATCGGTTCCTTCATGGAGCCGAGGATTCTGGGCGGGCGGGCGGGCATCATGCTGGGCACGGTGATCGAGGATCAGTTCACGACCGTGTTCAATTGGCCGCGAGGCGCGGCCTTGTCCTTCATCATGCTGGGTATCGTTCTCTTGATTTTCGCCGCCAGCGCGCCGCTGCTGCGCGGCCGTCTCAAGGGTCTGTGAGGATGGCCATGCGCGGCTTCGGCATCTGGGCCATTCGCCTTTATCTGGCGCTGCTGCTCCTGTTCCTTTATCTGCCGATCGCCGTGATGGTGCTGTTGGCCTTCAACCAGTCGCCGCTCTATGAGCTGCCGATCGTATGGGACACCGTCTGGTTCCAGTCCCTGGCCCATAACGACCGGTTGATCCGCGCCGGTCTCAACAGCGTCGGCCTGGCCCTGGCCAACACGGCGATCGCGACGGCGCTTGGCACCATGACCGCCATCGCCTTCGCGCGCTACAGCTTCCGCGGCAAGGCACTCCTGGAACTCTTGCTGTTCCCTCCGATCACGATCCCCTGGCTGATCATCGGCACCTCGATGCTGATCTTCTTCTTCTGGATCGGGATCGGGCGAGGATTGCATGCGATGCTGCTCGGCCACGTCGCCCTATCCTTGCCTTATGTCATCATGGTCGTGGGGGCCCGCCTGAAGGGCCATGGTTCGGCGTTGGAGGAGGCGGCGGCCACCCTGGGCGCCTCGCCCTGGCAGGCATTCTGGCGGGTATCGCTGCCGGTCATGGCGCCGGGGGTGGTGGCGGCTTCGCTCTTCGCCTTCGCCGTGAGCTTCGACCAGTTTGTCATTTCCTACTTCCTGGCCCCGCCCGGCGTCTCGACTCTGCCGGTCGAGATTTATGCGGCCATCCGCAAGGGTTTCACCCCGGAGATCAACGCCATCTCGACCATCATCATCCTGGTTTCCATGGGCCTGATGCTGCTGTTCGCCAGGCTCTATCGCTTCGGCGGCGAACGATGAGGCGCGGCTCGTGAGCACTGTCGACGTCATCGGCGCGGTCAAGCGCTATGGGCGGGTCGCAGCCCTAGACGAGGTCTCGATCCGATTCGGCGAAGGCGAGTTCTTCGGCCTGATCGGCCCTTCGGGCAGCGGCAAGACGACATTGCTTCGCGCCATCGCCGGCTTTGCCGATCTCGATGCCGGTGAGATTCGCATCGACAAGCAGCCGGTCGGGGACCGTCCGCCCCATAAGCGCGACATCGGCATGGTGTTTCAGAACTATGCACTGTTTCCGCACCTGACCGTGTTCGAGAACGTTGCGTTCGGGCTCTCGGTCCGGGGGCGCCCGAAGGAGGCGATGCGCAAGGATGTCGGCGCGATGCTCGACCTGGTCCGGTTGTCGGGCTTCGAAGCGCGCAAGCCGCGCCAGCTTTCAGGCGGCCAGCAGCAGCGCGTGGCTCTCGCCCGCGCTCTGGTGACGCGCCCTCGCGTCTTGCTGTTGGACGAACCCCTGGGCGCGCTCGATAAGCGCTTGCGGCAGGAGATGCAGATCGAGCTGCGCTCGATCCAGCGCGAGGTCGGGATCACCACCATCTTCGTCACGCATGACCAGGAGGAAGCCCTGACGCTGTCGGACCGCATCGCGATCTTCAACGAGGGCAAGGTGGTGCAGATCGGTGCCCCGGGAGAGGTCTATGAGCGGCCGCGCTCGGCATTCGCGGCCGGGTTTCTCGGCGATGCGAACCTGTTCCAGGGCGCGGTGCTGGACGGCGGCGTGGAGATCGGGGGCCTCGGGACCTTGCGCAGTGCCGATCCGCTGCCGGCCGCGGGAACTCATGTGAGCCTGGCGGTACGGCCGGAGAAGATCCAAGTCTGGGTCGAAGGGCTGGCGACGCCGGGTGCGGACCTCAACCGCTTCAAGGGCAGGGTGCAGCGCGCGGTTTATGCCGGCACCAACCTCACTTACAAGATCGAGGTCGGTACCCATCTCCTGACCGTGTTCGAGCAGAACCGCGCCGCCCACCCATTGCCGACCGGGACCGCCGTCAATGTCGGTTGGCTGCCGGTCCATAGCGTGCTGGTCGCGGCATGACCCGACTGGCGCGGCCCTTGGACCCCTCGACCGTTCACGTCGTGATCGACATGCAGCGATTGTTCCTGGAAGGGACCGCCTGGGGCTCGCGCAATACGCAGACTCTCGTCGCCCCGATTCTGTGGTTGCTGCGCCATCGGCCGTCGGCCGCGATCTTCACGCGCTTCATTACGCCCCATCGCAGGGAAGACGCCGTGGGATCCTGGCGGCATTTCTACGGTCACTGGCCCGCCGTGCTACGTGAAAACATGGATCCGGCGCTCCTGGATCTCCTGCCGGAGTTCACCGGCTTCGTGCCGCCGGCGGAGATCTCGGACAAGACCACCTACTCGGCGTTTGCCGACGGCGATTTCAGCAATCGTCTGTTGCGCCGCCGGGCGGACAGCTTGGTCTTCAGTGGCGTCGAGACCGATGTCTGCGTTCTGCTCTCCGCCCTCGATGCGGTCGACCGCGGCTATCGCGTGGTCATCGCCACGGATGCCGTTGCCAGCACCGTGGACACGGCGCATGACGCGGCGCTCGCCCATGTCTATCCGCGGTTCCAGGGGCAGATCGAGCTGGCCACGGTCTCGGAGATCGTGGCCGCCTGGTCGCCCGGAGAAGGCGAGACATGACCGGCAGGCTCGACCCCGAGCGGTCGGTCGCGCCGGCTCGCGATTGGAACAGCTGGCACAGCGTCTACCCTGCGGAATTCTTGCATCTCTCGAGTGGCGTAAAGGTCGGTGTCGCCGCCTATAGCGGCAGCCGCAATTCCTTCACGCGGTTTCCGCCAGGGGCCGGGGTCACTTTGGGCCCGCGCCGGATCGACGGCAGCCGCATGATGCTGACGCTGCGCCATGCAGGGACCGAGATCGAGCTTTCGATCGATAAGCCGGCCGATCATCTGCTGCACGGCCACTGGCGGGCGACCAAGTTCGGGGAATGGGGTTTGCGGTTCTGGCTGCTGCTCTGCGTGCGTTGGGAACCGCCGGGCGAGCTGGGATCGGTTCCTTGGCGCTATTTGCCGCAGACCGGTCATCTCGTCGCCGAACGTGGCGCCATCCACGCCATGGCGCTGGCCGAGAGGCTACCTTTGATGACGACGTTCCATGATGCGTCCGGTGACGGGGCGGGGGATGAATTTGCGGCGCTGGCCGACGAGTTGGAGACTCACGGCTATTTCTATCTGGCTTCGCAAGGCAATGACGGCCGGTTTGCAGTCATGCGGTTCAATCTCGAGGAGATGCCGCAATGCGGCTTTGCCATCGGCGTCGGCAGCGATCCCTCGGCGCTTGCCCGCCAGCTGCGCGATGCGTCCGTGGACTCATCTCCGCCATCGCCGCCGGGGCCCGTGCCCGCGGGGCCATTCGCGGGCGCGCTCGATGCGGTGCGCGACGTGATCGGGTGGAACACCGTATGGGATCCCGTCAATCGCAGGGCCTACACCAGCCTCAGCCGCAACTGGGTGGCACAGAAGTTCGGCGGCTTCGGCGTTTGGCTGGACGATATTTTCTATCATTCGCTGATGGCCGGTGCGTTCGATGGTGACGTGGCACGGGAAAATCTGGAGGCGGTATTGGCGGGGGCGCAGCCCGCCGGCAATTTGCCCTGCCTCCTGACCGGCAACGACGCCTGGATCGACCGATCGCAGCCGCCGATCGGCGCCTTCATCGTCTGGATGCTCTATCTGCGCTTGCGCGATCGGGGCCTGCTCAACCTGGCCTATCGGCGCCTTCGAGCCAATCACGAATGGTGGTGGCGCCTGCGTGACGGCGATGGCGACGGGCTGGTGGAATACGGCACCTCGCCGGTCGGCGGCGGCCTCTATCGCGGAACCAAGTTGGCGGCGAAGGACGAATCGAGCATGGACAATTCGCCGGTCCATGACGAAGCCCGGCTGGTGCCGGACAAGGGAACGCTCGACTGCGCCGATGTGGGGCTCAACAGCCTGTTGGCTCTCGATGGCGAGATGCTGGCCTTGATCGCCCGCGAACTGGGCGAGGGGGCCGAGGCCGAGACGCTCGACCGACGTGCGGCCGATCTGCGGGCGCGCATTGCCGATCGGCTGTGGGACGAGAGCCGTCATGTCTTCGCCAACCGGCTCTGGTCGGGCCGGTTCGTGAGGAGCCTGGCGCCGACCAGCTTCTATCCGATGATCGCCGGGGCCGCACGGCCGGAGCAGGCGATGGCCATGGTTCGTCTGTTGCAGGATGCGCGAAAATTCGGCGGCACCTGGCTCCTGCCGTCCGTCACGCGCGACGATCCGGCATTCGACGACAATGTCTATTGGCGCGGACGCATCTGGCCGCCCCTGAACTTCCTGGTCTGGCATGGCTTGCGCCGATACGGCTTCGATCGCGAGGCCAAGACGCTCGCCGACAATGGCTGGCGGCTGTTCCAGGGCGAGTGGCGCCGCCATCGTCGCTGTCCGGAGAACTTCAATTCAGTCACAGGCGCCGCGCTGGATCAGCCCGACACGGATTCCTTCTATGGCTGGGGAGCGCTGATGCCCTGGCTGGCCGCGGCCGAAATCACCGACTTCAATCCCTGGCACGGCTGGGAAATCGCGCATGACGGTCACCCGGTCCGCCATGGTCCGTTCCAGTCGCCGGCAGGTCTTGCGACGCTTTCAAGCCAGGGAGGAATCCTGACGCTCGCGCTGAATGGCGCGCCGGGCTTCGCCACCAACCTGCAGGGCCGCATCAGCGAGATCGAGATCCATGCCGGACGGCGAGGGCTGACCCTGCCACCGATCCTGCATGAAGGGTCCTGGATCGAGTTTCCGGGCCGCGGGATCGCCATGGCGACCCTGGATGGGCATCCGATCGCGACGGCTGGCGCTCGCATCGTGTTGCTGCCGACCCGCGCCACCAACCGCCTGGAGGTGCACATCGCGTGATTCTCGTCTTCGGCTCGCTCAATGTCGATCTGGTGGTGCCGGTGCCGCGGTTGCCGGTGGCCGGCGAGACGGTGCTCGGCGAGAACTATCGGATCGTCGCGGGCGGAAAGGGGGCCAATCAGGCGTTGGCGGCACGGCGCGCCGGTGCCGAGGTCCGGATGGTTGGAGCGGTGGGGCGCGACGCGTTCGCCTCGATCGCGCTGCATGACTTGACCGAGGCCGGTGTCGATATCGACGGCGTCGCTCAGGTCGACGCACCCACGGGTGCGGCCCTCATCGGGGTCGACGATGAAGGGCAGAATCAGATCATCGTGGCGTCGGGAGCGAACCGGCTTGCCCGGGCCGACCAGGTGGAGGACCGCTGGCTGCAGCCGCCGGGATTGCTGCTGCTGCAGATGGAGGTGCCGGAAGCGGAGAATTGGGCTTTGCTGAAGCGCGCTCGCGCCGCCGGGCTCTCGACATTGCTCAATGTTGCGCCGGCACGCCCAGTCCCAGCCTCCATATTGCCCTTGATCGACTGGCTCATCGTCAATGAGGTCGAGGCCCTGGCGATTGCGGCCTCGGCCGGTTATCGGACGGAGGATGCGCGCGCGGCAGGCGAACGCCTGGCGGGCGCCGGCACCGCCACCTTGATCACACTGGGTGCGGCGGGTGCCGTTGCCTTTGTGCAGGGCAAGGCCTGGGAAATCGGCGCCCTGCCGATCCGTCCGGTGGATACGACCGGCGCGGGCGATGCGTTTGTCGGTGCCTTTGCCGCCGCGCTCGATTCCGGGCTTTGCTTGCCTCATGCCATGGCCTGGGCCAGCGCTGCCGGCGGCCTCGCTTGCACGGTAGCGGGCGCGCAACCGAGCCTCCCGATGCGGGCCGCGATCCTCGCGCGCGCGGAAGATATCGCTCCGGCCCGGCTCGTCTCGCGCTCGATCGAGTGATCGCCACCGCTTGCCGGAATGGGCGATCGAAGAAACATTTGTATCGGCTGGAGAACCGAATTGTTGTGTTACCGTCAGGGGGCAAGCAGGCTATCGTCCGCCATGGCCACAGTCCGGTGGCGCTTCCGGTTCCAGGCCGAAGCCAACGGCATTTCTCCATCGGTTCCCCGTGACCCAGCCGCTCCGCCCCATCCCCTTCATTGATCTTCAGGCGCAGCGCGTCCGGCTCGGCCGCCGTGTCGAGGAGCGCATCGAGCGCGTGCTCGCGCATGGCGCCTTCGTCATGGGGCCCGAGGTGGTCGAGCTCGAGGAACAGCTCGCAAGCTTCGTCGGCGCGCGCCACTGCGTCACCTGTGCCAATGGCACCGACGCGTTGCAGATGGCATTGCGGGCCCGGGAGATCGGATCTGGCGATGCCGTCGTCGTGCCGGCCTTCACTTTTGTTGCGGCGGCCGAGGCGGTTTCGTTGGTGGGCGCGACGCCAGTCTTTGCGGATGTGGGCGAGGAGGATTTCAATCTCGACCCGCTTTGCGTCGCGCCCGCGCTCGCGCAGGCGCGCAGGAGCGGACTGCGGCCGGCCGGCGTTATCGCGGTCGATCTGTTTGGTCAGCCGGCCGATTATGAGCGGCTCGAGTCAATTGCGGCGGAGCATGGTCTCTATCTGATCGCCGATGCCGCGCAGAGCTTCGGTGCCGCGATCGATGGAAAGCGTGTGGGCCGTTTCGGCCATGTCACCACGACCAGCTTCTTTCCTTCCAAGCCTCTCGGTTGCTATGGCGACGGCGGCGCGCTCTTCACCGATGACGGCGATCTGGCCGCGGTCCTGCGCAGCCTGCGTCAGCATGGTCAAGGCGTCGACCGCTACGATCATCGACGGGTAGGCCTCAACGGCCGGCTCGACAGCATTCAAGCGGCGGTGCTGTTGGCAAAGCTGGAATTGTTCGAGGCGGAGATCGCCGTCAGGCAGGAAATCGCGGGGCGCTATCATCGCGCGCTCGCGCCCTATGCGACCGTGCCGAAGTCACGGCCTGGCGTCTTGTCGGTCTGGGCTCAATACACGATCCGCATTCCGGATCGCGACCGTGTGGCGGCAGCACTGAAGGCCGACGGGATTCCGACGGCGGTTCACTATCCGCGGCCATTGCACCATCAACCGGCCTATGCAGGTCGTCCGGTGCCCGCAAATGGCCTCGCGCGGAGCGAAGCGCTGTCAGGAGAAGTGCTCAGCCTGCCGATGCACGCCTATCTCGATGCGGCCACACAGGATCATATCGTGGCGTCGCTGCATCGTATCGCCAGCGGCGGCGATTTGGGACGAGCCGCCGCGGCCGAACGCTCGCCGCGCCTCTAGATCAGCCCGACTTCTTCCTCCTCGGACGCGAACATGCCCGTGATCGGGGCCAGCGAGGCGCGAAGCTTCTTGCGCTTCACGATCTTTTCCTGCGCGGCTTGTGGGAAGTCGGTCAGCAGGATGATTCGCTTGGCCATCAGGATATCGATCAGATCCTCATAGACACGAATCATCTCCAAATCGGAGCGGTCGAAATCTCCGCGCAGCGTTTGCGCCGAAGCCTCCGAGGCGATCCCCGTCAGCTTGACGATCGAATGTCCTTTGTCGGCGTCCTTCATGAGCGGCGATCTCCCTGCCTAAGGCGCTCCTATTAGCGGGAACATCCCGTTAATAATTTGCGAACCCTAGCTTTGCGACTGACAGAGGCACAACCGCACACTATGATGTGGGCTGTCGAGGGGGCGATGCGACATCGAATTGTGCAGTTCGAAGGGCGACGCTATTCGGTGAAGCTCGAGCCGATATGGTGGGAGCGACTCGAGGACCTGTCGCAGCAACAGGGGCTGCGGCTCAATCAACTGATTGGCCAGGTCGCTCGCAGCGCCGCTGACGAGGTCAACCTCACCGCCGCGATCAGATCTTACTGTCTTTCCAAGACATTAGATCAACTCAGTCGAGTGGAGGCAGAACTTGAGGAGAGGAGCTTGACCAATCAGGGCGTGCCTCTCGGCTTGATCGTCGACGCCTGCCCCAGCCCGACATTGATGGTGTCGCACAACCAATCGATTCAGCGTGCCAATCAAGCGGCCGTGCAATGGCTAGGAGTCGATGCCGCGGCCCTGATCGGCCGGATGATCGGACATTACATTCAGATCAAGTCTCAAATCCCGCTGGACAAGATATTGCAGGAATTTGAAAACGGCGCCCATCACGTCTATCAGGGACGAATCGTGTATTTGCGACCAGGACGAGTCGTGACGGCGCGCGCTAATATTTGTCCGGGTGTGATCGACCCGGTCGGCGGATCGTCATTCTTGCTATTGGTCGACCGGGGCCCCGGCTGAGGCCCCGGGGCTAGGCCATTGTCTTGCCAGTCAAATAGGCAGGCTGGCCGGGTCAGATGCGGCAAATTTGCGCTAAATTCGGTTGAAATCGGCCGTCCGCCTCTTTAAATTTTAAGTGCGTGTAAACCCTAATCCTTCCGGGCGGGTTCTCTGTCACGGGAGGGGGGACGAGGAGCGAGTTACGATGAGCATCGTCGATGACGGCGGTGAATTGAAGCTTGCCGCGGCGCCACAGCAGGCGCCGGCGACGGGTTCCGATGCCGACCACATCACGCTTTCGCTGAACGATCTTCTGCCGGATTCAAACGGGGAGATTGTTGTCGTGAGCCCGCAGGGTCATCTGCACCTCAACATCGTGACTGACCTTCAGATCTCCGAGAGCGGTATTTCCGATAGCCACTTCACGGCCGATGGGACCGACGTGAATGGCCTTTCCTTCTACGCCTTCGAAGGCGGGATGCGGCTCTACTACTCGCCCGAAGTCGAAATCACGATCGCGCCGCACGTCGGGTGATCCGGATCGGCTCCCGCCGATGGGAGCTGTCGAAAATTGCTTCCTTTAGCGCTGATGGCCTCTGGAGAAACGCCGGAGCAGGTCGGATTGTGCCCTGACCGGGTTGATGCCGCGGGCCAAACAGCCGGCATCGTGGGCGGCGGCGTTATCGAGAACCGTGATTTAGGTGACAAGATCGTAACCTTGCCGTGGTGCAGGCGGCATAATGCTGCCAGTCGACAGAGCAGCGGCAAGGAGAATGCCACGGCTTTACTGTAATGCCTTTAGGTCATTACAGAAATCTCGGGCGGTAGCCGATCGCCCTTCCGCCTCGGCGCCAACTCCGTTATAAGGCTGCGCTCGCGTCGGCCACAGAGCGGTCACAATTAACGATAATCTAACACGCGACCGTCAGATTGGGGCGATTGGCAATACAAGGGAAGATCAGATGGATTCGGCGGTTCAAAAGGCCCCAGAAGCGGCCGTGCCTGTCGAGTATTCGGGTCCGCTTGAACGCGACGATCCTCTGCTTCAGACCCTGGTGATTCTCTCGCGCCTGTATGGCGCGCCACGGTCGCCGGCTGCATTGGCGGCAGGTCTTCCCATTGCGGCGAGCGGATTGACGCCGCCGCTGTTCCTGCGTGCCGCCGAGCGCATCGGTCTGGCGGCCAACGTCTCCAAACGCGATTTGCCGTCGATTCCCGATCTGGCGCTGCCTTGCGTCCTGCTGCTGAAGGACAGGCAGGCTTGCGTGCTGTTGCGCCGCGACGGCGAGTTCGCCGAGATCGTCACCACCGACAATATCGACGGCAGCAAGCGCGTTTCGATCGCCACGCTCGAGGATCTATATAGCGGCAGCTGCATCATTGCGCGCCCGAAGATCCGGCTCGACGCCCGCTCGGGCGACATCTCGATCGAGCATCAGGGCAACTGGTTCTGGGGATCGGTCCGCAGCTTCTCGACGATCTATGTCGAAGTGATCATCGCTTCGCTGCTGCTGAATATCTTCGCGGTGATTTCGCCAGTCTTCGTGATGTCGGTCTATAACCGCGTGGTGCCCAACCGCGCCTTCGATACGCTGTGGGTGCTGGCGATCGGCGTCTCCACCGCCTATTGCTTTGATTTCATCATGCGCACGCTGCGCGGCTACTTCCTGGAACGCACCGGCAAGGCGCTGGACCGCAAGATCTCCGCGCGCATCTTCGGCCAGGTGCTCGGCATCCGGATGGATTCGGCGCCACAATCCTCCGGCGCCTTCGCCAACTACATCCAGGGCTTCGAGCCGCTGCGCGACTTCTTCACCTCGGCGTCGCTTGCGGCGGTGGTGGACCTGCCGTTCCTCTTCCTCTTCATTTTCGTGATCTCCCTGATCGCCGGCCCGATCGCCATGGTGCCGCTGCTGATGATCCCCATCGTGATCGCCGTGAGCATGATGGTGCAGATCCCCATGCGCAAAGCCTCCGAGAAGGCTTACCGCCAGGGCGCCCAGAAGCACGCGGTTCTGGTCGAGACGATCGCGGGCCTGGATACCATCAAGGTGGCGTCGGCCGAAGGCCATCGCCAGCGCGACTGGGACGGCTTCGTCGATGCGTTGGCCACGACCTCGACCGCGGCGCGGTTCTGGTCATCGATCTCGGTCAACTTCGTCTCGCTGTCGCTGCAGTTCACCACGCTCGCCACCATCATCTGGGGCGTCTATCGCACCGCCGAAGGCGAGATGACCATGGGTGCCATGGTCGCGACCTCGATGCTGGTCGGCCGCGCCATGGCGCCGCTGGGCCAGATTGCCGGCATGATGGTTCGGCTCAATCAGTCCTGGAGCTCGCTCAAGGGGCTCAACAAGCTGATGAGCCTTCCGGTCGAACGGCCCTTGGGCAAGGACTTCCTGCGCCGGCCGAGCGTCGAGGGCGCGGTCGAATTCCGCGACGTGTCGTTCCGCTATCCCGGTCAGGAGGGCAAGGCGCTCGATTCGGTCTCGTTCAAGATCCAGCCGGGAGAGCGCGTCGCCATCGTGGGTCGCATCGGTTCGGGCAAAACGACGATCGAGCGCCTCGTGGTCGGGCTGTTCGAGCCGGAGGAAGGCGCGGTGCTGATCGACGGCACCGACATCCGGCAGCTCGACCCCGCCGATCTGCGCCGCAACATCGGCTGCGTGCTGCAGGACGCGCATCTCTTCTTCGGATCGGTCAAAGACAATATCGGCATCGGCGCGCCCTATGTCGACGAGGCGTCGGTGTTGCGGGCGGCGACCGTCGCCGGCGTCGACGAGTTCGTGCGTGCGCATCCGCATGGCTATGACATGCAGGTGGGCGAGAACGGCCGCTATCTCTCCGGCGGCCAGCGCCAGGCGATCGCGATCGCCCGCTCGCTGCTGATGAATCCGACCGTGCTGGTGTTCGACGAACCGACCAGCCACATGGACAACAGCACCGAAACCACCTTCAAAAACCGCCTGCAGCAGATCCTTCCCGGCAAGACGCTGCTGTTGGTGACGCACCGCAATTCCATGCTTTCGCTGGTCGACCGGCTGATCGTGATCGACGGCGGCAAGGTGGTGGCGGACGGCCCGAAGGCGGGCGTGCTCGACGCGCTGATGAAGGGTCGCGTCAAGGCCGCCGAAGGCTGAGACCGGAAGGGGATACGAACATGGCCTCGACCTCGCTGCAGCGCTACGACGACTGGATCGACCCGTCCGAGATCGACCACCGCGTTACGCGACGCTTCGCCCACGTCCTGCTGGGCATGGTCTTCGTCATCGTCATCACCTTCCTGATCTGGGCGGATCAGGCCGTTCTGGACGAAGTGACGCGCGGCGAGGGCCGCGTGGTTCCCTCCGGCCAGACCCAGGTCATCCAGAACCTCGAAGGCGGCATCCTGGCCGAAGTTCTGACCAGCGAGGGTCAGATCGTCGAAAAAGGTCAGGTCCTGATGCGCATCGACAACACGGTCGCGGAATCGCGCCTGCGCGAGCTGAAGCAGCGCTATTTCAGCGGCTCGGCGACGGTCGCCCGCCTGGAAGCAGAGATCGCCGGCGCCACCGACCCGGAATCGATCAAGTTCCCTGACGACTTGCTGCAAGGCGCGCCCGACGTCGCGCGCTCCGAGTTGGCGCTATTCACCATTCGCCAGCAGCAGCTCAATTCCCAGCTCGCTATCCTTCAAGACCAGCTGGCCCAGCGCCAGCAGGAATTGGCCGAGCTGCGCGGCAAAGCCGAAAATCTGCGCAACTCCTTCGGGCTCGCGCAAAAGGAGCTCGATATCACGACGCCGCTGGCAGCGCAGGGAGTCGTTTCCAAGGTTGATCTGCTCAGGCTCGAGCGCCAGGTCAACGACCTTAAGGCGGACATCAATGCCGCCGATCTCGCGCGGCCCCGTGCCGAGGCCGCGGTCGAGGAAGCGCGTAAGCGTCTCAACGAGCGCGTCGTGACATTCAAGACCGACGCGTCACAGGATCTGACCAAGGCCAAGCTCGAGCTGGCCGCGACGACCGAAGAAATGGGCGCCAATCAGGATCGGGTGACCCGTACCGAGGTGCGATCCCCGGTCCATGGCACGATCAAGGAGATCAAGATCCGTACCATCGGGGGCGTGATTCAGCCGGGTCAAAATCTGATCGAGGTCGTGCCGATCGAGGACACGCTGTTGGTCGAGGCGCAAATTCGGCCGTCGGACATCGCCTTCATTCGCCCGAAGCAGGCTGCGGTCGTGAAGGTCACGGCCTATGACTTCTCGACCTATGGCGGGCTCGATGCGGTCGTGGAGGAAATCAGCGCCGACACGATCCAGAACGAGAAGGGTGAGCATTTCTTCCGCATCCGGTTGCGCACCGATAAGAATTTCCTCGGCACCACCGAGAAGCCGCTGCCGATCATCCCCGGCATGACGGCGTCGGTGGACATCCTCACCGGTCACAAAACCGTGCTCGAATATCTGCTGGCGCCGGTCATGCGCGCCCGCGATACGGCATTGCGCGAACGCTAACAGACCAAAGAAGGGCGGGGCCGGTTCGGCCCTGCCAGCCCTTCCGCCCGATCGTCTCTCGCTTCGGTGTGCCAGGCCGACGCGGTGGCGGTCCCGCCTCCAGAGCCAGGCCCGGGCCAGGGCCGAGCTCCGTTTTCGGGGCGATCTCGCGCCACAATTTCATAACCAGAATGAGAGCTTGACGGTGTTTGGCAAGGCCGACCGGGGGCTTTTCGACGGCTTCCCTGGTGACCGAGTCGCAGCAACGCCCGGCGTGCCGCTTCCCTGCCCATCAGGCAGGAAAGAATATTTCTTCCCGCCTGGCGTTGCTTCGGCGCCACAGAAGCAAAGGATCTTCACTGCGAGAACCTGCCCTCAGGGTCTAATTTCGGCCCTTCTAAAGGGGATTCAGCGATTTGTTCCATTGAACTCCATGTAAAAGAGCGTGCATTTGTAAATAGGTAATGCTAATTATCGGACGGACCCGCTCGAGTGGCGGGAGGGGGCTTGCATCGCGTTCCGCGACGGGAGCCATGATCAATGGGGGCTGGTGTGCCGGGCTCAACCGGCAAGCTCCCAACCACTATGACCAGGTGTGGGGGCCTGATTCCAATGAAGCATCGCAAGTCTATTCTTCTCGCTGCTGTTGCGGCGTCGGCGCTTTTTGCCATGTCCGACAATGCGAAGGCGATCACGCTCGAGGAGGCAGCGGCGCTCGCGGTTTCGACGAACCCGCGCGTCGGTGTCGTGTCGAACGATCGCAAAGCGGTCGATCAAGAGCTGCGCCAGGGTGAAGCTCTTTACTATCCGCAGGTCGATGTCCGTTTGGACGGCGGTCCGGAATGGTCGAATAACAACACGACGAATAACAGTGACGGCGGCAGCGCTCTTCGGGCGCGCTCCGACCAGTCGATTACGGTCAGCCAGCTGATCTTCGACGGTCATTTCGCCGACAGCGAAGTCGCCCGTCAGCAGTCGCGCGTCAAGTCGGCTGCCAATCGCGTCAGCGAGACTTCGGAAACCGTGTCGCTCGACGCTGTTCGCGCCTATATCGACGTGCTGCGCAATCGCGAGCGTCTGGCGATCGCCGAGGACAACGTCGCGGTTCACCGCAGCACGCTCTCCGACGTGCAGCTGCGTGCGCAGTCGGGCGGCGGCAATATCGCCGACGTTCGTCAGGCGGAAGCTCGCCTCGCTTCATCCGAATCGGCGCTGACGCAGATCCGCGGCGATCTCGCCGATTCCGAATATGCCTTCATGAAGACGGTGGGCCAGTCCGCGGACTCGCTGACCGTGCCGACCGTGCCCTCCGACATGCTGCCGCAGAGCCTCGAGGATGCGGTGGCGCAGTCGATTGCCAACAGCCCGACGGTGGGCTTCTCGCGCGCTGACGTGGAAGTTGCCGCTCATGATGTCGAGCAGCAGCAAGCCTCCTATTGGCCGGATCTGCGCCTCGAACTGTCGGCCAACAACAACATCAATGCCGGCGGCACAAGCCGCAGCGACCAGGACGCCTCGGCGCTCGTGGTTGCCCGCTGGAACCTATATCGCGGCGGTGCGGACACCGCCCGTATCCATGAGTTCAAGCACCGTCTGACCGAGGCGACCGACCAGCTGCTCGTCAATGAGCGCCAGGTCGCCGAGGATGCGAAGGTGGCCTGGAACGGAATCCAGACCGCCCGCTCGAACGTCGAAATCCTGCAGCGCAGCGTCGAGGCGTCGCGGAATACCCGCGACATCTACCGTCAGCAGTTCGATATCGGCCAGCGCGGCCTGCTCGATCTGTTGGACGCCGACAACGAGCTGTTCCTCAATCGTGATGCCTTGGTGACGGCGACCTATGCCGAGATGACCGCCAGCTATCGCCTCCTGGCGACGATGGGCGTGCTGACCAAGGCGCTGAATGTGACCAAGCCGGAGACGTCGACCGTCCCGACCTTCGACTGAGAGACGAATAGTCTGCGCCAACGGGCCCGCCGGGATGAAACCCGTCGGGCCCGGGGCAGGAACCGGCCCGGTACCCCCACTCACGCCAGCGGCCGGCGTACACTGTCCCCCGGATCCCCCGATCCGGGGGATTTTCCTTTTTGGGTAGTCGGATCAGGGCCACAGCCCCGTACCGCGCTTCTTCTGGGAAGTGGCAGGTGTCCCCGCACGTAAGGCGCTCGAGACGCATGGCGTTCGCCGTCGGTGCGTATCGGCGCTTGCGTCCGCATTCGACCCGCGCTGCCGGGCGAGCGCTGTTGGCCCGATAGCGTTTGATTTCCTACGCCCGACGGTTGTGACGAGTGATTGGCCTTCGACGGCCCGGCGCCGCGCCAGCGGATAGTTCTTGAAAAACTATCCCGCGAAAGTAGTATTTCTATGCCGAGCCCTGGGCAAGTGCCGGCCACTGGCGGAAGCGTCGAACCGAGTCTGATCCGACGGCGGCGATGCCAGCGAGAGACGCTCTGTTGCCGGCCATGACGATCGCGTCAGGCCACATCCGACGGGGTCGATGCCATGAAGCTCGCTGGGATCACGGCGCTGTTGCTGGTCTTCATGCTAGCGGGCTGCGCCGGAGCTCAGTTCCGCCTGCCGGCCATCAGCGACGCCGATGTCAATCGTGCATCGCTGGCGGTCGCGGGCCAATCGGACAACCTTCCCAAGCACTACCGCACGGCCGAGGAAAATCGCGCGCTGGTAAGCGACGCGTCCGCCCGGCTTGCGGCGGCGGCACCCGGTCTCTGCGCCTATGCGCACGCGCCGCGCTGCACGTTCGACGTTGTGTATGTCGCGGACAAGACTGTGGATGCGCAGACCGACGGGAGGCGCATCGAGATCTATCGCGGCCTGATGGAATATCTCGATAGCGAGGAAGAGGTTGCGGCGGTCATCGGCCACGAGATGGGTCATGAGATCGCGCAACATGTGGAGAAAAAGCAACGGAATGCGGCCATCGGCGCGGTCTTGGCCGGAATCCTGATGGGTGGTGCGATGGTCGCGACCGGATATCAGGACCAGGACGCGATGAACCAATCGATGCAGATCGGAGCGGCGGTGGGCGCCTTGTCTTTCTCCAAGGAGGAGGAACGGGAGGCCGACCTGCTCTCGGCCTATCTCTTGGCGCGAGCAAATTACGACCTGCACAAGGCGGGGCGTGTCTGGGTCGTCTTGTCGAAGTTAGGCAGCGGGGAATCCCATGCCTCGATGTTCGACACGCATCCGGCCGGGCCCGAGCGCGTTGCCGCCTGGGAGAAGGCCATCGCCGAGGTGGAGGCGAGCCCGAACAAGCTGCCGCAGGAGTGAGCGGCGCCGGCTTTCGCGGGCGCGATGGCAATCTGGGGCGATATCAACGCGATGGAGGCCCGGACCGGAATCGAACCGATGTACGAGGATTTGCAGTCCTCTGCATAGCCACTCTGCCACCGGGCCGGAGGCATTCGGAGGCGCCGGGACGAGGGCGCCTGCCGGGCGGAGCGCGATGTATAAGCGGCGGTGCCGGACAGGGTCAAGGCGCGGAATCGGACCAAGGGATGCATCCGCCGCAGCCGGATTGTCTCGACACGGGCCGCATTGTATACCCCGCAGGGCCGCACGGGCCGCCGGGAGCCGCTTCAGGCCGATCGGACGCAGCTGCAGGTCTTGGAGGTTGGGAGAAGAACGCATGGACTATACGGCCCTGCGCCGGCGCATGGTGGAAAGCCAGCTGCGCACCAACAAGATCACCGACGACGCCGTCCTCGCCGCGATGGGCGAGGTGCCGCGGGAGCTGTTCGTGCCGCGCCAGCTCAAGAGCGTGGCCTATCTCGATGAAGATCTTCAGATCGCGCCGGGCCGCCATCTCATGGAACCGATGGTGCTCGGTCGGCTGCTGCAGATCGCGGAGATCAAGCCTACCGACCTGGTCTTGGTGATCGGCTGCGGCAATGGCTACTCGGCGGCGGTCCTGGCGCGTATCGCCGCCAGCGTGGTGGCGGTCGAAAGCGATCCTGTGCTGGCGCAGAAGGCCCAGGAGCTTCTGGCGGAGCTCGATGCCACCAATGTCAGCCTGATCCGGGCGCCCCTGGCGGCGGGCCATCCGGCCCAGGCGCCTTACGATGCCATACTCTTCGACGGTGCAGTCGAGGAGGTGCCTGACATGATCGCGCGGCAGTTGGCGATCGGCGGGCGCCTGGTGGCCGTCCTGCAATCCGACGGGCCCGGCCGGGCCATCCTGGCGACCAGGACCGAGGCCGGCGTGGCGCAGCGGGTAGTCTTCGATTGTTCGGTACCGCGCCTGCCGGGCTTCGCCAAGGCGGCAAGCTTCGTATTCTGACCCCCGAGGCGCCGGGCCTGGCGGAAGGGGGGCGCCCCCCAGACACATCCCAGCGAGAGTCGCCCCTGGTCAATTGGCCGCCGGCGGTTCCTGCAGGGGTGGCGGCCCTTGATCCGGCTTTGCCTGGGCCTTGGCGGGATTTATGGTAAATTAACGGTTTACGGCCGATGACTTGTAGGTCCCGCGCAATTACGTGCGGTAAGGAGCCAAACCATGAACCAGGCGCGCGGCGCGCAAGAACCGACGATGGAGGAGATCCTCTCCTCGATCCGCCGCATCATCTCGGAGGATGGCAAGCGGACCGGGGAGGGCGAAGAGGCGGCGGCGACGCCGGCAGCTCCTCCGCCAGCCGCGCCGGCCGCGCCGCTTCGCGCGGTACCGCCGGCGCCCGAGGCCGACGACGTCCTGGAGCTGACGGAAATCGCACCCGAGGAGCCGGGCGAGCCCGAACCCTTGGAGTTGGTCGAGGAGGCGGCTGAGCCGACATTGGAAGAGCCGGCGCCCGCCGCGCCGCCGATGGAGCCGGTGCCTCAGCCGGCCCCCGTACCTCCGCCTCAGCCGGTTGCAGCGGCGACCCCCGTACCCCCGCCTCAGCCGGTCGCGCCGGCGGCCCCTGTGCCGCCCGCGAGGCGAGCGGCCCTGGCACCGGTCGCCGAACCCGAGCCTGAGCCGGAAACCGTGCCGGCGGCCGAAGCTATGCCGGAGCCCGAAATCTCGGCCGAACCCGAACCCCAGGCGGTGCCCGACATGGAGCAACATCTCGAGCCGCTTGAAGTGTCCCTTTCGGCGCGCCCGCCGGAGCCGTCGGCTGGCGGCAGGAGCCGCCTGATGTCGGAAGCGACCGAGATCGCATCCGCAGCCGCGTTGTCGGTCCTGGCTCAAGTGGTTCAGCCGGGCCGCGGCTTTACCGAAGAGGGCCGGCGCATGGTCGATCAGATCATGCGCGAACGCCTCGAGGTGCATTTGCGCGATTGGATGGATGCCAACCTGCCGGGCCTGGTCGAACGCATCGTCCGCGAGGAAATTGCGCGCCTGGTGGAACGCTCCCTCGGGCGCTCCGGCTAGCGATCCAACCGGGTCACACAGCCGCTCGCCTTTCGGTTAACGCTGCGGCTGCTCCCGCCGCGCCCGTTCCGCGGCACTGCGAGGGGTTGCATCCCACCCCCCGCCAAGGCTAATCCCCTGCGGCCGTTTCCGTGCCGCGTCCCGCTCCCGGCGGAATCCCCAGCGAATTCGAGGAAAGCGCCCCGACCGATGCTCGAGAAGACCTTCAACCCCGCCGAGGTCGAAGCCAGGCATTACGCCCGCTGGGAGGCCGAGGGCGCCTTTGCCGCGGATACCAATTCGAACGCGAAGCCCTACACCATCATGATGCCGCCGCCGAATGTGACCGGCAGCTTGCATATGGGCCACGCGCTGACTTTCACCTTGCAGGATGTGCTGATTCGCTATGAGCGCATGCGCGGCCGCGACGCGCTCTGGCAGCCGGGCACCGACCATGCCGGCATCGCCACCCAGATGGTGGTGGAGCGGCAGTTGGAGGCGCAGGGCATCCATCGGCGCGACCTCGGCCGCGAGAAATTCGTCGAGAAGGTCTGGGAGTGGAAGGCGGAATCCGGCAGCACCATCACCCGCCAGCTTCGCCGGTTGGGCGCCTCGGCCGACTGGGCCAAAGAACGCTTCACGATGGACGAGGGCCTCAGCCGCGCGGTGCGGAAGGTATTCGTCGAGCTTTATCGTCAGGGGCTGCTCTACCGCGACAAGCGGCTGGTCAACTGGGATCCGAAGCTGCACACCGCGATCTCGGATCTCGAGGTCGAGCAGCGCGACGTCAAAGGCCATCTCTGGCACATCAAATATCCGATCGAGGGCGAAGAGGGCCGTTTCATCGTGGTGGCGACCACGCGCCCCGAAACCATGCTGGGCGACAGCGGTGTTGCCGTGCATCCCGAGGATCCGCGCTATAGGGATCTGGTCGGCAAGCACGCGATCCTGCCGATCGTCGGGCGCAAGCTGCCCATTGTGGCCGACGACTATGCCGATCCGGAGACCGGCAGCGGCGCCGTCAAGATCACGCCCGCCCACGACTTCAACGATTTCGAGGTGGGCCGCCGGCACGATCTCGAGCGCATCAACATCTTCGACGCCGATGCCAGGCTGAATGAGAATGCGCCGGAATCCTATCGCGGCCTCGACCGCTACGAGGCAAGAAGGAAGATCGTCGCCGAGATCGAGGCGCTGGGCCTGTTGGAAAAGGTCGAAGATCGCGCCATGACGATCCCTTATGGCGATCGCTCGGGCGTGGTAATCGAGCCCTGGCTCACCGACCAGTGGTATGTCGACGCCGCCACGCTCGCCAAGCCCGCGATCGCGGCGGTCGAGCGGGGCCGCACCAAATTCGTGCCCGAAGCCTGGACCAAGACCTATTACGAATGGATGCGCAACATCCAGCCCTGGTGCGTCTCGCGCCAGCTCTGGTGGGGCCATCAGATCCCGGCCTGGTACGGGCCCGACGGCAAGGTGTTCGTTGCCGAAGAGGAGGCTGCTGCCAGGACCGAGGCGAGGAAGCTTTACGGCAAGGACCTCCCGATCAAGCGCGACGAGGACGTGCTCGACACCTGGTTCTCGTCCGGCCTATGGCCGTTCTCCACGCTGGGCTGGCCCGACGAGACGCCGGAGCTGAAGCGTTACTATCCGGGCGACGTGCTCGTGACCGGCTTCGACATCATCTTCTTCTGGGTCGCGCGGATGATGATGCTGGGCCTGCACTTCATGAAGGATGTACCGTTCCGCACGGTCTATATTCATGCGCTGGTGCGCGACCAGCATGGACAGAAGATGTCGAAGTCCAAGGGGAACATCATCGATCCCCTGGAGCTGATCGACAAATATGGCTGTGACGCGCTGCGATTCACGCTGGCGGCTTTGGCGGCGCCGGGGCGCGACGTCAAGCTCGCGGAATCGCGCGTGGAGGGTTATCGCAACTTCGCCACCAAGCTGTGGAACGCCACGCGCTTCTGCCAGATGAACGGCGCGCAGCTCGATCTCTCCTTCGAGCCGCGAAGCGCCCGGCAGAAGGTCAATCGCTGGATCCTCGGCGGGCTCGCCATGGCGAAGAAGGAGTTCGAAACCGCGATCGCGGGTTATCGCTTCAACGATGCGGCCAACAGCCTCTATCAGTTCACCTGGGGCCAGTTCTGCGATTGGTATCTGGAGTTCACCAAGCCGATCTTCGGCGGCGGCGACCCGGCGGCCACCGCCGAGACGCGGGCGACGGCCGCCTGGGTGCTCGGCCAGATCTGCCATCTGCTGCATCCGCTGATGCCGTTCATCACCGAGGAGCTCTGGGCGCAGCTTGGCGGCAAGGGCGAGCTGATCCGCGCCAACTGGCCGGACTATCCGGCCGACATGGGCGACCCCGAGGCCATGGCCGAGCTGGATTGGGTGGTGCGCCTGATCTCGGAAATTCGAGCGGTTCGCGCGGAAATGAACCTGGCCCCGGCGGCCCAGCCGCCGATGCTGGTGCAAGCGGCCAACGACACGACGAAGAAGCGGCTCGAGACCTATGGCGATTTGATCCGGCGCCTCGCGCGGCTGAGCCAGGTCGATCCCTTGGCCGGAACGCCGCCGAAGGGCGCGGTGCAGATCCCGCTCGAGGAGGCGGTCTTCATCCTGCCGCTGGCCGGCCTGATCGATGTCGCCAAGGAGAAGGCGCGCCTGACGAAGGAGTTGGGCAAGGTCGAGGGCGAGATCGTCAAAGTCGAGAAGAAGCTCGGCAACGCCGACTTCGTCGCGAAGGCGCCCCCTGAGGTCATCGAAGAACAGCATGAGCGGCTTGCGGATTCACAACAGTCGCAGCGCCAGCTCAAGAGCGCGCTCGATCGCCTCGCAGGGTTATAGCAGCGGCCTTCAGCAGGGCGGCGTCCAGCAGTTCGCGACCGGGTCGGGGACCTCATCCGACGAGATTGAACTGTCCGGGAGATTGCCTGCGGCCAAGCATGCCGATTTGGGCATGCTACCCACATAGTGCCGACCGCATGATTGCGGGCTGTATGAACTCGTGTCTTGGGGCGTCGACATCTGGGTGTTGTTCGTTACGCCTGTACCGCCGCTCGAGTATGTCGTCGTATTGCCCTGATAGGCATTGTAGGTATTGATGCCCGCGGCCGTGGCATTCAGCCAATCGGCCAGCGAGGGCCCGTTGTCGCCGGCGTCGCCGCCATTGTTCGAGATCTTTTGCGCCCAGGGCTCAAGCCCGGCCGAGGTGGAGAACACGTAACAATTCGTATAGTCCTGATGACAGTCGGCCAGCGCTCTCTCGACGGCAATTTGCGGGGTGTCGGCACCCCATCGCCAGTAGCATTGGCTGCCGACCATCCCGGCGCCGGAGACGAAGGCCCATCCTCCGTTCAACGAACCGAGGTGCTCGTTGTGTGCCGATGCACAAGCATCATAGGCGACCTGTGACTCGGACCGGCCATCGATGCTTCCCGAGCAGGCCGAAAGTGAAAGGAGAATCAATCCGCCGAGCGCAGATCGCACGCCGACGTCGAACCGGTTGGTAACCATGGATGCCTCCTAGCTAGCTCTCTTCGGAGACGATTCCTGTCCGCGAAGAGACCACACGCCGGCAAACGCTAGGGGCGGCAAATCCGGCGCACATCATTCATTTGCATGAAGCGGCGCGTCGCTCCGAAAATTATTTTGCAACTTCGGGGATGGTTAACGGCGGCTTCGGCGGATCACCCCGCGGGGGTGGTGGAAGCGCAAGCGAGCGTTCGGGCGACCATCACCCCTTCGCGATCACCTGGTCGAGCAGCTTGAGCGCGCGGCCGAGCTCGTCCGCGCTGTTGTAATGCGCAAGGCCGATGCGCACGACGCCCTCCTGCGGGGCGGTGCCGAGCGCGTCGATGCAGCGCTTGGCATAGAAATCGCCGTAGCCGATCGCGATCTTCTGGGCGTTGAGCGCCTCGGCGATCCGGCGTGAATTCATCCCCTCGACGGTGAAGGAGATGGTCGGCGCGCGCCTTCCGGCGGCGCGGGTCTGGCCGATGATCCGCACCTGCTTGCGCTCGCGCAGGAAATCCAGCGACTGGTTGGCGAGGCGCTCCTCATGAGCGGCGATGACGTCGAACACGCGTTTAGCGCGGGCGAGGAAGCTGTTCTCCGGGGCCTTGAAATGATGGGCATAGAGCCCGTCGATATAGTCGGCGATTCCGGTCGAAGCGGCCGTGAATTCGTGATTGACGCCGCCCGGCAGCAGCTTCAGCGGGATGTCGCTCTCACCGATGAAGAAATGATTCTGCCCGCGCGCCTTGAGGAGATGCTCGCGCTTGCCATAGAGCAGTCCCTGATGCGGCCCGAACACCTTGTAGAGGCTGAAGGCATAGAAATCGACATCGAGCGCCTTGACGTCGATATGCCGGTGGGGCGCGCAGGCGACGCCGTCGACCATGACCAGGGCGCCCGCCTGGTGGATCCGTCTGGCCAGGCGCGGCACGTCATGGATCGTGGCGACGATATTCGAGCAGTGCGTGAAGCAGACGAGGCGCGTGCGTGGGCCGAGCAACCGCTCCAACGCCGCCTCGTCGAGCTCTCCCGTCACGGGATCGATCTGCCATTCGCGGATCACCACGCCATCATCGGCCAGCCGGCGCCAGGCGCCGATATTGGCCTCGTGATCCTGGTTGGTGACGATGACCTCGTCGCCCGGCTTGAACCAGTGCCGGATCGATTGCATCAGCAGATAGATGTTGAGCGTGGTGGAGGGGCCGATCGAGACCTCGTCGGGGTCGGCATTGATCATCTCGGCCATCAGGCGGCGTCCTGTGGCGATGCGCTCGGCCGCATCCGCCGACGGACCGAAGTCCCAGCTCGGCTGAATCTGCACCTCGCTCATATAGCGAGTGACCCGGTCGATCACGCTTTGCGGGACGTAGGAGCCGCCGGCGTTCTCGAGCATGATCCAGCCATTGGCGAGCGGCGGGAATTGCCGCCGGACGAAATCGAGGTCAAGCGAGGGCTGGCTCATGGCGGCGGATCTCGCGCTGGTGAAACGGGCGCGCGAGGCTAGCGGGCCGGTTCGGCGAGGGTCAAGAGAGCGAGCGGGCTCTCACGCCATCTTTACGCGACCTGGGTCCTGGCCCGATGATGGGCTCATGCGTGGGCTGATCGGGCTTTCGCTGTTGTGCCTGATCCTGGCGCCCGTCGCGGAAGCCGGGGCGGCGTCCTTTACCCGCGAGGGTCTGACCTTCAGCGACGAATTGGGCGGCTTCCGGCTCGTCTCCGTCACGGGCACGGGGCATCTCGAGGACCCCTTCGTCGTCGAGGAGGAGATTGGTGGCCAGGGGCCGGCGGTTCTGCTCATCACCGGGCTGCGATCCGATTTTGGCAACCGGGCAGGAACGCAGCATCTGACCGGCTTCGCCGTGGTGAAACGAGTGAGAAATCTCAGCAGCCAGGTCTGGCGCGATTTCCGCATGGAGCTGCGCGAGACCATGGAGCATGCCAGCCCTTATGGGGACGGCTTGTCCTTCGGGCAGGCGGCGACGGGCCGAACCGTCGATTCCAGCAGCTTCCATCAGATTCGGGCCATCGACGAGCCGTTCGACGGCCTGGCCTTCGATGACGGTGATGTGCCGCCCGGTGCCACCGCGGATTTCCGCTTCCTTATCACCGACGAGACGCCGGCCCGGCGCATCCTGCTGGTCCAGGATCTGTCGCCGCCCTCGGCCGCGCTGCCGCCGCCCGATCAGCCCGGGCCTGGCCGATGGCCCCATCCCATGCTGGCGCAGCGCCCTGACGGGGCGCCTTGATCTGATCTCGACGCAGGTCTGGTGTGCGGCCTTTAGGGGCTGGCGAGGGGACGGAGGCGCCGGTAAGGTGACGCCCGCAAGTCCTTGAGAGAGCAAGGTTCAGAAGAGCGAAGGCCTGCCATGACCACGACATTCGATAAAAGCCGGCTCCCCAGCCGCTACGTCTCCGTCGGCCCTCAGAGCGCCCCGCACCGTTCCTATTATTACGCCATGGGAATGACCGAGGCGGAGATCGCCCAGCCTTTCGTCGGCGTCGCGACCACCTGGAACGAGGCGGCGCCCTGCAACATCTCCCTGATGCGTCAGGCGCAGGCGGTCAAGAAGGGTGTGAAGGCCGCGGGCGGCACGCCGCGCGAGTTCACCACCATCACCGTGACCGACGGCATCGCCATGGGCCATGCCGGGATGAAATCCTCGCTGGTCAGCCGCGAGGTGATTGCGGATTCGGTCGAGCTCACCATGCGCGGCCATTGCTATGACGCGCTGGTCGGCCTTGCCGGCTGCGACAAGTCGCTGCCCGGACTGATGATGGCGATGGTGCGCCTCAACGTCCCCTCGGTCTTCATGTATGGCGGCTCGATCCTGCCCGGCCGCTTCCGCGGCAAGGACGTCACGGTGCAGGACGTGTTCGAGGCGGTCGGTGCCCACGCGGCGCACAAGATCGACGATGCCGAGCTGCATGAGCTCGAATGCGTCGCCTGTCCCTCGGCCGGTTCCTGCGGCGGCCAGTTCACCGCCAACACCATGGCCTGCGTCTCCGAGGCGATCGGCCTCGCCATTCCGGGCTCCGCCGGCGCGCCGGCTCCCTATGATTCGCGCGACGCCTATGCCGAGGCCTCCGGCCAGGAAGTCATGAAGCTGATCAAGAGCCAGCTCCGTCCGCGCGACATCGTCACCCGCGAAGCGCTCGAGAATGCGGCGATGGTGGTCGCGGCCTCGGGCGGCTCGACCAATGCGGGCCTGCATCTGCCGGCGATCGCGCATGAGGCGGGGATCGAGTTCGATCTGCACGACGTCTGCGCGATCTTCCGCAAGACGCCCTATATCGCCGATCTGAAGCCGGGCGGACGCTACGTCGCCAAGGACATGTTCGAGGTCGGCGGCGTGCCGGTGCTGATGAAGGCGCTGCTCGAAGGCGGCTACCTCCATGGCGATTGCATCACCGTCACCGGCAAGACCGTTGCGGAGAACCTGGCCTCGGTCGAATTCCCGAAGGACCAGGACGTGATTCTGCCGACTTCGAAGCCGCTGTCGCCGACCGGCGGCGTGGTCGGCTTGAAGGGCAATCTGGCGCCGCAGGGTGCCATCGTGAAGGTTGCTGGCATGAAGAAGCAGCAATTCTCGGGCCCGGCCCGCTGCTTCGATTGCGAGGAGGATTGCTTCAAGGCGGTGCAGGAGCGCCGCTACAAGGAAGGCGAGGTGCTGGTGATCCGCTACGAGGGCCCGCGCGGCGGCCCCGGCATGCGCGAGATGTTGGCGACCACCGCGGCGATTTACGGGCAGGGCATGGGCGACAAGGTGGCGCTCATTACCGACGGGCGCTTCTCCGGCGCCACGCGGGGCTTCTGTGTCGGCCATGTGGGACCGGAGGCCGCGGTCGGTGGACCGATCGGGCTGCTCAAGGACGGCGACATCATCAAGCTCGACGCGGCGGCCGGGATCCTCAGCGTCAATCTGAGCGATGCCGAGCTGGCGGAGCGTAAGAAGAGCTGGAAGCCGCGGCAGCATGACTATCAGTCGGGTGCGCTCTGGCGCTACGCCCAGACCGTCGGCGACGCCGAGAAGGGGGCTGTCTGCCACCCCGGCGGCAAGGCCGAGACGCACATCTTCGCGGATATCTAGATCCCACCGCTGCGACGCGGACGAAGCGGCAGCGTGAAAGGAACCCCGGAGGCGGTCATGCAGCCGCAGAACCGTCCCTTGGGGTTTCTTCTCTTGGCGACGGCGACCGGCTTCACCGCCACCGCCGGGATGCTGCTGCGCTGGCTCGCGGAGCCGGCGCCCTGGCGCGCGATCTTCTATCGCGCGCTCTTCTTCGCCGCGACGCTCGTCGTCTGGGTGACCTTGACGCGCAAGGGTCGGCTGCTGGAGGCGCTGCGCAGCATCAACGCCAGTGGCCTGCTTTGTGCGGTGATGTTCTCGGTCGCGACGATCTGCTACATCTTTGCGCTGTTCTACACGACGGTTGCCAGAACCACATTCCTCAACGGGCTGACGCCGCTGCTGACCGGCCTGATCGGCTGGTTCGCCTTGCGCGAGCGCGTATCCGCGGCCACCGGGATAGCGATCGTCCTGGCGACGATCGGCGTCTCGATAATGACGTCGGAGGACCTGACCGGCGGCAATCTGCTGGGCGACGGGCTGGCCCTCGGATCCTCTCTGACGACGGCCGCCATGTATGTGCTGATCCGCCGCGCACGGGCGATCGACATGTTGCCCTCGTTCATCCTCGCCGCCTTCATGACGGCCGCGATGGCGGCGCCCTGGGTCGAGGGCTACGCGATATCGGCGCATGACCTCTGGATCTGCGCCGCACTCGGCATCTTCCAGCTCGGCTTTCAGTATGTACTGGTGACCATGGGGGTCAGGCATCTGCCGGCCGCCGAGGCGGCGCTCACCACCCGGCTCACCTTGATCTTCGCGCCGCTTTTCGCCTGGATCGGCGCGGGCGAGGTGCCGCGCCAGGCCACCTTGGTCGGCGGCGCGGTCATCATTGCCGCGATCCTGCTGCACGGGTTCTGGACCTTGCATGGCGAGACCCGGCGGGCCAAATTGCGGCCATCAGGAGGCTGATCCAACATGACCGAAATCCTCGGCGAGTCGACGACGATGGCGCGAAGCCGCTGGCGCTTGCTGCTGGGCCTCGCTGCGCTGCTGCCGCTGTTCCTGCTGACGGCCTGCGGCGTGAATGCCATCCCGACCTACGAAGAGCAGGCCAAGGCCGCCTGGAGTCAGGTGCTCAATCAGTATCAGCGCCGCGCCGATCTGGTCCCGAACCTGGTCGAGACGGTCAAGGGCTATGCGGCGCATGAAAGCGACACGCTGCAGGCGATCGTCGAGGCACGCAGCAAGGTGACGCAGACGCAGATCCCGGCGGACATTCTCACCAACCCTGACGCTTTCAAGGCCTTCCAGGACAATCAGGCGGCCCTCACCGGCGCCTTGTCCCGACTGCTCGTCGTCGTCGAGGCCTATCCCGACCTCAAGGCCAATCAGAACTTTCTCGCACTGCAGTCGCAACTCGAAGGCACCGAGAACCGGATCTCCGTAGCGCGGCGCGACTATATCGAGGCGGTGCGGCTCTATAACACCGAGCTCAAGACGATTCCCGGTCGCTGGTGGAAGGCGATGCTCTATCCGGATGCGCAGCCGATGGAGAATTTCTCCGTCGCGGCCGACGTGATCAACGCGCCCAAGGTCGATTTCGGCACCGGTACCAGCGGTTCCGGCGGCAGCGGGTCGGGCGGCTGATGCTCGCCCGCAACTGGATCTCTGCCTGGCGCGGACTCTGGCTCGCTCTGCTGCTGTCGGCGGCGCTAACAGCGCACTCTGCCGCCGCTGCCGAGCCGAATTGGCCGGAACTGACCGGCCGGGTCGTTGACGATGCGGGGCTGCTCTCCGGCTCGCAGCGCGGCGAGCTCGACGCCAAGCTTTCGCAGCTCGAGAGCGCGACCGGAACGCAGCTCGTGGTGGTTACCGTTACCTCGCTACAGGGGCTCGAGATCGAGGAATATGGCGTCGGGCTCGGCCGCCATTGGGGCATCGGGCAGGTCGGCAAGAATAACGGCGCGCTCCTGATCGTCGCGCCAAACGAGCGGGCGGTCCGCATCGAGGTCGGCTACGGGCTCGAAGACGTGCTGACGGATGCCGTCAGCGCGAGCATCATCCAGACCGACATCCTGCCCGCCTTTCGTGCCGGGCGGATGGGCGAGGGGATCGTCGCCGGCACAAACAGCATCCTCGCGGCGCTGAATGGCGACTATACGCCGAGCCAATGGAACGAAGCGGCACGGGGGGAGACGCAGCCGCCGACCCAACCCGGTGAGGTGCCGTTCCCGTTCTGGGTGGTGCCGCTCATCTTCGTTGCGTTCTGGCTGGCGATCGTGATCCTGGTCAATCGGGCCCGGCGGCGGGGCGGCCCTTGGCGAAGCTCGGGATGGACCTCAGGCAGCTCGTTCGGTTCCTTCGGTTCCTCGGGCTCCTCCGGCGGCTTCTCGGGCGGCGGCGGCTCGTTCGGCGGCGGCGGATCCACGGGCCGCTGGTAGCGCAGGCAATGACGGTCATCCGATGCCTCTCCTGACCCAAGCCGACCGCGATCGCATCGAAGCAGCCATCCGCGAGGTCGAGGCGCGAACCAGCGGCGAGCTGGTGACCGTCGTAGCGGACCAGGCTGATCACTACCTCTTCATCTCGCTCCTCTATGCCGTGGCGGGCGCCTTCACCATCGCGCCCGTTCTCTGGGCGCTGGGAGCCACGACCAACTTTCTGTCGCTCTATGTGATCCAGGTCGTGACCTTCCTTGGGCTCCTGCTCCTGTTGCGCTGGCGCCCGGTGCTGATGGCGCTGGTGCCCGATTCGATCCAGCGCCTTCATGCCGAGCGCCTGGCGCGCGAGCAGTTCGTCAATCTGGGGTTGGCCGACACGCCGGAGCGGGCGGGCATCCTGCTCTTCGTCTCGGCCGCCGAGCGCTATGTCGAGGTCATCGCCGACCGCGGCATCCATGAGCGGGTAAGCGTCGGCATCTGGAGCAAGGCAGTGGCGGCCTTCGCGGAGCCGGTGAAGCAGGGCCGCATCGCCGAGGGGTTCCTCGCGGCGATCGAGATTCTGGGCCATCAACTCACGCGCCACATGCCAGCCGCGGCGGGCAACCCCAATCGGCTTCCCGACGTGCTGATCGAACTGCGCGGATGAATTTCGAAGGAACCGGATGATGGCGCGACTTGCGATCGGCGGCTTCGTTCACGAGACGAACACCTTTGCGCCCACCAAGGCGCGCTTCGAGCATTTCGTGATGGCCGATGGCTGGCCGGCGCTGGTGCGGGGCCCCGAAATGATCGAGGCGGTGCAGGGGATCAATCTTCCCGCCGCCGGTTTCGTCGAAGCGGCGCGGGAGTTGCGCCACGAGATCGTGCCGCTGACCTGGTGCTCGGCCACGCCGCTCGCCTATGTCGAGCGCGACGCCTATGAGCGCATTGCGGCGATGCTGCTCGACGATATCAAGCGAGCGCTGCCGCTGGATGGGCTCTATCTGGATCTCCATGGCGCGATGGTGGCCGAGCATGTCGAGGATGGGGAGGGCGAGCTGCTGAAGCGCATCCGAGCGCTGGTCGGCGACAAGCTGCCGGTCGTGGTCGGGCTCGACCTCCACGCAAACGTGACGGGATCGATGGTCCGCCACGCTTCGGCGCTGGTGGCCTTCCGCACCTATCCCCATGTCGACATGGCGGAGACTGGCGCGCGAGCCGCGCGACTGCTCGACCGGCTGATCACGGGCGTGCCCTGCTATCGGGCGATGCGCAAGGCACCGTTCCTGATCCCGCTCACCTGGCAATGCACCATGATCGAACCGGCGGCGTCGATCTATCGTCGGCTGGAGGAGCTGGAACGCGAGCCTGACATGCTCTCGATGTCGTTCGCGACGGGCTTTCCGCCGGCCGATATCCGCGAATGCGGCCCCGCCGTCATCGCGCAGGCCACGACGCAGGCGGCGGCCGACCGCGCGGCCGATGCGCTCGAACAACTGGTCGAGAAGAGCGAGCCGGGCTTCGCCGGCCGCATCTGGAAGCCGGACGAGGCTGTGGCGGAAGCGATGGTGAGGGAGGCCCGCTCGGCGAAGCCGGTGATCTTGGCCGACACGCAGGACAATCCCGGCGCTGGCACCAACTCCGATACCATGGGGATCTTCGCCGCCCTGGTGCGGGCCCATGCGAAGGGGGCGGTGGTCGGCCTCGTTTGCGATCCGGAGAGTGCCGCCCGCGCGCACGAGGCGGGGGAGGGACAGACCATCGAGATCGGGCTGGGGAACAAGTCGGGCCTGCATGGCCTTGCGCCCTATCAGGGCCGCTTCAAGGTCGAGCGACTGGGGAGCGGCAGTTTCACGGCGACGGGTCCCTTCTACCGGGGATCGCGCATGCAGCTGGGACCGATGGCCCTGCTGGAGCATGAGGGCGTGCGCGTGCTGGTCTCCAGCCGCAAGCAGCAGGCGGCGGATCGCTCCATGTTCCGCCATTTGGGCGTCGAGCCCGAGCGCCAGAAGATTCTCGTTCTCAAGAGCTCGGTGCATTTCCGTGCCGATTTCCAGGAGATCGCCGAGGAGATTCTGGTGGTGGCCTCGCCGGGGCCGAACCCCGCCGATCATCTGCAACTGCCCTATAAGCATCTGCGCCCAGGGCTTCGGCTCATGCCGCTGGGGCCGGCCTTCGGGAGCGTGAAGAGCTAGTTGCCTTCCGTCCGCGGGGAGGGCGTCATGGAAACTCGCGACATGGTGCGGCTGCTGATCCTGGATCGGGAAAGGCGGCTGCTGCTGATGAAGGTCGACGATGCGACCCTGTCGGACCCCAGGAAGCCGACGCTGCGCCCGCCTTTCTGGGTGACCCTTGGGGGCGGCATCGAGCCGGGCGAGGACGTGGCGGCCGCGTCCCGTCGCGAACTCATCGAGGAAACCGGGCTGAGCGATGCCCGGTTAGGGCCCTCGGTCTGGTATGGCGAGCAGCCGGTGTATTGGAAGGGTCGGTCGATGCTGTTCCGCGAGACCTTT
>Ga0335070_10001019_pt1 | contig 32142 bp, 28 predicted proteins | sample Lox_Sample_13_FD_206722 | JGI IMG/M metagenome (GOLD analysis project Ga0335070, IMG submission 206722) | Soil microbial communities from Loxahatchee National Wildlife Refuge, Florida, United States - Lox_Sample_1.3 | ecosystem: Environmental > Terrestrial > Soil > Wetlands | place: USA...
CGATCCATGGTGAGCACGGTCAGGGGCACCATCATGAGGCTGAACGAGAGGCCCTGGATGAACTGCGGCCAGAACAGGTCCCAGTACCCGACCTGCAGGTTCAGACGGGAGAACCAGAAGAGAGCGCCGGCGCCGAGCGCGAGCCCGGCGGTCAGGAGCTTGCGCGGGTCGACGCGGCCGACGACGAGGCCGACGAGCGGCGTGGCGAACAGGGAGGCGTATCCCCGCGGCATCAGCGCGATCCCCGCCTGGAGCGCCGGGTAGCCCAGCAGCACCTGGAGGAACACCGGGAGCATCACCAGGCTGCCGTAGAGCGTGAACGTCATCACGGTGATGAGCGTGACCCCGACCGAGTACGTTCGGTCCCTGAACGCGTGCAGGTCGACGATGGGCTGCCGGGCCGCGAGCTCCCTGACCACGAGCGCCACCAGGAACACCGCGGCGACCGCGAGGAGCCCGACGATCCAGCGCGATGAGAGCCAGTCCTCCTCCTCGCCCTTGTCGAGCGCGATCTGGAGCGCGCCGATGCCGATCGCGAGCAGGAAGATCCCGTACGAGTCGATGCGCTCGGGGCGGCGGATGTATCGCGGGTCGCGGATGAACGCCCGGATCATGACGATCGCGGCGATTCCGATCGGCACGTTGATGTAGAACACCCACCGCCAGCTCAGGTTGTCGGTGAGCCACCCTCCCAGGACGGGCCCCAGGATCGGCGCGACGATGATCCCGACGCTCCACAGCCCCATCGCCTTGCCGCGGTCGCGCGGGGGGAACGCCTCCAGCATCACCGCCTGCGACAGCGGCTGCATGACGCCGCCGGTGGCGCCCTGGAGGATCCGGAACGCGACCAGCATCATGAGGCTGGGCGCCATCCCGCAGAGCGCCGAGGCGGTCGTGAAGCCGCCGACGGCGAGCATGAGCAGACGCTTCCGGCCGACGAGCCGGGCCAGCCACGCGGTCATCGGGAGCACGATCGCGTTGGCGGCCAGGTACGAGGTGAGGGCCCACGTCGACTCCTCGACGGACGACGAGAGCGAGCCGGCGATGTGGGGGAGCGACACGTTCACGACGGTCGTGTCGAGGACGACCATGAACGTGCCGGCCAGCACCGAAAGGGCGGCGAGCCAGGGGTGCTGGGCGTCCGGGTCTTCGACCTCGCAGACCGGTGCGGGCGGGGTCGGCACCTCGGTCGCCGGGGCGGACGTCGTCGGGCGATCGAGCAGCTCGGTGGCGGAAGGAGTACTCACGGGGGCGTCGGGCGCAAGGCCCCGCGCAATCGTACTCGCCCCCCGCTCGAACGGCCAGCACGCAAGGGATCCAGGTCATCGCCGCGCGACCGAGACGCGAATTCGTCTCTCGTGGCCGTACTTTCGGCACTCCGCCCCCGACCGAGCCGCCATCGCGGAAGCCCGGCGGATCGGGCGCCGATCTCCCGCCTACCCGGCTACGCGGGGTGGACGGCGAAGTGGCAGGTCGCGCCGCCGCGGCGGACCGTCTCGAGGATCTCGACGCGGCACGGCCGGCCGAGCGCTGTCTCGCAGATGGTCTGGTGCGTCGTCCGCGTGCACTCGCAGTGGAGGTCGTGCGGGCGCGGCGGGCGCCGGCGTGCCGCCGGGCAGTAGCACCCTTTCGAGACCGCCCCGTACCGGATGTGCAGGACGTCGCCGTCCCGCCACGCCTCGAAGCTCTCGCGGTACGCCTTCTCGAGTTGGGCGAGCCCGCCGCTCCCCTTCCTGGCGATCTCCTGCTTGAACGGGTGGCGCCGGTAGCAACCGCGGCCGCACGCTTCGAGCAGCCGCACCCGCGCCCCCGCGTCGAGCTCCGCGTCGATCCCGTCGAACAGGTCGTCCAGCCACCCGTTCACGAAGACGCTCTCGCGCTCGGCGCTCTCCAACCTAGCCGCGCACGCCGGCTCGTCGGCTGCGGCTCCCAGGGCGGCGCCGCCGAGAGCGGCGGCGGCGCCGAGCGACGCCTTGAGGAATGCCTTTCGGTCCACGGGGCCCTCCGCGCGCCCGCGCTGAGCGCGGTGCGCCACCGGGGTCTACGCCGGACCGCCGCCCGGGTTGCACGAGCCGCCCTGCGCACACCATCCGGGGAACGGCTTCGCGCGGGTAAGATGTGCGGCGTGAGGCCGACGCTCGCCGACCCGCACGCGCGCCACCGGCTGATCGCGGCCGCGATCCTCGTCGCCGGCCTCGTCGCGGCGATGGTGATCTATGCCCGTGCCGTGACCGCGCCCGCTGCGCCGCTCGAATTCTCGCCCGACACCTCCAAGAAGTACCTGCGGGATCTCGAGCTCTACGGAGGCACCGCGAACGTCCTCGCGGTGCAGTTCACGGAGTGGTTCGAGGGGCTGTGGCACGGGCGCAACCTCGCGTACACGGTCGCCGTGCTCTCGGCGCTCGTATCCGCCGGCTACTTCTTCTTCACCGTCGTGCTCCCGCCGTACCGCGAGCCGGACGGGCCGCGCCCGGGCGATCCACGGCCGGAGGCGTAGGATCGCGGCCGGCCCGGTCGGCTGTGCCCGCGCCACGCGCGTTCGCCTACAATCCGCGGAATGAAGCCGGTCTCGAGGTTCCAGCCGCTCCGCTCCGTGTCGGACACCGCATTGCTCGTGGCCTACCACCGCGCGATGGAGACGAGGAGGCCGGACGCGCTGTTCCGCGACGAGTTCGCGGTGAGGGCGAGCGAGGGCCGGGGCGAGGAGATCGCACGGAAGATGGCGTACGGGCGCCGGATGGCGTGGTCCACCGTCGTCCGAACGGTCGTAATCGACGAGGTCGTGTCGCGCCTCGTGACGCAGGGGGTCGACGCCGTGATCAACCTCGCGTCGGGGCTCGACGCGAGGCCGTACCGGCTCGCGCTCCCGCCGTCGCTGAGGTGGGTCGAGGTCGACCTCCCCGATATGGTGCGCGAGAAGAGCGAGGCGCTGGCCGGCGAGTCGCCGCGCTGCCGCGTCGAGCGCGTCGCCCTCGACCTGTCGCAGCGGGGGCCAAGGCGCGACCTGCTCGCCCGGATCGGCGACGAGTCGCGCAGCGCGCTCGTCCTGACCGAAGGGCTGCTCGTGTACCTCGAGCCCCAGGTCGTCGGCGAGCTCGCCGACGACTTGCACTCAGTCGCGAGCGTCACGCGATGGGTGCTCGACCTCGCCACGCCGATGATCCGCAAGCGAGTCAACCGTTGGTGGGGAAAGCAGCTCGAGCGCGCCGGCGCGAGGTACCAGTTCGCCCCCGAGGAGGGCACGGCGTTCTTCGAGCCCCACGGGTGGCGCGAGGCGGAGTTCCACGAGCTGCTCGCCCACGGCATCCGGCTCAACCGCCTCATGAGCGGGTACTGGACGTTCAAAGCGATATCGAAGGTCATGCCGCGCCGGGCCGAGCGGGTGCGACGGCTCTGGCGCGCGGGCGTCGTCGTGCTCGAGCGGTCCGGCGCCCGCAGCGCCGCCGGGTGAACCAGGGCGAGTCGGAGTGCCGGGCGGCGGCGTTCCTACCGACCAGCCGTCCGACCCCGGATACGATCACTCGACGCCGACGAGCGCCAGGTGCAGGTAGGCCAAGCCCTCGACGTGGAGCCGAACGTACCGGGCGAGGCGCGGAGTGAACCGCGCGGTCCACACCTTGAAGACGTGGTTCGTGCGGCCGACCTGCGCGAGGGCGTCGGGCTCGGTGCCGACCTCGACCACGAGCGGAACCGCCCGCTCCCCGCAGCAGTCGAGGCGGTTGACGACTGTGACCGACCTCAGCTGCCGCGACGCGCCGAGGTCGATCTCCAGCCAGGGGTTCCTCTCCTCCCGGGTGTGGAAGAAGTAGTTCTCGCCGTCGGCGGCCGTGATCGTGCCCGACGTCGCGCCGTCGCCCAGCCCGCTGCTCGACCGCCACGACTTCCCCTCGGCGAGACCGGCGTTCCACGAGGTGCCGCTCACGGCCGGTGTCTGCCGCGCGAGCACGGCCGCGGCGAACTCCCTCTTCTTCGAGCGCCCGATGTAGCCGAGGACAACGACCGTCGCAGCGAGCGCGGCCACGGCGGCGAGGTTCCGGCTCAGCGCTGCGCTCCGATTCACGGGGAGATTGTAGCCCCCCGACCTCCCGGCGAGGCCCCGCTCCGCCGTGCGGGCGGGGCCTCAAGGTCGATCGCGTCGGCATCGACGACGTAGACAGCCGTCGGCGGGGCGTCGTCCGAGAAGTGGAGGCGCAGCTCCCGGCCGCCCGGGTACCGCCGTCGCAACGTCGCGATCTCGCCGGCTCTGGAGGAGAGGACGACGAACGCGGCCGCGGGCGCCGGTCTCACCGGCGCGACCGGCAGTGCGCCGGCGACGTCTCCGGTCAGGTCGGACATGTCCGAATCGGCGGCGAAGAAGAGGAAGATCGGGCTGGCGACGCTCACGTCGTGTCGCGACCTGACCAGGTAGTAGCGGAACTCCGGGTTGTCCCCTACGAACCGCGCGACGAGCGACTTCTCGTCGGCGTTGTAGACGGTCCATCCGTTCCGCTTGGGGGGGCGGCGCACGTGCCCCCACGCGTCCTCGACCTGCCACCAACCGACGCCGGACAGCGCGGCGAGCACGCCGCACAACGCCGCAATCCGTGTCCAGCGCGGACGCGAGGCGGTGCCCCAGGCGAGGACGCGCTCCAGCGGGATGGCGCAGATGATGAACGCCGGTACCAGCGCGGCGAGGAAGTGGTAGTACGACGGCGGCTCGGGAAGCACGGCGCTCCCGAGGAAGACGGTCACCGCGATCCACGGTAGCAGCACGAGGGCGGCGGCGGTCCGCCGCGCCGTGAGGAGCACGACGAGCCCGACGCCGAGCAGCACGACCTCGAGCGGCGAGCAGATCGCGTGCTTCGTCTCGAGGAACCATGCCGAGCGGTCCGGGAATAGCACGAACGCGCCGAACGACCGCACCGTCTGCGTCCCCCACAGCGCGGCGTTCCACCTGATCGACCCGTCGGGGTTGAGCAGGACCGAGAGGTCCGAGACCCGGTTCGTCACCGCGTTCGGCGGCAGCATCGAGGCGACCATCGGGGCGTACGCCACGGCCAAGCCGAGCAGGAACCAGGCCGCCCGCGTCAGCCGCGCGACCATCCACCTCGGTCGGAACACCACCAGGCCGACCGCGATTGCGGCTCCCGCGGCGGCGAGCGAGAGCGATGCCCAGTACGCCATGAGCGTCCACGCGGCGAGCACGCCCGAGGCGCAGAAGCCGAAGCGGTTGCCGTCCTTCACGCCCTTGACGAACAGGAGCACGCAGAACACGAACAGCGGGACGGGCTCCAGGATGAACGGCTGGCGGGAGTGGAGCAGCAGGACGTGGTTGAAGCCCACGAGCGCGGCCGCCAGCAGGCCGACGTTCCGGTTGAGGAGCGCCTTCCCGAGGAGGTACGTCCCGAGGACCGTGAGGACGCCGGCGATCGCCCCCGTGAGCCGCAGCACCCAGTACTGGGCGCCGAACACCGACAGGGCGGCCGCGCACACCGCCATCCACGGGCGGGCGATCGCGTGCACCTGCGGGTCCATGACGAAGAACGGCTGCCACTCCCCCCGCATCAGCCGGAGCGCGGCGTCGCCGTAGATGCTGTGGTCGTGGTGGACCCAGTCCGGGTAGTCGCCGATCTGCCACAACCGCATCGCGGCCGTCACGACGAGGAGCGATGCGAGGGCGGCCCCGTGTCCCCGTCCGGCGCGCGGAGAGGTGCGACCGGGCGCCTTCCCGACGAGCGAGGCGCCGACCGCGAGCACCTGCGCGGCGATCCACAACCCGACGGCGGCTGCCATCGATCCGGGCGCGGACTCGAGCGCCAGGCACGCCGCGAGTGCGGCGACCGCCAGCGCCGCCATCGCGCGGCGGCGCAACGCCTCCGCGCCGGACGGTGTCGGCCCCGGCGGTTCCGGGCCGGCGAACGACGAAAGCGCGGTCTCCTCTCCCTCGAGGCGACCCAGCAGCTGCAGCGCGGCTCCCGCGAGCAGGCACCCGAGCGCGAGCAGCCACAGGCCTTGCGCCGGCAGCGGCGAGACGAGCAGCCGTACTCCGGTGATCGCGACGAGCGCACCGGCGGCCGCCAGCGCGAGCACCACCCCGCGGGCGCGGAGTGGGCCGCTCGCGGGCAACGGGCCTTCGCCCGGCTCCACACGTTCCGCCGCGACGGCGGGAGCGGGGGTCGCGCGCCGGCGATCGGGGGCAAGGCCCGATACGACCACCGCGAGTGCGACCACCAGCCCCACGAGGGCCACGATCACGGGGCTGCGGTACCACGCCGCCGCCTCCGGGCGCGGCGCCGAGCGGGCAGCCGTGGCGTTCAGGATCTCGGCCTCGGGCCGCCACTCGAGCCCCACGAGGAGCGTCCCTTGCCGGGTGAGCGCGGCGCACCACGGGGTGAGGTCGGTGTCGAGCCGGCGGCCCGCGCCGCCGGGCCGCCCGATCCACACCGCAGACGCTTCGGCGGAGACGGCCACGAGCTCGCCGGCCGGTCCAACGCGGGCGTCGGTGACGTGCGGGAAGTCGGGCACTTTCCATTCCGAGAGGAGATGGTGGCTACCGTCGAGCAGCCGTAGCCCGCCGCCGTCGAAGTCGGAGGTGAAGATCCTCCCGTCGGCGCCAACGTCGAGCGCCCACAGCGACACGAACGTCTCGGTCGCCGGCGTGGAGACCCACTCGCCCGACGCCAGGCGCGCGGCTCGTGGCGGCGACCGCCACACCGTGCGCCCTTCCGGGGTCAGCTCGGTCAACCACCCCTGGCCGTCGTTCGACGCCGCCAGAGCGCCGCCGCCAGGCAACGGCACGGCGGTCCGGAGGCCCCGGACCGCGACCTCCCACTCCGGAGCCCGGCTCTCCCGTACCGCGATCACCCGCTCCGCCGTCGTGACCAGGTACCCGCCGCCCGGGCGCGGCCGGGCGCGCAGCGGGGCGCCGCCGATCGCCTCCCGCCACAGCACCGCGCCGTCTCTGCGCGCGAGGATGACCTGCTCCGCGGCCTCGTCCACGATCAGGAGGCGATCGCTCCCGATCGGCGTGATGTCCACGGGCTTGTGCAGGCCGGCGAACCTCCGGATCGGGTGCAGGTCGCGGTCGTACTCGACGATCGGCGACGGGCCGTCGCCGAGCGGGACGACCTCGAGCCCGACGGCGGTGCCGACAACGGCGGACCACGCCGCGACGGCAGCCGCGGCGACTCGTCCGGGCCGGCGCCAGGGGATCGTCCGGCCTCGACGCCGGACAGGCTCAGCTGTCGCAGCTCCGGACACTCGCTGGAGACTCGCTTTCCGCGGAACGAGTCTACCAAAGGCCGGCGGCGCGCGCGAACCGGTGCGGCCTCGGCGCCGTCTCGCGCTTCGACCACACCGTCGTGGCGACCGGTCGGCTACTTAGGTGACTTCCGGTCGAGGTCGGACGGCGCGTCCGCCGCGGCCGATCCGTCCTTGCCGTCGAACGCGTCCTTGAACCCGCGGATCGCGGAGCCGAGCCCCTTGCCGAGCTCCGGCAGGCGCTTCGGGCCGAAGAAGATCAACGCGATCGCCAACACAACGAGCCAGTGCATCGGTGAGAATGCGCCCTCGAACATGTGCCCCCCCCAACCGGCCCGGATTGTACTCTATCGCGACGCTGCGGCCGCCACGCTCGGCCCGGGCGCTGCGCCTGCCGTCCCCATCCATGACGCCGCGACTGCCGAGGCGGTTACGGCGCCCGTGTTCCGGCATCTCCGCCACCCCGGCATGCGCCGGGAAACCGGGACCCGAGGCGCCGTTTCCCTCGCGGCCCAAGATCGCGCCCGCCCCCGCCGGGTGGTACGCTCGGCCCATGAGTAAGCCAGTGGGGACCGGCACGGAAGGCGGCGCGCCTCCCGTGAGCGGCCTTCTCGACCTCTCCGGTCGCGTGGCCGTGGTGACCGGCGCGGGCGGCGGCATCGGGGCCGGTGTGGCGCGGCGCTTCGCCGAGGCGGGCGCGGCCGTCGCGGTCCACTTCCGCACGAGCAATCGGGGCGCCCAGACGCTCGTCGAGTCGGTCTGCGCCGGCGGCGGGAAGGCGGTCGGCGTCTCCGGCGACCTCACCGACCCCGAGGAGGTCGAGCGGGTGTTCGACGCGGTCGTGGAGGCGCTCGGGCGGGTGGACGTGCTGGTCAACAACGCCGGCAGCTACCCCGTGACCCCTCTTCTCGAGATGACGGCGGCGCAGTGGGAGGCGGTGGTCGGCGCCAACCTCCGGAGCACGGTCCTGTGCACCCAGTCGGCCGCTCGGCGGATGATCGCGCAGGGCGGCGGGGGTGCGGTCGTCAACGTGGCTTCGGTCGAGGCCGCGAACCCAGCCGCCGGCCACTCGCACTACGGCGCCGCCAAGGCCGCGGTGATCGCCCATACCCGCGCCGCCGCACAGGAGCTCGCACCGTACGGGATCAGGGTCAACGCCGTCTCGCCGGGCCTGGTCTGGAGGGAGGGGATCGAGGACGCGTGGCCGGACGGCGTGGCGCGCTGGACCGCCCGCGCCCCGCTGGGCCGGATGGGGACGCCCGAGGAGGTGGCGGACGCGTGTCTGTTCCTCGCCTCCCCGGCCGCGCGGTGGATCACGGGGGCGAACCTCGTCGTGGACGGAGGCGTGACGGCGCGCCAGTTCTTCTGAGGCGGGAGGGAACGATGGAGATCACCGCGCAGCAGGTCATCGAGCGCCTCGGCCTCGAGCCGCTCGCCGGCGAGGGCGGGATGTTCCGCCAGACCTACCTCGCCGCCGACACGGTCCCACGCGCCGCCCTCCCCTCTCGCTACCCGCACGAGAAGCCCGTCGGCAGCGCGATCTACTACCTGCTGACGGACGAGCCCGACTCGTTCTCCGCGCTGCACCGCCTGCCCACCGACGAGATCTACCACTTCTACGCCGGAGACCCGGTCGAGATGCTGCTGCTGCACCCGGACGGCCGCGGCGAGCGCGTCCGCCTCGGCTCCGCGTTCATGAGCGGCGAGCGCGTGCAGTTCGTGGTCCCGCGCGGGACGTGGCAGGGCTCGCGGCTCGCGCCGGGCGGCAGGTGGGCGCTGCTCGGGACGACGATGGCCCCTGCCTATACCGACTCGGATTACGACGGCGGGAGACGCGCGGAGCTCGCCGCCCGCCACCCGGAATTCGCGGCCGAGATCCGGCGCTTGACACGGGAGTGAGCTGTCACCCGAGGGAGGACGTTCGATGTCCCGCAAACGGTTCGTGATGTGCACGCTCGTCCTCGCGGCGGCGCTCGTGCCGCTGCGCGTGGCGGCTCAGCAGGGCCCCGACACGTCCATGGCGCTCGCGGCCCAGCGGCAGGCGATGCTCGCCCTCGGGTTCCTCGACGGCGTGTGGAGAGGTACGGCGTGGACGCTGCTGCCGTCCGGCGAGAAGCACACCATCGCGCAGACTGAGCGGATCGGCGCCTTCCTCGACGGCTCCGTGAAGGTCATCGAAGGGCGCGGGTACGAGACGGACGGGAGGACCGGGTTCAACGCCCTCGGGATCATCTCGTACAACCCGGAGAAGCACGTGTACACGATGCGCTCGTACGCGCAGGGGAACGTGGGCGATTTCGCGTTCGCGCCGACCGCCCAGGGGTTCGTGTCCGAGCTCAAGGTCGGGAACGTCACCGTCCGCTACACGGCGACGGTCAAGGGCCCGTCGTTCCACGAGGTCGGAGACCGCATCACGCAGGGGATCGAGCCCGTTCGCATCTTCGAGATGGACCTGACCCGCGTCGGCGATACCGACTGGCCCGCCGCCGGCGCCGTGCCGCCGAAGTGACGCCGGCGCCGGGACCCGTCTCTCCCGTCAGTACAGCCAGCCCCGGCCGAGCCCCCAGCGCTTCAGGAGGCGCTTGGGCCGGGCCGCAACGCTCGCGTACGCCGTCGACCGTTTCTCGAGCCGGGAGTTGGCGCGGGTGGCCGCTCGGACCACCCGGCGGGTTGTCAGGTTCAGGAGGTTCGCCAGCCGGAGGTCGGTGGCCACCGCCTTCCGCCCGAGCCGGTCCGCGAGCTCGATGATCTCCGGCATGAACAGCCGCCCCCGCCCGTCGGCATACGACATGCTCCGGACGGCACGGCGCGTCAGCGGGCGCGGGAAGCACGAGTAATTCCGGAGCGCGCCCGCGAGGTCGAGCGACACCATCGTGCGGACGCACTTCTCGCAGGCGCAGCAGTTCGCGATCGCGTCCTGCCCGGGCTGGACGCCGGTCGCCCCGAAGCACACCCGGAGCCGCGCGTACGTGTCCGGCCATCGCGAGAGTGCCAGTATCTTCTCGAGGCGCGTCACGTTCGCGTCCTCGTGCGAGGTCTCCATCGTCTCGGTCGCGAGGAGGTGATCCAGGATCACGTGCGAGCCGTCGGGGTACAGCCCCATCGTGGTGAACTTGCACCCCGACGAGACGTAGTACCGGGCGACGAGGCCGCCCAGGAGCAGGGCCGGGGCCGTCAGGAACGCGGCGAACGACTGCGCCCGGACCGGGCGACCCAGGACGCGGAGGAGGTTCGTCCGCACCGTCAGCACCTCGACGCCGTGAGCCGCCATCATCGGCTCGTACACCCTCTGGATCGCCGCGAACGACCCGGTGTCCTCGAGGTCGCCGTCCTCGTCGAAGCCGTTGATCATCACGCAGTGAGTGACCCGAAACGGCGCGTAGGGCTCGTTCTCTTCGAGGTGGCCACGGAGCGTGTAGAAGGAATCGACGCCTCCCGAGAACGCCAGACCGACGCCCCGCGGCCCTCCGGCGCGCACGGCCGCCTCCAGGCCGGCGCACTCGATCTCGACCTCCCGGAACAGCTCCGGCTTCCACGCGCTCTGGATCCGCTGGTACTCGCGCATCCCGGCCGCCAACCGGTACGAGAGCGCTCCCTCGACGCGCATCGGCTCGCCGAGCGCCATCGCGAGCGGGAGAAGAGCGGCAGCGAACCCGTCCGCCCGGTCGGTCACATGCCGCTCGTGTCGCGCGGGGAGGGCGAACCACAGCGTCGGCGGGCGTTCGACGCCGGGCGCATCGACGTCGACGGCGGCCTCGAGCCGCACCTCGTGATCCGTTCTGGTCACGCGCGGCCGGTGAATGAGCACCGCACCTCCCCGATCTGCGTCCCGGCGATGGAGCACTCTACCATCACGCGCCGTGAGGCGCGGGCTCTCCGGCGGCACCGCGGTGCCCGCGATCTCCGCTTGCGACCCGGAGGCGAGCCCGTCACAATACGCGCCGATGCCATCGTCACAACGACGTTTCCCGGACGCCAGGCCGGCGGTCCCGTCGCCCGACACCGTTCACCCCCAGCACGAGCCCGTCCTCGGTCGGCCGCATGCCGCCCTCCGGACGCGCTGGGCGTGGGGCCTGGCCGCGCTGACAGGCGTCCTCTGCGTGGCGCTGGCGTCCGACGTTGCACCGATCCTGCGGGGGCCCGTGGAGTGGCGGTGGCACCTCCAGAGCCCGCTGAACCTGGTCCCGTGGCGCCTCGTGGCCCCGGCCGCGGTCGCGGCGCTCGCGGCCCTGTGGTTCTCGGCCGCGGCGCTTGCGCCGCGCGTCGGCGCTCTCCGCCTCGTCGCGCTCGCAGCGCTGGCGCTGGCGTTCCGCTTCGCCGTGCAGTTCACTGGCACGCACGGGGTGGAGGTGGTCGGTCGAACGATGAACCCAGCGTTCTACGGGTATTTTGCTCCCGCCACCCGGGTGACGGGGTTGCGCGACTACCTGCGATCATATGCGGCGCACCGCGAGTGTCTCTCTTTCCGCGAGCGCGCGCACCCCCCGGGGAACGTCGTCTTCTTCTGGACGTTCCTTCAGGCGGCGCGTCACTCCACGCCGATCGTGAAACTCGCCGCGCCGCTGATCGAGAGGCGTCGGCCGACGCTGGAGGCGTGGGCGTCGTCGTACACCGATGCGGAGGCGGTCGCCGCCGCGGCGGCGTCGCTCGCAGTCGGGGCCCTGGGGTGCCTCGCCGTCGTCCCGCTCTACCTCATGGCACTTCGGCTGAGCGGGCCTCGCGCCGCGCTCCTGGCGGCCGGCCTCTTCGTCTTCATGCCGCCCGGCGCTCTCTTCCTGCCCGTCGTGGACGACCTCCAGACGTTCGTGGCCGCCGCGGCAGCGTTCCTCACGGTCGTGGGGGTCGCGCGGGACCGGCTCGATCTCGTGGCGACAGCCGGACTCACGGTCGGAGTCGGCACGTTCCTGAGCTACAGCATGCTGCCCGTCGCCGCGTTCCTCGTGCTCCTGACGGTTCTCTCGCCCCGTGGGGTCGTGAACCGGAGGAGGGGGACGTTGCTCGATGTGGGCGTCCTGGCCGCTGCGGCCGCCGCCGTCTGGCTCGTCGCGTGGCTCTGGCTCGGGCTCGAGCCGGTGCGGTTGTTCCTTGCCTCGATGCGAGGGAACTTCAACGTTCGCGAGCGGTCGTACTGGACGTGGCTCGTGGGCGATCCGTACGACCTCCTCCTCTTCGCCGGCGTTCCCGTGGCGGTCCACTTCACCGCAGGGCTCGTCGGGGCCGCGCGCCGGGCCCTCCGTCGGGGCGGGCCGTCGTCCCCCGATGCCGTGGCGCTGGCGTTCGCGCTGGCCCTGGGGGCGCTGTTCGTCTCCGGCGCCCTCCGCGGGGAGGCGGCAAGAACCCTGCTCTACGCCTTCCCCTTCATGGCCTGGCTCGCGGCCGATCACATCCTCGGCGGCCGACACCCCGGGCGCGCTTCCGGGGTCGCGGCGTGCGCCCTCCTCGCCGTCCAGACGGTGGCGTTCAACGCCATCCTGCACGTCTACCACTGATGGGAGGCCGAACGGGGTTCGACCGGATGAGGCGCGTGCCTGACTTCGCCCCCGCCGCCGGCGGTGAACGAGGCGGACCGTGAGAGCGGAGCACGCCGACGCGTCGCGGTTCGGGGCTCTGCCGCGGAGGCGCACGGCGGCTCTCCTGGTGTGCGCGGCGGCCACGCTCGCCCCCGCGGCCGTGCTGTTCGGCACCGGGATCGCGGGGATCGACTTCGGCAACCACTGGGACGAGTTCCTCTACCCGCAAGACGCGGCGAGGTCGGTCGAGGCGCGCACCCTCCTCCCGTTCCACTACCTGTACCCGTCGTTCATCTACTGGCTGACGTACGCGGCCGCCGCGCCCGATGCGGCCCGCGCGCTCGCCAGCGGCAAGACGTCGAGCCGCGAGCTGGTCGAGGCGGTGCGCCCGCAGCTCGACTCCGAGAGGTTCAAGCTCCGGCTCCGCACGATCTGCCTCGCGGTCTCGAGCCTCGCAGTGGTCTGGGTCGTGCTGGCGGTGATCGCGTGGCGACGGAACTGGGTGGAGGGGCTCCTCGCCGGCTGCTTCCTGGCGTTCTCCTGGGAGGTCGCATACCACGTCCGGTGGATCGCGGTGGACGGCCTCGTGATGCAGTTCTCCGCGCTCGTGCTGCTGCTCTGCGTGCTCGCCGAGACGCGTTCCAAGCGCCGCGCATTCTGGCTGCGGCTCGCGGCCGTGGCCGCGGGTCTAGCGGCGGGGACCAAGTACCCTGCGGCGCTCCTCCTTGCGCCGGTGCTCGCGACCCGCTGGCGCGGCGGGAGGAGCGGGGACCACGGTGAGCCGTTCTGGCGCGGCGCAGCGCGGCTGTGCCTCCTCGGGTTTGCGGCGTACCTGGTCGTGACGCCGGGCACTATCCTCCAGCCCACGTACTTCCTCGGCGACTTCCTCGCACAGTTCCGGACCTACCGGAGCGGGCACGTGGGGCACACGATCGGTCCCGGGCTACCGCATCTCTGGCGGATGCTCGAGTACCTCGCAACCGTGGCGCTCTCCCACTACCGGGTCGTCGCAGCAGTCAGCGCGGTCTTCATGGCCGCCGGCGGCATCGCGTACGCAGCAGAGAGGGCCCGACCCACGGCAGTCCTGGTGACCCCCCTCGTGTTCGTGGTCTTTCTGGCGTCGTTCCACGTCATGATCGTCCGCAACACGCTCCTCCTGTTCCCCTGCCTGACGGTCCTGGCGGCCCGCGGCGCCGTCGAGATCTTGCGACGTCTTCCCGGCGCGTGGCTGCGCGTCGCCACCTCCGCCGGCATCGCGGCGATGCTTCTCGTCAACGCATGGTGGCTCGTGGCGGCGGCGAGCACGATCCGTGACCGGGGGAGCGACCGGTCGATCGTCGAGCTCGCGGCGTACCTCGCGGCGCACCCGTCCACCGAGTTCTTCCTCTCCGAGCGGGTACGCGGCGAGCTGGCGCGCCGGCTGGGATCCCTTCCGGCGAACGTCGTCGGTGAGCCCGACCGTGGCGACCGGCTCGTCTTCTACCACTTCGAGGACACGCCAATCCGCACGTACCTGATGTGGCCCGCGAATCTCGACAGCCAGTTCACGACGTGGTTCGGCCCGCACGAGGTCAACCTCGACTACTACCCGAACTGGCGCGGCGACGATCACATCGTGGTGATGACGCGCGCCTCGGCTGCGCGAGCCGGCATCACCGAGCTGCGCTGAGCGTATGGCGGCGGGCGGACCGCGCCCCTAGGGGAACCTCACGACTGCGGTCTCGACTGCGACGCAGTGCCCCGCCCTCTCGAGGACCAACGTGCGGCGGGCGCCGGGCGTCCCCCGCAGTGCGTCGGCCACCGCGCCCATCGACGCGCCGGTGGTGTCGAGCGACTCCACCCGGAGCAGCGTGTCGCCCGCCACGACGCCCTCCGCCGCCGGCTTCCCTCCCTTCGCCGCGACGCCGACGACGGTGAACGCCCCGTTCGCCTCCGGCCGCAGGGTCACCCCGACGGTGTCGAGGTCGTGGGGGGACGGCGACCGGCCGGGCTCCCAGTACGTCATCCGGCTCGGGTAGTCGACCTCGACCCGAAACCCCCTGAGCACGTTGGCGCCGAGGAACCCCGCGACCGCGCCGGCGCTCTTTGCCGAGTACCAGTCGAAGAGCGCCTGTGGAATCCCGAGCACGCCGACGCCACGCGCCCGCAGCGGACCCAGCCCCACCTCGGGGAGCCGCACCAGGACGCCCGTGGTCTCGAAATCGAAACCGAAGAAGTTCGCCGCGCCGACGGCGCCGATCGCGTGCGACCACTCCCTGTGCCTCGCCAGCCACGCCGTGGTCAGCGTCGCGGAGACCCACGTGTACGACGAGCCGTTGTCCACGCCGAGCCGGACGGGCTCGCCGTCGAGGGTCGCCTCGATCTCGAACAGGCCGGTCTCCGGGTTGACGCGGCACGGGATCGCGACGCCGCGGCCTCCGGCCGGCCCGGGGCCGGCAACCGTGATCCGCCCTGCGGGGTAGTCGAAGACGACGCGGTGGCCGAGGAGGAGGGTGGCAGGGAGGTTTGCCTCCGCCGGCACTCCCGGCATCGACCGCGCACCGACCAGGATCTTTGTGACCACACCCTCGGTCGCGAGCGCGAGGCCGGCGAGGCGCACGCCAGGAGTCCGCGAGGCACGCGCGATCTCGTACTGCGCCCCCGCCTCCCTGCGTGCGGGGACATCCAGGCCGAGCTCACGCGCGAGGCCCTCGCCGAGCATGAGGAACTGGTTGCCGGTGTCCACCCATGCGAGCGCCTTCCGGAGGCTCCCGTCCGGGCGGAGGAACTCGGCCTCCGCGATCATCCGGTTGTGGTCGAGGGTGAACGGCAGCGTGACGGTGCGCGGGGGTGCGGCCGCCGCAGCCGACACGAGACCGAGCGCGGCGGCGACGATGGGGACGGGGGTCATCTCGGTGCCTCCTGGGACGTTGTACGCACGGGCCGCAACCCGGGATACGGGAGAACCGGGCTGCGCCGGACGGGTGTGCGGCCGGCACCCGCGACGGAGCTAGGTCGCCGCTGGACCGGGCGGCCTCAGCTCGCTCGCGATGAACTCGGCGAGGCGCGAGCGGGCGGCCTGACCGAGGTCCACGAACGCCATCTCGACCTCGGCGAGCACCCGCTTGTCGGCCAGGCGGCTCTCCTTCACGCGGGTCACGCGCGCGCGGGTCTGGAGCGTGTACGCCGGGAGCACGACCTCGATGTCGAACTCGGCCCCCGCCTCGGGCGACAGGTCGGTCTCGAGAAGCAGCCCGCGCAGGCTCACGTTCTTCACCACGAACTCGTACCGGGTCTTGAGCGAGATCACCTGCTCGCCGTGGACCCGGAACCTGCCGGTCACCCGCTGGCCGACCGTGATGATCGCCGACTGCTCGAGGAAGCGGATGAGCTGGCCCGCCTTCTCGGTCAGCGTGTCGTTGAACGCGAGCCCCGCGGCGTAGATCGGGGTCGACTCCCCGAGGTGGTTCCTGCGGGTCTCCTGGAGGTGACACCAGGCGACCGTGGCGGACAGGCTGACCGCCTCCTCGTCGTCGTGGCGGAGGGTGAGCGAGTAGCTGCGCCCGACGCGGACGGGGAGCGCCGACTCGAGGGCGACGCCGGTCAGGCTCACGTTGAGGATCCTGGCCTCGGTGTTGAAGTGCAGCGTGCCCTGCACGTTGTCGACCTTGTACCGACGGCCGCGCCGCGATGACGACTTCACCGGGTCGGTGTTGTGGGTCACTTCTCGGATTGTACCAGCAAGCTGAGACCATGGGAAGCGGCTAGTGCAATACCCCGTGATAGACTTCGCGCCGAGGACAGGCGAGGAGGCCGCACGATGGAGATCTCGGCTCGCGACCAGGACGGCTGCATTGTGGTCGCCGTGGTCGGGCGGCTCGACAGCGAGACGTCTCCGGAGCTCGAGCGGTACTGCACCGGCGCCGCCGAGCGCGGGTGCCGCCGGCTCGTCCTCGACCTCGAGCTCCTCGAGTTCATCTCAAGCGCGGGGTTCAGGGCTATCCTCGCCTCTGTCAAGCGGATGAAGCCGATCGGGGGCCGCATCGCCGCGTGCTCGGCGAAGGGGGTCGTGGCGGATGCGTTCGCGATCTCCGGGTTCGCGAACTTCATGCCCGTCGAGGCGGACGTGCCGTCCGCCGTCCGGGCGCTGTGACCGGCGAACCCGGGGCGTACAGGAGCTGCGGGGGGTCGCGATGAGCCGCGCGCTCGCTCTGGCCGCGCTCGCGTCCGCGGCGGCGTGGCAGGGTGTGGCGTCTGGTGGAACTCCGGTCCGGCTCGCGCTCCCCTGGCAGCACCAGGCTCAGTTCGCCGGCTGCTACGCGGCGGTCGCCCAGGGGCTGTACGCCCGGCAGGGTCTCGACGTCACGCTCGTTCGCGGCGGGCCGGACCGGGACCCGGTCGGGTCGCTGCGCCGGGGCGAGGCGGACGCGGCCGTGCTCCTCCTCACCGCGGCGCTGGGCGCGCGGCAGGAGGGCGTCGACGTTGTGAACTGCGCCCAGGTCGTGAACCGCTCCAACCTCATGATCGTGGCGTGGCGCGACCGAGGGGTGCGGCACGCCGGGGACCTCGACGGCCGCCGCCTCGGGATGTGGGAAGGTCCGCTCGCGGCCCCGTTCCTCGATTTCCTCGCGGCGCGCGGCGTCCGGCCGGTGCTGGTGCCGCAGTACTCCTCGGTCGAGCTGTTCCTCCGGCGCGGCCTCGATGCGTGCGCCGCCATGGAGTACAACGAGTACCACCGGATCCTCCAGTCGGGGGTGGACGCGGAGCAGCTTACGGTCGTGCGCCTGCGCGACGCGGGCGCCGGCATCCCGGAGGACGGGGTGTACGTGACGGCGACGTTCATCCGCGCCCACCCGGGGGCTGCGGAGCGCCTCGCGGCCTGCACGCTCGCGGGGTGGCGGTGGGTCGCGCAGCACCGGCAGGAGGCGCTCGAGCTCACGATGTCGTACCTCCGGCGCGACCACGTGTCCGGTAGCCGGGCGCAGATGAGGTGGATGCTCGACACCCTGCTGCCGGCGATCTTCCCGGGGCCGCACGATCGCTGGGCGTTCGGCGTCCTCGACCGCGGCGCGTACGAGCGCGCCGCGACGCTGCTGGTCGAACGCGGGCTACTCCGTGCCGCCCCTCCGTACGATGCGTTCCGCGCCGCCGGGGGGGCCGGTGCTCCGTAGGCTCGGGATCGCCGGGCGGATGAGCCTCCTGGTCGTGTCGGGCGGCGGGCTCATCCTCGGCACCGTGGTCGCGGTGGGCGCGCGGCACTCACGCGACATGCTCGAGCGCGAGCTCGAGGCGAAGGCCCGCGCGATGGCCACGTCCGTGGCGAACAGGTTGGCGGCGTCGCAGCGTTCCGTGGAGCGGGACGCGGCTGCGCTGGCACGCACCCTCGGCCAGGTCCCGGCGTCGCGCGACGCGGTCATCTCCCTCCTCCAGGCGCTCGTGCGCGACAACCCCGACGTGTTCGGGGCCGCAGCGGCGTTCGAGAGGGGGATGGCGGACGCGGCCGGACCGACGTGCCCCTACGTGTACCGGCGGGGCGGCTCGCTGGGCGTCAAGGAGCTCACGGCCGTCGGGTACCGGTTCACGACGTGGGACTGGTACGTCCTCCCGAAGGAGCTGCGGCACGCCGCCTGGAGCGAGCCGTACTTCGACGAGGGGGGCGGCGAGATCGTCATGGCGACGTTCTCCGTCCCGGTGTTCGCCGACGACGGGCGCGGGCGGTTCCGGGGGGTCGTGACGTGCGACGTCTCCCTCGCGGGGTTCGCCGAGATGCTCGCGTCGCTCCCCCTCGGTGAGGCGGGGTACGGCGTCGTTCTCTCCGGCGACGGCACCGTGGTGTCGCACCGCGTCAAGCAGTACGTCATGAACGAGACGATCTTCAGCCTCGCGGAGGAGCGCGACGATCCGAACCTGGACGCCATCGGCCACCGGATGATCCGCGGCGAGTCGGGGTTTGTGCCGTTCCGGACGATCACGACCAGGACGCCTTCGTTCCTCGCGTTCGCCCCGATCGGCGACACCGGGTGGTCGCTGGGCCTGGTGTTCCCCGAGGAGGCCGTGACCTCCAAGGTGAGGGCGCTGGAGCGCACGCAGATCGTGCTCGGCGTCGCCGGGTTCGGCGGGCTGCTGCTCGTCGTGCTGGCTGTCGCGCGCTCGATCACCGGGCCTCTGCGACACCTCGACAAGGCCACGCTCGCACTGGCCGGCGGCACGCTCGACGCCCCCGTGCCCGAGCTCAAGGGCGACGACGAGGTCGCGCACCTCGCCTCCTCGTTCGCCCGGATGCAGCGCGACCTCAAGGCGCACATCGAACGGCTGCAGGCTACGACGGCGGCCAAGGAGCGGATCGAGCGCGAGCTGCAGATCGCGCGGACGATCCAGCTTTCGCTCCTCCCCAAGACGTTCCCGCCGTTCCCGGAGCGCGGCGACATCGAGCTGTTCGCCACGCTCGAGCCCGCGCGTGAGGTGGGTGGCGACCTGTACGACTTCTTCCTGCTCGACGACGACCACCTGTGCCTGGTCGCGGGGGACGTCGCGGGGAAGGGAGTCCCCGCGGCGCTCCACATGGCCGTGACGCGCACGCTGATCAAGGCGCTCTTCCGCGCGACCTCCGAGCCGGCGGACGTTCTCGGCCGTCTCAACCACGAGCTCGCGCAGGAGAACGAGTCGGCGACGTTCGTCACCATCTTCTGCGCGGTCGTGGACCTCGCCAGCGGCTCCTGCCGGTACGCCAACGGCGGGCACAACCGGCCTTTCGTGGTGCGCCGCTCGGGCGAGGTCGAGAGCGTCCCCCCCGTCGCGGGGTACGTCGTCGGCGGCATGGAGGGGCCGCCGTTCGGCTCGGGCGAGATCCGGCTGAGCCGGGGCGACACGCTGCTCCTCTACACGGACGGCGTGGTCGAGTGCATGGACGGCGCCGGCCGGCTGTTCGGGGACGACCGCACCCGCGAAGAGCTCGCCCGCCTGCACGACCTCCCGTGCGAGGGGATTGTCCGGGGCGTGCGGGAGGCGCTGCGATTGTTCGCGGGCGCCGCGGAGCAGTCGGACGACATCACGATGCTCGCGTTCCGTCTCGGAGAGCCGAGGCAGGAACGGCCCGCGGCCGGCTGAGCTCTCCTCCCCCCGGTGCCCGAGACGACCGGCCCCGGGGGTCAGCGGAGGACGAACTCCGCGAACTCGGCGACGGTCGCGAAGTACGCGACGCACGACTGAAGCATGAACTCCCGGATCGAGGAGATGTCGTGTGCCCAACCGGCGCCGGCGGCGTCCACCCCCGCGGCCTGCGCCATCACGATCCCGGGCTTGAGGTCGTCCAGCACCAGCACGTCGCGCGGGGCGAGTCCGAGCCGGCGGATCGTCTCGTGGACGGGGTACGGGCTCGGCTTCCGCTTGTCGGGCTCGAGTTCCCACCCGAACACGAGGTCGGGCTCGACCGCGAGCGTCCCGGCCGCGGCGCGGTAGTGCCCCAGGATCACGCGGCTCTCGGAGTGCGACACGACCGCGACGCTGCCGCCCGCCGCCCGGTAGGCGGCGAGCGCCTCCAGGAAGCCCGGGAAGAAGTGCGGCGTCAGCCTCGCGGTGTGCTCCCGCCAGATCGCGTTCTCGACCGCCAGCTCGTCGGGCGTCAGCTTCAGCTCGTCGAGCAGGAACTGCATGATCCCCGGGTCGCAGTTCTTCCGGAACCACGTGTCTATGTCGATCGGCGGGAGATCCGGCCGCAGCACCGCCATCGACTTCAGGTGCGCCGGGTAGTGCACCCGCCGCGTGCTGTCCACGGCGGTGTCGTCATGGTCGATGATCAGGCAGCGGTAGCGCGTGTTCACCCCCAAGCGGCGGCGAGCGATCATACCAAGCGTGGACCGGCGCGGGGCGGGCGGAGGTGGTACCCTCGGGAACGCCCGCAGCGGCGACCGCCCGCGCCCGGGCGAAAGGGAGAGCCGACGATGAGCACGAAGGTGTTCTACGCTATGGTCTGGACGATCTGCGGGGTCGTTTTCCAGCTCGTCCTCTTCTTCTCGGGGTTCCAGACCGAGAAGCTCGCCACCGGCAAGTACCTGCAGTATTTCGGGCTCGTGATCGCCGCAACCGTTCTGTGGTTCGGGATCAAGGCCGTCCGCGACGAGGCGCGAGACCAGCCTCCGACCTACGGACAGCGCGTGGGCGCCGGCGTGCTGATCTCGCTGTACGCGGGGCTGATGAGCGCCGTTTACACCTGGTTCCACTACACGTTCGTGAACGTCAACTTCGCGGACTACACGATCTCGTCGCTCCGCGAGCAGTGGGCGGCGAAGGGCCTCGCTGCCTCCCAGATGGACGTGGCGGAGAAGGTCACGCGCACATTGCTGCGGCCCGAGGTGCAGGCCGTGTTGGTGCCCGTGTTCTCGGTGCTGATCGGCCTCGTGCTTTCGCTGATCATCGCCGCGCTGCTCGCGCCGAAGCCCGCCGACGCCAGCGCTGCACCCGCGGCCCAGTAGGCGGCGGGCCGGACCCGCCGGGCGCCGTCGCACACCGCTCGGGGCCGCCTACGCCGCGCGGTCGAGCCGGACGTGCCCCGCCTGGATCAGGCGCAGGAAGACGAGCATCGCGTCGAGCGCCGGGACGGGGGTGATCTTCAGGATCGCGTTCACGGTACTGGTGCCGTCGATCCGCGTGAGGACGAACCCCTCTTCCGGTGTGAGGTCGAGCTTGGCCAGCCGCGACACCTCGACGAGGACCTTCGGCACCCGGTCCAGCTTCACGCCCTCGGCTTCGAGCGTCTCCCGCATCGCACCCTCGAGCGCACCGATGTCCTTGCGGAGCGCCGCGTTGTCGGGCTCGAGCGCGGCCGCCGCCCGCGCGTGCCGCAGGGCGGCCTGGTACTCGCCGGCGCGAAACAGCTTCCAGGCCTCCGCGAGGAGAGCGGCAGGGTCGCCGGCGCGGGTGGGCTCCGCCGCACGCACCTGCCGCGGCCTCACGACCTTGAGCCGGCCCGCGTCCACCGCGCACCGGAGCACCTTCGCGACGAAGAACTCGCTCGAGTGCGTGTGCAGGCAGATGTCCGTGACCGACCGGTCGTCGTCCACGGACGCCAGCACCGCGCGCTCGCCGTCGGAAAGCTCCGGGTCGTCGAGGAGCTCGCCGACCGCGACCGGCACGGCGTCGGCCGACGGGACCACGCGCCTGATCCCCTCCCACTCGTCGAGGCGCTCCATCGCCTCGAGCGTGATCCCGGTGACGCCGATCGACATCGGCACCATCTGGTACGCCGGCAGCCGGCCTTCGGCGAACCGGAACTCCCCGTCGGTCCAGGTGAAGAGATCGTAGATCCCTTCCCGGACCTTGAGCTCGAGCATCCGGTTGAGGTCGCCCGGGGAGACGAAGCCGTTGTCGACGAGGATCTTCCCGAGGAGGACACGCGTCAGCTCCTGCTGCGCCATGGCCGCGGAGAGCTGCTGCTCGGTGATGAACCCGTGGCTGACGAGGAAGTGACCGAGGTACTCGCGCGGGTCGCTCGAGCCCGCCGCCACGATCTCGCCATTCGCGAAGCAGATCTGGCGTTCGACCACGCCGTTGCTGACCACGAGCGTGCCCGTCGCCCGGCCGCTCGCCAGCCACTGGAGGAGCTCCGGCACCGGCATGGTGCGCAGGTTACCGGCGAGTCCGGACGAGGCCATGCCCCACATTCTAGTGGCACCGGCGACGGCGGGGCGGACGCCCGGCCGCCGGGGCGCGCTCAGCGAGGGGTCAGGTCGTTCAGCACGATCGCGAGGTTGGCGGCGCCGGCGTCGCGGCACGCGTCCATGAGGCCCATCACCCGCTGGTACGGCACGGCGTCCGCGGCCGCGACGAACGTCGGCAGCCCGCCGCGGCCCCTCAGCACCTGGCGCAGCCTCTCGGCGAGGTAGCCCGGCTCGACGCGCTCGCTGTTGATGAACACGCCGCCGTCTGCTTCCAGCCGCACGACGAGCTGGTCCGCCGGCTGCCGGTCCGGTCCGCGCTCGGCGGAGGGCGGGATCGCCGCGTCGTGCCCCGCCCGGAGCACCGGCGTGACGACCATGAAGATGATCAGCAGCACCAGCACGACGTCTACGAGAGGCGTGACGTTGATCTCGCTCTTCGAGCGGCTCCGGCTTCCGGGAGTCATGGCCATCGTCCCCCCTCAGAGGCCGGCGCGCCGCTCGTCCCGCAGCGTGACGAGCGCGGCGCGGGCGACGCCGGCCTCGGTCAACCGCCTGAACACCGCCCGGACCTGCCCGTACGGCAGCGCGCGGTCGCCGCGCACGAGCACCTCGCGGCCGCTCTCCGAAGCACCGAGGCGCCGGAGCGCGGCCGCGAGGCCGTCGCTCCCGACCCGCGTCTCGTTGACCCACACGCTCCCCTCCAGCTGGACCGAGACGACGATCTGCCCCGGCCGCTCCGGGATCGGGGCGGGCCGCGCGGCGTCGGGGAGCGCCACCTCGACGCCGTCGCGGATCATCGGCGTCACGACCATGAAGATGATCAGCAGCACCAGGCAGACGTCCACGAGCGGCGTCACGTTGATCTCCGCCCGGGGAGGCTCGAGCCCGGGAGTGACCTGCTCCGCGCGTCGCCGCGTCATGCCCACCTCCCGCCCATTGGACACCCGAGCCGCGCGCCCCGAAACCGCGGCGGGCGTCACCAGGGCCGGTACGAGCGGCGCGGGCCCGGCTGCCGCGCCGGCGCGAGGTTCGGCAACGGAAGGCCGGCGAGGAAGGCGTCCACGTGGGCGAGGAGGCGGCGCACCTCCGCGGGCGACATCCACGGGTTTGCGAGGTGGCTGCCGATCTCCGGCTCCGTCATCCCCAGGCGCCGTCCCTCCCCGACCGCGACCGCGTACGCCTCGACCTCGGTGGGGCGGTCGACGTACGGGAAGCGCTCGTCCCACAGGTCGAGCCCGTCTTCGAGCTGGCGGAGGTGCGTGAGCTCGTGCAGCAGGTCGAGGTAGAGGTCGAGCTCGTCCCCCTCGCGCAGGTAGCGCTCCGAGAGCACGATGCAGCGCTCCTCGACGTCCACGAACGCGTAGCCGCGGCGGCCCCGGATCCAGACCGTCGCCCACCCGAGGAGGTGGGCGCCGTTGCGGGCGATGCGGGCGAGCGCTGGGCTCGCAGCCGCGCCCGGGAGCAGGGCGACGAACGGGTGCCTGCCGGGCAGCAGCGACCGGTCGAGGCGGGCGAATGTCGGCAACGGTCGGTCCATCCGCGGCCGCGCGTCCGCGCCGGGTCGTGCGCGCGCGGACGGGCGATCCCCCACGCCGGATTCTACACACCCGCGCGCTCATCGCCGCTCGTCGCGCCGGAGTAGACTGCGCGCTGGAGCGGCGCGCTCGCGCCGCCGGGAGGCGTGGCGCGATGGCGGAGATCGTCTACGAGGTGACCGCGAGCGCTCCGACCGAGGCGGTCGTCGAGCTCTACCGCGCCGGGGGATGGTGGCGCGAGGAGCCGTCGTGGCGCGCCTCCGTCCCGGCGATGATCCGGGGTAGCTTCTGCTTCCTGGTCGCGCGCGATCCCGCCGGCCGCATCGTGGCGATGGGCCGCGTGATCTCCGACGGCGCGAGCGACGCGTACATCCAGGACGTCGTCGTGCTCCCCGGATGGCGCGGGCGCGGCATCGGCCGCGAGATCGTGCGCCGCCTCGCGCAGCGCTGCCAGGACGCCGGGCTCTCCTGGATCGGACTCATCGCGGAGCCCGGGACGCAGGCGTTCTACGAGCCGCTGGGGTTCCGCGCGCTCGCCGGGTACGTGCCGATGTTGCGCCGGGACGCCGCGGATGGGCGTTGACTTCCTCGGTCTCCGGTTCGAGCGGCTCGGGATCGAGCACCGCGACCGCATCTCGGCGATCCTGACGCGCCACCCGCAGCCGCTCTCGGACTACTGCTTCTCGTCGCTGTTCGCGTGGGCGCTCAGGTTCGACACCCGCTTCGCCATCGTCGCGCCGGACACGCTTCTCCTGACCGCGAACCAGGAGGAGACTCCCACACCTGCGCTCCTGCAGCCGGTGGGGGCGTTTCCGGCGCCGCTCCAGGACGACCTGCTCCGGCGCGCGCGCGAGCTCGCCTCGCCGCTGCGGATCGAGAGCGTGAGCCGCGCCTTCCTCGACCGCCACCAGGGGTTCGCCGCGCGCTTCGAGGTCGCGGAGGTGCGCGCGAGCGCGAACTACGTCTACGCGGCCGCCGACCTGGCGGAGCTGCCCGGACGGCGCTACGCGGGCAAGCGCAACCTGATCGCGCAGGCGTCGCGCCTCACGCCGTGGTCGGTCGAGCCGCTCGACCCCGCGCGCCTCTCGGCGTGCCTGGAGGTGCGCGACGACATCGCCGCCGGGCGCAGCGCGGAGGGCGGCCTGACGCACGAGCAGGAGACCGCGGCGCTCCGGCGCGCGCTCGATCACTTCGCCGCGCTCGGGCTTGGAGGGCTGCTGGTGCGGGTGGGCGGCGCGCCGGCGGCGTTCTCGGTGTTCGACCGGCTCTCCCCGGACACAGCCGTCGTCCTGTTCGAACGCGCCCGGCGCGACCTCAAGGGGATCTACCAGGTCGTCAGCCGCGAGGCGGCGCGCATGCTGGTTGCGCGCTCCTACGCCTTCGTCAACCGCGAGGAGGACCTGGGCGACCCCGGCCTGCGCAAGGCCAAGCTCTCCTACCACCCCGACCGGCTCGAGATGAAGCACACGCTCACGCTGCGCGGCTGACCCCTCCGTCGCCTCCGCCTGCCGGCGGGATGGTTACGCCGATTGCTACCAGCGGAGGAGCGGAGGCGCAGAGGAGCGGAGGGGAAGAGACCGTTCGAGGGTCCCACCGAGAACCGTAGCGGTCAGAGGGACGACGACAAGGAGTCTGCCGTGTCTCTCCCGATTGCGCTGGTTGTTGAAGGTCCGAACGTGTGGACCTCTGAACGGTCGTTGCTCCCCTGCTCCTCGGCTCCTCTGCCCCTCTGCCGGTCTCGAGCCTCTCGCGTGCTGCCGGGATTAGGCCGGCGGCGCGTCTACGGGAGCGGTACCTGGGTGACGCCTCCCTCCCCGACCGTGAAGCTCTGCAGGACCGAGAGCACCGGGAGCGTGACGACGTAGCTGCCCGGCGGCACGTTGCGCAGTTGCACATTGGGCTCGGAGATCGCGATCCGGCCCTGGAGGTTGAACAGCGAGAGCAGCGCCGGCTGCCCTCCCGGGGTTGTGACCGTGCCGGTCGCCGTGCCGGCGGCCAGCGTCTTCGGGCCGGCCTGGATCAGGACGGTACCGCCGGGCGTCAGCGAGATCGTCACCACGCCCGAGGGCACCGCGACCCCGTCGAGCCGGGCCGGGGCGTACCCCGAGGCGCCAGCGACGATCGAGTACGTGCCGGGGGCGACTGAGGGGATCTCTCCCTGGCCGGTGCTGTCGAGGGCGATCGTCGAGGGCCCGAACGCGGCCCCGCCTTGGCCGTCGAGAACGCGCACCATCACGCTCGGAAGCGGGACGCCCGTGATCCCGTCCTGGACGCGGATCCCGATGCCGGCCGCTCGCTTCAGCGCCACGACGACGGCGTCGCCGGCCGGGTCGGCGGCCGCGGCGTCGCGGGTGTCGACCTGGTAGTCCGGCTTGCTGGTCGAGAGCGTGTACGTCGCCTCGTCGAGGCCGGTGAACGAGAACTGCCCCGTGCTGTCGGTGGTGACCGGTCGCTGGCCCGGTCCTCCCGGCGCGCCCCCGTCCTGGGGGCGGACCGTCACGGTGGCGTTGGCGAGCGGCATGTTGCCGTCGGCGTCCACGACCTGGCCCGCGATCTTCGCTCTCGGGAACGAGATGTCGAGGGTCTGGTCGGCGCTCACGTCGACCGTCTGCCGGCTCGAGCTCCCCGCCTGCGCGGACATCGCGTTCACCGTGTACGTGCCGGCCTGCAGCCCGTTGAGCTGGTACGCCCCGCCGTCGTCCGTGGTCGCGGACGCCTGGCGGCCGCCGCCCCCTTGCAGGTTCGCGAACACGACCGCGCCCGAGACCGGTTGGTTGGACTGAGTGACCCTGCCCGAGAGCGTGAACCCCTGGTCGAACACGAGGTCGGCCGTAGTGACGGGCTGGTCGGAGGTCGTGGTGACCTGCTTCGTGACGCTGCGCGACGAGCCGCTGGGGTCGGTCGCGGTGCCCCGCAGCGTGACGACCCCGACCGGCACGTTGTCGAACTCGAACCGCCCGTCGGCGCCGACGCGCGTGGACTGGAAGTACGAGTCGCTCCCCGCCGCGGCCACCGTCGTCCCCGCAATGCTCTCCGGCGGGAGCCCAGAGACCGTCCCGTTTACGGTCACGCCGAGCTGGAGCTGGAGCGTCACGGCCTGCGGGGGCTGCCCCGCCTGCACCACGACGTCCGCGGGCTCCGAGGTGTGCGAGCCGAGCGACGCCTCGGCGGTGTAGCGCCCGGAGGCGAGGTGGTCGAAGCGGAACTGCCCCGAGGGATCGGTGACGGCGGTCTGAGCGCCCGCCCCTCCCCCGAACCCGAACCCGCCTGCGCCCGCCTGGATCAACGAGACGCTGGCGTTCGGCACCGGCTGACCCGATTCCGAGACCACCGTCCCGGCCACCACGCCGCCCGCCGTCAGGTGCACGTCGGCCGTGGCGCCGTCGTCGGTGACCGCGACGATCTGGGTCGCGTCGGAGTAGTCGGGGTGTGTGACGTGCAGCGGCTGCTTCCCGGTTGCGACGCCGTCGAGCTCGAACTGCCCGGCGGCGTCCGTCGTTGTCTCGGACGCCGCCGCCTGGCTCATCATCGGGCCGCGGCCGGCGCCGCTCGCGGCGATCGAGACCGAGGCGTTCGCGACGGGGGCGCCGGTCGTGGCGTCGGTGACGTGCCCCTTGACCGTCGAACCCTTGGCCACACGCACCTCGACGCCGTCGGTGGATCCGCCCTCGGTGACCTCGACGCCGGCCGTCCGCCCGGGCTGGTACCCCGCAGCCGACGCGACGACGCTCCACGTCCCGGCGGGCACGTCCTCGAGCGTGAACGTCCCGTCGCTCCCCTGCACCTCGACCGGCTGCCCGGCGCCGCCCGACCCGCCGGCCAGCATGGTGGCCGCGCCGCGCGCGATGGCGCGGAACCCGCCGCGGTCGGGCTCGTACCACACCTGGAAATCGGTGATCGGGTGCCCGTCCGCCGCGTCCAGCACCTTCCCGGAAACGCTCCCCGGACCGTCCGCTGTCAGCACCAACCCGGACGCGGGCGCGGCGACGCCCCGCTTCGCGTCACCGATGCCGGTCGGACCGAGCGCCTGCAGGTCGTACGTCGTCCCCGGCTTGAGCCCGTCGAGCGAGAAGAGACCGTCCGGCCCCGTCGGCTCGCCGGACGCCACGGCGGCGACGAACCGCTGCGCCCCCGGAAGCACCGCGCGGACGACGAACCCCTCGACGCCCTCGCCCGATTTCCGCGCCACGCGCCCGGAGATCGTCGCACCGGGTCCGAGCGTGACCGCGATCGGCGCCGGCGAGCCGTTCTCGGGCACCTTCACCGGGTCGACCCGTTCCGTCGCGTACCCCGCCCGCGCCGCCGTCAGCACGTACTCGCCGGGCACGACCCCGTGGATCCCGAACGTGCCGTCGCCGGCGGTCGTGGCGCCCCTGGGTTCGACCGGCGAGCCGGCGACGGCCATCATCGCCCCGGCGCGACCGGGGCGCCCGCCGCCGAACGTGAACGGCCTCGCGAGAGAGATCGCGGCGCCGGCGACCGGCTGTCCGTCCGGACCCTTCACCACGCCGGCCACGGTCGCGCCGCGCTTGAGGACGATCGCGATCCCCGCCTTCGCGACGCCGGGCGCGAGCACGAGGCCGCCCAGCGTCCCGCGCTCGAACTCCGGGTGCGAGACCGTCAGGAGCCGGTTCTCGCCCGGCGCGATGCGAGCAGCCTTGAACGTGCCGTCGGCCGCGGTTCGGAACAGGGGCGCCTGGCCGGCGAGCAGGCGTCGCACGACGCGCTGGACGTTGACGGGGCCGAGCTCGCTGAGCGACCCCTTCGCGCCGCCAACCGGCATCCCCTGCTCGTCGGTGACGCGGCCCGAGATCGAGGCGCCGAGCACGAGGGGGATGTCGAGCTTTCTCGGCTCGCCCGGCCGGACCGCCACCCGCGCCTCCGTCCACGGCACGTAGCGCAGCTCGTCCGCCCGCACCGCCCAGGAGCGTGGAGGGAGGTCGGTGAAGGCGTAGCTGCCGTCCGGGCCGGACCGCGTCGCGCGAGTCGCGCCCGCGGTGCGCACCTCGACCCGGACTCGCGCCACGGGACGGCCGGTCTTCGCGTCGAGCGTGCGACCGGACAGCGCGGACGGCGGGCGCAGCGCGAGCGCGAGCGATTTTCCCTCTGCGAGCGGCAGCACCACGGCGGACTGCTCGGCGTAGCCGGCGGCCCCGGCGTCCGCGACCACGGTGAACGCGCCGCGCGGAGCGGCTGCGATCGCGAACGTCCCGTCGGAACCCGTCTCGACCCACCGGGTCGTCACGCGCCCCTCCAGTCTCACGAGGGCGCCCGCCGCCGGCGAGTGCCCGTCGCTCTTGAGGACCGCGCCGCGAACGGGGACTCCCGCGGCGAGCCCGATCGGCGCCGCGAGTGCGGCACCCTTGACCCCGGCCACCCGCGCGGGCGAAAACCCCGCCTTGTCGACCGTGAGCACGTTGCCGGCCGCGGCCGCGCCGTCGACACGGAACGTCCCGTCCGCGCTCGTCTTCACCGACCTCGCGGCGGCGTCCAGCTCGAACGCCTCCGACCGGTCGACCGGCGCCAGCACCGTGACCTCAGCGCCCCCGACCGGCTTGCCGGCGCCGTCGACGACCTTCCCGGTGACCGCGCTCCCGGCCAGCAGCACGTGCTCTCCGAGGTCCGCCGACTCCGTCGCAGCCCAGACGCCGGCGAACGCGGCGGCCGCAGCGCCGCCGCCGCCGACCCCGACCGTGAGCAGCCGCTCCTTCCCGGGCTCGGCCGGGACCGCCAGCGCGAATGAGCCGTCCTGCGTCGTCTTCGTCGAGGCGATCGGCTGCGGGGCGGGGAGCCCCCGCGCCTCGCGGCGCGCCGCGTCGAGAGGCGCCTCGAACGGCACGGCGGACACCGTCACCCCCGCCGCCGGGGCCTCCGCCAGCAGCAGGCGCCCGCGCAGCTCGCCGGCGCTTCCGACGCCGGCCGCGCCGGACGCGGCGAGGACGACGAGAGCGATCTCGGGCGCTAGGTTTCTCACGTGGTCACCTCCGCACGCCCGACACCCTCACGCGGGAGCGACCGGGCGCGCCTCTCCCACCACATCCGGTGATGACGCACCGGGTTGGGGCGAGGTTACTGTCGCCGGCGAGACACGAGGAGGAACGGTATGATGAACGTCGCGAACCTGCCCGGCCGGTCCACGCCGCGAGGCGAGAAAGGCGGGAGCGATCCTCGAGTGCGGGTGACGGTCCTCCTTGGGGCGCTGTGCGTGCTGGCGGCGCAGGCCGCGAGCGCACAGCTCTACGACCCGCACGAGTGCGGGAGCGACGCCGTCAACTGGGCCAAGGCCCGCATCTCGGCGCTCGACCCCGCCGACCCCGGGGTCGCGGCGGAGTTCGAGACGCTCCTCGACCTCTACTGGACCGATCCGGAAGACCGCTGGTGCTCCCCCACCGGCCTGCCCAACACCGGGTGGGGCCACGACAAGGGCCTCATGTACTTCGCTCTCTACGACCTCGGGAGGGTGTGGCGCGAGCTCGAGTGGTCCGGCGTCCGCTTCTCCGACGCCCAGACGGCGAAGATGCAGGCGGTGCTCCTCGACGCCACCGAGGCGGCGGCGGGCGGCACCTACTACTACTTCGGCAAGTGCAACCTCTACGCGGGGAAGGTCAACACCGACAACTCGTGCTCCGAGGACGACATGTCGATCTCGAAGTTCCTCGCCCTGGCGCACAACCTGTTCCCCGAGGTGGCCGAGCTCGCGGGCGGCGGCGCCGCGGTCTCGGCGCTGGAGCGGCGGTTCTTCGAGAAGGCGTACTCGACCGACTACGAGCACGGCGGCGGGCTGCTCGTGGTCGACGGCGAGGTCACGCTCCCGAACCACGGCGGGCCGAGCTACCCGTACGCCGCGGTCAACATCATCGGGGCCAACAACGCCCGCGACACCTACCTGATCGCGGGGAATGGGCTCCCGGAGTGGTACCGCCACCCGAATATCGAGGCGCTGTTCCGCGGTCTCCAGATGAGGGCGCTCCCGGACGGCAGCGCGTTCGCAGACAACTGCGTGCTCAACAGTGGCGCGGTGGTCTCGTGCGACGACCCCGAGGGGATGGATGCGGTCCCCGGGATGCTCCCGGCGGGGCGGTTCGTGCGCGCCGTGTTCGGGGAGGAGGCGTTCACGGGCGGGCTGTACCCGTTCGAGCGGTGCGACACCGGCGCGCTCCCCCTGCCCGACCGCCTCAACCAGTACTGCGGCTGGAACCCCGGAACGCTCCCGCTCGACGTCCTCGTGGTCGCCGGCTCTCCGTCGGCGATGGACCTCCGCTGGCTGCCCGCGGAGGGAGCGGTGGGGTACGACGTGTGGTGGCTCGGAGCGCGCGCTGCGGAGGCCACCGCCGCGACGGAGTACGCGGTCACGGACGTGCCGTGCGGGACCCCGCTCGGCTACGCGGTGTTCGCCCGCGGCACGCGCGGGCGCACGCTGGGCGGCGCGTGGGGCACGACCGAGGTCGTGTGCGCCCCGCGGGCGGTGCGCCCGCATCTCCACCGGTAACAGAGGGGCACCCATTCGCCTCCGTCGCGAGGCGCGGTCCGAGTGCTACGATGGCGGCGCCTGGGGGTGCTCCATAGCTCGGCCGCGTAGATTGCTGTCCCTTCTGGCGCTGGCGGCGGTGCTCGCCACCCACGCCGCGTCCGTCTGCTACTTCATCCCTCCTCGATTTGCCTTGTCGAGTGAGCCCATCATGTTCGCCGACTACACCCTCTACCTGCGCTCCTCGCTCCTTGCCGCCGGAGTACGGGGACCGTGGGCACAGTGGGTGTACGACCCGTTCCAGATGGCTGGCTACCCAGCCAACACGCGGGAGAGCGCCGGGAACCGCGCGACCGAGGCGGTCGTGGCGACTCTCGGCGGACAGAACCCGGTGCGAGCATTTAAGGTCTGGGTGGCCCTCACCTTCCTTCTTGTGCCGGCGGTCGCGGCCGGCGCACTGGCAGCGTTCGGCTTCGGCCTCCGGAGCGTGGTTGTCGGGACGTGGCTTGCGGCACTTGCGTGGAGCCTCGACCCCGGGTTTCGGATCTTCCGGGGATTTGGCGGGTTCGCGTTCCCGCTTGCCGCAACCATGTGCCTCCTCGCCGCGGGCGTTCTCTGGTCGTACCTGCAACGGGGTGCTCGCACGATGTTGAGGTCATGTCCTGTCAAGTGGTGTACGAGGGTCACTGAGCGGGTGAGCGGTCATACGGAAGCGGTCACCTCCTTTCGCTGGGTGGGGAGTTGAGCGAGCGGGG
>Ga0335070_10001020_pt1 | contig 32127 bp, 32 predicted proteins | sample Lox_Sample_13_FD_206722 | JGI IMG/M metagenome (GOLD analysis project Ga0335070, IMG submission 206722) | Soil microbial communities from Loxahatchee National Wildlife Refuge, Florida, United States - Lox_Sample_1.3 | ecosystem: Environmental > Terrestrial > Soil > Wetlands | place: USA...
CTGCTCCCGTCAGAGCGGAGAGTTTAAGAAATGTCCTCCGATCCAGGGCCATCTTTTTTTGCTCTTTTCCTCTCCTCCCCAACCCACCACTCTTTTTCTTCATCGCCTCCACTCCGAGATCTTTAAAAAACCCTTGAAAAGTGCCTTTAAATAAGATTGGGAATTATTTCACTAAGTCACTATATGAAAGAGGGAATAGTTTGTCAAGGAAAATTCGCCGCAGAATCTCTAAAAAACCCCCACCGACGGTGGGGCCGTCTTGATTTTATCACCCGTCGCCTTCATTGTGATCGATCCGGATAGCTCTGAATGAGATCTTCGCCGCTTTGCAGACCGGACAGCACCAATCGTCGGGTAGCTTGTCAAATGGATCCATTTCAAAATCATCATCATATCGATAGCTGCAAACGGGACAGATGTAAAGCATTTTGTACCTCCGATCGGTAAAGGATGCATGCGGGCTGAGGAATGGCCAAGTTCCCGAGAGTCAGGGGTGCCCGAGGCCGAAAAGCTTCAATTCGGAATGCTCGGCGATGTGTGTGAAATGTCTATCTGCTGTGAAGAGATGACAACGATGCGAAATTGCAGCCGATGCAATGAGTACATCGATTGTGCTTGCCTGTCTCCCTTTTCCGATGAGTTGGTTCTTTAGTTCCGCAGCCCTCTCATAGTCTTCCCGGGTAAGATCGATCAGAGGAAAGGCTTTAAAATACTCCTTCAAAGCGAGAAAATCCTTCGAGTTCCTTATCCCCTGAAGTACTTCTTGAAGGATGATCCCAAGGAGATAGATGTCCTCCCCTTGCTCAATGATTGTTTTGAGCAAAATGGCCTCCTCATTCACAACCCCTGACGGTCTCCGCAGGGCAAGGGACCATACGGAGGTATCGACCAGAATTCTCATCTGGCGTTTCTCTCTTTCCTATAGTCGTAAGAGGGCTCCATTTCCACTTTCCCAAACAGGGACAAAATGTCTCGCCGTTTTCTTCTCATGACATATTCTTTAAGGGCTTCGTTAACAGTATCCTTCTTGCTCTTATGTCTCCCCACTTTCAGCGCCTCTTCCAAAAGTCTTTCGTCTATGGCCAGGTTGGTTGCCATCGCTTTCTCCTTTCACCCCGTTAGAAATGATGTCCCGCTCATTTTCAAGTCGCAACGACTGGAATTTCTAACGGGGTTCACACATTAATCCACACATACATTTACACATTAACATCTTATTGTCAATATAAAAAAAGGGGGTTAGGCGGAATCGCCTAACCCCCTGATAATGAAAGTGCCGGGTCGCGGAATCGAACCACGGACACGAGGATTTTCAGTCCTCTGCTCTACCGACTGAGCTAACCCGGCATCCTATTTAATAAGAAACTTTATATTACAACCCGCTTCGATGTGTCAAGAGTAAATTCAGAGGACATTCCTCGTCCCTTTTTGTCCACCCTCACCCTCCCTCCCATCGAAAGGGGGACGGGATTGTTGGTTTTGAATCACTCTTTGTGAGAATCTTCTTTTTCAGACACACCAGCTTCGGAAAAAGTGGCCATTTGATCGAGGATCTTAACGCTGGCCTCTACCAGAGATATTCCCAGCGCCGCTCCTGTTCCCTCACCTAAACGAAGGCCAAGGTTGAGCAAGGGCTTCAGACCAAGATGGTCTAAGATGATTTTATGTCCCCCCTCAACGGATTGATGCGAGGCGATGAGGTAGGGTATGACATGAGGTGAAAGCGCAGCGGCAATCAAGGCTGCGGCACCGGAGATGAAGCCGTCGAGCACAATAGGAATTCCATGTCTGGCTCCGGCCAGTATCACCCCTGCAATCCCTCCGATCTCAAGACCCCCTACTTTGGACAGCACGTCAATGGCATCCTTTGGATTAGGCCGATTCAGTTCCAGGGCCTTTTGAATGACCTTCACCTTTTTCTCCCACCCTCGATCGTCAATGCCTGTCCCTCTTCCCGTGACAGCCGCCACTTCAGCGCCCGTTAACGCAGCCGTGATTGCGCTGGAGGCTGTCGTGTTTCCTATTCCCATATCCCCTGTTCCCAAGATATCCATTCCTTTTGATAACTCCTCCTCAACCAACTCCATTCCTGCTTCAATCGAACGGATCGCTTCCTCGTTGCTCATGGCAGGTCCTCGAGCCATATTCTGAGTCCCCATCGCCACTTTTTTATCTCGCAGATCGGGATGTCGTTCAAGGGAAGAAGCCACTCCCAGGTCTGCGATGACCACTCGGGCTCCTACATGTCGGGCCAGGACGTTGATCGCGGCACCGCCTCGAAGAAAGTTATAGACCATCTGGGGAGTGACTTCAGACGGATAGGCGCTGACTCCTTCCTTCGTAACACCATGGTCTCCGGCCAGCGTAAAGATGACTTTGTGGACGATTCGGGGCTTCGGGTTTCTCTTGATTCCAGCGACCTGTACGGAGAGAAACTCCAGCTGTCCCAATGAGCCTTGCGGCTTCGTGAGATCGTCCTGTCTCTTTCCGGCCTCTGCCATGGCCCCCTTATCCAAGGGCTTAATGTCTGTTAAAGCTTGGTTCATTTTTTCCATCGCTCTTTTCCTTTCGATAATTTTCTTTAGACGATGATTAAGATAGCGATGGTCACAGCGATCAATGAGTTGACGATCAGGAGGTGGAGGGATTCCTTCGCCACCCTTCGATCGATCGACCTCTTGGGTTCTCCGATCAAAGGCTTTTCTTCTGCCCTTCCGAAATAGAAATTCTTCCCTCCCAATTGGACCCCAAGCGCTCCGGCCATCGCCGCTTCAGGATATCCGCTGTTGGGGCTCGGATTCTTTCGGCCGTCTCTCCAGGTCATTCTCCATGCCCCTCCCGAACTCTTCCTCAGAATGAAGGAGGAAATGACAAATAAGAGAGCGGTCAGCCGTGACGGAATGAGGTTTGCAACGTCGTCTCCCCTGGCCGAGGCCCACCCGAGATACCGATAGCGGTCATTTCGATAGCCCACCATGGAATCGAGCGTATTGAGGGCCTTGTAGGCCATCGCGAAAGGAGGGCCTCCAACGACCAAATAGAACAAGGGAGCGACGATGCCATCCGAGGTGTTTTCTGAAACGGTCTCAATCAGTGCACGGCAGATCTCTTCTTCATTCAGATGGTCCGTATCTCGGCTGACAAGGAATCCGACCTCTTTCCGGGCAAGGTCCAGATCTCCCTGCTCCAAAGCTCTTATAACCTTCCTTGGCTCATCACAAAGATTTCTTGTAGCCAGTGTGGTATAGGCAAAAAAAATAGTGATGACCGAAGAGATAACGGGATGGACCCATCCCGCCATCCGGATGAAGGACCATGTGAGGATCCCTGTTCCGGAGACGATGGTCAGAGCCAAAATTATTCCCAAAAAGCGTTGCATCCGGGGTGTATGGGCCCATTGAAGAAATCGTTTCTCTAATAAAGAAATGGTTTTTCCAATCAGCCTTACAGGATGAGGATAATGCGGGGGATCTCCGAAGAGTAGGTCGAGCACGTAGGCTGCTGAGATTTCAAAGGCAGTCATCGGATTACACAGGAATTGCATAGCGCCTGCCTACCGGCAGGCAGGCATAGAGCATAAGGCTGAGCGCAAAGACAAGAAAATGAAAACGATTTTTAGTTCCTCAGAATGGTCAAAAGGATAAGACACAAAAGTTCTGAGAGTTCATTTGCCGCACCGAGAGTATCTCCCGTTATCCCGTTCAATCTTCTGATAAAGAAGAAGCGAAATACGAGACTGACAAGGACCATCCCTAAGAAGATCAGAGCACCCTTCAAACCCCAGAGCAGCAAGCCGATCCCGAACGCGCAGAGAGAAGATATGACCATTTCCCTCATCGTCAGGTTTTCTGCGAAGGGTTGGGCTAATCCTCCCCCCGGTCTGGCATAGGGCGATCTGTAACAGACCCAAACCATAGAATTTCTTCCCATCACCGTCATCAAAATCAGGGCGCGGGGAATGGATTCCCTCGCTATCTCATCTAAGACAAGATACTTGGCTCCGATCAGGAGGATAAGGCCGACGACTCCAAAGGCGCCGATTCGGCTATCTCTCATCACCTCGAGGATCTTTTCTTTGGATCCCCCGGCGGCGAAACCATCGACGGTATCCGCAAATCCATCCAGATGGAGACCTCTGGTCAAAAGAGCAAGCCACCCCAATGTTAGCCAGAGAACAAGGGATTTGGAAAAGAGAAAGGAGAGGAGAAAGTACGCCATGGCCAAGAGCAGACCGAGCAGTAACCCGGCTAAAGGGAAGTAAGCCATCGAACGGGCTAATCCCTTCTCCTCGGGAAGAGAGAATCGGCTCACAGGCAGGATGGTTAGAAAGGAAAGGGCCTGAAAAAAGTCTTTCACTCTTTGCCTTTCAAAGACATTGGGATTCCCGAAACCATAAAGATGACGGTTTGAGCAACTTCAGCTATCTTCTGATTGGCCATTCCTGCGAGATCCCTGAACCGGCGACCTAGTGGTTCGACAGGTACGAGTCCCATCCCCACCTCATTTGAGACAGAGATGATAGAGGCCTGGCTTTGTTTAACCGTATCGATCAACCTGCTGACCTCCTTCACGATTTCATGATCGTTCTTCTGTCTCATGAGAAGATTGGAAAGCCAGAGAGTGACACAGTCCAAGAGGACCACTTCCACACTCTTTCCATGCTGTTCGATCGCTTCAGCAATTTTGATCGGTTCCTCCACCGTCTGCCAATCCATTCCTCTCTTCTTTTTATGATCTTGGATGCGTTTAGCCATCTCTTCATCGAGGGCTTCACAGGTTGCCAGGTAGAGTTTTTTATGAAAATTGCGATTGGCATAATCCAGAGCAAATTGGCTTTTGCCACTTCGGCAGCCTCCGGTGACGAAGATCAACCTTTTATCCATTTCTCCTCCAAAATGGAAAGTGAGTTGGTAAGGTCCTTGATTGAAAAGACCTCGATCGAGACGATTCCGCGATAATGACGAAGCGACGAAAGAATAAGGTTCAAATCCGGCTCCGGCAATGTTTCAATTCCGAAATGGTCCGAACCCTCGTGAACTCCGTGGAGATGAATGATGGAAGTTCCGGGGAGGTAGGTCTTTAGGTAACGCCCGAGATCATAACCGTGGGTCAGGATGTGGCCGATGTCGAGACAGATGGAAAACCCGAATTCCTTCACGATGTCTTCGATCCATTCGTAGGGATAAGCGAGCGTTTCGATGGAAATCCGTTTGGCCTCAATTCCGTTATCCAAGATCTCTTTCAAGGAACTGGACACACGCCGTTTCCATGGCTCGATATCCTTTTTCTGGATAAATCCCCCCGCGCCGCCCTTTGTTAAAGGTGGGGTGGGGGGATTTGTGAGATCGAGATGAAGCGTGTAGACCGATGGGTTGAGGCGAAGGGTCCGCTCAATCATCGTTTTCGTGGTCGAAGTCCCGCCCGTTCTGACATCGTCACGTTCATCTCCAAGAGATAGATCGAGTGGAAGATGGATATTGAAGCCCAGATGGTGAAGTTTGGAGAGTTCGATAAGATGGTCAATCTTGATGGGGTCTGGAATACTTTCCGGCCCCTTGCTTTCAAAAAGGACCAGCTCGATCTCATCGAAAAAAGGAGCCAGCCGGATGACATTGGGGACGATCTCATCCGGATAGATGTAAGAAGTCGTCGCCAGCTTAAAGGGAAATTTTCCCGTGTAATTTTTGAGCATCCCTGAGTTCAATTCTTTTTTCTCAATCCATGGAGAGCTATGAGGACAGCAGCGATTTTCTCAGATGAACTACCTCTCCGACGACAAAAACAGCCGGAGCTCTAATATCCTTTGCCCTGGATTTCTTAAAGATCGTCGACAGATTTCCCTGGACGACCTTCTGGTCAGGGAGCGTCCCTCTTTCAATCAGCGCGCAAGGTGTCTCGGGGCTTCTTCCATCTTCCAAGAGCTTCTCGGCGATTCTCTGCAAGTTTGCGACGGGCATCAGAAAGACGAGGGTGTCGGCATCGGCGATCTTGACTTCCTCCCCCTCTCTCCGATGTCCGGTAATGATCGCCACCGAGGAGGCAAAATCACGGTGTGTCAACGGCACTCCTGCGGATGCGGGGACGGCGACTGCAGAACTGACGCCGGAGACGACCTCAAAGGGAATGTTCTGCTCCGCCAGGGAGGCGGCCTCTTCCGCTCCGCGTCCAAAGACGTAAGGATCGCCATTTTTCAGACGAACAACGACGGAGACCTCTTTCGCCTTTTCGACGAGCAGCCGATTGATCTCCTCTTGTCTCATCGTGTGATGGGATGAAGATTTTCCGGCGCAGATCAGCTCTGCATCCTTCCTGGCAAAAGAGAGGAGGCGCCGATCGATCAGAAAGTCGTAGACGATCGCATCCGCCTGTTGAATGAGTTTCAACCCTTTGACGGTGATTAGCTCCGGATCGCCGGGTCCTGCCCCCACCAGATAGACTTTGCCTTTCCTTCTTTCTTTCATTGCCACCTACCTCTCCGCCTTTGCGAGTTTTTCTTTTTCGATAAACTTCTTTATCCTGTCTCGGATGCGGACCGACGTTGCAGGGGAAAGGCCGTTCGTTGAGACAGCGATGGAGATCTTTCTGTTTCTCAGCACTGCCGGAAGGATGAACGTGGACTCCGTCGCCGAATCGGCTACGTTGACCAGGAGCTTCCGCCGCGCCGCATCCCTGGCGATTCTTGCGTTAACCTTACGATCGGAGGTGGCGGCATAGACAAGAAAAGCTCCCTTCAGATGACTGGCCCGGTATTCGCTCCGGGTATAATCCATCTTCCCCTGTCTTGCCCATTTTGACAATAAATCGGTCAACTCAGGGCTGACCACTCTGACACGGCCTCCGCAGCGAAGGAGGTTCTTCACCTTCCTTTCCGCTACCTTTCCTCCCCCGATCACCACACCGAGCTTATCTTCGATATTTAGATTAATGGGATAGTATTTCATCATTTTCTGCCGTCGGCGATAAATCACCGGTCTATTCTCACATATCCCTATCGGGATTTTCCTTCATCCTCGTTCATTCGTTAGCCCCCACACCGCTGGGCGGAATTAACGGGGTTGCTTCCGTTCGTATCCCCTGGGGGTGATCATATAGTTGCCTTTTAGAAAGGTCTTTGAATTGCCGACAATGACCGTTGCTCCCATATCGATCTGCTCAACCGTCAGCAGATCCTTCAGGGGAACAAGGATAACTTCTTCATCGGCCCTTCTCGCATTCCGGACGATCCCAACAGGGGTTTGGGGTGACCGGTATTTCGACAGAACCTGCCACGCCATTTCGAGGGGTTTGATCCTCTTCTTGCTTCTTGGATTGTAGAAGACGATGACAAAGTCGCCCCGGCAAGCCGAGTGGATCCTTCTCTCAATCACCTTGGCATCCGTGAGAAGATCGCTTAAAGAGATCACTGCGAAATCGTTCATCAAGGGCGCTCCCAAAAGACTGGCACAACTGGAGGCCGCCGTCACTCCCGGAACGATCTCTACGGGAATCTTCGGGGCTCCCTCCTTCCCCAAAAGCTCAAGGATGACCCCGGCCATCCCATAGATGCCCGGGTCGCCGCTTGAAATGAGGCAGACATCGTTTCCTGCCATAGCCCTGTCGATCGCCTTTTCAGCTCGGCTCAGTTCCTGTGTCATGCCCGAGGAAACGATCTCTTTACCGGCCAGAAGGCCGCCGGGCAAATCGTCGTCCAGAAGTTGCAGGTAGGCCTTGTAGCCGACAACGACGTGGCAGTCTCTTAGGGCTTGATAGGCCCTGGGGGTTAAGGAATCCCTGTCTCCCGGGCCGATTCCGACAATCCTCAACCTTCCCTGGCGATGGCCACGCAGACCTTGCCTTGCTTGAGCTTGGGAACGATCAGTCTTGTCCTTCTCCCTGCCAAGAGTGCGCAAGGTTCGCTCACCCCCTCCACGCCGATTTTTTCTTTAACAAAAGAGGACCTTTGATAAGGTCCATTAAAACTCTTAATATGATCCTTGGGAACTATTTTCAAAGGAAGACCCAGATGGAGACAGGCCTCAATCAGACCAGGTTCATCTCCCTTTAGATCAATCGTCGCAATGCACCGAATATCCTCTCTCGAACCTTCACATTGCTTCAGGGCCCGATCGATGGCTTCAAGGATTTCTTCTTGCCCCGTCCCTTTTCGACAGCCCACGCCAACGATTAGATGCTTCATCGTTTCAGAGGCGGTTGTGATCACTGCTTCAGCATGCAGGATAGAAGCCACTTGGTTGGCCAGTCGATTCGCTCCTCCCTCGTGTCCGGAGAGGGCACTGATCGCAAACCTTCTGTTTTCATCGACGACGACGACCGCAGGATCGGTATGTTTGCTTTTGATGAAAGGCGCAATCACCCGGATGACGATACCCAAAGCCATAATGAAGATGAGCCCTTCATGCTGGTTAAAAATCTTTTCCACCGTCCTCCGAAGAGCATGAGGTTCGGATAAGAAATGGACTTCGCTGTCTTTGATGGAAACGGCCAGTTCTTGAGCCGTCTTATCCCCCATCTCTGTTATGGCGATGATCGCTATCCTCATGGGCTCTTCCTTTTTCGGAAGCCATGCTCAAAATCGGCGTCATAAAGCTTTGATTTTCGGTAAGTCTTCCCGAGGACTTCTCCCACGACAATCAGCGCATGACGCTTGATCCCCGCCTCCTTCACCTTTTCGGCAATATTTTCCAACGTGCCCACGATTTTTCGTTCCTCAGCCCAAGAGGCTTTTTCAACGACGGCAACCGGGGTCTCCTTTCCATAGCCCTTCGCCAGTTGGCTGACGACCCTCTCGATCTCATGAACGCTCAGAAAGATCACCATCGTGGCTTTGGTCTTGGCTAGCTTCTCCAGGCTTTCCCTTGCGGGAACTTCCGTCCTCCCGGAAATCCGGGTCAGGATCAGGGTCTGACTGACCCCGGGAAGAGTGAGTTCGCGTCTGAGCGTGGCTGCCGCAGCCTGATAGGAGCTGATTCCTGGAACAACCTCGCAATCGATCCCTTCTCTCTCACATTCATCCAGTTGTTCCTGCAAGGCGCTGTAGATAGAAAGATCGCCGGTGTGAACTCTGGCGACGGTCTTCCCGGTTTTCTTCGCCTCTCGGTAAATGTTTAAGATCTCTTCAAGCTCCATCGTCGAAGAATCGCGGAGAACCGCCCCCTGTTTTGCGAATTTCAAAATGGCCGGGTTGACCAAAGAACCTGCATAGATAACCACGTCCGATGTCTCGAGGATCTTTTTGGCTTTCAACGTCAGAAGCTCCGGATCGCCAGGGCCCGCGCCAATAAAGTAGACCTTCATCATCAGACTTCCCCTCTGGGATTCTTCACGATAATCACGGAGAGATATCCTTCTCGTTGGACTTTATTTAAAGAGGAGAGATCTTGTATCATTTTCTCTCCGGGTTGCCCGAGGTGACTCACCAGCACCGAATGTTTTAGAAGATCGAGTTCCCCGAGTAGGGCCATCACTTTATCGAGCTTCGACCCCACCTTCATTAATATCACCGTGTCAAAGGTTCCGAGCGCCTCTCTTAGCCCCCGCAGATCTTTTCTCACGGGAAGGACGGCCATTGTTTCGTCTGCCTGCACCAGGGGAACTTGCGCCCTCGCCGCCGCGGCACTGAAGGCACTGATTCCTGGAATCGTCTCCACTTCGATATCGGGAAAGTTTTGGAGAAGCGTCCTCAGTAGATAGATGTAGGTGCTGTAGATGAAAGGGTCTCCCAGCGTGATGAAGGCCCCTTGTTTCCCTTGCGCGATCTCCTCGGCGATTCTTTTGGCTGCCTTCTCCCAGTAAGTCTTCAACACATTTTTGTCGCGGGTCATCGGAAAAGGGAGTTCCACAAATTCTTTGTCGGCAGAGGTCGTCGCCTCAATGATCGATCGGGCCCAGGAAGTTCCATCCTCGTCTCCTTTCGGGCAGAAGATGACATCCACCTGGTCCAGGATTTCCTTGGCTCTCAGAGTCAGAAGTTTCGGGTCTCCCGGCCCGACCCCAATTCCGTAAAGCTTGCCGTGTTTCGCAACTTTCATTGTCTTTCCTTCAAACTACATTTGCTATGTAAACGAACTCATTAAATCTCTCCCTGTCTTCACTGCCTGCGGGCGGGAGGGGATATTGGAAATATTCTTGCCCGCCCGCTTCTCTGAATTTTCCGAGACTTCGTCAATTCTCTTTCTTGATGATCATCACACACAGCCTGAACCCTTCCATGCCGGACAGGCTTTTCAGATCCGTGTCGACGATTCTTTCATCGGGATAGGTCAGATTTTCCATGACAATGGCCCTCCGGTTCTCCACTCCTCTTTCGAGCAAGTGGGCAGCTATTTTTTCTGGAGGAAAACCCGAATCGGTGAATAAGAAGGTTTTCTCCGAAGGGTCGACTTTCGCGGCCAGATCATCCATCTTTCGGCCGTGAAGGCTGAGAAGGGTGGCATCTTCCCATCGCTCCCCTATCCTGGCGAAGGCGATCTGGATTGTACTCACGCCGGGAATGACGACGTAATCTTCCTTTTTTAGAACCCGCGAGATCGTTCCGAGAAAACTGTAGAGGCCGGGGTCTCCTGAGACGAGGACGGCGATCTTCTTCCTTTCTCTCTCTTTCAATAAGAAGGGAATCACCCAGTCAAGATTTCCTTCCAATAACCGCTCCTCCTTATGAAGAGGTTGAAACAGACGAAGGGCTCTTCTGCCCCCGATCAAACAGTCAGAGCTTTCGATCTCTTTTCGGGCGATTGGAAGCAGATAGTCTTCCGTGCCTGCGCCGATGCCGATGATGTAGATCTTGTTCATGATGCCCTTTTCTATTCCCCCTCACCCCTACCCTCTCCCACCAGGGGAGAGGGAGTGAGGTGGTTTCTTATTTATCATAGCTTCCTAAAACCTCTCCCTTGAGGGAGAGAAGGATACAGCAAATCTTAAGCTTTTCTCCGACACGATGTTTCACCCTGAAGGCCACTTCCTTGGCAATATCACCAAAGACACTCATCAGGCCATGCTCCCGCAGTAAGTCGATGGTGGCCTCCGCCGTTGTCTCACGGAAGAGGGTCTCAATTAGTTCTTGATCCGCTCCACAGCGCCGAGCGTGATTCACGATGGTCTCGATCCGACGATCCCCGAATCGAAAGTGGGTATTGAACTGGCCCGCGGCCACTTTCACCAGCTTTCCGATATGTCCGACCAGAAGGACTTCTTCAAATCCTTTCTCTCTACATTGATCCAGCATATATCCGACGTGATCACCGATTTTCATGACGGAGTCTTCAGGAAGGTGAAGAACGTTCTTGCAGAACCGCTCTCCCACATAGCCGAGGACGAGCGTAACCTTTTCCGTTCCTTGAGCCCGGAGGACGTCGAGCTGAAGAGAGAGGGAAGTCCTGTAGGCATCGATCGACTTCGGCTCGACGATTCCCGTCGTCCCGATAATGGAAATCCCTCCGGTGATTCCGAGACGAGGATTGAAGGTCTTTGCGGCCAATGCCTCGCCTTCGGGGACGGTGATGGTTACCTCTGCGCCCTGACCCTCTGGCAGTAAGGCGGAGACATCACGGAGAATCATTTCCCTCGGAACGGGGTTAATGGCATGTCCGCCCAAGGGCACGGCCAGTCCTGGTTTGGTAACGATGCCAACCCCTTTTCCACCCCGGAGGGTCACTCCTGGCATATCGGAGAAGCTTACGGTTGCATAAATCCTGGTGCCGTGGGTCACGTCCGGATCATCGCCGGAGTCCTTGACCACCCCACAGCGGGCATAATGATCCCCCAACTCGGCGTCGATGACTGGAAGATGGAGCTTCATTCCAGAAGGAGTCTCCAATTCCACTTCGTCGACTCTTCTTCCGCTTAGAAGCATCAAGGTAGCGGCCTTTGCCGCTCCCTGGGCGCAGCTACCCGTGGTATATCCTTTTCTTAAGCTCATTTGACCAGTCGGAGGATCTCCTCTCGTGCTTCACCGATCGTAAGCGGAACTTTATGGAAGGGAAGTCGATCCTCATGCTTGAGCCGGTAAATCAACTCTGCAATTTGAGGGAGCCGCAGTCTCATCTCTTCCATCTCATCGGGGGTCGTAAAAACATCCTCGGGCGATCCTTCCCTAACGATTCTTCCTTTGCTCAAAATGTACAGCCGGTCGAGGAACAGAGGGACCAAGTCTACCCGGTGGGTGGCCATGGCGATGGTGATCTTCTTCTCCTTGTTGAGTCTCATCAAAAGGTTCATCATCCTGTATTCGCCCGTCGGATCCAATCCGTCGGTGGGTTCATCCAGGAGCAATATCTCCTGTCCCATGGCTAAGAGACCCGCCAGGCAGATCCTTTTCTTTTCTCCGAAGCTCAGGTGATGAATGGATCTCTTCCCATAACCCTCCATGCCCACGTCTCTTAAGGCTTGCGTCACCCGGAGAGCCACTTCATCTCCGGAAAATCCCATATTGATCGGTCCGAAAGCCACATCTTCAAAAACAGTCGGGGCAAAGAGCTGTTCGTCGGAGTTCTGAAAGATCAAGCCAACTTTTCGATAGATCTCCCTCGGGGCCAATTCCCGGATTTCTCTCCCATCCAATCGGACACTCCCCTCGCAATCTTTGAGCAGTCCGTCCATTACTTTGAGAAGGGTGGTCTTTCCAGAGCCATTCGCTCCCAGAATGCCGATAAATTCCCCCCGTCTGACCTGGAGATCGATATCCGATAAGGATTGCGTTCCCCCAGGATATTTAAACGAAACTTCCTTGACGGAAAGTCGAATTAGATCATCCATAGATATCCCATTGCTAAGACGAAAATCGCCGAGCCGAGGATTTCCGAGCCCTTGAAGGACCGCTCCATTGCCATCGGGATGCGGCCGTCGAATCCTCTTTGAGCGAGAGCCATGGCCGTATTCTGGCTGTGTTCGAATACTTTGAGGATGAGGGATCCGGTCAGCGTGCCAAACGAGCTTAAGCCCCGTTTAAGGCTCGTGTAACCCAACCGGGTCTTTTGAGAATTGTAGATGACCAGGCCCTCGTCAAGGAGGACGAAGATGTACCGGTAGGCGAAGACCATCACCTCGATAAACCCTTTGGGAACCCTCAGCCAAGAGAGGCTGGCCATAAATTCAGTAAAGGGTGTTGAAAACCCCATGATCGTCAGGACCGAGACCGCTCCGATGATTCGACAGCTGATCATCAGCCCTTCCCTTAACCCCTCCAGGTAAGCTGTGATCTCCAAGCCAAAAAACGAAACGGAAAAGAGTGGAAGGTAGCCTGAGAAAAATGTCTTTAGAAAAACCACAACCGCTGAAATAAACAGCGGCTCCGAAAGTCGTAAGAAAAAAACCCGAAGAGGAACCCGCAATATCACTCCAAGAAGAAGGCAGAAAAGGATGATGAAGAGGGGGAAAAAGAATCCCTTGTAACTTAAGATCATGACGAGAAGAACGAGTGCAAGAAGAAGTTTAACCCTTGCGTCAATCTTCGAGAGGAGATGATCTTTTTTTAAAGGTTCAGAAAAAAGTTCCATGTTATTTATTCACTCTTTTTTCGGTTATCACTCTCCAATAATATCCCGCGACAAACCCTCCCACCGCACCGGCAAGAAGGAAGACAAAGAGGAGCAGATCTCCTTGATCGGTGTTGATCAAAGAGGTTTTGGCTTCCTTCCCGTGCTCCTTGGCAACTTTTTGAATGACAGATTCATCAACTCCCGGCCACTTTTCGCCTGCAAGAGGCAAAGGAGGTAGTATGCAGAAAGCAGTCAGCAGAAGAAGCATCATCCCAAAACTTTGAGCTTTGAGCTTTGAACTTGGGATCGTCATACCGCCTCCTCTGGTTTTAAGACCTTCATTCGTACAAGGAGGTCAGGGCGTTTTTTATAGAGCAAGACAATCATCCCCGCGGTCATCGCTCCTTCGAGGATTCCGAGCGGAAGTTGAGTGGGGATGAAAGCGATGAGGATCTTCGAGAAAAGGGGCATGAAGGGAGAATTTCCTTTGATGCCGGATGCAAGTTCAATCGATGTCGTAAAGTAAGTGGCCCAGTCTGCCAGGAGACCTGCCGCGAATCCAGATAGGGCCAGGTTGATTTTCATTGAGCGTAGCACCTTGAAGGTCAAGAAGCCTGCGAGGGAGCCCATGACACCCATGGAGATCAGATTAGCCCCCCAGGTGCTCAACCCTCCGTGAGCAAGAAAAAGGGCTTGAATGAGCAAAGCGACTGCTGCAACCAGTATACTGATTGCAGGGCCCACGAGGATTCCGGAAATGGCTGTCCCGCATGGGTGAGAGCAGGAACCTGCGGTTGGCACGGGAATGGGCATACAGGAGATGATGAAAACGACGGCAGCCATCAGTCCCACGAGGGGTTTGAATGATAAGTCAGTAGCAGAAAGCTTTCTTAACTTGTATAAGCCGTAGGCAACCAGCGGGACTGCAAGAAGAGACCAGAATACGGCCCACGGAAGGGGCAGTATGCCTTCTGAGATGTGCATGGCGTGGGCGTCGGAAACAGTAAGCAGTAAGCAGTCAGCAGTCAGCAGCAGAAGGGTGACGCCAGCTTTTCGAATGTGAGCTTGTGACAGTCTATGTTTTTGCATCGCGATTACCCGCGGTATTTGGCCGCCTCATCCGGGAGCATTGGCACGAATTCACATTGTCCCGGCGGTATGGGATATTCTTCCCGTCCGGGCAAGGTTAGATCCCTCACGTCGTGCAGGTCTTTCGATTCCTCAATCCGTCGCTCGACGAGGTCCACTAACCCTTCATCGAATCCCAAGCTTTTCCCCAGCATCAATTTTACATGCGGAAATTTATTGGCCTCCTTCTGCATCATCTCGGGAATGTCGAGAAGGAGGTGGAGTCCTTCATGGAGAAAATAAGGAATGGCCAATATCTTTTTGGCTCCCTGATCAACGCATTTCTCGAAAATCTCGGGAAAGTGTGGACCCAGCCTCGAGATAAAGCATATCTCCACGCGTGGGTATCCATACTTGTTTTTCAAGCGTTGGGCCACTTCTTCCATATCTCTGCCGGCTCCCGGTACACGGCTTCCGTGGCCCATGAGAATAATGGTTTCATCCCTCAGGCTCTTCGAATCTTTGGTCGAAGGAGTGACCTTCGCTGAGAAGCTCTTTCCTTCCCGTTGGGTCGCTGCAATCGAACAGAGGGCGTGAACCACGCTCACAGCAAGAGGGCTCCCGCCTCGTCTCCCGGAGAGCGCGATAAAAGGAACGTCCAGAGACATGATCTCCTCTTTGCTTTCGATGACATGAACGAAGCCGACCGGCATGGCAATGACGAGGGCCGGACGGATTTCTTCTTCCTGAATGAGACGGTTGATCTCAAGAAGGCCGACGGGAGAGTTTCCAAATACTACGAGACCTCCGTTTAAGATCGATCTCGCTTTTTGAACGGCAAAGAGCGAACGTGGAAGTCTCTGTTGGCGGGCCTTCTCAAAGACCTCCTCATCGTCCACATAACAATAGATATCCGAAGCCTGATAGCCTTTGTGAGCGGATTGAAGTCTCTTCAGAGAGAGTCCTGCCTGGATCATTCTGGAATCGACGTAGATCGTCCTCCCTGACCGCAGGGCTTCGATACCGTGGAAAGTCGCTCCCGGAGAGAATCTGATCAAATCGATGAGACCAAAATCTCCGGTGGTGTGGATCATCCGACGAACCACCTGCCATTCTTCCGGACCGAAGGAATGCGAGGGCACCTCCTTTTCAATCCGCTCCATGGATCGGGCCTCTATCTCCTCTCCGCTGAGAGGAGAGGCCAGGAATCCACGGATCAAGGGTTCACGTTTCGTCTTCGATTCTATTCTGGGAAGGTCCATTTTCTGATTCATAACTTTGCCCCTTAGAAAGCTCCGCCATTGATGGCGGGGACTGTTTGTATTTTATTCCTCAGAGTTGCCCGACAGTGGTTGATAAAAGTTTCGACGTTTTGGGGTTGAGAGGCCCAGTGAAGATGGACATAGCTTGCCAGGACGTTTTTCTTCTGAAACCCCTCCGGAAAGATTTCTTCCGAACGTCGGCGTTTCATCCTGTAAACCGACGTCCAGAGAGGGTCGTCCTGCGGAAACCCTGACAGCTCAGAGTAATGGAACTCATGGCCTCTGAGGACTGCCCCGCGCTTTCCCCAAAGCGAGTCGTTTGCCAAGGTGACCTCCACGTACCCGAGTGATTTTAGGCGATGAAGCATTCTCGACCAGACCGGGAGAAGTCCCACCATGGGGTATCGTTTCCCCTGTGTTGTCTCAATTCCCTGAGTCAGGTACATGAGCCCGCCACACTCGGCGTAAAGGGGCAGACCTCTCCTGGCAAACTGAGTGACAGCCTCCCGCATCTCCTGATTTTCCGATAACGTTTTGGCGTATTCTTCAGGATAGCCTCCCCCGAAATAGAGAGCGTCGATCTCTTCCGGCAGTGTCCTGTCTTGGAGAGGAGAAAAGAGAATCAAGTCACATCCTCGCAATTTGAGCTCATCCAAATTATCGGGATAGTAGAAGTGGAAAGCCTTGTCATAAGCGACACCGACCGAGACCCGATTCGGGCGATGTTTTGCATCTCGCCCCGGTTCCGTCACCGAAAGGGGAGCTGCCTTCTTGGCGATCTCCATAACGGCATCCAGGGAGAGATGTCGTTCGAGGACATCTGCCAGTTCTTCAAGAATCTTCGGAGGAAGATTTTGAGGATCTGCTGTGGTCAGCCCGAGATGGCGGCTGGGAAGGGCAGGAAAGACCCCTCTCGGAATGGCACCCAGGAGAGGGGGAAGGGATGCACTTCTTAGAGATTGACGAAGCCAGTCTTTGTGACGATCCGAGCCGCTATGATTGGCGATAACACCGGCCATTCTCAACCCCGGCTCGAATTCAACACAACCTTTCACGACAGCAGAGAGACTTCGTGCCATGCCATGGACATTCACGACTAGCAGAACCGGAGCGTCCAGCCAACGCGCCATCTCCGCCGTACTTCCTTCAGAATTTTCAGGATCCGATCCATCGAAAAGTCCCATCACTCCTTCGATCACGGCGATATCTGCACCCTGGGTGGTTCGACTAAAAAGTTCCCAAACGTACTCCTTTCGGGTCATCCAGCCGTCGAGGTTATAGCAGGGCCTTCCTGAAGCCAGCGTCAGGTAAGAGGGATCCAAAAAATCCGGACCGATCTTAAACGTCTGGACCCGAAGCCCTCTCCGCTTAAGAGAGGCGACCAGGGCGAGGGAGAGGGAAGTTTTTCCCGTCCCGCTCTGGGTTCCTGCAATGATGATCCTCGGTATGGACTGACTCATATAAAAGTTCCAAAAGGGTTCAAGAATTTTGGAAAATGGATAGTAGACAGTAGGGCGTTGCTTTAACTACTTTCCACCTTCCACTTTCTGCTATCTCACACTCGAATCCTTGCCCCCTCGAATCCTTGAACCCCTCAAACTCAATATTCAACCCCTTTCTGTGCGGCGATTCCCTGGGTCAATCCATGTTTGAGATTGCGCATCTCTGTTACGGTATCCGCCTTATCGATGAGATGCTGCGTGGCTCCTCTCCCGGTTAATACGAGGCATGAAATGTCATCGCTCTTGACGATAAGTTCCATGATTTGATTTTCAGTGACGAGGCCTCTGTCCATCGCCGTAATGATTTCATCCAAGATCACCAGGTCGTACTGCTTTGAACAAAGAGCTTCAGCAGCTTTTTCCAACCCATGGCATGCGGCTTGACGATGTTCGGGAAAAGAAGGGTTTGTCGGAGGAGGAACAAACCCCCGGCCCATCTGGATCGCCTCAACCCCGGGGAGATATCTGAGCCCGGTCAGCTCGCCCACGGTATCATCTGCCTTCATAAAGTGAAGAACCAGCGTTCGCATCCCATGCCCGCTTGCGCGAAGAGCCATCCCGAGCGCAGCCGTGGTTTTACCCTTGCCGTCACCCGTAAAAATGAGGACGCGGCCTTTCGTCTTCATCGCCCTACCGTCCTCCTGAGGCCCATCCGTCTGTACATCTCGTCCATCTTCAAACTTCTCCGGACGACTTCCGCCAACCGCTCATAGGCAGGTTCCAGATCGTAGACGGCGCAGACCTTCCCCACGGCGGAGAGATTTCGCCGAACTCTCAGACGGTCGATGAACCACCTTCGAAACTCATCGGCATCGAAGATTCCATGGAGATACGTGCCCCAGATGTTCCCCTTTCCTGCCTCTGCCCCGATGATCTGTCCGTCTTCCCGAACGACAAGAGGAAGGAGCGGTTTTCCCTCTGTCTGACCGTGATGGATCTCATACCCCCGGACTTTGAGCTTGGAGGGGAGGTGGGTCCCCTCGGCTCGGACAAGGGTCTTCTGCTGAGCCATCACCGTGGAAATAGGCATGAGACCCAGTCCCTCAATCGTTTTTCGTTGAGACTCGATACCGTAAGGGTCCTCCACGCTTTTGCCGAGCATTTGAAACCCGCCACAGAGGCCCACGATTTCGGTCCGACCTTTGCCGGTAAGATCGAAAATCTTTCGGTCCAATCCGCTTTGGCGGAGATACTCCAGATCGCCGATCACATTTTTGCTTCCGGGGAGAATGATCGCATCCGGCTGATTCAGGTCGTTGATGGATCGGACGATGCGGAGCGAGACGTCGGGTTCGATCCTGAGGGAGTCGAAATCGGTAAAGTTCGAGATGTGGGGGAGGTCAATCACAGCGATTTCAATTCCGTTCTCCCGGAACGGTCCGTCGAGAGCGCCGCTCTTGAACTCAACCGAATCTTCCTCGGGCAGTCCCAGATCATGGAGATAAGGGACGATCCCAAGGCAAGGGAGTCCCGTATGATACCGTGTATATTCGACGGCCGGGCCGAGAAGATCCTCTTTTCCACGGAACCGATTGATCACAAAACCTGCGATCTGTTTGCGCTCCCACTCAGAGAGGACTTCCATCGTTCCCACGAAGGAAGCAAAGACGCCTCCCCGGTCGATATCGCCGACCAACAGAACGGGTGCCTCCGCATATCGGGCCATCTTCATGTTGACAATGTCATGGTCTTTTAAGTTGACCTCTCCAGGGCTTCCCGCTCCCTCGAGGACCATTACATCGAACTCCCCGGCCAGGGCATCATAAGCTTTTTTTGCTTCCCCAAAGGCGGCGGGTTTGTACTGGATGTACTCATGGACATTCATATTACCCACAGGCTTCCCCATCAGAATGACCTGAGCCCCCGTATCATCATTCGGTTTGAGAAGGACAGGGTTCATTCGCACATCCGGATCGATCCGGCATGCCTGGGCCTGGACGGCCTGAGCCCGACCCATCTCTCCGCCTTCCCGGGTGACAAAGGAGTTGAGCGACATATTTTGGGCCTTGAAGGGGGCAACCCGGTATCCGTCCTGCAAGAGGATTCGGCACAGGGCGGCGGCCAGGATGCTCTTGCCTGCATTGGAACTCGTTCCTTGAAACATGATCGCCGGGGTCTTTCGGCGATCGAATCGAGAGGGCAAGGAAACGTTCAACGCTTCTTTCAAAGCGCGAAGGAGCTTCAGATTCTCATCCTCGCTCCTGACCGCAACACGAAAGAACCTTCTGTCCAAACCCTCGAAGTTATCGCAGACGCGAATGGCAATCCCGGAGGAGAGCAGTTGTTTCGCCAGAGCCGGCCCATCCAATTCTTGACGATCCAGGCGCGCCAGCAAAAAATTCGCCTGGCCTGGGAAAACAGTCAGACCGGGGATGGTGCGCATTTCGTTGAAGAGGAATTCCCTTTGCCGTCGAATCAGGGCCCTGGTCCGGAGGGCATAGGCCTGATCTCCGAGGGCATGCTCTCCGACCGCCTGAGCAAGACTATTGACGGACCAGAGGGGCATGATCTTCTTCATCTTTTGAATGAGGTCGGATTCGGCAACGGCAAATCCCAGTCTTAAACCTGGGATGGCATAAAACTTGGTGAAGGAACGGAGGACGATGACATTTGAGGGGCGATTGCAAATCAGACTCTCCGCCTCTTCCACAAAATCGAGGAAAGCTTCGTCAATAACAAAAAAGGTGGAAGGATGTTTTAACGCCAGGGTTCGTAATGCGACGGGATCGGTCAGCAGACCGGTCGGGTTATTGGGCTGCCCGATAAAGACGAATTGGCCAGCGGAGATTTTCTTGTCTAAATAAGAGAAATCGAGCTGGAACCCTTCTTCCTCTTTGAGGAGGATCTTTTCCACGGCCTTACCCGCCAGTTCCACCGCATTCACATAATCCGAATAAGAAGGGACCGGAATGAGAGCGTGATCGCTGGACAGTGCGGGGGGCAGTGAACGGATGATCTCCGTCGATCCATTTCCCACCAAAACCTCTTCTTCTTTCACTCCATAGCAGCTAGAGATAGAGGCTCTCAGTGAAACGGAGTCCGGGTCGGGGTAATGAACGAGAGAACTCAATCGGCTGCTGATCAGCGGACGAAACCAATCCGGCGGGCCCAGAGGATTGATGTTAGCCGAGAAGTCGAGGAGTTCCTCTGGAGATCGACCCGCCGCCAGGGCCAGCTTTCTTATATTTCCGCCGTGTTCGTGATTTCCATAATTCATGGGATCGTCTCTTCGGTCGGTCAAAAAAAAACCCAGCCTCCGCGTTGAAGACTGGGGATTTTACCCGCATGCACCCTTCTCAGCCTTGTCCTCGAAGACCTTTTATAAAGAATACCCAGGCAGGTTTTCTGACTCTCCCGCCCTTTCGGCAGCCTTCCCATCCCGAGCTTGTTGGGGGACAGTGGCTATCAATATGCTGAAAGGGTTCCCTTTTTTTTCAGAAAAGGGCGGGACTACAGCGGCGGGCCCGTCCCCGATTTCTCCTTCCAAGAAAGGAATCACGGGGTTCCCTTCACCTGGATATCACCACCACTAAAACCTTTTTAACAAATTGGAAAAAGGCCTGTCAAGTTCTTGTTGGAGGTTGCCCATCCCCGGGTTTTTCTTGTATGGAGAGAATAGTCCCCGACACAGAGGGGCGAGCTTCCGAACCTTTGGGATGCGGCCATGATCGGATGTTGCGGGGAACCTCGTCGGTGTCAAGAACGCTGCATGAGGTTGAATTAGATCGCTTAATCCGGATGGAAACGGAAGCCCATCTCCAGGGTGGGGTCGCTAAATTCTTTAGGGATCGGGGGCAAAGGTTCTGCCTTCTTTATGGCCCGCATCGCTCTTTGGTCAAAAAGCGTATTACCGGACTTTCTCTCGAACCAGGATTTTTGAACTTTACCTTCCCGGTCAATGACGATCACAATGGTTGCTTCAATGGTCGTTCTTCCTTTAGGAAGGTTTTCGGGAAGCGTCCATTCCTTCTTGATTTTTGCCCATATCGATTCGTAATAATCACTCAGTCTCGAATCTGAGCCGGGGCCCCCTCCGAGCGAAGAACCCCAAGGAGACCCTCCCGTTGGGGAACCGGCCGACCCCGTTCCGGTTCCTGATCCCGTTCCCGTTCCGGATCCGGAGGCAGTCGCCCCTTGAGAAAGAGAACCGGCCGAAGCCTCCCTTGCCATCTCCTTCTCCAACGCCTCACGACGGCCAATCTTTTTCTTGATGTCGTCGAGGGCTGCTTTTCTACGAATATTCTCCAACTCATCCTGAAGATTTTTCAGAGAAGTTTTTTGTTTTTCAGAGAGATCCTCTTTCTCAACGATGGCCACTTTTTTCTCTGATTTTTTCACGGGCGATTTTAGCCCCTCAACCGGTTGACGCCCTGTTTGATTTTCGACAAGCTTCGCCTTTTCGCCTTTTGTTTTTTCAACGATCGTTTTTTGAATCGGCGGCGCAGCAGGCGGGAGGATCGCAGCGGGTCCTGGACGTTCCGTTGGTGAACTGCCGAGGGGGGAACCATCTCCGTGGGGCGCATAAGGCCGAATGGTCACCCGGTAGATAGAAGGCGTCAGTTTTGTCGTCCCGGGCTTCAGGCCAACCGTCAGGAAAGTGATGAGGGTGATATGAAGCAGCAGTGAGAAAATCCCCGCCGCCCATAACCCGCCTTTATCGGGAGAAGCAGGGTGATGCAGAAGAGGAGGCCGTCGAGCGCCTTCTTTGCGTCTTCTCATTTCTTCAGCTCAATCCCCAAGCCCGGGTTCTTTACCCCGGATTGGGTTAAGACATCCATGACCTGGATCACGGCATCATATCTGACGTTCTTGTCCCCGTTGATAATCACAGAGGTGTCCGGTTTATTTTTCACCCTGGCCGTCAGTCTGTATTTGAGCGTCTCTAAATCCAGTTTCGTGTCCTCTAAGAAAACTTCGCCTTGGGCGTTAATGTTGATCATGACGTCTCGCGATGATTCTTCCGATTTGGAGGCCTTGGGCAGCTGGACTTTCACGCTGGACTGATAGATAAAGGGGGTCGCGATCATGAAGATGATCAACAACACCAAGACCACGTCTGTAAACGGAGTGATGTTAATTTCCGCCATGAGTTTGGAACTTCTTCGCTCTCTCTTCATGCTATTTCCTTCCCCCGATCAAGTCGCCCAGCTCGGAGGCACAAAGCTCCATATCGTTGATAAAACGGTCAACCCTTTTCATGAAATAGTTGTAGGCGATCACCGCCGGGATAGCCACCAAGAGCCCCATGGCCGTGCAGACCAGCGCCTCGGCCACGCCTCCGATGACAATGCTCATGCCGCCGGCTCCGGCAGCGGCGATGTCATGAAATGCCCTGATGATTCCGAGAACCGTTCCAAAAAGCCCGATGTAGACGGCCGTGTTTCCGATCGTCCCCACAATACTGGTAAAGCGCTCCAGTCTTATTGTTTCGATGGTGATCTCACGATCCATCGCGTTGGATATCTCTGCTTCAAGACGGCCGTGGAGCCCCAGTCCGCAGAAGACCACCCTTGAGAAGGGAGCATTCGATGTCCTGCAGATTTCCTTGGCCATCTCGATATTGCCGCCATTCAACGACCTCTTGATCCTGGTCATAAATTCCGTCCTCTTGGTTTTTGAGCGCTTTCGATAGTAAAGGATCCTTTCCAAAAGAATGGTGATGGACAAGAAAGAGCAGAAGAGCAAGATATACATGGTAAAACCACCGAGGTGAATTATTTCCCAGATTGTTTTTCCCGCAAACATCTCGTTCCTCCTTTACAAATACTGCATTTCCCTAACGATCCTACGTCAATCAATATTACTTATCTGTCAGGATTTGGCAAGGATGATTGTTCCTTAGCCTATCCTCAGTTGTTCTCCCGACACAAAGGGGAAGCTAACTTGGGCCCGCGATCGCGTGAATCCCTGAAGAGGTTTCCTTCCGGCGAATAAGCTGCTCGGTGACCGGGATGTCACTTTCTCTGGGCTTCAAAGAGGTTTCCATGGAGGTTGCAGCGAGAAGTTCCGTCGGCCCAACCGCTTTAGAGTTCGCCTGCAAGGGCTGAAGGAAGGAAGAGGTCTTTCTCATTCATTTTATAAAACTTCCAGAAAACCCCAGGCTTTGAAGCCTGGGGATGAATTTATTATGAAACCCTGTATGAACAAGTTCAGGATGAGGTCATCCATTGTTGAGCCTTCTCCAACGTGGGAATCCCTCTTCTTCCACCGAGGTCAAGGCATTTGAGGCCTGCCACGGCATTGGCAAACCTCAACGTTTTTTCAATCTCCCAATTCTGGAGAAGGCCATAGATGAACCCTCCATGGAAGACATCGCCTGCGCCGGTGGTATCCACGGCCTTTACGTTGAACCCTTCCGCGTATAAGAGTTCTCCGTCGACCCAGGCCATGGCTCCCGAAGGACCCAACGTGGCGCAGAGGAATCCAGAAGCCCGTTTCTGAAGTTCGAGAAAAGCTTCCTTCGGATCTGAAATCCCGGTGTAGAGCCCTGGAAAGCGTGAAGAGGTGATGAGGAAATCGACTTCTCGAAGCAACTCAGAAGTGAGAGGCTCTGCTTTATCGAGGTCGACAACGGTTGGAATGTGTTCCTCTTTTGCCCACCTGGCACATTGGATGGCAGCGCGGATATCGTGCCCATCCAGATGGAGGATCCTTCCGCTGCAGACCTCTTCTTTCCGAAGTTCTCCTTCGCGATACATCAATCGGTCGTCCCGATTCCAGAGGATCGTACGGTCTCCGGTGGAGCTGTCCACAAGGATCGTCGCAAACTGGTTTGTGGCGTTGGGTTCGATCGTCACGGAAGAGACGTCCACCCCTTCCAGGCGGATGGATTGGAGAGAGAATTGACCCCATTCATCGGCACCCACTTTTCCAAGGTATTTTGTTCTGATTCCCCATCGACTTAAGGCCACCAGGGCGGTGGCCACCTGGCCTCCTCCTTGTTTCGAGAAGTGGAGCATCTTCATTTTGGAATTGGGAGCGGGAAATTGCGGGACCACTGCGAGGAAATCGACGGAATTGAGGCCCATCCCGACCACATCAAAAGGTTTTTTTGCGGGGAGGGAAAGGTTGAATCGCATGGTTATTTCTCACAAAGCTTTCAGTCATTTTTCGAGGGTTTCAAAAAAAGAGTTCGGAGACGGGAAGAGTGCAGAATCAGCCGATGATATCTTTTATGACGTCAGCAATCTGCTGGCAGTACTTCTCCGTGAGTTCGTGGGTGGGCCCCTCGACCATGACGCGGCACATATTTTGAGTCCCCGAATAACGCACGAGAACCCGGCCGTCGTCGCGAAGCTCAGACTCGACTTGTTGAATCACCTCCCTCACTTTTGCCAGTGAGGAAATTTCCGGTTTGCTCCTGACATCCACGTTGATCAGTTTCTGCGGGTAGACCTCCATCGTTTTCGAGAGTTCTGACAAAGGTTTCCCCATTTCCACCATCGCCGCTATGAGTTGCATCGCGGTCACGATCCCATCCCCCGTCGTATGGTGATCGAGGAAAATCATATGACCGGCATCCTCTCCGCCGATGTTCGCTCCCAAACGGACCATATCTTCCAGCACATAACGATCGCCCACCTTCGAGGCATGGTGTTTGATACCATGCTTTTTGCAAGCTACCTTCAACCCAAGATTACTCATGACCGTGCTCACGAGCAGATCGTTCTTGAGCTTCCCCCTTTCCTTGAGTTTCTGAGCACAGACGATCAACACCTGGTCGCCGGAAATTTCGTGGCCTTTTTCATCGACGGCAATCAGCCTGTCGCCGTCACCGTCAAAGGCGAGTCCGATATCGGCCCTTGCCTCCACCACCCGCTTCCTCAGGTCCTGAGTATACAAAGATCCGCAATGGTCGTTGATATTGAGACCGTTGGGGGTATTATGGAGGACCTCCACTTTGGCACCCAGCTCAAAGAATGTGTCTGGAGCAATTTTATAGGTAGCTCCATTCGCCGCGTCGATGACAATCTTCATCCCCTCCATCGTTAAATCCCGGGGAAAAGTATTTTTCAGGAACACAATATAACGACCGCGCACATCGTCCAGCCGGAAAGCCTGTCCCATTTCTCTGACGGGTGGAACCATCTGGGGCAATTTATTTTCCAGGACGAGCTTTTCGATCTTTTCTTCCTCCTCATCGGACAGTTTAAAACCGTTGCCGGAAAAAATCTTGATTCCGTTATCCTGGTAAGGGTTGTGAGAGGCAGAGATCACGATACCCGCATCCGCTCGCATGCTCTGCGTCACGAAGGCGATGCCCGGCGTGGGAAGCACTCCCACCAAGTAAGGATGTCCTCCCATCGAAGTAATGCCCGACTCCAGAGAACTTTCAAGCATGTAGCCTGAAATACGGGTGTCCTTACCGATGATGATCCTCGTCCTGTGATTCGGTGTTCTCAGCAGGTAAGCAATCGCTTGACCGACGGAAAAGGCGATCCCGGCATCCATGGGATATCGATTTGCCTCCCCCCTGATCCCGTCCGTTCCAAACAGCTTCCCCATACCTTTTCCTCCCAACGATGATCTGAATGATTCTTCTTAAGCCGATCGATGGCTCTCCGAAGATTTTCAGGCAAGGTCGCGAAAATGAGGCGACCCATCCAAAATGCCGAAGAAGGTTTTGATTATCGTTTCTATTTTTAAACCAACTTCGACGAGATTTCAATCCTCTCCTAAAATGAAACGTTACTCCTGTTTTCGACCTTTAAAAGCCAGCTCATCCTTGACTCAACTGCGATTCTTTCTTTTAGGCTTGGATGTTCGCTGAAACGGGTTGCGGGCGACAAAGACAGAGGAAGATCAAAGGCTTTTTAATCTTATAAGAACGGATGCAAGGAATTTGATAAGGATCGATATGGAGCCCTGTTCTTTTGGAGATCGGGGATCGCTTATGAAACTAAGGGCCGACTTTCGCTGATGAAACCTCCTGGATAAAGCTGTCAGGATAATTTTTTAGAATCTTATTGTCTCTTAGAAACCGGGCGGCTTCATGGGTATCCATGAATTGTCCCACAAAGACCTTGTAGAGGGTCCCTCTCCGCTTGCTTTTCGAAGCGACCCAATAAGCATCCAACCCTTCCTTCTTGAGGTTTTCTACAAGGTTTCGAACATTTTCCATCTCACGAAATGACCCCACCTGTAAGGCGTAAAATTTCCCTTCGGGAGCGGGGGTATCCGGTTTTGGACTTTCTTGAAGGACCGGTTTTGCCTTTCCCGCTTCTTCCCGGGGGCTTTTCACGGCTTCTTGCCTTGTCTGAGCCGTAACGGATTCAGAAGGGGGGTTCGAGGGGGCCGGAACAGTAGCCGCCGTGGGCGGGGTTGGAGGTGCTGGAGGAATGAGGGCAGCAGGGGGGGCGGGGGTTGTGGGGGTAGCAGCGGCTGCGGGAGGGGCTGGAGGAGCTTTGGGAGTGACGACCGCAGAGGGTTTACGAGGTGCGGGACGAGGGGAAACGGCTGGCTGCTGGACGTCCCCTATTTTCAGAAGCTGGAGGATGGCTGTGGATTTCCAGAAAGTCACTCCCAAGATCAAGGCAAGAAGGATTGCAATCCCTCCTAGGATCATCGGACGAGAGAATCTGCTTTTATTCCGCACTGGTTTTTTCTTCGTCGGCTTTTCAGAAGCCGCTGGGGTCCCAGCCGCGGAGGGCGAAGCGGGTTCTGTGGGGGGTAAGATTTCTGTCGCTTCTTCTTTTTCGATGTCGGCAACGCGCTGATACATCGCATCCAGCTCATCGAATAGCTCTTCTTCCGGTATGGGCTTGTCTTTCTTTTTGATATCCTGATCATTTTCCATTGGACGACTCCGCGCTTCTTCCTTTTCTTAGTTGTTCATTCTTTTGAGATAACGACTTGCCACCATATCCGCATCCAACCCTATGTATTGCGCATAGGCCCTCACGAAACCCTTGAGGAATATCTTGGAAGGTGTTTTTTCGAATTGGTCTTCCTCGATGGCATGCAAGTAAGCCATCCGGACCTTCACGGTCTCTGCGATCTCCTCAAGAGAAACTCCTAACTCATCCCTGATTTTCTTCAAATCGCTTCCCGAGAGGGCCTCGTGGGAGAGAATCTCCTGAATCACAGCGTTTGAGGAGACGATCGTCTTCAGTCGGTCCCTTATCCTCAAGGCCGTATCGGCCCCGGGACGTTTCGGATGCGGCAGGAGACTTAACTTCTTCCGCTCCCGCTGGTATTGCCTCTCCTCGTCCAGGACACCTCGTTCGATGAGCAATTGGTCATACTGAGATCTTTTTTTTTCATCCATCAGGGTCGAATACGCCTCATTCAGTTTCGCCAGTATTTCTTCTCGTTCTTCTCTGGAAAAAAAAGAGTAGCTTGCCAGAGAATCCTCGTGGTAGAGTTGAAACATCTCTTTATAGGCGTGATGGATCTCGAAAGGGGAGGCATCGGAGGCTATCTCCAAAAGTTCATAGAAGTTCAGGGCGTCGATTTTCTTCATACCGTATTCTACGAAGCCGCAACTTATAAAGCCACGGCTTGCTCGTCCATCATGCCCGTGACGCCTTTCAGGACGAGTCTAAGATCCAGAGCCGCCTGGGAATAGGAATATTTTTCCACAAAGGACTCTCTCCGGCACACCGCCTCGTGGACGCGGTCATCAAAGCTGACATTGCCCAAGAATTGAATTCTCATGCCGAGGTGTTTCTCCACAATCTTACAGATCAGCGCCCCGATCTTCGGATTGTCCTGCCTTCTCACTTGATTCAGGACCAGCTTAAATTGGAAAGCCTTCAAAATCCGTTCGATGTTGCCCCCTTCTTCCGGATCCATCTCTTTCAAAATATCGAGAAGGTATTCCGGATGGTGGACGGTGACATCTTCGTCCTGCGCTTCCGCTTTCTCCGCCAAGCTTTTGAAACGCTCACTCTTGAGGATCTGACGGATCTTACGAACATAGACGGAGCGAACGAGTCGATAGATATTCTCGATCGACGTGGGTTCCGGAATGCATACAAAAATCCCAGAGTCCGACAGCGTGAAAAAATCGATGGTATTGAAAGAAGTCCCGGTGCCAAGGTCGAGCAGAATATAGTCATAGGCCAGTCGCGAGATGGCACGGAGCGTTTTCATCTTCTGTTCGTGAGCCAGGTTGGCGATGTCCAGCTTATTTTTGGCTCCGCTGATCAGGAAAAGATTGTGGATCGGCATTTGGAGGACGGTTTCTTGGAGGGTCGGCACTTTTTTATTCAGAAAATCGGAGAGGCTGGTCGCCGGGTTGGACAGGCCGACGATCGTATGAAGGTTGGGTCCACCAAGGTCGGCATCGATCAGGAGGGTCCTGAATCCTTGCTTGGCTAATAGAATCCCGATATTACCGGTAAAAAAACTCTTACCGGTCCCTCCCTTTCCTCCACCGATGGGCCAAATATGGGGCATAAACGTCCAAACTATCCCAAATTACATGATGGATGATTCAAGCGTATGTCATTATAGCACATTCGAGAGATATTTACGGTCCGCAAGCGTATGGGTCGGATGGCTCGGCTCGAGGGTCCATCCATCCCCTATCTGGTAAATTAATCTACACTTCTGAGCGATTATTGTCAATTATTCTTGAGAAAAAATTTCACACGTACAGGATTCGGCCCGTACCGCTCCGCGTCAACCATGAACCTTCGACCCGGGCTCAAGCGGAGGGGGAGACTCCTCCACTTTGGGATGCGTCCTCTCAAAGGACGGGTTCCTGTCAAAAACGATTTACTCCATGGGAAGAAAAACGGGGGAGGGCAAGTCAGAAGCAAGGGTTGACGAAAACGTCCAGACGTAGTATAAAAAAGCTTAATTTCACAAAGGAGGATAGAGCCTTGGGCGGGGTTGCCACCATCATTCTTGCGGCAGGAAAAGGGACCCGGATGAAGTCAGACGTGGTCAAAGTCCTTCATCCCATCCTGGGACTTCCGATGCTCTCTTATCCGATCGCCGTCTCCTTAGAGATCAAGGCCGATAAGACAATCATCGTCGTTGGCTACCAGGCAGACCAAATCAAGGAGAAGTTCAAAAACCCTCAGATTCAGTTCGTCCTTCAAAAAGAGCAGCTGGGCACGGGGCACGCGGCCTTGCAAGCCGTCCCATTTCTGAAGACATTCACGGGTACGGCTCTCATTCTCTGTGGAGATGTTCCGCTGGTGAATGCAGGCACCCTTCGCGAATTTGTCGCGGCTTTCGAGGAAAGTCCGTCCGTTCTCTCTGTGTTAACTACGGTTGCGGAGAATCCGTTCGGGTACGGCCGGATCCTCCGGAGTCCGGAGGGCTGGCTTGAAAAGATTGTCGAGGAGAAGGATGCTTCCGAGAAGGAGAGATCCGTCCGAGAGATTAACACGGGGATCTATTGTGTGAGGGCCCCCTTTTTGGTCGAAGGGCTGGGAGAGATTGGAAAAGATAACGCTCAAGGCGAATATTATCTGACGGACCTGGTGGAGATTGCGAGGAAGAAAGGGTTGAGATGTTCTGCGCATATCGTTTCCGATCCGGTGGAGGTGATGGGGATCAATACACGGGTCGATCTTGCCTTGGCCAATGAAGTTCTCCGGCAGGCAAAGTCAAAAGATCTGATGCTTTCTGGCGTGACGATGCTCGATCCCAGGACTACCTATGTCGATCAGAGCGTTGAGGTGGGAAAAGACACCCTTCTCTACCCGAACTGTCATCTGCAAGGAAGGACGAAAATTGGCGAACGGTGTGTGATCGAACCCAACGTTAAGGTTTCAGATTCGATCATCGGCAACGAGGTTACCCTCCGCTCAAATTCCGTGATCACGGAAAGTAAAATTGAGGAGGGGGCATCGATCGGTCCTTTTTCCCATCTGCGGCCGTTGAGCGAGGTGAAAACCAAAGCGAAGATCGGGAATTTCGTGGAAGTGAAGAAGTCGGTCATCGGCAGAGGTTCGAAAGCGAATCATCTCACCTATCTCGGAGATTCTATCGTTGGAGAAGAGGTCAACATCGGTGCCGGGACCATCACCTGCAATTACGACGGATTTGAGAAGCATCCGACCATCATCGGTGACGGGGTTTTTGTCGGATCGAATGTGGAACTCGTGGCCCCTGTGAAAGTGGGAAACGGGTCCACGATTGGCGCAGGTTCCACGATCACGAAGGATGTTCCAGGAGGGGCTCTGGCGATCAGCCGGACGAAGCAGAAGAACATCAAGGGCTGGAGCAGGACGATCAAGCATCGTCGCAAAAAAACGGAAACCGGGAAAGGTTGAGACATGTGCGGCATCGTCGGATATATTGGTCCCAGGGAGACGGCAAAGGTTCTGATTGAGGGGCTCAGACGGCTCGAATACCGAGGTTATGACTCTGCGGGCATCGCGGTCTTCCATCGGGGCAAGGTGGAGATCCGCAGGAAAGAGGGGAAATTAGCCAAGTTAGAGGAGTTGATCGGGAAAGAGACCTTTGATGGAAACGTGGGGATAGGTCACACGCGATGGGCGACCCATGGAAGACCCTCCGACGAAAATGCCCATCCCCATAAAGCGGGCAGGGTCGCCGTCGTCCACAACGGCATTATCGAGAACTATGTTCCTCTCAAAGAAACGCTCAAGAGCAAGGGTCATGTTTTCGCCTCGGAAACAGATACGGAGATCATTTCCCATCTGATCGACGAATTCCTTCGGGAAGGACAGCCCCCCCTGGAAGCCGTGAAGATCGCGCTGGATAAGATCAAAGGCTCTTACGCCTTGGGCATCCTTGTTGAAGGAGAGGAGCATTCTTTGATCGCCGCCCGCAAGGAGAGTCCCCTGGTGATCGGCCTCGGAAAGGGAGAATATTTTGTCGCCTCGGACATCCCTCCGGTTCTTCCTTATACCCGAGACTTTATTTTCATGGAAGACGGGGAAATGGCGCTTCTTTCCTCTCAGGGAGTGAAATTTTTCGATGCCCGGGGAGGTGAGGTCTCAAAGGAACCGAAGCAAGTGAACTGGAATCCTTTGATGGCAGAGAAGGGCGGGTATAAACATTTTATGCTGAAGGAGATCTTCGAACAGCCCAGGGCGGTGACCGATACGATCCGGGGCCGGATCTCGGAGGAAAAGGGCGATGCCGTTCTCGAAGATGTCCACCTCGATGCAAAGTTTCTGAAGAAGATGCGCCGGATCAACCTGATTGCCTGTGGTACGTCCTACCACGCTGCCCTCGTTGGAAAATTTCTCATCGAAGAGTTCTGTCGAATTCCGGTGGAGGCCGATATCGGGTCGGAGTTTCGGTATCGGAATCCCATCATTGAAAAGGATCATTTCCTTGTCGCCATTTCCCAATCCGGGGAAACGGCCGATACTTTGGCTGCGCTGAGAGAAGCGAAACGGAAAGGAGCGATGACCCTGGCCATCTGCAACGTGGTGGAGTCCAGCCTGGCCAGAGAGGCGGATCATGTGATCTATACCCACGCAGGCCCTGAGATTGGGGTAGCCTCCACCAAGGCGTTTACCACTCAACTCGTGGTCCTTTTCCTCCTCGCCCTTCGAATGGGGAGGGAAATAGGTGTGCTCTCCGGCGAAGAAGGGAAGACGCTGATCGAGGAATTGGTCAGAGTTCCACACCTCATGGAAGAGATGTTAAAGGCATCGCCCGAAGTGGCTAAAATTGCTCGAAAATACCTGCACGCAAGGGATTTTCTCTATCTTGGCAGAGGGATCAACTACCCCATTGCCTTGGAGGGGGCACTGAAATTAAAGGAGATCTCTTATGTCCATGCAGAAGGCTATCCCGCAGGTGAGATGAAGCATGGCCCCATTGCCTTGATCGACCGGGAAATGCCGGTCATCGTCCTCGCCACCCGGAACAGTGTCTATGAGAAAG
>Ga0335070_10001022_pt1 | contig 32122 bp, 16 predicted proteins | sample Lox_Sample_13_FD_206722 | JGI IMG/M metagenome (GOLD analysis project Ga0335070, IMG submission 206722) | Soil microbial communities from Loxahatchee National Wildlife Refuge, Florida, United States - Lox_Sample_1.3 | ecosystem: Environmental > Terrestrial > Soil > Wetlands | place: USA...
ATTCTGTTTCTGACCGAGGATCCGGAGCTGATCCGGCGGCAATTGGCGGGCACGGACCTCCCCTGGGACACGCGGCATCCCGAGAAGAATCCCAAACTGCGGGACGACATCTCGACCGACGAGATCACTCCGGCCCACCTTTGCTTTTATTTTGATCAGACTCTGGGCGAGATTCCCTACGCTGGGCTGCGCTGCGGCAACGAAACTCCGATCAAACGCGGCGATGTGAAGCGCGGCGGGTTCGTGGCGGCGGTGAGCGGAAAGCGGCGGGGCAAAGGCTCGAGCCGCGAGCAGTCGCCGTACGCAGAGATGTGCGCGGGAATCAAGGTCGTAATCGCCGAGAACATCGAGCGCATCTACAAGCAGAATTGCCAGAACCTGGGGGTGCTGACCTCTAGCGACTTCTCTTTGATTGATCGCATCCGCGCCGGCGAGGAAATTCCTCTCTCGGCGTTCACTGAGGGCGAGGATGAGATTACACGGCAGGTGATCGAGTACGGCGGGCTGTTCCCCTTCAACGTGGCGCGCATGCAGGGAAAAGTGTTTCTTCCTCCCATCGAAACCAGGAAGCGTCCGATGACGCTGGCGGAGAAAATCTTTGCCCGCCACATGGTGACCGGAGACGGCAATGCGGGGGTGGCGGCGGTGAAGCCGGGAGACACCGGGTTTACCCGCGTGGACCTGCGCTTCAGCCACGAGTATGTCACGCCGATGGCCGCCATTTTCTATGAGCACAACGTGGGCAAAGATGTGCCGGTGAATGACGCTTCCAGCATCCGCTTCTTCCGTGATCACCTGACGTTTCTTGATGACGTGATTTCCGAAGAGAAAAAGAAGATGGGGCTGCTCGACCTGGCCACTCAGCTCAAGATCAAGCAGGAGGACTTCGCTCGCGCACAAGGTATCAAACTGCACGGAGAATTGCAGGACCGCAAAGGATCGGAGGGTATCTGCCACTCGGTGATGCTGGAGTCGTACGCGCTGCCAGGCCAGGTGAATGTGGGCTCGGACTCGCATACGCCACACGTGGGCGCGATAGGGTGTGTGGCCTTCGGGATCGGCACGACGGATGTGTTCAATTCCTGGATCACGAAAGACGTGCGGGTGAAGATACCAGAATCGGTGCGAATTGTGGTGCGAGGCAAGAAGCGTGCCAACGTCACCGCGAAGGACTTCATCCTGAAGATTCTGAGTCTCGATTATGTTCGCAGCGGCAAGGCCCTGGCTAAGGTAATGGAGTATGCCGGAGAGGCGATCGAGGAATTGAGCGTGGACGAGCGCGCCACCATGACCAACATGGCGGCAGAGATCGGCGGTTTTACCGGAATCGTTGCGCCGGATCAGAAGGCGGTGGAGTTCCTCATGGAGCGGCGTGGCATGGACCGCAAGCAGGTGGAAGCAATGATGGAGGGGCTCTACAGCGATCCCGATGCGCAGTACGCGCATGTGATCGAGCTGGACGCGGCCGAAATCACGCCGATGGTGGCCACGCCGGGCGATCCGGGAAACGGCAAATTCATTCGTGACTTGCATACGCCGGTGCCGGTAGAACTGGCCTACGGCGGCACTTGCACCGCGGGTAAGAACGAAGACATGGATATGTACGCCCGGGTGCTGGCGGATGCCCTGAAGCGGGGCAAGCGGGTGGCGGACTCGGTAAAGTTCTACATTCAGTTCGGTTCGCAAGAGACGCGCGAGTACTGCGTGCGCAGGGGGTATCTGGAGATTTATCAGAAGGCCGGGGCACAGGTGATTGAACCCAGTTGTGGAGCCTGCATCAATGCCGGGCCGGGTGTGTCCACGCGACCAGACCAGATTGTGATCAGCGCGCAGAACCGGAATTTTCCCGGCCGAAGCGGACCGGGGCAGATGTACTTGGCTTCGCCGCTGACCGTGGCGGCGAGCGCGGTGGCGGGGTACATTGTCGAGTACCAGCCGAGTGAGGAGCGGGAGTTGGTTTCAGCGTAGCTTCGGCACGCTCTGCCCGATGACCGGGGTGGCTTTCCGCGAGTCAATCGGACCGATTGGCTGCTCTGCCCTGTACCGCTCCCGGCATTCTTGCTAGAATGTGCGGTTCTCAAGAGTTCCGCTTAATTTCAGGAGACAGACAACTTTATGGCATACGTGATTGCAGAACCGTGCATCGGCACCAAGGACACGGCCTGTGTGGACGCCTGCCCGGTGGATTGCATTCATCCCAAGAAGGATGAGCCGGCGCACGCGGAAGAGGAAATGCTGTACATTGACCCGGTCGAGTGTATTGACTGCGGCGCTTGCGTGCCGGTGTGTCCGGTTTCGGCGATTTTCGCGCTCGATGATTTGCCGGAGAAGTGGAAGCACTTTACCGAGCGCAATGCGAAGTATTACGGGCGGTAGCAGCGGTCAAGTTCAGCGAAAAGGCGCACCCTCGTCGGCGAGTGTGCGCTTTTTCTTTCGCTACTTCGCTTCTCGGGATTGGCGGCTGGGCCGATGGCAAGCCCGCTACGGGCTTTATTCCATATCCGGCGGGATCATTTCGGCGCAATAGGCACACAGGTTCCGCTTTGCATAGATCTCCCGCTCCTCGAAACGGATGAACTGGCCGCAAGCCGGGCATCTGCGGTTCTCCGCGCGCACCTGCCGGTTCCACTCCCGCTCTTGTTCCGGGACAGTCTGCATGGCCCGGTATTTTACCTCAGGACCCAACCGGCCACTGCCCCGTGTTAAGGCTGCTTTCCATCTCCCCACCCCTCCGTTACAATCGAGAATTACCCTGCTGGATTTCCATGGCGCTGAAGGAGTCGGAAGCGATTGTCCTGCGCACCTATCCCTTGCGGGAAGCCGACCTGCTGGTCACGTTGTTTACCCGGCTGGAAGGCAAGGTGCGCGGGGTGGCGCGCTCGGCGAAGAAATCCAAGCGGCGGTTCGGCGGGGCGCTGGAGCCGCTGACCTACGTTCGCGCCTACTACGAAGACCGGGAGCGGCAGGAACTGGCGCGGCTGGATTCCTGCGAGGTGCTGGAGTCGCCGCTGGCCACTGAAGTCAGTTATCCGCGAGCGGTCGCGCTGGGGCACCTGGCTGAGTTGCTGGACGAGTTGTTGCCCGACCGCGAAGCCAACGACGCCGTGTTTCGGCTGGCGCTTTCGGTGCTGGCCGGGCTGCGGGGACCAGACGTGTGGATGCCCGTCACCTACTTCGAGCTGTGGATGACACGGCTGATGGGGTATCTGCCGGAGCTCTCTGAGTGCATGGTCTGTGGGCGGACGCTCAACGGAAGCCGAGCCTATTTCCATGCGCTGGCGGATGGGCTGATGTGCGCGGAGGATAAGCGCCTGGCGTCGTCGGAGATTTCAGCGGAATCGCGCGTGCTGGCAGCGCAGATGTTCCGGGCGCCGGTGGAGAGCTTCTCAGGCACGCCGTGGCCGAAGCGGCAGGGCGCGGACCTGCGCAAGTTCCTGATTCAGACTTTGCAGCGGCACATTGAGAAGAAGCTGGTGACGGCAGGAATGCTGGAGAAGATCAGCAGTTAGCACTTGGCCATCTCAAGTCTTTCACTAGTTTCCGTGAAGGTGCATGAAGATGAGCGGCTAAATGCTAAGTGCCAAGTGCTCTGACGCTCGTGAATTCAAACAAGGACAATCCGCTGACCTTCCAGGACCTGATCCTGCGCCTGCAGACTTTCTGGGCCGAGCGCGGATGTGTGTTGCAGCAACCCTATGACGTCGAGGTGGGCGCCGGCACCATGGCGCCGGAGACGTTTCTGCGCGTGCTTGGGCCGCAGCCTTATAAAGTCGCGTACGTGCAGCCTTCGCGCCGCCCTGCGGACGGGCGTTATGGCGAGAATCCCAACCGGCTGTACAAGCACATGCAGTTGCAGGTGATCCTGAAGCCTCCGCCGGAGAATGTGCAGGAACTGTATCTGGAATCTCTGGGCGCAATGGGGATTGATCTGCGCCAGCACGACATCAAGTTCGAAGAAGACAACTGGGAATCGCCGACGCTGGGGGCATGGGGCATCGGCTGGCAGGTAATGCTCGACGGGCTGGAGATCACACAGTTCACCTACTTCCAGCAGTGCGGCGGTGTGGACCTTGATCCGATCTCGGCGGAGCTGACCTACGGGCTGGAGCGGATTGCGGCATTTCTACAGGATGTGGACTCGGTTTACGACATCGTGTGGGCGCGCGACCCGGAAACTGGCCGGGTAACCACCTACGGCGATGTGCGGCTGGCGGATGAGGTGCAGTTTTCGGTGTACAACTTCGAGGTTGCGGACATTCAAAAGACCTGGAAGCATTTCGAGTTGTGCGAGGCGGAGTGCAAGACGTTGTTGGAGAAGTATGCGCCGCTCGCGAAGGATCAAAAGCCCCGGCTTGTTTCTGCAGAAGACGCGGGGACGGACCGCTCGGATAAGAAGAGGTTTCCGCTGCTGGCGGCCTACGATTTGTGCCTGAAGTGCTCCCATCTTTTTAATATTCTGGACGCACGCGGGGCGATCTCGGTAACCGAGCGCGTGGGGGTGATTGCGCGGGTACGGGCCTTAGCGGTGGGGATCGCGAAGGCATATGTAGATCAGCAGAAAGCTGAACTCCCCGCGCCAGAAGAAGAGGAGCCCGCCGGCAAGAAGGTCCGGCGGAAGGAAGCGGCTCCGGTTTAGTTCAGTACAGCGTTTGTTCTGTGTCCTTTGTGGTTTATCGAAGCCGAAATAAACCACGGAGGACCCAGAGCGATGCACATGATGTGACGGCGCTCACATTCCAGGGGTAGGCATTTCTGGGAACATAAGGTTTTGACCACATGCCTGATTTTTTGCTGGAAATCGGCTGCGAAGAGATCCCGGCGCGCATGATTGACGACGCCATGCAGCAACTGGGGGCGCGAGTCGGCGAACTTCTGGCGCGCGAAGGGCTGGGTTTGCCCGCGGCGCTGCGGACCTTCTCCACGCCTCGTCGCTTGAGCCTGATGGCTTCAATTGCTGCCGGGCAATCCGATGTCGAAGAGCAGGTTCTGGGGCCGTCCGTCAAAGTGGCTTATAAGGATGGTCAGCCCGCGCCCCCCGCGCAGGCTTTTGCCAAGAAGGTCGGTTTGAGCCTGGACCAGATCAAGCGAGTTGACACTCCCAAGGGGGAATATCTTTCCGCCACGGTCATTAAGAAGGGCCGCTTTGCCCGCGAAATCCTGGCTGACTCCCTAGCAAAAGAAATCGACGACATCTCCTGGCCCAAGAACATGTACTGGCGCAAGCCGGCGGAGCGTTTTGTGCGGCCGGTGCGCTGGCTGGTGGCGATGCTCGACGGCGAAGTTGTGCCGGTAGAGTTTGACGGGATCCTGGCAGGGAAAATCTCGCGGGGACACCGAATCATTGGACAGGAGCGGGTCGAGATTCCTCATGCCACTGCCTACGGCGAAGTCTTGCGGAGCGCCAAAGTTTTAGATGCTCCGGAACGGCTGGCCGAGATCCGCAAAGCGCTCGATGCGGCGACGCGCACCATCCCCGGAGCGCGCTGGCGCGAGGATAAGTCTTTGCTCGATACGGTGGTGAATCTGACCGAATATCCGTCGGTGATTTTGGGCAAGTTCGACCGTGAATTTCTCGAACTCCCGGACGAAGTGCTGGTCACGGTGATGCGCGACCATCAGAAGTACTTCGCCGTCGAGGATGCCGGCGGCAAGTTGCTGCCGCATTTCCTGGCCGTGCTGAACACCGACGGCGATCCGCGGGGAATCATTCAGCACGGACACGAGCGGGTGTTGCGGGCGCGCTTCAACGATGCCCGCTTCTTCTGGCAGACCGATCAGAAGCATCCGCTACGCGAGCGCGGCGAGTGGCTGAAGCACGTGACCTTTCAGAAAGACTTGGGCAGCTACTACGAGAAAACACTGCGGGTGCAGCGGCTGTGCAGTTGGCTTTCCGAGGGCTTGCGGCAGAGCGGGATGGCGATTCGCCCCGGCGTCATTCACAAGGCAGCGTACCTGGCCAAGACGGACCTGACCACTGAGTTGGTGAAGGAGTTTACCGAGCTGCAGGGAATCGTCGGCGGGCTGTACGCGCGGATTCAGCAACTCGATGACGAATTGCCGCAAGGCACGCGCCTCGCCATCGCCGATGCGATCTACGACCAGTACAAACCCGAATCGATGGAGGACTCGGTGCCGCGCACAGTCGAAGGAGCCATGCTATCCATCGGCGACAAGGCAGACAGCATTGCGGGAATGTTTGCTTTGGGCATGATTCCCAGCGGGTCGAAGGACCCGTTCGCACTGCGGCGGCAGGCGAATGGGATCGTGAAGACGATCGCGGAACACCGGTTGCCGTTGCAGCTCACGCAGGTGCTCTCTGCTGCGCGCGAGGCCTATCGCGGCTGGGAAGCGGAGAAGAAGTTTTCGGACAAAATTGATTTCGGCGCGGCGGTGCGAGATTTCTTCCGGGAGCGGCTTGAGTTTTATCTGCGCGATGTGCTGGGTTTCAAGTATGACGTGGTGAACGCGGTGTTGGCGGCGGGAAGCGACGACGTCGTGGATACGGTGGCCCGCACCCAGGCACTAACGAGGGTGCGTCCCTCCGCCGACTTCGAATCCATCTCGGTGGCGTTCAAGCGAATCAAGAACATCCTGCGCCAGGCGAGTGAGACAGGGAAGAAAGTGGGACTGGGTATCGATGCCGATGTGTTGCGCGAAGCCCCGGAAAAAGATCTTGCCGGGCTGATTCCGCGGACGGCCAAGGCAGTCGAGGAACTGCGCCAGAAGCACGCCTATGAGCCGGCGCTGATCGAGATTTCCAAGTTGCGTCCGGCGGTAGATACATTTTTCGACAAAGTCATGGTGATGGTCGAGGACGAACATGTGCGGGCGAACCGGCTGGCGCTGCTGCAGACGCTGTTGAAGGAGTTCTCGACGATTGCGGATTTTTCCGAGATCGTGACCGAAGGGAAGTGAACGGGGCGATGAGAAGTAAATGCGGGGCGATGGGAAAGCAACCGCGAAGTGATGTGAGACAGTCGCGAAGCGGTGGGAAGCAGCCGCAAAGCGGCGCAAGAATAAAGCCCACGGCGTAAGCCGTGGGAGCGGGGGGCTCGTGAACAGAGCTCCGGAGGGGCGGCGGAAACGCAAGGTCCATCCACTCGCTCTCGCCGCGCTGGCGCGCGGCTCGAGCTTCGGTCGGGATGACAAGGAATTGGTTAGGATTGGCCGGCGGGACGCTGGCGGTAGGAAAATCTCAATAAAGGACTCATACATATGGCAACTACAACGATGCCCGAAACGGAAGTTGGCACCATGGAAAAGAAGCCCGCTACGAAATACGTCTATTTCTTTGGCAATGGCAAAGCCGATGGCAATGGCAAGATGAAAGATGAGCTGGGCGGCAAGGGCGCTGGCCTGGCGGAGATGACCAATGCGGGGCTACCCGTCCCTCCGGGCTTTACCATCCAAACCGAAGCTTGCCGCGAATACATGCGGCAGAACGGCGTCTCCAAAGAAGTGGACCGGCAGATGGAAGAGGCGCTGGCCCGGCTGGAGCAACTCCAGGGACAGAAGCTGGGTGTAGGCGAGAACCCTTTGCTGGTGAGCGTGCGCTCGGGCGCCAAGTTCTCCATGCCCGGAATGATGGATACGATTCTCAACCTCGGATTAAACGACCAGAGCGTCGAGGCGCTGGCCAAGCGCAGCAACAACCCCCGTTTCGCGGCCGATTCTTACAGGCGCCTAATCCAGATGTTCGGCAACGTGGTGCTGGACATCGAGAAGTCCGCGTTCGATGAGGTATTCGACCACAAGAAGAAGCAGAGGAAGGCGAAGCTGGACACCGACCTGGACGCCAAGGCCCTGAAGGAAGTCATCGAGGAGTACAAGAAGGTCATCAGGAAGCACGCCAAGCGCGAATTCCCGCAGGATCCGCACGAGCAGTTGGTCATGGCGCGCGACGCCGTCTTCCGCTCATGGAACAACGACCGCGCCAAGCACTATCGCCGCATCAACAACATCTCGGACGATCTGGGCACCGCCGTCAATGTGCAGGCCATGGTGTTCGGCAACCTGGGCGACAGCAGCGGCACGGGCGTGGGCTTCACGCGCAATCCCGCGACCGGGGCAAAAGAGTTTTACGGCGAGTTCCTGTTGAATGCGCAGGGCGAGGACGTGGTCTCGGGCGTGCGCACGCCGGTGCACATCCTCGAACTCGAGAAGATCATGCCGCAGGTCTACAACCAGTTGCGGGAGATCACCACCCGCCTGGAGAAACACTATCGCGACATGCAGGACTTCGAGTTCACCATCCAGGACGGCAAGCTGTACATGCTGCAGACGCGCAACGGCAAGCGCACCGGCCTGGCCGCGGTGCGGATTGCGATCCAGATGGTGGATGAGGGCCTGATCACGAAAGAAGAGGCCATTTTCCGCGTAGAGCCGAACCAGTTGTATGACTTCCTGGTGCCACGGCTGGACGAAAAGGGCAAGGTCGAGGTCTTGGCCACGGGCTTGCCAGCGTCGCCAGGCGCGGCAGTCGGGCAAGTGGTGTTCACTGCCGATGACGCCGTGGCAGCCGTGCACAAAGACAAGAAAGCGAAGGTCATCCTCGTCCGCGGGGAAACCACTCCCGAAGACATTCACGGGATGGAAGTGGCCAAAGGCATCCTGACCTCGCGTGGCGGTATGACCAGCCATGCCGCCGTGGTCACGCGCGGCATGGGCAAGTGCTGCGTGGCCGGCGCAGGCGACATTGAGGTCAATGAAAAAGCCCGCGAGATGCGGGTGAACGGCCAGGTCTTCAAGGAAGGTGACTGGATTTCGCTCGATGGCACGACCGGCCGGGTCATCAAGGGCAAGCTGAATACGCTCGATGCCAAGCCCGACGATCCCGAACTGGTAAAGTTCATGGCATGGGCGGAGCCGTTCCGCAAGCTGGGCGTGCGCGCCAATGCCGATATTCCGCGCGATGCCATTCAGGCGCGGGCTTTCGGTGCGGAGGGCATCGGCCTGTGCCGCACGGAGCACATGTTCTTTGGAGAAAAGAAAATTCCGCACATGCGGGCAATGATTCTGGCGGACAACGAGAAAGACCGCCGTGCAGCTTTGAAGAAACTGCTGCCCATGCAGCGCGAGGACTTCATCGGCGTGTTCCGTGCGATGGACGGCTTCCCGGTCACCATCCGCACGCTTGATCCGCCGTTGCACGAGTTCCTGCCGCGTCGGGAAGAGCTCATGGTGGACATCGCCATGCTGCCGCACATGAACGCCAAGCAGAAGAAGTCGCTGGTGGCAAACTATCGTGACTACGGTGTTAGGGCTGCCGGTGACCTTAAGAAGGTTCTGCCCGCGCTGCTAAGCCGGGTCGAGCAGCTGCACGAATTCAATCCCATGCTCGGTCATCGCGGCTGCCGTTTGGGCATTACTTATCCTGAAATCACCGAGATGCAGGCGCGCGCCATCTTCGAGGCAGCGGTTGAAGTTGCCAAACAGGGCATTAAAGTGCATCCCGAGGTGATGATCCCGCTGACGGCGTCGCTGAAGGAGATGGCGAACCAGGGAGAAATCGTCCGCCGTGTCGCCGGCGAGGTCTTCAAAGAGAAGGGGATGACGGTGCCCTATATGGTCGGCACCATGATCGAATTACCCAGGGCCGCGCTGGTGGCGGATGAGATCGCTAAGGAGGCCGAGTTTTTCTCGTTCGGGACCAATGACCTCACCCAGACCACGTTCGGCTTCTCCCGCGACGACGTGAACAAGGTCCTGCCGACCTACATCAGCGAAGGGATTCTGAAACAGGATCCGTTTGCCGTGCTCGACCGCGAGGGTGTGGGACAGCTGGTCCGCATGGCCACCGAGCGCGGGCGCAAGACGCGTTCCAACCTGAAGGTGGGCATTTGTGGCGAGCACGGCGGGGAGCCTGCGTCGGTGGAGTTCTGCCACCAGGTGGGACTGAACTACGTTTCCTGCTCGCCCTTCCGTGTGCTGACGGCCCGGCTGGCAGCGGCACAGGCGGCGGCCAGCGAAAAGCTGAAAGTCGAAGCTGGGCGTACGAAGTAGCTCAACGCAGAGGGCGCTGAGGAATGGAAATCAATCAAGTGAGCGGGAAGAAATTTGGCCTGTTGATCAATTTTAACGGCGAGCACTTGAAGGATGGCATCAAGCCGGTAATCAATTCACGCCCGAAGTTCTCTGCGCCCTCAGCGTCCTCTGCGTTGTGAGTCACTGCAGCTTCTGCAGCCGCGCGATCAGCTTCTGCGCCAGGTTTTCCTCGCCTTCCGACCAGAGCAAGCGGGCGCGGGCACCGGAATGTTTCTCCACTTTCGTGGTGAACTCGACCAGCTTCTGCACATTGGCGCGGACTTTGGCCTCAGCAGCGCTGGTGAGTTGCCCTTCTTCGTGCAGAAACGGAGCGTCAAGCCCCAGGTCCACCTGGATGTGGCCATCCGGTTCAAAAGCGCCGTCATCGAACTCCACACCGCGCACAATGAATCGCACCAAAGACGGCTGCAAGAGCCACTCCCTGGCCTCTTCGGGTAGAGTCCAAAGGTCCCAGAAGGCCTCAAAGACGTAGGCGTGGTCCTCGTGCAGCAGGCTGGAAGCAATCTGCACGGCCTCCTCGGGCGTGACCCCGGGCCGGAAACGCTGCTCGAGAACCGTGGGCTCGTTCCAGGAGACGGGATGGAGGGCGAGATAAGTGATTCCGGGCTGCAGCGCAGAAAACGGGAACTGCCGCATGACCGCGAGGGCGTGGGGCAGCATTTCGTCGTCGGCGAAGCTGGGGAACCAGAGGTTCAAGTAAAGAGGATCGGCCATGGCGCGTTCTCACGATGCGTCCCGATCAAGCAGCACCCACTTCATTGTAAATGGTGCAGCGGGCGGCGCCGGCCGGCGAAGGCGGACCATTGTGGAGGCCGGGCTGCGGCTTTGACACTGTAGAAGCCCGCTGCTAGTATCAATTGCCTAGCCACCGGCTCCCGCCTTATCGTCCCCGTCGTCTAGCCCGGCCTAGGACATCGCCCTTTCACGGCGGTAACACGGGTTCAAATCCCGTCGGGGACGCCAACAAAGTCTCCAGTATTTATGCGGTGTCTAAGCGATTCTTGACTTCCCACGCAGGGGTCCGTTGGGGTGCTTACTCCAGTTTTCGCTCCAGCTGTGCCTGACCAGCTCAGATCTCGCGAGCCGTCATCTGCTGGCTGATGTACTCGGCTTGCCGCAACGCCAGGGCCACGATGGTCAAGGTGGGATTCGCCGCGCCCGGCGTGCTCAAGGCGCTGCCGTCGGAGATGAACAAATTCTTGATGTCGTGGGCCTGGCCCCATGCGTTGGTTACACCGTCGCGGGGATTGGCGCTCATGCGCGCGGTGCACAGGTTGTGCGTGGCCGGAGGTGTGGGCCCGAGAATGACACGTTTTGCGCCAATGGCTTCGTACATTCGCGACATCTGTTGCTGGGCATGTCTCCGCAGGGCCTGATCGTTGGCATGCTCGTCCACGTGGATGTTCGCTACCGGCAGATTGAAGGCGTCCTTGACTTCGGTGTTCAGCGTGATGCGATTGTCAGACCGCGGCATATCTTCCCCATTGATGAACAGGCCGGCCAGGTTGCGGTAGTTTTCCAGGATGGAGGCGAACTCCCGGCCCCAGCCATAGGGCAAGCCCACCAGGGCCAGCGTCGGCAAGTCGAGCGCAAGCAGCTCCATTCGATAGCCGCCCACAAAGCCCCGGTGCGGGTCGTTGATCACCTCATCTTCAACCACGCCTGCCAGTGTGGCTCCGCGCCAGGAATAGACCGGCTTGTCGAAGATTCCCCACACCGAGCCGGTGATGTGATGACAGTAGTTGCGCCCCACCTGGCCGGAGGAATTGGCCAATCCCTGCGGGAATTTGGACGATTCCGAGAGCAGCAGCAAGCGGGCCGTTTCAATGGCGTTCCCGGCTACGCAGATCAGCCTGGCCTTCTGCCTTTGCTCCTTTCCTTCGTGATCGCGGTAGATCACCGCGTTGACGTGCCCGTCAGCTGCGTGCTCGATTCGCGTGGCGGTGCACTCCACCCGGAGATCGAGGTTGCCGGTCTCCTCGGCGCGCGGAATGTCGGTGTACAGGGTGCTCCACTTCGCGCCGGTTTTGCATCCCTGCACGCAGAAGCCTTGCTGGATGCAGGACTCCCGCCCATCGTTGGGCCGGGGATTGATTGCCATGTGGCCTGTGTGCACTTGCTTGTAGCCCAGCTTCTTCGCGCCGGCATACATGACTTTGAAATTATTGGAAGCCGGCAGCCCGGGAATTCCATTGCGGCGGGTCACCCCCAGCCTGAGCTCGGCCAGTTGGTAGAACTTTTCCAACTCCTCATAGGGAATTGGCCAGTCGATCAGCGACGTGCCCGCAAGCTCGCCATAGGTGGTTCTTGCGCGCAGTTCCCAGGGCCGCAGCCGCGGCGTCGACGCCGTCCAGTGCACCGTGGTCCCTCCCACAGTCTTGCAATGCCAGACCGGCAGGGTCGGAAAGTCTCGAGCGACGCCCCAATTGCCGCTCTGGGTGCGGGGATCGAGCCAGGTCAGTTGAGTGAAGGCGTCTCCGGGCACCTGGGAGAATGTTCTCTTCGACTGGCGCTTTCCCGCCTCGAGCAGTACGACTTTGATGCCGCGCCGGGTCAGTTCGTGCGCCAGCGTGCCGCCTCCGGCCCCGGAGCCGATGACCACCACCGCACTGTCGTCACTGAATTCGATTCTGGCCATCTTGTATTTACTCGTCAGCCGGCACCGGGCCGCTGTCCTCCAACGGGACCTCCGGCAGCCAGCGCAGGTTGTTGAATCCGCGAAACAGATATCCCCCCTTCGAATACGCTTCGCCTTCGTAGCCAAAGCAGGCATAGGCCATAGGGGTGGCGTAGAGCACCTGTACCGTTCTCTGGCGCATGGTGCGAAAGAACTCTGATGATTCGATTTTCTTCAGCGCCGCAACCCGGTCACTCTCTGCGCTTTTCGCGAAGCCTGCTCCCAGGCCCTTGATGCCGGTCTGAATCATTCTGCGAACGTTCTTGTCTTTGCTGGCATCGCTATCGATCGCCTGCACGACCAGCGCGTACGCCGCATCCTCCAGTCTGTCGTGAGGCATGAGCGTCCGCGTCACCGCCATGAGGGTTGCCGCCTCCGAACTGGTGAGGGCCGTCAGGTCCACGGCCCAGGCGCGTCCCGGCGCAAGCAGGGCCAGCGGACTTCCCGCCACCACCAAACCCGTCAACACACCAGTAGTCGTCTTGAGGAACTCCCGGCGATGCAAGGGATTCGGCTTTTCCATCGCGAGCGACCTTTCCGAATGGACGAACGACTCATCGAAGATCAGGCGGATTGACGGACTAATCCATACCCATGCCCGTTGATCGGGACCTTGAAGATGCGGCGCACCGAATCGAGGAAGGTGAGCACGGCCGGAGCCTCTTCGCCCTTGCGCCACGCCGCGTACACCTCAATCTTGGCTTCGGGTTCATCGAGACGCACCCAGGCGAGGTCCAAACCTGCCACCGAACGGTTCACAATCGCACCCGCGCCCAGGAAAATGGCTTTGCCGGAAGCGACCATGATCGCTCCTGATTCCTCGTGGGCTTCGGCATGAGTCACGGTCAGGTGCGGTGTCAAACCTTGCCGGCTGTACAGCGCCAGAATCTTGTCGTACAGTCCGCTGGAAAAGCTCCGGTCGAAGATGATCAGGGGTTCGTTGGCGACATCCTTGAGTCGCAAAGACCGGCGCTTGGCCAGGCGGTGGGCCTTGGGCAAAACCACGACGAATTGCTCCTCGAAGAGCAGTTCGCAATTGAGCTCCGCCTGATCGACGGGTGGGCGCAGAAAGCCGACGTCAATCTCACTGCGGCGCAGGGCCGAATTCTGCAAGTTTGAGAAAATGTCCCGGCACTCGATCTGAAACGCAGGGGACCGTCGGCAATAATCGAACACAACCCTGCTGACTACTCCGCCCAGCCCCGAAGCGATGCCGATCTTGACAATCCCCGATTCGCCCTTCTTGGCGTAACGAGCAGCCTGGGTGGCATGACTTGCCTGCACGACCAATTTTCTGGCTTCCTCGAGAAACGCGCGTCCGGCCTTGGTTAATTCCACGCGCCGCTTGGTGCGCTCGAACAGCGCCACCCCCAGATCGTCCTCCAATTGGCGGATCTGGCGACTCAGCGGCGGCTGGGCAATGTGCAGTTGCTCCGCTGCCCTTCTGAAGTTCAGGTGTTCCGCGACCGCGATGAAGTAGCGAACGTGACGGAGTTCCACGGGCCCGCATTCTATCCTATTGAGCATCCCGGCGAGAGCATCTTTCGCCGTGCGGGATGCGCCAACCGGGTCTTCGGGCGGTCCCTCGCGGTGTTCCGGATTACCCCGATGACGAGGGTTCGTGCTCTTGCCGCGCCTGCCGTTCGCGCAGCTTGAAACGCTGTAGCTTCCCGGTGGCGGTCTTGGGAAGTTCGGGCAGAAACTCCACCCAGCGTGGTCGCTTATAACCGCCGATCTTTTGCCCGACCCAGTCCTGAAGTTCGCGCCGTACCTCGTCGGTCGGCGCGACGTTGGGGTTCACAACGACGTAGGCTGCCGGCTTGGTCAGCCCGCTCTCGTCTTCGCGCGCGACCACTGCAGCCTCGCGAACTGCCGGATGCGCAATCAGCGCGCTCTCCACCTCGGTCGGGCTCAGCCAGCGTCCGTTGACCTTGAAGAGATCGTCGGACCGCCCGGCGTACCAGAAGTATCCGTCCTCATCCTGATAGTACTTGTCACCGGTGCGGAACCAGTAGCCTTCAAAGGCCTCCTTGCTCCGCTCATGCTGGTTCCAATAGCCGATGCAGGTGGAGTCGCCCTTGATGAGCAGGCTGCCGATTTCTCCGACTGGTACCGGGTTTCCGCGGTCATCGACAATCCGGGCCTCATAGCCGGGGATGACTTTGCCGCTGGAGCCGGGCCGCACCTCCCCGGGGCGGTTGGAGATCACCATCTGCAGGGTCTCGGTGGAACCCAAGGCGTCCAGGATTTCGATTCCGAAGCGCTGTTTAAAGCGCTCCAGCAGCGGCGCCGGCAGGGCTTCGCCGGCCGAGATGGCGTGCCGCACGCTGGAGAGATCAAACTCGCCCCCGTCCTCCCGCCGGTGCGCCAGCAGGGCCGCGTAGTTGGTGGGAACGGAAAAAAACAAAGTTGGCCGGTAGCGTTCGATGTCGGCGTAGATACCCGCCGGCGTGGGACGGTCAGGAGAAAGAATGGTCGTGGCGCCGCAGTGCAATGGGAAGTAGCCGGCATTGCCCAAGCCGTAAGCGAAGAACAAGCGGGCAACACTGTAGCAGCGGTCGCTCTCATTCATGCCCAGGATGCCCTTGGCGTACAACTCCGAAGACACCACCATATCGTGATGAAGGTGGATGCAGCCCTTGGAGGCCCCGGTGCTTCCCGAGGAGTACAGCCAGAAGGCAGCGTCGTCCTTGCGGGTGGGTTCCGGTTCCAATTCGGGCGATACCGCATCCATCAACTGGGGTAACGATAAATGATGGGTCTTACCGCTTTCCACAACCACAAGTTCCCGCAGGTATGGCAGACGTTCCCGTGGTATCAGTTCCAACTGCGGCAGCAGAGTTTCGCTCACGATTACTGCGCGGGCGCGGCTGTCGTTGAGCAGATATTCGTATTCGTGCGGCTTCAGAAACGTGTTGGCGGGCACGGCCACAGCCCCGATCTTAATTGTGCCCAGAAACGCATACAGAAATTCCGGCGCGTCCAACAACACCAGAAGCACGCGCTCTTCCTGCCGTATCCCAAGCTGGCGAAGCGCATTGCCGGTACGATTTGTCCGCTCCAGCAGTTGCCGGTAACTCACCCGCTCGCCCTTGCACTCAATCGCGATGTTCTCGCCTCTCCCTTCGCGGACATTCCGGTCCACCAGATGGGCGGCGACATTGAAAGTTTGCGGCAGGACGATCACTGACAATCTTCTCCGGCGCGGACTGGCGATCGGCAACCGTCTAAAAAGAAGTTGCGGAGTATAGCACGGGAAAAATTGCCTCTGCCTGTTCGCAAGGCCGCATTGGAGCCTGATGGCTACTTGCGTTTCGCAACGGCCAGGGGCAGGTTCGCGGTTCGGCCCGCCTGGAGGCAGGGCGTTAGCGCCGACAAATTGTTGTCTGGTCTTTCGGTTGCGGCCTGCCACCCGATCAAAACCCGTCGTGCGTCAGCGGTCTGGCTATCACACGGCACTGATACCTGAAACGTATCACTTTTAGACCAAACATGTATTGGACAGTTTTCCGGTTTCAAACGATGCTCTGGCGCAAATTGTAGAGCTGCTATCTTTGCTCGAGCTGGGGTTGTTACCCCGGAGCGAGGAGTGGTGCTTCGCAAGCGTAGTTAAACAGCAACACGTGGGGAATTCAGACAGCGAGTTGTCTTTATCCGCAGTTCTTGTGCAGATCAGTGCGGCCTTTATCATCGGATGCACGGCTCAGGTTGCCGAGAGCAGTAAGAGTTTCGAGCATGCTTTGAACAGAGGTTCCGGCAGAGGGAGATTGCCATGAAACTGCGTTCCACCTTGGGCGTTTGGATCGTCGTGGCGCTGGTTGTGTGTTTGGTTCCATGTGCCTTCGGACAAGCTACCGTCAGCTTTGCCCAGCTTAACGGCACCATCCTGGACAGCAGCGGGCGCGCGGTCGTGGGCGCATCGGTCACGCTGCGCGACATCAGTACAAATCAGACCTACAGTGCCTCGTCCAACGCGTCCGGTTACTATGTGGTGCCGAACCTTCCACCCGGGAAATATGAGCTGACGGTGCAGAATGCCGGCTTTGCCAAGTTCGTGCAGACCGGGATCGCACTGAGCGTGGGCCAGACCGCCACCATTGATGTCCCACTGAAAGTGGCCGCGGCCAGCGAGGTGGTCAACGTTACGACCGAGGCCCCTCCTGTCGAACCGACCCGCTCGGAAACCAGCCAGGTAATTGACACCGTCCAGATCCAGGGGTTGCCCACCAACGGGCGGTTGTTCGTGGACTTCGCCCTGCTGACTCCGGGCGTGGCCACCGGTCGAACCAGCCTGCAATCCACCTTCACCGAGACGGAAGTCACCCGCATTTCCTTTGGAGGCATGCGCGATCTGAGCAATGCCGTCACCGTGGACGGCGCCGATTACATCAATGAGGCCACCGGTTCCCAGCGCGCCACTCCCTCTCAGGAGGCGGTGAGCGAATTCCGCGTGGTCAACAACAGTTACGGCGCTGAATATGGGCGGGCCCTGGGCGGAATCGTCAACGTGGTGACCAAATCCGGAACGAACGACATGCACGGGTCCCTCTACGGATATATCAGTAACAACGATTGGAACTCCCGGTCGCTCCTGCAACTGCCGCAATTTGACGCATATCGCCGGGGCCAGTTCGGCGGGACGCTGGGCGGGCCGATCCAGAAAGACAAAACGTTCTTCTTCATGAATTATGAGGGCCAACGGTTGGGAGAATCGCCCACCTACCCGCTGACGCTCATCAACAATTTGACCACCATCGACTTGGTCAAGGTGGCGCTTGGACTCTCACCGGAGGACTTGAGCACGCTTAAGACCATCGACCACGACAATGGGTTTGTCAGAGTGGACCATCAGATGACCGCCAACAACCGGGTCAGCGTCCACTACAACATTTTCGACGGGCGCGACCTGAATACGCTGGTGGGCGACACCCTTGACGGGGGCGGCATCGGAGCTCCCAGCAGCGGGCACAATACTTTCCTGCGCGATCAATCCCTGGTAGGCACAGTGAATTCCCTGCTCAAGCCCAATCTGGTAAACACGGCTCTGGTGCAGTATGCGCGGCGCCACTATGCCTTCCCCGGCGTCACCGGCGAGCCCAATCTGGACATTCCCAATACCCTCTTGTTTGGGCACAATTTCGGGACCTTTGATGCCATCAACGAAAGCCGCGTACAGGCGTCGGATAGCGTCGCCTGGATCAAAGGCAACCACTATTGGCGTTTTGGCGGAGACTTCAATCACGTCTGGAATTTTGTGATCTGGCCCGGCTTCACGCCCATGCGCATTGTTATGCCGGGCTTCAATTGCCTGGTGGATTTCGCCCGCTACGTAAACCAAACCGCGATCATTCCCGAGAACCCGGCCAACGGGCCGTGTCCAACCTCCATGTTTCCTTTCTTTTCGGGGAGCGATGTCGGTCCGAATCCCAACGATCCTCTCAACGGTGTACCCATCGTCTTCTGGGGCGCCCCAGTTGGACCGGGTCCCATCATTCCGGGCAGCCTCCCACCTCCCATCCCAACCACCTGGCAGAACGCCTACGTGAATCCGCAGGATTACTTCGTTCACCTCGACCACAGCTACTACGGGCTGTTCATCCAGGACCAGTGGCGACTCACCCCCAAACTGACTCTCAACTATGGTCTGCGCTGGGATTTTGAGGCGGGGTTGTGGAGACAGATCAATCACGACTACCGCGGCTTCCAGCCCAGGGTTGGCCTGGCCTGGTCGCCCAGCAAGCGCACGGTGGTCCGCGCAGGCTTCGGAATCTTCGATGACCATTACAACATGACGTTTCTGTTCGTGACTTATCCACAACGCGAGGCGTTCATCCCCAACCTGGCCGTGCAGCCAGGCGTACGCATCGGCAACGAGACAGCTCCCTGGGCGCTGAATCTGCTGCCGTTCCAGCCCATCGTCTTCTTAGGACTCAAGTATCCCGACGGGTCGAACCCGCCATTGCCGGCGGACGCCGCCAAGACGCTGGTCCTCACCGGACAAAATCCGCCCAACTTCAATACCGGCCCCGCCGGCACACTGGTCACCAATAGCGCCGGCGGTGTTGATCCCAACAGCCGCATCCCCTATTCCGAGCAGGCGAGCCTGGGCGTTGACCAGGAGCTGGGCAAGGGGCTAGTGCTCAGCGTCGGTTATCTCTTCGTAGCTGCGCACAAGCAGGTCCGGCCGGTGAACCTGAACGTCTGTCCGCCCGCCGGACTCACGAACGCGGCCACCAGTTGCCCTCCGGCTTCGCTGGTAGGCTTTCCCAACAACAAGCTTCCCGATGGCAGAGATGCATTCAGTGGACCGCTCTACACTAACGCCGGCCTGATGTATTTCGTGGATAACACCGGCGTCTCTGTGTATCACGGTGGCACTGTCGGCGTCACCGACCGGGTTGGCAAATATCTCCGCTTCAACGCGAACTACACCCTCTCCCACACCATTGACGATGGGACTTTCACAACCTTTGTCAGCACCCCCCAGGACCTGTACCGGCGGGACCTGGAGCGCGCCAATTCGGTCCAGGACGTACGCCATCGCTTTGTGGCGAACTTTGTCGCGCAGGGGCCGACCAACACATTTCTGCGAAACTTCGAGTTCAGCGACATCCTCAATTTGCAATCGGGACGCCCCTTCACCATCTTCGTAGGCAACGATATCAACAACGACACCAACCCCGTGACCGACCGCGTCGGTCTATCGCCGCGAAATTCCTATCGCGGGGACCATTTGTATGCCAACGATGTGCGCCTTGCCTACAAGTTCAACTTTCTGGAGCGTAAGCAACTGGAGCTGGCCGTGGACGCGTTCAATATCTTCAACCGGCAGAACGTGGACGAAGTGACCTCGGTCTATGGCGGGGGAACCATCGACTTCTGCGGAGCAACTCCAACCCATTTCCAAGACGCAGCTTCGCTCGCCATTCAACAGGGCGCGGTCACCTGTCCGCCCAATAACGGCGGGGCCCCAACGCCGAATCCGCTCTTCGGCACGCCCAGAACGATGTTCAACCCGCGGCAGCTGCAGTTCTCGGCGAAGTTTACGTTCTAGGGATGAAGTTTCACGCTGCGCTTCCAGAGCCAGCGAGTTGTGGGCGCAATTTGCAGTGATGGGAGGAGGCTATGGACATCATGCACAAACTCTGCTGTGCGGCGATCCTTGCAGCAGCGGTGGTGGTTTCTGTGGCGCAGGACCAGAAGGCGGGAGTCAAACACGTCCCTGCGCCCGCAACTTCGCCTGCGTCCGGTCGTGAGATGTTCATGAGCTACTGTGCCTCCTGTCATGGCAAGGATGCCAAAGGAGATGGGCCGGCGGCGTCCGCGCTCAGTGCGGCTCCGGCGGACTTGACCACTCTGGCCAAGAAGAATGGCGGGAAATACCCCGACATGAGGGTCACCAGCATCCTGCGAGGCCAGGCCAGCGTGGTTGCCCATGGCAGTCAGGAAATGCCGGTATGGGGTCCGCTGTTCTGGCATATGAGCCAGGGGCACCCGGTGGAAGTCCAACAACGCATAGCGAACCTCAACAGCTATATCAAGTCGCTGCAGGAAAAGTAGGGCGCGGGGGAATCAGTCCGCTAGAAGGATGGGCGCAGCCGGTGGCGGGGCCGCAACCAAGGTCCGCAAGAAGGTGTCGGTGTTTTGCCACCAGCCGTGGAAGATTGCCCCGCTGGTGTGACGAACATTCAGCGGACACCAAATGTTGCGTTGGTGCGCGCTACCGGCGGAGAGAATTGGATGGTCCGCATGGCCCTGTCGGTCGTTGGCGGGCCTCTTCTCGACGGGGCACACAACCACACAACGGGTATCGGCTCGAAGCCCTGCGCGCAGCGCTTTGAGTGCGCTTTCTTTTCCGCTCCAAAGCAGAGCCAAGAGCCGGGGCCGGTCGTCCGCTGCCGCTTGCGCAACCAATGCCTGTTCTTCTGCCGTAAAATAATCTGCAAGGAAAGCGTTGCTGCGCGGCTCGATTACCTCCAGATCACAACCCAGCGCCACGCCCGGCGGCGCCACCGCGCAGATTGCAACCCCGGCGCGGTGGCTGAGCGAAATCGTGATGGCCGCTGGTTGGTTCGCGAGAAAGACCTCCGGCGCGCCGGATGGCTCCGCGCGAACTTCAATGTCCGCGAGGGCCGGGGGATGACCTGACAACTTCGGGTAAGTCGCCAGGGCCCGCTTCGCGGTCCAGCGCCCCAAGCGCCAGTCGGCCCGCCGCTTGGCGATGTGCATGTCGTTCAGCCGGGCGGCTTCGCTCAGGCTTAGCCAATCGTTCTCTGCCGGTACGTCCGCTTCGGTTTGTTCCAGCCAATAGACGCACGTCATACCATGATCCATGCCAGAAGGCCGGTGCCGGGAGCCCCCAAGCCCGGCCGGCTATGCAGCGCTCTCCATGGCTCCAACTTCTCTGGCTTCGGGCTTCTGCGATCGTGATTCCTGCTCTTTTCCCATCGCGCATTCGACCGCATGGATGAGATAGGGACGGAGGGTAGCGGGCGGAATGATTCGATGCAGCGCGCCCACTTTGAGGGCCCGCTGCACGCTGTGCACGCGGTCAAACTCGTCGGCCACCTCACCCAATTTCTCGGAATGTACCACTTTGAAGAGTTCGTCCCACTGGGCGCGCAAGCGGCCTTTCTCCGCGCCGTCAGCCTGGGCGATCGCCTGGGTCAGGGCTTGCAGGCGTGGATCTTTGCGGGCCCTGGCGGCAACTTCGCTTGCGAACACGACGGCAGCCGCGGGCGCGCCCCCAATCACGGAGGCGTAGGCCCCCTCCAGGGCCACCACCTCGAGCTGTTCGTTCAGCGTCCGCGAGAACACCACGTATGCTCCCCCGTGATAGCGGGAGATCACACAAAAGATCATGGGGCCCTTGAAATTGACGACGGCTCGTCCGATTTCGGCGCCGTACTCGAGTTGCAGCTTGCGCATGGACTCCGGAGAACCGTCGAAGCCCGAGAGATTCGCCAGGATCACCACGGGCCGATTGTTGCTGGCCGCGTTGATGGCGCGCGCCACTTTTTTTGAGGAGAGCGGAAACAGTGTTCCCGCGCACCATTGGTCGGGGCCGTCTGCGGGGACGAACCCGATCCGGGGCACCGGCCGGGATTCGATGCCGATGAGGCACACAGGATTCCCGCCGAGATGGGCGTCCCAGACCACCGCGATCTCGGCTGCCCGCATGCCTGGCCAGCGTTCCAGGGGAGCATGGTCCTGGTCGACGACTGCCATCATCACTCGGCGAATGTCGAAGGATTTTTTCCGTCCAGGATTCGTCTCATCGGAAAAGATGTCGCCCGCCCGGGTGAAGCCCTGCTCGCCACCACTGCCGTGAGGGTAGGCCCGCACGTCGCGGTCAATGGGATCGGCGGTGACGGCCTGCCGTGGGAATCGCTCGCCCGGCGCCACGTAGGTGTGCTCGTAATGCCGGAAGAGGATGTGACAGGCCTCGTCAATGTCGCGGGCCCAGTACTGCGCCTGGCCATTCAGGCCCATGATGCGGTCGTACCCGCCGATGCCCTGATTGTCTTCCGCCGAGATGCCGCCTGAGTAGTCGAGGGCACGTTTCCCGGTGAGCACCATCGCGGCTTTGGGGGTCATGACCAAAATGCCCCGGGTGTGCATGAGCATAGTGGCCTCGGCATTCCAGTAGGGTTGCGCCCCCACGTTGATCCCGTCAATCAGCAAATTCACTTCGCCGCCGCCTTGCGTGAACCCTACCAGGCGGCGCAGGACGCGCGCGATCCAATCCATGTTTTCCACGCCGCTGTCCATGGAAATTTTTGCGCCAGCGGAGATGGGGAACCATTCCAGCGGCACTCCCATTTTTTCAGCCAGGTCCAAAGCGGCGATGATGCGCCTGCACTCCGCTTCGGCGAGTGCACCCAGGTCCTTGCCCGGATCTCCCAGCAGCAGGACCCGGGTCATGCCCTCGGGATACCGGGTGGTGAAGTTGCGGATGATTCCCACGATGATGTTGGCCTTGTTCTGACCGTAGGGGCGATCGACGGGAACGAGGCGGCCCTCGGAGTCGAGATCGTGTTCCACGAAATCTCCAGGAGGAAATTCGGCCCGCGTGTCATCCGGAGCCGGGGTAAGCATCTTGATGATTTCGTAAGGGTAGATGAAACCGCGCTGGCGCATACGGACGACTTTCTGGTCGTACTCGGTCAGCGGTTTGATCGGCTGCAGTTTGGTGGCAGGACGGAAGGTAATGAGCAAGCCCCTGCCGCCCGGACTGGAGATGCGCACGATCATGTCGCGCAACTCGCCAGTTTCGGGATTAGGAATGTGGGCCCGCACCACCACCTGTTCCAGGCCCAAGCCTTCGGTCGCCGGGATCAGTTTGTGCACGATGTCATTGAGTTCATCGGGCTTGAGATTGAGCGGGGGCCACACGTAAAGCAGGATACGGTTCCAACAGAGGCGCTCTTGCGGTTTTCGCCGCGATTGATACAGCCGGATAGCGGCCAGCGCCTCCGCGAACATGCGCTCCAGGTGCGGCAATTGCACAATGCGCCCGGTTTCATCGCGCACTGGAGTGAGATCACGCACCTCCGCACACGCGAACAGCCGTTCGTCTTTCGGGTTATCGCGCGCGACTGCGCGGAGGAAGTAGACATCCTCGACAGAGGGCAGGCGCTCAATGTTGAAATTGTTGAGCCGCCACAGATGTAGCCGCTTGCCCATCATGGGGTGGAGTCCGCGATAGAACTTCTCCTCTTCATAGGCGTTGTTGCCGTTTGGACGGTAGGTAAAATGCTGCATGCCACCCATGTCCTGGCCGCGACTTGGGCCGCCAATGGCCACCACGATGCGTCGCATCGGACGAGTGAACCCCACCTGGTTGAGCATGGAGCGAACTTCCTGCTGGGTAGCGTCCGGATCGCCCAGCCAGCCGGCATGCCAGACGTAGAAATCGAGCACAACATCGTGATCAGCGGGGACTTCTTCGATCAGGGGAAACAGAGCTCGTGCCACCTCCGTCAGCCGTGGGTATTCGGCGTGGGTGGTAAAGACATGGATATGCTTGCCCTCGTGATCGTAGTCGGCTGATGCATAGGAATGCCCGTCCACCGTCTGGGAACGAAACTGCGTGAGCATGCGGATGCGGTAGTATCGCCAGGTCAGCACTTCCAGCATCAGTTGGCGCAAGGGAGGAGCCGCGGCCACTAAACGGCGGGCGAACAGGCTTACCATGGGCTGGGGACACTCCACCAGCGCGCGCACTCTCTCGTGCCGGTCCGCGGCCTCCGGATTGGCGGCGAGATAGGTGAGATGGTCTTCCACCTCCTCGTAGATCTGTTTCCGCGCCCGCTCAAACAGGGGCTGATCAAAGTAGCGATAGCGCACCTCTCGAGCCAGGTCGCTGACTGCGGGGAAGAGCCCGCCGATGATGGAGATCATCCGGTCGAGCAGGGTGCGAAATGATTCGTCAGCGTGCGGCCGCAAAGCTTCGACGCGGCGCAGGCGCCGTTCCAGCACCGCCAGGATCGGCGCAATCTGCTCTTCCACTCGTTGATGCGACTTGTAGATCCAGAGCAGACTCTCTTCCAATTCGGGCGAACGTTCCAGTGTCGTCACGCCGTAATGCGCCAGGGCGCGCCGGAGCGCCTCGACAAAGGCCGATGGGAGTTCCTCCCCGCGAGTCTCAATCATGCGGAGGTAGGAAAAAAGATAAGCCTCGGCGCTCGGGGCTTCCCCGCCAACCGAATCGTCCACCTCCGGCTGACGCTGGAACAGCGAGCAGATGTCCACGAAGATGTTGAGGATCTCATCCTCGCCTTGCCTGATTTCTTCGCTGTCCACGGGGCAAGTCCGGCTCCATTCCGCAAGCAGGCGCGCGGTGTGTGCCGGATCCACATCAAAGCCCAGCAGGAGCTGGCGAACTTCTTTGAGGTTCTGGCGGCAGCGGGAAAGAACGGCTTCCCCGTTTCCACCAGGAACACGTGATGCGCCAAGAAGCACCCGTTCCCCGGCCGCCACGGTTTGGCCATCGGTCGCGGGATCGATTTGCAGGAGCGGGGCTCCGGTGTCGACCTGCACATTGGGAATAATCATCACGCACCGGACTTTTCCCGAAAACGGCGCGACCACCTGCATTTCCATTTTCATGGCTTCCAACACAGCCAGGCGGTCCCCGGCCGAAACCGTGTCACCCGGCCTCACCGCAATGGAAACCACCACCGCCGGCGCCGGGGCGTGCACCAAACCGCCGTCATCGCGGTCAATGCGATGCGATACTCCGTCGACCTCGATCTCATAACTCGATCCTTGAACCACCGAGACGACGTGGAAGCGCTTCCCGAAGCCAGTGAGCCAGTATTCAAATTGGCCCAGGCGATCGATGCGGACATCGACGTATGACCCATCCATGTCCACGCGGTACTGGCGGGGGCCAAGGCGAAAGATTCTGGGCGCGTAGCAATGCCCACGATAGCGCAGCGCCACACTCCGGCCGAGTCCATTGCGGGCCTGCGGCCGCCCGCGCACGGCCGAGGCATAGAACTGCGTCTGCTCAACGGCCAATTCGGCATCGTAGGCTTCGACGGCCGCAGCCACCAGAGCCACGTCGGCGTAACGCCGGGAGACGTGCTCCCCACTGGCTGACAGGCGGTCCAGCCATCCAATATCCACGGTGCTTTGCTGCACGTCTGCGCGGTTGAGCAATTCCAGGAGAAACGCTTTGTTGCTGGTGCCGCCCTTAATGACCACGACGCTCTCTCGCAGCGCCCGCTGCAGCCGGGAAAGCGCCTCTTTCCGGTTGTGACCGTAGGCGATGATCTTGGCAATCATGGAGTCGAATTCCGCCGGAACCGAGTCCCCTTCGACCACGCCGGTGTCAATCCGCACCCCCGGTCCCGTCAAAATCCTGAAACGTTCAATGGCGCCCGGAGCGGGAGCGAAACCGTTTTCCGGATTTTCGGCATTCAGACGGACCTCGATGGCATGGCCAGTGGCGCGTGGTGCTGCGCCTTCCAGGCGCCCGCCTCGTGCGACGTGAATCTGCAGCTTCACGAGATCGAGCCCGGTGGTGCATTCCGTCACCGGGTGCTCGACCTGCAAACGGGTATTCATCTCCATGAATGAGAAACGTTGGGTTTCCGGTTGATACAAGAATTCCACAGTGCCGGCGTTGTGATAGCCGGCGGCCTGGCTCAGCCGCACTGCAGCCTCGCGCAGGCTTTCATCCTGCTCGGGAGAGAGCGCCGGTGAGGGCGCTTCCTCCAGGATCTTCTGGTGACGGCGCTGGATGGTGCAGTCACGCACCCCGGCAGCCCAGGTCGTGCCGTAGTGGTCGGCGATGATCTGGACCTCGACGTGGCGCGCGTCCTGCAGCAACTGCTCCATGAACACCGTGGGGTTTCCGAAGGCCTTGAACGCCTCGTTGCGTGCGCTTTCAAAGGCCGCCGCAAGCTGGTCCGGGGAATGCACCCGGCGAATGCCATGGCCGCCGCCTCCTGCTGTGGCCTTGATCAGCAGCGGATAGCCCAAGCGGTCGGCATGGTGCTGGGCATCGGCCAGCGTCTCCACCGGCCCACCGCTCCAAGGCGCGACCGGAATCCGCGCCTGCTCGGCCAGAAGTTTGGAGGCGATCTTGTCGCCGAGCCGCCGCATCACATCGCCGTCGGGGCCGATGAACACGACCCCGATCTCGCGGCAAAGGTCGGCGAATTCCGCGTGCTCGGCAACGAAACCCCAGCCGACCCAGACAGCCTCCGCGCGCGCCTCCGCCAACGCCCGCTCCAGCCGGCCGTAGTCAACGTAACTGCTTTTGGAATGCCCGGTACTTGCGTCGATCAGATGAGCGGGGCCCAAAGAGACTGCCTCATCGGCCTCCCGCACGAACATGGCGTGGCGGTCAGGGTCGGTGAACAGCGCGATCGTACGCAGCGACATGCCATTTTCATGGTTGAACTCACGGGCGGCGTGAATAAAACGCATGGCGGCTTCGCCGCGATTGACGATGGCCACGCGTTGAAATTCCTGCTGCATAAGCCCTCCGATCGGGGGACCGGCATGACGATCAAGCTGGATTCGTCATGCCGCGACGGCTTGCAGTGACATGTTGGCTTGCAACGTTTTCAGCGATTCGGCGTTTACGCCGCCGGGAAGCGCTACGGTTTTGTAAGCAGACAGTTGCAGGTAGCGGTTTCCCTTTGAGTCCACCACTTCCGCATCAAAACTGCCTCGATCCGGATGGGGAACCACGACGGCGTACAAGGGCCCCTCGGCCAGCTCTGGCTTGCGCAGCAACGCGACTCGATCAATGTGCTGAGGCAGGCCCATACGGCCCTGCACACCCATCTCCCAGAGCCCAGCGGTTTGGAAACAAAGCTCGATCAGGCGCGGCGCCATGAGCGTCGGCTGCTCGGGTGGACGATGATTGACAGGCAGCTGGTGGTGGAACAACCCGACAATGCGTTTTCCGTCCCACCATGCTTTTTCGACTACCTGGTAAGCGGGCCCGTGGAAATAGAGGCGATAAATGTCGGCAGCCTCGACGACGGCCCCGTCAGGTCTGACGAACGAGATGCTGGCCGCAGTGGGTGCTTGCATCGTCAGGCGTACGCGGCCGGTGAAGTGTGTAGTCACCTGCGGCTCGGCCTGATTGGGCAACGACCGGCGGCCGATGAGCCGGCAGTCCGCTATCACGGCGTCACCCTGGGGACGAATGACCGCTTCGACCGTCAGCGTGCGCGGCTCGTTGCGGTAGAACTTGAAGGGCGCCAGGAAGTTCACCTGTTCGACTGCCTCGATGTGCCAGTCAGGAAGCAGGCAGGCAGCGGTCTCCGCAAAAGCCTCCACACCCATCACCCCGGGCAGCAGGGCGGTGCCGTCAATCTGATGATCGTGCAGGAAGGGTTGGATCTTTGGGTCCAGCGTGGTCTCGATAGTGAGACCACTGTGAATGCCCATGGCCGCGATATTGCCGAATACCGGGCCAGACATCCGTTGCTCCGCGGATTTCTCCACCGCCGCTACGTCAAGCCCAGCGGTGGAGTCCCATTCGTTCAGCAAAACGCCCAACCGCTGGCCGATGACGACTTCACCGCGTGTCCCGCCCACGGTCAGCTCGCGGCGGATCAGAGGAATGCCCGCCTCGGGCGGCAGCATGTCAATGCCGGCCACTTCCATCATCTTGGGAATGGAACCGCGCGTGGCCATGCCGATCCCACCCCAGGCAGTCCAGTCAATAACAATCCCGCGCGTTTTCGGGCGCGTGGTGCGGAAGCTTGATGTGATCTTGCACAGCAGATCGTTGGCGGAACTGTAATCCGTCTGGCCCGCATTGCCGAAGCGTCCGGCAATGGAGCTGAATGCCACCGTCACGCCGAGGGGCATATCTCCGATGGCATGCAGCAGGTTGAACCAGCCGTCGGCCTTGACGTCGAAGATAAGGTCGAATTCCTTCGGGTCTTTGTCTGGCAGGAAGTGGCTGCGCTCCATGCCGGCGGCGTGGAGCAGGACGTCAATGCGCCCGCTGCGGGCACGAATCTGGCTGATGACGTTGGCAACGGCCGCAGCATCGGTCAGGTTGACGCTGAAGTAATGAGATGTGCCGCCGGCGGCCCGGACAGCCTCAATGGCGGTCACCGCCGCCTGGGCGCGCTCCAACGCTGCCAGTTCCTTTTCCACCAGTGCTGGAGTGGCCCGCTCGCCGCGTGCCTGGATGCGGGTGAATAGATCGCGCTTGAGTGCGTCTTTGTCGGTTACAAAGCGCTTGAGATCGGGATTGTTGGGATCGGGCTCCGGCACCAGGTCGAGCAGGTAGAAGATGCCGCCGGAAGCGGCAGCCAGATCCGCCGTGATGGCCGAGACGATGCTGCCGGCAGCGCCAGTGACCACGAAGATGGTGCTCTGGTCCAGGGTAAGACCGGGTTGGCCATCGGCTGCAGGTAGTTCCTGCAGTCCAATGGTCCAGCGCAGCCCGCTCTTGTAGCCGATTTCGACAGCACCCGTGTCGCGCAGAGTTTCTCCGATCAGAAGGTCGGCAATCTCAGTTGCCTTGTGCTGGGATTCGAAATCAACTGCTTTGACGAGAGCGTCCGCGCGCTCCCGTTTGTAGGTCTTGGTAAAGCCCACGACTGCGCCACCCAGGGGAGCGACGGCACCGGCGTCGCCGTAGCCGTGCTGTCCGCCCAGCCTCGTGGCCGAAACCAGGAACGTGCCTGGCGCCGCGACTTGCTCGTAGAGCGCTCGCATGGTCGCGTACATCGACTTGAGACGCAGGCGGATGGCTTCATGCCAGGTGGCCTGATCCATTTGAGCCAATGGGCCCTCGTGGTCGAGCGCAGGCAGCCAGTAGATGCCGTGCACCGGGCCGGCTGCCAGCCAGGTCTTGACGCGGCTCGCCAATGCTTCGGTGCCGGGAGCATCCTCAATGCGAAGGACCTCAACGCCCAGCTTTTGCAGGCGTTGCTGCAGTGCTTCCGCGACCCCGGTTTTGTCGGGCATGATTACGACTCGGCGGCCGGCCTCCAGGGTCACGCCGGTTGGTTTGCACATCGCCAGCGGCGGTCGCAAAGTGGGCGTCGGCACGCGGCGTGGAATGCGGTCGGTGGCCTCGAAGCTGGCAAGGGCAGGACGAGGCATGGCCGGCACGGGCGCTAGCCTTTCCGGCGCAGCCGCTGGCTGCGCGACAGGAGAAACACTCGCTGTGGGCGCCACGCCCGGCTGCCGGTCGTGCGCGAACTTAATGACGTGGGCCAGGGTGGGGAAGTCGCGCAGCTTGAGGTCCGCATCGCGCGGAATGTTGAACGCCGCCCGCACGGATGCGAACATCTCCGCCTGCTTTACGGTGTCGATGCCGAGGTCGGCTTCCAGGTCGAGGTCGAGATCCAACATATCTTTGGGATAGCCTGTCTTCTCGGCCACGATATCCAGGATCTTCTCCTTAATAGTGTCGTCCGTAATTGCTTGGGTCACCGCCGTAGCCGGCACGACCGCGGATGTGGGCACAGGCTGAGGTGAGGGAAGCGAAGCTGGCACAGTGAGTTCACTGCTCTTTGGGGGAGCGGCCACCCTGCCCGCCAGGTCAGGCCGTTGCTCAAGCACGAACCGAATGACGTGCGCCAGGGTCGGGTAATCGCGCAGCTTGCGGTTCTCATCGCGTGGGATGTTGTAGATCTCGCGGATGGCGGCAAACATCTCGGCCTGCTTGACGGTGTCGATACCGAGGTCTGCCTCCAAGTCCAGATCGAGGTCCAGCATGTCTGTCGGGTACCCGGTTTTCTCCACCACTAGGGCGAGGATGCGCTCCTTCACCGCATCCGCATCACCGGGAGCGGGCTGCGCCGCTGCGACCACCGCAGGTGTTGGGACGTGGACTTCCTCCCTAACGGGCGCCGGCGCCAGCCCGGACGGTTCCGCGTTCGACACCGGTACCGGAGAAACCGCAGCCAAATCCGGCCTCTGCTCATGCACAAACCGAATTACATGGGCCAGGGTTGGGTAGTCACGCAGCTTGCGGTTCTCATCCCGCGGGATGTTGTACATCTCGCGGATGGCTGCGAACATCTCCGCCTGCTTGACGGTGTCAATGCCAAGGTCGGCTTCGAGGTCGAGATCGAGGTCCAGCATGTCGCTGGGATAGCCAGTCTTTTCCACCACCAGGGCAAGGATGCGCTCTTTCACTGAAGCCTCGCCTTTGGCAGTAACCGCTGCGGGCGCCGGAATGGGAGCCTTGATTTCCTGTTTTGCCTCAGCCACTTGAGTAACCAGCGCTGCGCGGGCAACATCCTGCTGTCGCTCGTGCACAAAGCGGATCACATGGGCCAGGGTGGGGAAGTCGCGCAGCTTGATAGTGTCATCCCGCACGATACCGTAGGCTTCCCGGACGGCGGCAAACACCTCGGCCTGCTTGACCGTGTCCACACCCAGGTCTGCTTCGAGGTCGAGATCCAGATCGAGCATGTCCACTGGGTAGCCGGTCTTCTCGGCGACCAAAGCGAGAATCCGGTCCTTTACAGCGTCGCCTGCCGGGGTGGGTTGTGGCGCCGCGGCGGGAGCGGTCGCAACGGCTGCGACCTTCACGCTCGGTTCCGCGATAGTCGGCTTGGGTGGTGCGGGCTTCGTCTCGACCACAGGTGCCGGAGTTTGAATAACCGGGGCAGAGGTCCTCACCTCAACCACCTGGGCTGGGACCGTTGCGGGCGCCGGGCGAGACTCTCGGGCAGCGCCGTTGACCCGTGCTGCCGCCACCTGATCCTTCACCCGCAGGGTACGCTTGACCACTTCCAGATCGGTGACCGGATGGCCCGCCAACCGGGCCAGCCAGGCTTTCCACGCGGTGTCATCCACAATGCGGTACGCGTAACCCAGCGCATTGGGGGAGCGGCGGACGCCATCTCTGGTCTTCACCCAACGCAACAACATCATGCTGATTTGCGATCCGAATCCGGCGCCCAGATGGATGGCATATTCGACGGGGTAGATGCCGCCCTTTGACAGGTTCAGTGGTCCGAGCTCGGGATCAACTTCCTTGAAGTTGGCGACCGGGGGCACACAGCCGGTCTCCAAGGCTTTCACCGCGACGACATCTTCAATGCCGGTGGCCATGGCATGGCCGGTGAACCCTTTGGTGTTGGCGATCACGATGCGGTCGGCGACATCGCCGAACACGCGGCGCAGCGCATGGATTTCGGCGGAGGCGCTGCCGCCGCGCGCGGGCGTATAGGTCTCATGAGAAACGAAAACAGTCTGCGGCGCGATCTGATGACGCGAGATGCCGTGGCGCGCTTCGGCCTGGGCGATCAGCTCTTCCATCACCTGGCCGATGTGCGGGACATCAAGACGAGTGGCATGGAAAGCGCTGTTGGCCGTGACCGTGCTCAGCACTTCGCAGATCGGCTGGATGCCGCGTTCGCGCGCAGCGTCAGCACTCTCGACCACCAAAGCCGCTCCGCCCATGCCGATGAGCATTCCGTGGCGGCGGCGGTCGAAGGGGATGGCAGCTTCCTCGACGGTTTCGTCCGTGGCGGCGGCTCCCGTAGCCAGAAAACCGGCGCCGATCCAATCGATCAGGTGGTCGGAAGTAACGTCGTCGGCTGAGATTACGATCACGCGGCGGCAGCGCCCTTCGCCGATCCAGTCCTGCGCCAGCGCTACGCCCTGCGTGGTGGTAGCACAAGCGGAGTTGATCTGAGTGTTCGGGCCGCGCGCGCCGATGTATTCGGCGAATTGCGAATGTCCCATGGCCAGGACGCGGAACAGGAAGCGCCGGTCGAAAACATACGGCTGCTTCTCGATGGTAGCTTTCAATTCCCCAATGCGCCGGTCGATCTCCTGCACGAGGGTAGAGTGACCGTTCGTCTCGACGACCCGCGCGCGTACGCTCTCCAACATGGCGATCTGCTCGCGGCGAGCGTGGTCCTCGTAGTAGCGCGACATCTCGTCCGCGAA
>Ga0335070_10001023_pt1 | contig 32096 bp, 28 predicted proteins | sample Lox_Sample_13_FD_206722 | JGI IMG/M metagenome (GOLD analysis project Ga0335070, IMG submission 206722) | Soil microbial communities from Loxahatchee National Wildlife Refuge, Florida, United States - Lox_Sample_1.3 | ecosystem: Environmental > Terrestrial > Soil > Wetlands | place: USA...
CTTTCGACCGTTCTTGGCCCCGGCGGCGGCGGCCCACGCCTGCAGCGAGCACGGTGAGGGGGTGCCGCGACGGAGCGCCGCGATCGCCTCGGCCGCCGCGAACGCCCCAGCGACGGTCGCGACGTACGGGACACGGTGCTCGAGCGCGCCCCGCCGGATCGCCACCCCGTCGCGGTGGGCGCGCGACCCGGTCGCCGTGTTGATCACGAGCTGGATCTGGCCGTCGACCATGAGGTCCACGACGTTCGGCCGCCCCTCGGACACCTTGCGGACGACGCGGGTCGCGATCCCGTCGCGCGCGAGCGTGGCCGCCGTGCCCTGGGTCGCGAGGAGCGTCAGCCCCAGCTCCTCCAGCCGCGCGGCGAGCGCCGTGGCGCGGGGCTTGTCGGTGTTCGCGACGGAGAGGAACACCGCGCCGCGCTGCGGCAGGTCCAGGCCGGCGGCGAGCGCCGCCTTCGCGTACGCCTCGCCGAACGAGTCCGCCATCCCCATCACCTCGCCGGTCGAGCGCATCTCGGGACCCGGCAGCGGGTCCACGCCCGGGAAACGGTCGAACGGGAACACCGGCATCTTGACCGCGACGCCCATCGGCATGCCGTCCGCGACCCCGAGGTCCGCGAGGCGGGCGCCGCACGCCAGCCGCGCCGCGAGCGCGGCCCACGGCACGCCGGTCGCCTTGGAGACGAACGGCACCGTCCGCGAGGCGCGCGGGTTGGCCTCGAGCACGTAGACGAGGCCGTCGCGCACCGCGAGCTGCAGGTTGAGCAGGCCCACGACGCCGAGCTCGCGGGCAAGGAGGCGCGCGATCCGCCGCACCTCGGCGGTGACCTCGAGCGGGAGCGAGACGCTGGGGAACACGCACGAGGAGTCGCCGGAGTGGATGCCGGCTTCCTCGATGTGCTCGAGCACGCCGGCGATGACGACGTCGCGGCCGTCCGACAGCGCGTCCACGTCGATCTCGACGGCGCGCTCGAGGAAGCGGTCGATCAGGACCGGGTGCTCAGGGGCGGCGACGACCTCCCGCCGCCAGTACCCGGCGAGCTCCGTGTCGCGGTACACGACCTCCATCCCGCGGCCGCCGAGGACGTACGACGGCCGCACCAGGACCGGATACCCGAGCCGCCCCGCGGCGTCCTTGGCGTCCTCGAGCGTGACGACCGCCTCGCACGGCGGCTGCCGCAGGCCGAGCCTCCGGATGACCTCGGCGAACCTCTCGCGGTCCTCCGCGACGTCGATCGCCTCGGGCGGCGTCCCCAGGATCGCCACGCCCGCCGCCTCGAGGGCGCTCGCGAGCTTGAGCGGCGTCTGGCCGCCGAACTGCGCGACGGCTCCCTCGGCGTCCTCGCGCGCCACCACGTCGAGCACCTCCTCGAGCGTGAGCGGCTCGAAGTAGAGGCGGTCGGCCGCGTCCCAGTCGGTCGAGACCGTCTCGGGGTTGCAGTTGACCATCACCGCCTCGCGCCCCTCGGCGCGCAGCCCCGCGATCGCCTGCACGCAGCAGGCGTCGAACTCGATCCCCTGCCCGATCCGCACCGGGCCGGACCCCAGGATCACGACGGCCGGCCGACGGCGCGGAGGGACCTCGTCGAGGGTGCCGAAACCGCCGTACAGGTACGGAGTCGCCGCCGCGAACTCGCCGGCGCAGGTGTCGACCTTCCGGTACCGACGCACGAGCGCGGCCTCGCGGCGGCCGGCGCGCACGTCGCCCTCGGGCCGCCCGAGCAGCCGGCCGAGATCGGCGTCGCCGAACCCCAGCCGCTTGGCCGCCGCGAGCACGACGCCGTCTCCGGCGCCGCGGGCCGCGATCGCCGCCTCCGCCGCGACCAGGCCTGCGACGCGCCGCACGAACCAGGGGTCCCACGACGAGAGCCGCGCCGCCGTCTCCACCGCCCACCCCCGGCGCAGGCCTTCCGCGACCGCCCACAGCCGGTCGGGGTTCGGGACCCCCAGCCTCGACGCGAGCGCCTCGTCGTCGAGCGCCGCCACCGCCGGAGGCGCCGCGAGGCCCGTCCTCCCGAGCTCCAGCGAGCGCACCGCCTTCAGCAGCGCCTCCTCGAACGAGGAGCCGATCGCCATCACCTCGCCCACGGACTTCATCGAGGTGCCGAGCGTGTCCGCCGCGCCCTGGAACTTCTCGAACGCGAACCGCGGGATCTTGACGACGACGTAGTCGAGCGCCGGCTCGAACGAGGCGGGCGTCGAGCAGGTGATCGCGTTCGTGATCTCGTCGAGGCGGTACCCGAGCGCGAGCTTCGCCGCGATGCGCGCGATCGGAAACCCCGTGGCCTTCGAGGCGAGCGCCGAGGAGCGCGACACCCTCGGGTTCATCTCGATCACGGCCCACTCACCGTTCACCGGGTCGACCGCGAACTGGACGTTCGAGCCGCCGGTCTCGACGCCGACGGTCCGCAGGCAGGTCGCCGCGGCGTCGCGCAGCACCTGGTACTCCTTGTCCGTCAGCGTGAGCGCGGGGGCCACCGTGATCGAGTCGCCGGTGTGCACGCCCATCGCGTCCACGTTCTCGATCGAGCACACGACGACGACGGTGTCGGCGACGTCGCGCATCACCTCGAGCTCGAACTCCTTCCACCCCTCCACCGAGCGCTCGACGAGCACCTCGCCGACGGGGCTCGCAGCCAGCGCCTTCCTGATCGCCGCGGCGTACTCCTCCCGGTTGTAGACCATCGCGGCGCCGGTCCCGCCGAGCGTGAACGACGGCCGCAGGATCGCCGGGAACCCCACGACCTCCGCCGCCTCCTCGGCGCGCCCGGCGGAGGTGACCGTGACGGACGGCAGCACCGGAAGGCCCGCCCGCCGCATCGCCTCGCGGAAGCGCTCGCGGTCCTCCGCCGTGCGAATCGCCTCCACCGTCGCGCCGAGCAGCCGGATCCCGAGGCGGCCCAACACGCCCACAGACGCGAGCTCGACGGCAACGTTGAGCGCCGTCTGCCCGCCGAGCGTCGGGAGCAGCGCGTCGCACCGCTCCCGCTCGAGGATCGCGGCGACGACCTCGGCCGTGATCGGCTCGACGTACGTCGCGTCGGCCCGCTCGGGGTCGGTCATGATCGTCGCCGGATTCGAGTTCACCAGGACGACCCGCAGCCCTTCCTCGCGGAGCGCCTGGACGCCCTGCACGCCCGAGTAGTCGAACTCGCACGCCTGCCCGATCCGGATCGGCCCGGCGCCCAGCACGCACACGCTGCGCACGTCGTCGCGCCGCGGCATCAGCCCTCCACCCGCCCACCCCGTGGATCGTGGATCGTGGGTCGCGGGTCGTTCGAGACCCGACGGCGACCTGCGTGCCATTCGGGGTTGCGACCTCCGATCGCGCGGCGGGCATGGGTGAGGCCGTTTACGATCCACGATCCACGATCCACGACCCACGCCGTCATTCGTGGCTCCGGCAGCGCCCGAGGAAGCGCGCGAACACGCCGAGCGCGTCGTGAGGGCCGGGTCCGGCCTCCGGGTGGAACTGGATCCCCTCGGCGCCGAGGTCGGAAGCGGCGATCCCCTCGACCGAGCCATCGGTGAGGTTCGTCATCGAGACGCGCGTCCCGGAGGGCAGCGATGACGCCTCGACGGCGTAGTTGTGGTTCTGCGAGGTGATCCACACGCCGCCCGTGGCGAGGTCCTTGACCGGGTGGTTGCCGCCGTGGTGGCCGAACGGGAGCTTGTACGTGCGCGCCCCGAGCGCGACGGCGAGCAGCTGGTGGCCGAGGCAGATCCCCAGCACGGGCACGCGCCCGACCAGACCCGCGAGCGTCGCCGGGACTCCGGCCACCGCGGCGGGGTCTCCCGGCCCGTTCGAGACCACGACGCCGTCGGACGCGAGCGCGAGCACGGCGGACGCGTCGGAGTCCGGTGGGACAGCCGTCACCTGGGCGCCGAGGCCGGCGAGCCGGCGCAGGATCGAGTTCTTCGCCCCGCAGTCGATGACGACGATGCGGGGTCCTGGCGCCGCGAACCGGCTACCGGCGGCTCCGGGTCCGTTCGACGGGGAGGCGCTCGGGGAGTGCCAGGGGCCGGCCGACCAGGGCTCGGGCGCGGGGCGCGCGACGTCGCGTGTGAGGTCGCACCCGTCGGTGCCGCGCGCGCGCCCGGCCAGCTCGCCGAGCTCGTCGGCGGAGGGCTCGCGCCCGCACACCAGCACGCCGGGCAGCGCTCCCTTCTCGCGCAGGCGCAGGACGAGGGCACGGGTGTCGAACCCCCACGCGACGGGCACCCCCTGTGCCTCCAGACGCGCCAGCAAGCCGGACGTGGACCGCCAGTTCGACGGCACGCCCGTGAGGTCCGGCACGATCAGCCCCTCGGCCCACACCCGGCCCGATTCGCGGTCGTCGTCGTTGGCACCCACGACGCCGACGTGCGGCGTCGTCAACACCAGGATCTGCCCTTTGTACGACGGGTCGGTGAGCATCTCCTGGTAGCCGAACATCGAGGTGTTGAACACGAACTCGCCCGACGCGACCCCGGCGCCGCCGGCTGCGAAGCCGTTCATCACCGTGCCGTCGGCGAGCGCCAGGAACGCCGGCCTCGGCGAGGCGAGGAGAGACGGCAGCAGCGAACTGTCCATTGGAGCGCGAGGGTACCCGATCCGGGGTGGCCCGACAATCGGCTGGCCGCCGCCGGCCGACGCCCTGCCCCGGGCGCCCCGGCCTGCGGCGGCCGGCGCGCGGGCGCTCCCGCGGCCGGAGCGCCGCCCAAGAGCTCCCGCCGGTTCGACCGGCACGAGGTCGCCGAACCCCCGCCGCGCGATGCGGACGGCCCTGGGGCGCCGTTCCGCCACGCTCACTCCTCCCGCACCCGCCGGAACGCCTCGCGGAACGGCACTCCGTGCTCCTTCACGAGTCGGTACGCGCGCTCGGCCGCCAGCAGCGACGGGTCCACCGCCGCGCTCATCCGCGCCTCGTCGAACTCGAGCAGCGGCAGCGCGTGCGCCATGAGGCGGGCGGAGGCGCTCACCGCGTCGAGGCCGCGGAAGAGCGGCTTCTTGGTGAGCTGCAGGTCGCGGTGGTACCCCGACGGCAGCTTGGCGGTGACGGCCAGCAGCTCGTAGAGCGCCGCGACTCCCTCCGAGCTGCGCCCGCGCACGAGCTCGAACAGGTCGGGGTTCCGCTTCTGCGGCAGCATCGAGGAGCCCGTGGTGAGATGCGCGGGCAGCCTCACGAAGCCGAACTCGGCGGTGGCGAACAGGCACACGTCGGCCGCGAGCCTGCCGAGATCCTGGCCGAGCAGGGACGCCTCGAAGAGCGCGGTCGCCTCGGCCTTGCCGCGCGAGAGCTGCACCGCCGTGACCGGCTCGTGGGTGGCCGCGAACGAGAGCGCTCGGGTCGTCGCCGAGCGGTCGAGGACGAGCACCGGGACGCCGTACCCCGCGGCCGATCCGAGCGGGTTGAGGTCGGCGCGCCGACGCGCGGCGAGCAGCCCGGCGGCATCGTCCCGCACCTCGGCGGCGAACCCTCCCGCCCACCCGCCGAGCGTCGTCGGCATCGCGCGCTGCATGTGCGTGTACCCGGGCATGGCGAGCGCGCCGCGCCGCGCCGCGATTCCGTCGAGCGCCGCGGCCACGCTCTCCGCCTCGCCCGCGAGCGTGGCGAGCTCGTCCTTCAGCCAGAGGCGCAGCGCCGCCAACACCTGGTCGTTGCGCGACCTGCCGAGGTGGATGCGCTTCCCCGCCTCGCCGACCGCCGCGACCAGGCGGTTTTCGATCGCGGTGTGGCAGTCCTCCTCCTCGAGCGCGACGCGCCACTCACCCCGCGCGTGGGCGTCGCCGATTTCGACGAGCGCGCGCTCGAGTGCGGCGCGGTCGGCGTCGCCCAGCAGGCCGGCTCCGTGCAGCATCGCCGCGTGCGCCGCCGAGGCCAGCACGTCGTGCGCCACCAGCCGGTCGTCGAGGGCGTGGTCCTCGCCCACCGTGTACTCCAGCACCAGCCGGTCGAGCGGCTCGTTCCGGTCCCACAGTCTTGTCACGCGGCCCTCCCGTCGCACAGGAACGACCGGCACCCGAGCACGAGGGCCTCGTAGAACCTGGCACCGTCGAGGATCTCCGTCTCGAGCACGTACTCGTCCGCGGTGTGCGAGCGCTCGCTGCTCCCGGGCCCCGCCTTGATGCCCGGGATCCCCTTGAAGAACACCAGGTCCGAGAGGCCGCGCGAGCCGAACGTCCGCGCCCCGGGCCGGGCCGCGAGCGCGGCGCGCACGAGCGGGTGCTCGTCGGGGATCTCGACGGGGCGCAGCCGCGAGCTCGCGACCTTGAGCTCCGACTTCACGGCGGCCCGAAGCCTCTCCACGATCTCATCCGGCCCCGGGTCGGGGTTGGTGCGCACGTCGAGTACGCAGCTCGCGACCGCAGGGACCATGTTGCGCGCCGTCCCGCCGCTCGCCATCGTCGGCTCCAGCGTGACCGGCCCGAGGCGCGGGTGCGGCGGCCCGAGGTCCACGGAGTCGAGGGCCACGAGGTCCCGCGCGAGGAGCCGCAGCGCGTTGGGCGCGGAGAGCGCGCGCCCGTGGGCGGCGTGACAGGCCCGTCCCGAGGCGACGAGCTCGAGCACGAGGAGCCCCTTCTGCGACGTCGCGATCTCGAGGTCGGTGGGCTCGCCCACGACCACCGCGTCGGGCGCGAGCCCCCGCCGTGCGAGCTCGGGAACGAGCTGCTCGGTCCCCCTGCTGCCGATCTCCTCCTCCGCCGACAGGGCGAGGAGCACGCGCACCCCGAGCGTCTCGGCGCGCCCCGCGAGGCGGAGGAACGCCGCCGTCATCGCCGCGGCCGATGCCTTCGCGTCGTTGCTGCCGAGGCCGTAGACGCGCCCCCCGACCACCGCAGGGTCGTGCGGAGGGCGTGTCCACGCCGGTGACGCTGGCACGGTGTCGAGGTGGGAGTTGAGGCACACGACCGGGCCGCGGCCGGCGACCGCGAACACGCTCGCGCCGAACGTGTGCGCCTCCACACCGCGCTCGCCCAGCCGCCGGACCATGTGATCCGCCAGCGGGCCCTCCTGCCTGGAGAGCGACGGGATCGCGATCATCTCGCGGTGCAGGGCGAGGAGCTCGTGATCGTTCACCGCACCGGCCCCCCCGACGGCGGAGGCACGGCTCCGCCTTGCTCCGCCGCAGGGAGCTGGGCGAGGTCCGGCACGATCAGCGTGCCGGCGCCCTCGTTCGTGAAGACCTCCGTGAGGAGGCCGAGCCTCTGGCGGTACCCGACGACGTGGACCCGCCGGACGCCGGATGCCAGCGCCGCCCGCGCGGCGGCCACCTTCGGACGCATCCCGCCGCCGAGCGCCCCGCGCCCCTCCATCGCGTCGAGCCCCTTCAGGTCGACACAGCTCACCATGGAAGAGGGGTCGGCCGGGTCGTCCAGGATCCCGGACGTCTCGGTGAGGAAGATCAGCTTCTCGGCGTCGAGCGCCGCCGCGATCGCCGCGGCCACCGTGTCGGCGTTGACGTTGAGCACGCGGCCGCCGCCGTCGCCGGAGACGGGGCTGACGACCGGCACGTACCCCGCCGCGAGAATCGCGTCGAGCGGGCGACGGTCCACCGCGGCGACGTCGCCGACCTCGCCGAAGTCGACGAGCTCGGGCCTGCCGCCCGCGTCCACCTCCGCCGGCGGCCGCCGGTGCGCGCACACGAGCGCCGCGTCCAGCCCGGAGATCCCGACCGCCGGAAGGTGCGCGGCGCGGCACGCCGCCAGGACGGCGGTGCGCACCGTTCCGTTCACCGCCATGACCACGCTCTCGAGCGCTTCGGGCGTCGTCACCCGCCGCCCTGCGACCATCCGCGTCTCCACGCCCAGGCGACCCGCGAGCGCGGTGGCCTGCGCGCCACCTCCGTGCACCAACACGACCTTGATCCCCACCTCGCGCAGGACGCCGACCTGCTCCGCGAGCTGGAGGAGCGCCGCCGGGTCCGACGTGGCCTCGCCGCCGAGCTTGATCACGAACGCCCGGCCCCTGAACAGCCGGATGTACGGGAGGGCGCGCGTCAGCCCCACGATCGCCGCCTCGCGGTCGTACGGGCCGGTCATCGCCCCACCCCCCCAAGCATCTCGACGAGCAGCGCCTTCTGGGCGTGGAGCCGGTTCCCGGCCTGCCGGACCACCACGCTGCGCGGTCCGTCGAGGATCTCGTCGGTCACCTTGACGTTGCGCCGCACGGGCAGGCAGTGCATGAAGCGCGCGCCCGGCGCAGCCGGCCGGAACCACGCCTCCGACACGCACCACCCCTTGAGCCCGGCCCGCACCGGCGCCTCCTCCGCGGGCCGGCCGTAGAACGCGGGCGCCGCCCACGACTTGGCGTAGACGACGTGCGCCCCGTCCATGGCGTCCTCCCGGTCGGCGGTCTCGCGCACGCTCCCCCCGGCCCGCTCCGCCCACCGGGCCGCACGCGCCATCACGGGCTCCGGGAGCGAGTACCCGTCCGGGCGCAGCACCGTCACGTCCATCCCGCGACGCGCCGCCATCGCGAGCGCGGAGGCGGCCACGGCGAACGGGAGCGGGCGCGGGTGGTACACCCACGAGAGGACGAAGCGGCCGCCGCGGCGCGGCACGCCGACGTCGTCGAGAGTCTTCCAGTCGCCGAGCGCCTGGCACGGGTGCGCGGCCGCCGACTCGAGGTTGATGAACGGCACCGGAGAGAGCGACGCCATCGTCCGGATCGTGCCGTCCGCGAGGTCCTCCGCCAGGTCCCGGCCGCGCGCGAAGCAGCGGACGGCGAGCGCGTCGCCGTAGGAGGCGAGGACCGGGATCGCCTCGCGGACGTGCTCGGCGGCGTCGCCGTCCATCACCGCGCCGTCGCGCGTCTCGATCTGCCACGATCCCTGGCCGGCCGTCACCACGAAGGAGTTGCCGCCGAGCTGCGCCACGCCCGCCTGCATCGACGCCAGCGTCCGCAGCGACGGGTTCATGAACAGGAGCGCAACCGTGCGCCCGCGCAGGTCGTCCGTCACCCGCCGCGTCTCCAGCTCCCGGGCGCGCGCGAGGACGGCTTCGAGCCGGTCGCCCGCCAGGTCGTCGAGTTCGATGAAGCTCTTCATGGTCCGATCTCCCCGAGCCCCGCGACCAGCTCGTCCACGTGCTCGTCCTCCAGGATCAGCGGCGGGAGAAGGCGCACGACGTGCGGGTCGGCGCTCCCCCCTGCGAGGATCCGGCGCTCCCGGAGCCGCGCAAGCACCTCCTTCGCCGGGCGCGACGTGCGCAGCCCGAGGAGGAAACCCATCCCCTGGACCGCCGTCACCGGGCCGACGACGCACTCCCGCTGCATCCGCGCCGAGAGCCGCCGCACCCGCTCGAGCAGCCCGTCGCGCCCGATCGCGGCGATCACCGTCTCCACCAACGCCATCGCGAGCGGCCCGCCGCCGAACGTGGTGCCCAGGTCCCCGCGACGGATGCGCGCGGCGAGTTCTTCGCCGACGATCACCGCCCCGACCGGGAAGCCACCGGCGAGCCCCTTCGCCGCGGTGAGGATGTCGGGCAACACGCGGTGCGCCAGGGCGGCGAACGGGAACCCCGTCCGGCCCATCCCGCACTGGACCTCGTCGAACACGAGGAGGGCACCGGCGGCCGCCGTCGCCGTGCGCGCCGCGGCGAGGAAGCCGGGCGAGAGCGCCCGCGCGCCGGCGACGCCCTGAACCGGCTCGACGATCACTGCGGCGACGTCTCCGTCGACCGCGCGGCGGAGCGCTTCCGCGTCGTCGAACGGCACCCAGCGCACCTCGAACGGCTGCGCAGGGAAGCCATACCAGCGCTCGTGGCCGGCTGTCACCGCCGCAGCGCCCGCGGTCCGCCCGTGGAACGCACCCTCGACCGCCACGACCGCCGGCCGTCCGGTGGCGAGGAACGCGATTCGCAGCGCGTTCTCGTTGGCCTCGGCGCCCGAGTTCACGAAGAAGACGCGCGAGAGCCCCTCGGGGCCGAACCGCACGAGCGCCTCGGCCGCACGCTCCCGGACGTCGAGCGGCACGGCGTTGGACTGGAAGAACAGCGTCCGCGCCTGGTCCTCGAGCGCCGCGACGAGCGCCGGATGCCCGTAGCCGAGGAGCGCTACCGCGTGACCTCCGTAGAAGTCCAGGACGCGCGTCCCGTCGGCCGCGAAGAGGTGGACGCCCTCCCCCCGCACGGGTCTGAACGGGATCCGGTCGAAGACGTCGAGCAGCGCCGATACCGAGGGCGGTGACGAGGTGGCCATCGTCAGTGCCACCCGAGCCCCGCGAGTCGGAGACCCGCGTCGTCCGGCAGGCCGAGCAGCCGGTTCATCCACTGGACTGCCCCTCCGGCCGCGCCCTTCACCAAGTTGTCGATCACCGAGGTCACGACCGCGGTGCGGCCGCGCGTCGCGACGCCGAGGCGGCACCGGTTCGTCCCCACCACCTCGTTGAGCCGCGGGGGGTCCACGGACGCCGTCACGAATGGACCGCCGCGGTAGAACGCGTTGAGCGCCTCGACGAGCGTCGGCGCCGGGGCGGGTTCGAGGAGCGAAATACGCACGGTGGCGTGGATCCCCCGCACGAACGGGCCCGAGTGCGGCACGAACTCGACCTCGGGCTCGGCGCCGCCGCAGGCTCGCCCGAGCAGCTCGCGCATCTCCGCCTCGTGGCGGTGCGCGAGCGGCGCGTACGCGACCATGTTGCCGCTGCGCTCGGGGTGGTGCGTTCCCGGCCCCGGGACGCGGCCGCTCCCCGAGCTGCCGGTCACGGCGGAGACGAACACGCCGCCCTCGGCCAGGCCGAGCGCGTACAGCGGGTACGCGGCGAGCACGGCCGCGGTCGTGAAGCACCCCGGCTGTGCGGCGTGCGCGGCGGCGTCCCCATCGGCGTGCTCGGGCACCGCGCAGACGAACGACCCGCACCGGGCCGGCGCGCCGTGTGGCACGCCGTACACGGCCTCGAACCGCGCCGGGTCCGAGAACCTGAAGTCCGCGGAGAGGTCGACGGCGTGCGCGCGCGCGCCCGCCCGCTCGGCGCGTCCCAGTACCTCGGCGAGGACGCCGGCCGTCGTCCCGTGCGGCGTCGCGGCGAAGACGGCGACGTCCGCTCCGGACGAGAGGAGCGGGCCGAGCGCAGCCGCGTCGGCAAATCGCAGCCCGGCCGGCAGCACGCCGGCGAGGTGCGGGAAGCTCGCAGCCACGGGCTCCCCCGCCTGCGTGCTCGAGATCAGCGCGGCTACCGCGAGGCGCGGATGGCCGGCGAGCAGGCGGAGCAGCTCCCCCGCGACGTAGCCGGAGCCTCCCAGCACGACTGCGGGAACCCGGCTCTCAGGCATCGGCGTCCCCGTTCGCCTTCGGGACGAGCCCCAACGTCTGCATCACGAGAGCGGCAAGCTCCGCAGGGTTCGTGCGCGCGTTGACGGCCGGCACGCCGGTCTCGCGCTCCGCGAGGCGGGTGCCGGCCACGTTGTCGGTCGCCGGGCCGGTGACCACCGTCGCGGCGAGCCCGTAGCGCTCCCTCAGGAGCTCGACGCCGCCCCACGCGGCGACCGGGTCGTTGGCGGCCAGCACCAGCGCGCCGAACGCCGCCGACAGCGCCGGGTCGGCGAGGATCGCGTCCACGCCGTAGAGGCCGAGCAGCCCGTCGCCGAGCTCGAGGACGATCACGTCCGGGGCATCCGCCGCGAGGTGCGTCAGGATCGTGCGCGCCACCCGCGGCGCGACGTCGGGCGTGGTGGTCACGACGCCGAGGTCCGTGAAGATGAGGGTGTGGCGGGCGCCGGCGTCCTCCATCGCGAGGATGTCGCGCCGCAGCGAGACGCCGGTCGCCTTGCCCGCCGCGACGCGGAGGCCGCGGTGCGTGAACGCCTGCGCGAGTGAGCACGCCGCCTGCGTCTTCCCCGCGTTCATGCACGTCCCGACGACTGCGGCCACCGGCACGCCCCGCAGGTCCAGGGAGTCCCCGAGGGCGATCGCGCCCTGCGAGATGTGCGCCGGCAGGCCGACGCGCTCCCCGAGGTACGGGAAGTGGAGCACCTGCCCGAGCACCTCGGCGACGAACGGGTTGCCGAGGTCCGGATTGACGCCGTCGCAGACGCCGATCACCCCGCCGATGTTGAGGATGTTGAGCCGGTCGCCGGGCTTGACCTCGGCAGGCAGGTACCCCGAGTACCCGAACAGCGCCTTGCGGTGACCGAGCGCGCCCGCGAGCGTGTCGCCGGGCTTGACCAGCGACAGCCGCCCCGAGGGTAGCTCGAGCTGGTTGTACGTGCTCTTGGCGTTGAGGACGCGCACAGCGACCACACCGCCCTCGACCGCGGGGATCTCGCTGCCGAGCCGCACCTCGCGCGAGAGGCGGCAGGTGGCGGTCACGGACCCGATCTTGTCGAGGAGGACCTTCCTCACGGAGTTCCTCCCCCGGCCCGGGCGTGCAGCATGCCGGGCAGGGCGAGCATCCGCGAGAAGCCGCGGGCGTCCTCGGCCGTCCACTCGCCCGCCGCCTCGCCGTACACCGCCCTCGACGCCGCCTTGAGAGAGTACGGCGACGACACGCCCTCGACGAACGCGCACCCGGGCCGGAGCAGGAGCCTCACCTCGCCCGTGACGCGCGCCTGCGAGCTCGCGAGGAGCGCCTCGATGTCGCGGCACGCGGGCTCGAGCGACTGCCCCTCGTGGACGAGGTCGCCGTAGGTCGCCGCGACCGCGTCCTTCACGCGCTGCTGTCGCGCGGACAGGGTCAGCTTCTCGAGCTCGCGGTGGGCGGCGACCAGGATCGTCGCGGCCGGCGCCTCGAACGCCACCCGCCCCTTGAGCCCGAGAATCGTGTCGCCGAGGTGGATCCCACGCCCGATCCCGAACGCGCCACCGAGCGCGTTCAGCGCCTCGACGAGCGGGACCGGCGCCGTCGCCTCGCCGTCGACCGCCGTCGGCACGCCGCGCTCAAACGCGACGGTGTGCGCCTCGGGCGCCCGCGGCGTCTCGAACGCCCCGCGGGTGAGCACCCACGCCTGCTCGGGCAGCGAGGCGACCGTGTCGGTCGTCTCGCGCCCGCCGATCGTGCACCCCCACAGGCCCGTGTTGACCGAGTACGCCGCGCGCTCGGAGGGCCACGCGACGCCGCGCTGCGCGAGGTACTCGACCTCCTGGGCGCGCGAGAACCCGTGGTCGCGGATCGGCGCGAGCACCTCGAGCTCGGGCGCCAGAGTCCGGAGCGCGACCTCGAACCGCACCTGGTCGTTGCCCGCGGCGGTGCACCCGTGCGCGACGGCGCGCGCCCCCACCTCGCGCGCCACGCCCGCGACGAGGCGCGCCTGGAGGCCGCGCTCCGCGCCGACGCACAGCGGGTACATCTGGCCGCGCAGCACGTTCCCCGCGATCAGGAAGCGGAGCGTCTCGTCGAAGTACTCCCGCCGCCCGTCGACGAGGACGTGGCGCGCGGCGCCGAGCGCCTTCGCCGACGCCGCCAGCCGCTCGCGGTCGGCGTCGGCCAGCCCTCCGGTGTCCACGGTCACCGTGATCACCTCGGCGCCGTACCGCTCTGCGAGCCACGGCACGCAGAACGAGGTGTCGAGGCCGCCGGAGTACGCGAGCACGATCGCGTCAGGCACGGCCGGCTCCCCTGGTGAGCAGCGCCAGCTTCGCCTCGACGCGCACCTGCTGGCGGCGGCCCGCGACTGCGATCAGGAACGTGTCGTCGCCGGCCACCGTGCCCACGACCTCGGGCCACCCCGCCCGGTCGAGCGCGAGCGCGACGAGCGGGGCGATCCCGGGCGGCGTCTTTCCGACCAGCAGGTTGGGGCCGGCGGCCGCGACGCTCAGGACGAACCCGACGACCTCCGCGAGCTCGGCGGCGGGCTGCCGGGCCGGCTCGAGCTTGTCGGGGGTCACGTAGCGCCCGCCGAGCCGGACCGCGCCGATCTCCTGAAGGTCTCTCGAGACGCTCGACTGCGTCACCGAGAACCCGCGCGCCGTGAGCCGTTCGACCAGCTCCCCCTGGCTGTGGATCGCCTCGGAGTGCAGGATCTTCTCGATCACCGCCCGTCGGTGCTGCCAGCTCTCCGCCCTGGTGGGCATCGCCGTCCCCTCCGCCGCGCTCCGCCTTCCCGGGTGCGCGAATAATGCGCGAAATCATACTCATATGCGCATGAAAATGCAAGCCCTCAGCTAACCGACGCGTTTTTCAACTAGTTATCGTCACGGGCCGGCGGCTGCAATTGCCGCCGCGGCGTCAGGCGTGGGGTGCGAGCCACCCCACGTAAAGGAGCGTGTCGTACTCCAGGACCACCGTGCCGCCGACGTTCAGGCGGTCGAAGCTCGCGCGCAGCGCGGCCAGCATCGGTGCGTGCGAGGGGTGTCCCGGTGCAGGCGCGTACGAGGCCGACCGCAGGTACCCCTCCAGCCCCTCGTGATCGAGCGTGCGGTGGTTCTCGAGCGAGCGCCGCTCGACGCGGCCCGGCCGGAAGAACTTCGCGATCACGTCGTCGGTGACGTTGTCGTGGTCCACCGACCGGTAGTCGACCGCGTACTCGAGGAGGACCTGCTCGTACGCCTCGGCCATCGCCGTCCCGGTCTTGCGCCGCTTGTTCCAGGCCAGCGCCACCGGGGCGGGCGGCCTCAGGATGCGGGCGAACTCGTCCCGGGTCCGCGGCCGGTCGAACCAGTGGAACGCCTGGCCGGCGGTCACGAGGTCCACGCTCGCGCCCGGCAGCCCGGTGGCCTCGGCGCGTCCGTCCACGCTGACGAACCGCCCGTGGTGCGCGAGCAGCCGCTCCCCAGCCTCGCGCATCTCGCGGTTGGGCTCGACCCCGAACACGCGGCACCCCCTCCGGAGGAACATCTCGGAGAGGATCCCGGTCCCCGACCCCACGTCCGCCACCTCCGTGTCCGCGGTGAGGCCGCAGATCTCCTCGAGCGCCGCGATGACCTGGGCGGGGTAGCGCGGGCGGAAGCGCACGTAGTCCTCTACCCGGTTCGAGAAGCGCGTGGTCGGGTCGCTCACGCAGTCCTCCGCGGTGGAGCGACGTCGGCTCGCCCGGTGCGCAGCCACGCGGCCCAGTCGTCCCGCCCGTTGCGCGCTGCGGTCGCCGCTGCCCTCTCCCAGTCGTACGCCACCGCCACCTGCTCGACCGCCCAGCCGCTCCCGGTGCGCTCCAGGACCGCGTAGCGCGCGTGAGGGCTCCCCGCCGCCATCGCGTGCGGGTGCGGCTTGGCGTCCGTGTACGCCTGCAGGCCCACGCTCCCCGGGTTCACGATCGTCCGTCCGTCGGCCAGGCGAACGACGCGGGGCACGTGGCTATGCCCGCACACGACCACCGGCTGGCCCACGGTTGTCACTCGGCCGGCGATCTCCGCGGCGCCCCTGGCCTCCGCGCCCCGGCCCGTCACCGCCTCGAGCAGGTACTCGTCGTCGCGGGCCGGCGTGCCGTGGCAGCAGAACACCTCGCCCGACGCGACCCTGGTCCGCGGGAAGGTCGCCAGCCACCCGAGGTGCTCTGGAGCGAGAGCGCCGCGTGTGAGGCGCAGCGTCGGCGGATCCCCCTCGCCGGGGGCCGCGACGACGATGCGGTCCTCGTTCCCGCTCACGCTCGGGATGCCGCGCCGGATCATCAGCTCCGCCGTACCCGCCGGGTCGAGCGGGCCGTACACGGTGTCGCCGAGGTCGAGCGTGGACGCGATGTTGCGGCGCTCGATGTCCTCGAGGACGGCCTCGAGCGCCCAGCGGTTGCCGTGGACGTCCGCGATCACCGCGATCCGCACGGTCGCACTCCCCTCCCCGGCCGGTGCCGCGGCCGGGGTCGCGCGATCCTCCGCGCCCCTCCGCCGCCGTGTCAAGTTCCGCCGCCGCAACCGGAGCGGCGCACCCCGGGCGTGGGCGAGCGACGGTTGCCCCGGCGACTGGGAGCGTGCAAGATGGCCGCGGGAGGCCACACGTGCACACCATCCAACGCCGTGCGAGCGGTGTCTCCGGTCCCGGTCGCCGCCTCGTGACGTCACTTGTCGCAACGCTGGCTCTGATCGCGGGGACGGGCCCCGCACGCAGCGCCGTCGGGCAGCAGCGCGCCGCGACGGACGACGCCGCGCTCGAGGCGCGCGTGGCGCGGGTCCTCGCCGCGGTCCCGCTCATCGACGGCCACAACGACCTGCCCGAGAACTACCGCGAGCGCGTCGCCGACCACCTCGCCCGCATCGACATCGCCAAGGACACGAGCACGCTCGACCCGCCGCTCATGACCGACATCCCGCGCCTCCGCCGCGGCGGGGTCGGGGGCCAGTTCTGGTCCGTCTACGTCTCGACGAACTTGAAGGGCGCGGACCCGGTGGTGGCCGTGTTCGAGCAGATCGACCTTGTCCGCCGGATGATCGCGCGCTACCCCGAGACGTTCGCGTTCGCCGGCACCGCCGACGACGTCGAGCGGATCCACACGGCCGGGAAGATCGCGAGCCTCATCGGGATGGAGGGCGGGCACTCGATCGACAACTCGCTCGGCGTGCTGCGGCAGGCGTACGCCTGCGGGGCGCGGTACATGACGCTCACCCACTGGGAGAACACCGCGTGGGCCGACGCCGCAACCGACAAGCCGGTCCACGGCGGGCTCACGGCGTTCGGCCGCGAGGTCGTGCGCGAGATGAACAGGCTCGGGATGCTCGTGGACCTCTCGCACGTCTCCGACGCGACGATGCTCGCCGCCCTCGCGACGAGCGAGGCGCCGGTGATCTTCTCTCACTCGTCGGCGCGGGCGCTCTGCAACCACGTCCGCGACGTGCCGGACGACATCCTCCGGAAGCTCGCCGAGAACGACGGCGTCGTGATGGTCAACTTCGCCCCCGGCTTCGTTTCCGAGCAGGTGCGCGTCGCCGAGCTCCCGTTCGAGAACGAGTGGAATCGGCTCTCCGCGCTCTACCCGACCGAGCCGCTCCGCGTCCAGGCCGAGATGAAGGCGCTGCGCGCGGCGCACCCGGTGCCTCACGCGACTCTCGCGCAGGTCGCGGACCACGTCGACCACATCCGCGCCGTCGCGGGCGTGGACCACGTCGGCCTCGGCTCCGACTTCGACGGGATCGGCAGCACGCCGGACGGCCTCGGCGACGTCTCCTGCTACCCCGCGCTGCTGAAGGAGCTCATGCGGCGCGGGTGGAGCGACGACGACGTCAAGAAGGTCGCCGGGCTCAACATCCTTCGGGTGATGCGCGCGGCGGAGAAGGTCGCCGCGCGGTTGCAGGCGTCGCGCCCGCCGTCGGACGCACGCATCGAGGAGCTCGACGCACCGCCGGCACCGGCGGACCACCGCGGGCCGGGCGGCGCGTCGAGGTGAGGTGCCCATGCACACCACCCTGGCGTTCGCCCTGATCTCGACCGTCGCGCTGCTCGCGGCCGGAGGCGCCCCGTCCAAGCGGCCGCGAGCTCGGGAGCTCGGCATCCGGACGGGGATCCTCCCGCCGGGTGCGCTCGACGCGATCACCGACGTCGCGGGCGTCAAGGTGGGCCAGGTGACGCTCGTCGAGGGCGAGGACGTCAGGACCGGCGTGACGGTGATCGTGCCCCACGGCGGCAACGTGTTCCAGGAGAAGGTCCCGGCCGCGGTGTTCGTGGCCAACGGGTTCGGCAAGATGACAGGTATCTCGCAGGTCGAGGAGCTGGGGACGCTCGAGACGCCGATCGCTCTCACCGGCACGCTGAACACGTGGCGGGTCGCCGACGCTCTGGCGGAGTGGGTTCTCGCGCTCCCCGGCAACGCCGACGCGCACTCCGTCAACCCCGTGGTCGGCGAGTGCAACGACTTCTTCCTCTCGGACGGCCGCCGCCGGCCGGTCACCCGCGACCACGTGTTCGCCGCCCTCGCCGCCGCCTCCCCCGGACCGGTGGCCGAGGGGTGCGTCGGCGCCGGAACCGGCACCCGGTGCCTGGGGTTCAAGGGCGGGATCGGGACCGCATCGCGGCAGCTCCCTGCCTCGCTCGGCGGGTGGACCCTCGGCGTGCTCGCGCAGACCAACTTCGGCGGCATCCTGACCGTCGCCGGCGTGCCGGTGGGAACGGAGCTCGGGCGCCACGCGTTCAAGGACGAGCTGGAGTCTCCCGAGCGCGGGTCGTGCGTCGTGGTCGTCGCCACCGACGCGCCGGTCGACGCGCGGCAGCTCAGGCGGATCGCGTCCCGCGTGCCGATGGGGCTGGCACGGGTCGGCAGCTTCGCCTCGAACGGGAGCGGCGACTACGCGATCGCGTTCTCGACTCACCCGTCCGGCGTCGTGCGCCACGAGGCCCCGGGCGAGAGGCACGTCACGCTCCTCCCCGACGAGGACCTCTCTCAGCTCTTCCTCGCGACCGTCGAGGCGACCGAGGAGGCGGTGCTCAACTCGCTGTTCGCCGCGACCACGACCCGGGGGTTCCAGGGTCACGTGGTGGAGGCGCTCCCGCTCGAGCGCGTCGTCGAGATCCTGCGCCGCCACGACGCCCTCGCGCCGTAGACCCACCTCTTAGTTCGAAGGTTCAAAGGTTCGAAGGTCCGAAGGTTCGAAGGTTCGAAGGTTCGAAGGTTCAAAGGTTCAAAGGTTCAGAGGTTCAGAGGTTCAGAGGTTCAAAGGTTCGGAGGTTCGAAGGTTCGAAGGTTCGAAGGTTCAGAGGTTCAAAGGTCCAATCTAGGTGAGAGGCAACTGGTGGCGGTGCAGCCCATTCCTGGCGTTCCAGGTGTCCTGTCGTTGAACCTCCGAACTTTCGAACGTGTGAACCTGTGAACGGCCTTTGCGCCTCTGCTCCTCTGCTCCTCTGCTGGTCGGGAACCCTTGAACCTGCGAGCCGTCGAACCGGTCTGACTCCGGGTCGAACGTCGCGGTCTCAGGACGCACCCTCGCAGGTGAGAACCTGCAGGCGGGAATCGTCGTAGGCTGCAAGTGGACCGGGAGGTTCGCGAGATGCGATGGACGATGGTTGCGGCGAGCACGGTGCTGTTCCCTGGTTTCGTATGGGCTGGGGGACCCACCCCGGCCGAGATCCTTGCGCGCGCCAAGGCGGCGTCGGGCGGCGGCGCGTGGGACGCGGTTGCGGCCGTCCGGATCCAGGCCAGGATTCACACCGGCGGCCTGGACGGAGTGGTGGAGACGCTCCAGGACGCACGCTCGGGCCGCTACGTCTCCCGCTACGAGCTCGGGCCGGCCCGCGGAGCGGACGGGTTCGACGGCTCGCAACCCTGGTCCCAGGACGACTCCGGCCAAGTCCGCGTCGAGGAGGGCGGCGACGCGCGCGAGGGCGCGGCCGACGAGGCGTACCGCACGGCCCTCGCCTACTGGTACCCCGACCGCTGGCCGGCCACGGTCGAGGCGGCTCCAGACCGCGACGAGGGGGGCCGAAGCTTCCACGTCCTCCGGATCACGCCGAAGGGCGGGCGCCCGTTCGAGCTCTGGATCGACGCCGCCACCTTCCTGGTCGATCGCACGGTCGAGAAGACCGCGCTCGAAACGCGGACCGTGTTCGTGTCCGACTACCGCGAGGTCAACGGGCTGAAGGTGCCGTTCGCCAGCAAGCAGAGCAACGGCGAGGCGAAGTACGACCAGCTGCTCACGGTCGCGGCAGCGGAGGTGAACCCCACGATAACGGAGGGCGCGTTCACCAAGCCGGCTCCTGCCGCGGCCGACTTCACGATCGCGGCGGGCGCGACCTCGACAACCGTCGGGTTCGAACTCGTCAACAATCACATCTACATCCCGGTCACGCTCAACGGTCGCGGCCCCTACCGCCTCCTGTGCGACACCGGGGGCGCCAACGTGCTGACTCCGGAGCTCGCGGCCGAGCTCGGCGTGAAGTCCGAAGGGGCGCTCCAGGGCCGGGGCGTTGGCGAGAAGTCCGAGGACTTCGCCCTGTCGCGGCTCGACACCGTGCAGATCGGCGACGCCACAATCAGGTCCCAGCTCGCGGTCGTGTTCCCCCTCTCGCAGCTGTCCGACGTCGAGGGGATACCGTGTCGCGGCCTCGTCGGCTACGAGGTGTTCAAGCGCTTCGTGGTGACGGTCGACTACCAGCGCGGCACGCTGACTCTGACCGAGCCCTCGACGTTCGCGTACCGCGGCTCCGGCACCGTCGTGCCGTTCACGTTCAACGAGCACGTCCCGCAGGTGGAAGGGTCGATCGACGGGATCCCGGGGCGGTTCGACATCGACACCGGCTCGCGCGCCAGCGTGGACCTCCTCGCGCCGTTCGTCGAGAGGAACGGGCTCGCGGCGCACTTCCCCGCGCGCGTTGCGATGGTCACCGGGTGGGGGGTCGGGGGGCCGGCGCGCGGCGAGGTCGCGCGCGCGAAGTCGCTCCGGCTCGGCGGCGTCGAGGTCGCCGACCCGGTCGTGGTCTTGAGCGCACAGAAGAAGGGAGCGTTCTCGGATCCGTACGTCGCCGGCAACGTCGGCGGCAACGTGCTCAGGCGCTTCACCGTCACCTTCGACTACGCTCGCAAGCAGATCATCTTCGAGCGCAACGCTTCGTTCGGAGCACCGGACGTCTTCGATCGGAGCGGGATGTGGATCAACGCGTCCGGTGACGCCTTCACGGTGGTGGACGCCGTCGCCGGCGGCCCGGCCGCGGAGGCCGGCGTCAAGGTCGGGGACCGCATCGTCGCGGTGGACGGCGTGCCCGCGGCCAAGGTCAGGCTCCCCGACCTGCGGCTCCGCCTCCGCTCCGATCACCCCGGCACCAGGGTCACGCTCACGCTCGCCGGGGAGAAGGGCACCCGCGCCGCGACGCTCACGCTCCGCGATCTCGTGTAGCCGCGGCGCCGTCGGCGCACATCAGGCTCGGCGGTGACGCGCGCGCCGGTTGAGCGACCGAGCGGCTTCCGTCCCAGGACCCGCGAGGGTATGCTCGCTCGCGCCGGTATGAGACGGTTCCTCCAGCGCTCGATCCCCCGCCCCGTTCGAGTCGCGCTGCGTCGCCTGCTCTATCTCCCGGTCGACGCCCTGAGCGCGCTGCGCGGCCAGGCCGGCCGGCTCACCCCTCCTCGCGGTCTGATCTCTGTAGAGGGGGATTACGAAGCGATCGGCGGGGAGTTCCTCGGCTACCTCAAGGAGCTGTGCGCGCTGCAGCCCGACGGGTGCGTCCTGGACGTCGGGTGTGGCGTCGGGCGGATGGCCGTCCCGCTGACCGGGTACCTCTCGCCGTCGGGCCGCTACGAGGGGTTCGACATCATCCGCGACGGCATCGCATGGTGCACCAGGGCGATCACCCCCCGGTTCCCCAACTTCCGATTCCGGCACATCGACGTGTTCAACACCAACTACAACCGTCGGGGCCGCCTGAGGGCTGCGGATCTCCGCTTCCCGTACCCCGACTCGTCGTTCGACGCGGTGCTCGCCGCCTCGGTGTTCACCCACATGCTCCCCGACGACACCGAGAACTACCTCAGCGAAATCGCCCGTGTTCTCAAGCCCGGCGGCCGCTCCCTGTTGACGTTCTTCATGGCGGAAGACATCGGACTCTCTGCGCCTGAGGCCGTCGCCGCGGCGTTTCCGCACCCGCGCGGTGTGTACCGGGTGCACGACCCGCGCACGCCTGAGGTCGCAGTCTGCTACTCCGACGAATTTGTCCTGTCGGCACTCGAGCACAAGGGCCTCCGGCTCGTGCACCCCCTCCACCGCGGGTCCTGGAGCGGCCGCGCCGACTTCCTGAGCTTCCAGGACATCGTCGTGGCCTCGCGGCGCAACTCGCCCTCCACGTAGCGCACTAGGGCGAAACCTGGTGCCAAGAGGGGAAGGTCAAGGGTCAGACGAAAAGGACAATGGCCCGGCGCGCGCGCCGCTCACCTCGGAGGCGGGCCGGTCTCCAGACCGAGCGCTTGCAGCTCGGCCCCCGGCAACACGGTGGCCTTCTCCACGCCGCGCACTCCCGGACACGCCACGCGGACGACCGCCGGGCCCGCGGGCAGACTCCACCACGCCGCGTAGATCGTGCGTCGGTCGTGAAAGAGCAGGGCGGCCTCAGTGCACGCGCCGCCGGTATCGAGCGCGACGCTGATGCCGTCGGTACACTCATCCAGCCGGACTCCATGCACGGCGACCCTCACGAACAGGTCCGCGGTAGCTTCGGCCGGCCGCCTGAACGTAATGACGCCGGTCCCATCGGACCGCGCCTCGACCATGCGGCTCATCGCCACCCACGTCCCGCTGCCCGTCTCGCCGAGAAGCGCTAATACCGGGCCTGGCGGCATCTGCACCGTCACGTCTGCAGCCGGCCCGCGGGTGTTTCGGAAGAAGGGCTGCGTGACGCTGTAGAGGGTCATCAGCCGGTCCGGCCCAACCGGGCTCCGAGCGTCAACGATCACACGGCCCGCTTCGATCACCGGGCTGAGCATCTTGAGCCCTAGGCCGCCGTGGCCCAGGCCCCACATCACCAGGCCGAGCTCTCTCGAGATGAGCCCCGGCCCCTCTAGAAAGGTGCGGTAGAACCCCGGTGCGTCGAGGAGGAACCACTCTCCCGCCGGCTTCGTCAGCTCGATGCTCTGGTCCGCGTCCGGGATCAGGTGAACGGTGAACCCACGAGGATCCAGCGGCCTCGTCGCGTCCGGCGTCTGCGCCGGCCAGAACGCCAGAGCCGGGTGGCCGCCAATGACTCCCTCGGCCGGTTCCTGACCTTCCGACGGCAACGCTGCGAAGACGAGCGCAGTCAAGAAGGCCGAGACGAGCCGGATGGTGCACGAGGCTAAGAACGGTCCTCGCGCTTCTTGCACCTTCCCAGAGTAACCCCTTCTGCCCGGCACCGCGACTTGTCCGGATGACGGTGACGCTGCCGCGGAAGCTGAGGGTGACCGCTTCGGTGCGGCTCCCGGCGTCGACCGTGCCCATCGCGGATGCGAGGTGGGACTCTGCCGGGCGCTGCGATTCCGCGAGCCGCGCGGCGGGCTCCTGGATGTCGATGCCATCGAGCAGCGACTGGAGGACCTCGAGCTTGCCCCGGGTCAACGGCTCGGCCGGCACCCCCGGGGCCGACCCTGCACGCTGGGTCGGCTGCGGCCGCGTGGCCGTGCCCCCGCGGATGGTCGCGGCCCGACGGCCGCCGCCCCCCGGTGCCGAGCTGGATGACCCCGCCGATCGCCTCTGCATCAGTCCCGCGTGTCGACGGCGGGCGGTCTCGCCGCGTGGTTCTTGCTTCAGACGGGTTCGAAGGTGGCGACGAACTGGGCGAGCGCCGGCGGCCGGTAGACGAACCGGAGGCCGCGCACCGACGACCGCCGAGCGAGCAGCTCGATCACGGCCTCCGCCGCGTAGTCGAGGTGGCTCCGGCTGTACACGCGGCGGGGGACGGCGAGGCGGAGCAGGTCAAAGTCCGGCCACCGCCACACCCCCGAGACGGCGTCCTGCCGCCCCTGCATCACGTTCCCGGTCTCCCACGTCCGGACGCCGGAGTGAACGTAGAGCGCCACCGAGAGCGACCAGGCGGGGAGCTGCTCGTCGACGAGGTGCGGGCAGAACGCCCGCCCGTCCACGTACACGGCGTGGGCGCCGAACGGCACGACGACCGGGACGCCGGCCTCCTCGAGCTGCTCGCCGAGGCGGCGCGTCGAGGCGATCCGGTACGCGAGGTAGTCCTCGTCGAGCATTTCGTCGAGCGCGACCGCGAGAGCCTCGAGGTCGCGGCCCGCGAGGCCGCCGGCGGTCGGGATCCCCTCGCTCGACAGGAGGTGGACGCGGATCGCCTCGGCCCACGCCTCGTCGTCGAGCGTGATCAGCCCGCCGGTGTTGCCGAGCGCGTCCTTCTTCAGGCTCATGAACACGCCGTCCGTCAGGGAGAACATCTCGCGCGCGATCTCGCGCGGCGACCGGCCCGCGTACTCCGCCTCGCGGAGCTTGACGAGGTAGCAGTTCTCCGCGAAGCGCGCCGCGTCGAGCCAGAGCGGCACGCCGTGGCGGCGGCACAGGTCGTGCGCGGCGCGGAGGTTCGCCATCGCCACCGGCTGCCCGCCGCGGGAGTTGTCGGTGACCGTGAGGATGACCATGCGCGCCCGGTTGCCGGCTTCGGCAAGCCCGGCCTCGAGACGCGCGAGGTCGATGTTCCCCTTGAACGGGTGGGGGTTGGTGCGGTCGAGCGCCTCCGGGATCGGAAGGTCCCGCACCTCGGCCCCGGCCGCCTCGAGGTTCTCGCGAGTGGTGGAGAAGTGCGTGTTGGCGAAGACAACGTCGCCGGGCCTCACGACAGCGCGCGCGAGGAGGTGCTCGCCCGCCCGCCCCTGATGGCACGGGATCACGAACGCGTGGCCGAACAGGCGCTGCACGGCGTCGCGGAACCGGTAGAAGCTCCGGGAGCCCGTGAACGACTCGTCCGAGTTGTGCATCGCCGACCACTGCCGCGTCGAGAGCGCCGAGACGCCCGAGTCGGTCACGAGGTCGATCACGACCTGCTCGGCCCTCAGCAGGAACGGGTTGTACCCGGCCTCGCGGATGAACCTCTCGCGCTGCTCGCGCGTGGTCATCCGGATCGGCTCGATTACGCGGCTGCGGTACGGCTCGATCACGGTCTTCACGCAACGCCTCCAGGCGACGGGTTCGCATCCGCGTCGGCGCTCCCGGTCCCGCCGCGCCGACGAACGTACAGCGTCTTGCCCACCTCGGCAACCACGGCCCCGTCGCGGCCCACGACCCGGGCCGTGAACTCCGGCTCCACCCGCCCATCGGCATCCGCGGCGCGCCGGATTTCCTCGACCCGCTCGGGCGGGATCTCGAACGCCGCCCGCACGACCCCCCTGCCGGGGCGCACGAAGCGGATCGTCGCCGCCTTGTCCCAGACCACGTACCCGGGCCCGAGCTCGCGCATGAGGATCAGCACGAAGAACGGGTCGCACATCGCGTAGAGCGAGCCTCCGAAGTGCGTCCCGAGGACGTTCTGGTTGAGCGGCGTGAGCTTCATGCGGACCTCGAACCGCCGCTTCTCCGAGCCCGTGCGCTTCACGCGGATCCCCGCGCCGAGAAACGGCGGGTAGAAGTTCATGACCTTCAGCAGCCACTCGCGGCGGCCGCGCCACATCCTCCGATCGGCTCCCATGTCACCTCGCGCGCAGGCGCGGCCCCCGCTCCGCGCCGGCGGCGCGCGCGGACCGATCGCGCCGGCCTCCTACGCCCCTCCCACGAACCGCCTGTCCACGTCCGCCAGCACCGGGAACTCGCGCCGGTACGCCTCGACTGCCTCGGGCTCCAGGTCGGCGGCGATGGCGCACTCGTCGCTCCCGGCCTCCGCGAGCGTCCGGCCCCGCGGGTCCACGATGCGGCTGCGCCCCGAGTACGCGACGTGCGGGTCGCGGCCGCACCGATTGACGCCGACCACGTACGCCTGGTTCTCGATCGCGCGCGCCGTCAGGAGAGCCAACCAGTGCTCCTCGCGGGGCGCGGGCCAGTTCGCGATCACCGCGAGCAGCGTCGCGCCTCGAAGCGTTGCGACCCGGAACACCTCCGGAAACCGCAGGTCGTAGCACACGAACGGAGCGACGGTGAGGCCGCCCCACGCGAACGTCGCGACCTCGCGCCCGCGGTCGAAGCACCGGTCCTCCCCGGCGTACGAGAAAGGGTGGATCTTGCTGTAGCGGATCAGCTCCCGCCCGTCCGCGCCGAACGCGACGGCCTGGTTGAGCGCCGCCGCCCCCGGCGTCTCGCGGCGGACGACGCCTCCGAGCACGCACGCTCCGAGCCGGCGGGCGGAGTCGGCCAGGAACCGCTCGGCCTCGCGCTTCTCCCCCTCGGCGGTGGCGTCCACGTTCATCGAGAACCCGGTCGCGAACATCTCGGGCAGGACGACGAGGGATCCGTGCGGCGGGCGCTCGCGAGCCAGCAGCGCACCCGCCCGGCGGCAGCTCTCGGCCTTGTCCTCCCACGCGGTGTCGAGCTGGCAGGCGACGGCGTGCAGGGCCATTCACCCTCCCACGATCGCCCTGACGCCGCGCACGAAGCGCCCGATCCCCTCCGCCACCGTGTCGCGGGTGAGCGCGCCGTAGGCGATCCGCACCGTGCACTTCCCGGTCACACCGAAAGTGGAGCCGGGGATCACGGCGACGCGGTGCTCGCGCACGAGGCGCTCCACGAGCGCCATCGGCTCGAGCGCCGTGCGTATCTCCGCCAGGAAGTAGAACGCGCCGTCCGCCCTCGGGACGGTGCACACGTCACCGAGCCGGGCGAGCTCCCCGAGCACGAGCCGCCGGACCTCGACGATCCCGGCGAGCTGCGCCGCGCAGTACGCCCTCCCGGCGCTCATCGCGACGGCCGCGGCGTGCTGCGACACGACCGGGGGGCAGATCAGGATCGTGTCCTGGATCTTGCAGACCGCGCCGAACAGCTGTACGGGAACCACCATGTAGCCGATCCGCCACCCCGCGAACCCGTACGACTTCGAGAGCGAGAACAGCGAGATCGTGTGGCGCTCGGCGCCGGCGAACGACCCGGGCGAGACGTGCCGCGCGCCGTCGTACGTGAAGTACTCATACGCCTCGTCGTGGACGTGGTAGACGCCGCGCTCCCGGCACAGCGCGTTGACCGCGCGCAGCGTCGCCTCCGGGTAGACCGCGCCGGTGGGGTTGTTCGGCGACACGGTGACGACCGCGCGCGTGCGGGGCGTGATCGCTGCGGCGACGCGCTCCGCTACCGGCTGGTACGCCTCGTCGGTGGCCACGACCACCGGGCGGCACCCGGCGATCGTCACCGCCATCTCGTGGTTGAAGTAGTACGGCGCCAGCAGCACCACCTCGTCGCCGGGGTCGGTGACCGCGAGCACGGCGTTTGCAAACGCCATGTTGCCGCCGGCGGTCACCACGACGCTGTGCGCCGGGGTGAGCTCGATCCCGTTGTCGCATGCGAGCTTCGTCCGGATCGCGTCGAGGAGCTGCGGGATCCCCTCCACGAGGCGGTACTTGTGGTCCTCCGGTCCGGACGCGAAGCGCGCGGCGGCCTCGATCGCCTGCGGGGGCGGCGGGTAGTGAACCACCCCCTGGCCGAGCGAGATCGTGCCCGGGTTGTCGCGCACCAGACGCCCGACGACCGGGATCATGGGCGTCTGGACCAGGCTCATTCGCGTGCTCTCGCGCATCGGCGGCCGCCGGCGCGATTCTAGGTGCGTTTCCCGGCGATGGCGAGGGGACCGCGCGGCTCCGCCCGGCGGCGCCGCGACCGCGGCTATCCGCCCTCCATCTCGAGCTTGAGCGCCTCCAGCGCGGCGGCCCAGAACTCCTTCATGAGCCGGACCCGGTGGGCGTCGCGCAGTCGCTTGTGGTCCACGACGACGCGGCTGCGGGTGTTCCCGCGCGGATAGACGCTCACGTCCACGGCGCTGCCGTCGCCCCACGCGATGCGCATCGCGCTGGGCGGGGTCGCCTTCCGGATCGTGAACTCGGCGTGCGGCAGCCACCGCGCGCGGGCGCCCTGGTCGGCCCAGGCGCGGAACAGGTCGTCGGCCGGCACGTCGACGGTCTGGCTCACGCTGAGCTGAAACCCCTCCGGGATCCGGTGCCGCTGCCGCATCCCGCGCTCCTGCTCGTACGCCACGGCGACCAGCTGCCGCCACCACGTGCCGACACGGTGGTGCTCCGCCAGGACGGCCGCGATCCCCTGATGCCCGATCTGTGGCCCGGACGCCGCGTCGAGGAGCGCGAACCACTCCGCCCAGCCCTTGCCCGTCCCGGCCCTCACGGCCGTGTCGGAGATCCCGGCGGGCGTGTCGGCCGGCTCCGCGTACGCCGGAGGCTGGGTCGGGAGGTCGCGGTCGAGGCGGGCCACGCTCTACTCCACGGCGGTCGTCCGATCGGTCACGGGTTCACGATCGTGAAGATCTCGCGGTACCCGGACTCGATGAGCGGCTTGAACTTCTCGTACCACGCGCTCCACTCGCGCTGGCCGACCGCGTTCTGCATCCCCTGCTCCCACGACGAGAGGCTCTCGTGCGTGCTCTCGAGCACCAGCGTGTAGTACGGGCCGGTGAGGTCCATCAGGTGGCGCTGCGGGCCCCAGCCGACTCGCTTGGCGATCTGCGCGCCTTCCTTCAGCAGCGCCTTGGCCTCTTTTGCCCTTCCGAACTTCAGGCGGAACACGTCGCGCACCAGGATCACGGCGCACCTCCTTGGCTATCGGGCTGATATAGAAACTAAGTCGCCTTCCCGACGGAGTCAAGCCCCGATCCGGTTCCCCGGAGCCCCGCGCCGGCCTAGCGGACCGCGGCGAGCCTCAGGCCGACGATCCCCACGACGATGAGGCCGATGCATGCGAGGCGGACCGCGTCGTGGGACTCGTCGAACAGCGCCATGCCGAGCACCGCGGTGCCGACCGCCCCGATCCCCGTCCACACGGCGTACGCCGTGCCGATCGGGATCGTCCGGGCCGCCTGGGCGAGCAGGAACAGGCTGGCGAGCCCGCCCGCGACCGTTGCCGCGCTCGGCCACAGCCGCGTGAACCCGGCCGTGTACTTCAGCCCGATCGCCCACCCCACCTCGACGAGACCGGCGACCGCGAGCACGAGCCACGCCATCCTGGACCTCGCATTCCGGCGGGTCGGCTCCCGCCGAGGGGGATCCCTCCGCCGCTACCGCTCCGACGCCTCGTCAGCTGCGAACGCGTACCCGAGCATCCGGTAGACGAGCTTGGCGGCGAGGAAGTCCGGCGCCACGTTCCCCGGGATCGGGGAGAGCTCCACGACGTCGAAACCGACGACCCGCTTCGCGCGCGCGACCGACCGGAGCACCTCGAGCGCTCGGTACCAGTCGAGCCCGCCCGGCTCCGGGGTCCCGGTCGCGGGCATGATCGCGGGGTCGAACGCGTCGAGGTCCACGGTGACGTACACCTCGTCCGGCAGGGCCGCGAGCACGCGGCCGATCCAGCTGGCGACCGGCGCCCCGACGGCCTCCGGCGCGAACACGGTGCAGATCCCCCGCTCCCGGATCAGCGCCCGCTCCTCGCCGGTGAGCGAGCGGATCCCGACCTGCGCGAGAGCGACGCCGTCGTCGAGCACGCGGTGCATCACGCACGCGTGGTTGAACGGCGACCCCTCGAACTCCTCGCGCAGGTCCGCGTGGGCGTCGAGCTGGAGCACGCCCACCTTCGGGTGCGCCGTCCGGACCGCGCGCACCAGCGGCGCCGTGATCGAGTGCTCGCCCCCAAGCGACACCAGGAACCGACCCGCCGCGACGAGCTCGCGCGCCACCTCCTCGATACGGCGCACGGTGGCGGCCGGTCCGGAGGTGTCGGGTACGACCGGGGGCACCGTCTCGATTCCGACCCGCTCGAACGTCTCGCACCCAAGCTCCTCGTCGTACGTCTCCAAGTGCGTCGAGGCCTCGAGGATCGCGAGCGGTCCGCGCCGCGCCCCGGGCTGGTACGAGGTCGTGAGGTCGTACGGGACGGGCAGGATCGCGACGCGCGGCTCGCCCGCGGGTTTGAGCTCCGCCGGCATCCCGAGGAACTCCTGGTACGGCGCGTAGCGCTCCTCGCTCACCCGCGCCCCTCTGTCCGCGCGACGTACGCCCGCCGCAGCCGCTCCACGAGCTCCTCGCGCCGGTCGTACAGCCGCCTCAGCGGCCGCCGCTCCCGGTTCGCGAGCGCGTACGCGGTAATGAGCGGCAGGGCGATCGTCGAGTCGCCGTACACCACGACCGCGCTCGGCAGCTGCTCGGGATCGATCTTCCCCCAGGAGACCGCCTCCGACGGCGTCGCCCCCGAGAGGCCGCCCGTGTCGGGGCGCGCGTCGGTGATCTGCAGGAAGTAGTCATGTCCCTTCTCCGGCAGCCCGAGCACCTCCTGGATCTGCGGCTCGGTCTGCAGCAGGAAGTTCTTCGGGGACCCGCCGCCGAGGACGAGCACCCCGCTCGCGCCGCCCGTGCGCTTGGCGTCGTACACGATCGCGGCCGTCTCGTTGACGTCGAGGTTCGGGTCGATCGTGAGCTTCGAGCCGGTGAGCGCCATCGCCGCCACGTTCATCCCGATCGACGAGTCGCCCGGCGAGGAGGTGTACACCGGGACGCCGGCGCGGTGGCACGCCGCGATCAACGAGTGCCCCTCGGTCCCGAGCACCTTCTCGCGCTCGGCGACGAACCGGCCGAGGTGGTGGTGGAACTCGGCCGAGGACATCGGCCGCTGGAACTCGGGCGCCTGGATCACCTCGCGCACGAACGCGTCCGTATCGAGCAGCACCTCGTACTCGAAGAAGATGTCGTAGATCCGGATCACGCCCGCGCGCCGCAGCTCCACGTCGGACACGAACGGCGAGCCGTGGTGGAGCTCGAGCCCGAGGCCGAAGTGCATGTCGTGGTAGAGGTTCGCGCCGGTGGAGACGATCCAGTCCACGAAACCCGCCTCGACGAGCGGGATCAGGCACGAGATCCCGTACCCGCCCGGCGTGAGCGCCCCGGTGAGCGAGGCCGCCACCGTCGTCTCGGGCGCCAGCATCTTGCGGGCGAACAACCGCGCGCCCTCGCGGAGCCGCGCCGCGTTGTACGCAGAGAACACGGCCTCGACCAGCTCCGACGCGGTCATGTCGCCCCGCACGCGCGGCGGCAGGATCCGCCCGCCGCCCAGGTACCGCTTGGTGTGTTCAGCCATGAACCCCTCTCACTCGAACAGGAGCACCGCGCACGCGACGACGGTCGTCCACTTTCCGGAGCGGCCGACGATCGCCGACTGGGTGACGTTGCGGGTGGTCACGATCTTGTTGGAGATCTTCCAGATCTGGCGCTTCTCGTCCCACGACTGGTTCTCGTCGAACTCCACGCCGAGGGTCGAGGCGAGCATCGAGGCCGCGAGGTCCTCGGCGTAGTCGCCCGCCTCCTTGCCGGTCTGGCCGAACGCGTGGTGCTCGGAGAGGTAGCCGTACATGCGGCGGTCGCGCGGCACCGCCACGCCGATCGAGGCGGCGATCATCCGGTGTGGCTCGTTCGACTCGGAGCGGCTCATCACCACGAATGCGATCTGCCCGGGCTCGAGGTACTCCTCGCCCTTCGCGCGGGTGATGATCCGGCACCCCGGTGGGTAGATCGACGACACCGCCACCAGGTTGAGGGCGGCGATCCCCGCGTCGCGGAGCGCGAGCTCGAACGCCTGGAGCTTCTCCTGATGCACGCCGACTCCGTTGGTCAGGTACAGCCGCTTCGGCACGAGGTTCGTGGGCATCAGCGCCTCCTGTCGGGTGCTCCCGCCGCGCGGGGCCAGCGGAGCGTAGTCGGGTTCTCTCGAGACATCAAGGGGCGTCCGGGCTGATCACAACATTGCGGCCGACCGCCCCCCTTGTCAACCGGGTCGGGCGGGGTCCCCGGCCCGGCCGACCCGTGCGAACATGGAGCCATGGTCACCCAGGTCATCGACATCACGCGACCCCTCACCGCGACCTCGCCGGTGTGGCCCGGCGACGTCCCGTTCACCTCGGGGTGGACGTCGCCGCCGGGGCGCGCGACCGCGTCCGTCTCGTGGCTCCGTCTCTCGCCGCACGTCGGCACGCACATCGACGCGCCGCTCCACCGCGACCCCGCGGGGCGCGACGTCGCGGGCGTGCCGCTCGTCACGTGCGTCGGGCGGTGCGAGGTCGTCGGTCTCCCCGGTCACGGAGGGCCGATCGACCTCGTGGACATGCCGGCGGGGTGGAACCCCTCGACGCCGCGGGTCCTGTTCGCGACCGGGTCGTGGCCCGTCGGCGCGCCGATCACGGAGACGTTCGCGTCGCTCACGCCCGCGTTCGTCGAGTTCCTCGCGCGCGCCGGCGTGGCGCTCGTCGGGCTCGACACCCCTTCGGCGGACGCGTTCGGAGCGACGGACATGCCCGCTCACCGGCGGTGCTTCGAGAGGAACATCCTCATCCTCGAGGGTCTCGACCTTTCCGGCGTGACGCCCGGCGCGTACACGCTCGTGGCGGTCCCCCTGCGCCTGGTCGGCCTGGAGGCGTCGCCGGTCCGGGCGCTGCTGCTGCCGGCGCGGACGCTTCCGACGGGGATCACCGAGCGCGCGGGTGCCGTCGGCTCCGAGGACTGACGCGAGACGGTTGAACGTCGAAAGCTGACGGCTCTCCCCCAACCCACCCGGCCAGCCGACAGCTGACAGCTCGCCCCCACCCACCCCAGAAGAGGCGCACCTTGGGGGAGGGAGGCTGTGAGCTGTGAGCTGTGAGCTGTGAGCTGTGAGCTGTGAGCTGTGAGCTGTGAGCTGTGAGCTGTGAGCTGTGAGCTGTGAGCTGTGAGCTGTGAGCTGTGAGCT
>Ga0335070_10001024_pt1 | contig 32084 bp, 26 predicted proteins | sample Lox_Sample_13_FD_206722 | JGI IMG/M metagenome (GOLD analysis project Ga0335070, IMG submission 206722) | Soil microbial communities from Loxahatchee National Wildlife Refuge, Florida, United States - Lox_Sample_1.3 | ecosystem: Environmental > Terrestrial > Soil > Wetlands | place: USA...
GGGGGAAGAGTAGGTATCCATGTCATGACGGGCGTTGATCCCGGTTACCCTCAACGCGGGCCTTATGAAGGCTCGGAGGGGACCTCCCCTGGTCGCACGCAAGGAAAAACTGGGGGTGGGCGAGGTATGAGCATCTATTGACAGAGATGACTAGAATCTGATATCTTTCAAAAAGTTCAAGCGGGTGACCCTATGAAAAAAATCACCTATTCAGCTCCCTCGGTCAAGAAGGCCTTTAAGATTCTTTATGCGATTTCAGATGCGTCAAGCGGTCTCGGTATCAGTGGTCTCTCAAAGAAGTTGAAGATCGGAAAGAGCACTGTTCACGGGATCACCACGGCCCTGGAAGAGTTGGGGGCTCTCGTTCGTGATCCGCTTCATAAGCGTTATACGGTGGGCTACAGTCTCCTGGAACTCTGCAGGACTGCCTATGCAAAGATCGATCTCAAGGCTTTGGCCCGGAAGCCAATGGAGAAATTGATGGGGAAAGTAGGGGAGACTGTTTTCTTGGGTGTCTTAAACGGAGACCACGTCACGATTGTAGATATGGTGGAGTCCCGGAATGAGATGAAAATCACCTCTCCTCCTGGAACAAGACTTCCCCTTCTCGCAGGGGCGACCGGTCGAGTCCTTCTTTCGCAGATAGAGAAAGAAAAGGCAAAAGAGATGGTACAGAAGAAAGGTCTCGCCCGTTTTACGTCGAAGACGGTGATCGATCAGAGACAGTTTCTCAGAGAGATTGAGAAAGCAAAAGGACAAGGATACGCCGTGGACGATGAAGAATACATCCCCGGCGTCCGGGCGGTGGCCGCTCCCCTGGTTTTCCCTTCCTCGCCCCCGGCGGCCTTATGGGTGGTCGGATTTACCTCTACGCTGGATGATCAGAAAGTGAAGATGGTGATCCGAGAAATTCAGGAGGCTGTCCGGGAGATCAGAGAATTCTCGCATTAAGCTTCTTCGTCATATCCCCGCCGATACGGCATCAAATTTTGTCTCTGGATTTTGCCCTCTGGAAAGGAAAAAAACCGGTTGCTCCAGCCGGAAGAAGAGAATCCGCTCAAAAACGACGCCGGCCAAACTGCTCAGTGCAAGCACCGCGGAAAACAGTTCCAAATGATTCGTAAAAAGGGGAGCGAAGGTGAGAATCCCTGGGAGGAAAAGAACGGATGTAAGAAAGGCGAGGGAGATCCTTCGGTCTTTGCCGGAATCGATTCTCTTCAGGGACATCCAGGACGTCTTGCACAGGTGATTGAGATAGAGAAGGACAAGAAACCCCTGACCGCACAGGAGGGAGACGGTGATGAGACGGAAAAATGGGTTCGGGTACATCACGGAATACATTGCGTAACCGATCATGAGAGCAGAAGTCAAGTAATAGCCGGGGAGGATGTTCGTCTTCCAGGCTGGATGTGTGTGGAATCGATAAGCCCACCCCGTTGAAATGAGAAAGAAGATACTCAAGAAAAAACTGCTCCAGGACAAGAGGGTTTCGAAACCCGGGAGCATTCCCAGATGGGATAAAAGTTGTGCCCCGATCGAGCCCGTGAGGGCCCCGGCCAGACGGATCTCCCAGACCAGAGGAGACCGGTGATTAATGATCATCGTCAGAAAACGGCCGGGCACGGTGAGGTGGGTAATGGAGGCAGCGGTTGCCAAGAGCATGCAGCAGAAGGCTGCGCCCAACCAGGGGGTCGACTGGGGGAAAAAGACCGAGAAGATCGATAGCCCTGCGGCTATCCGTGAAAAGAAAATGAATAGGAGTAAAGGTAAATCCGCAGCGTAAGCCGGAACAACCGTCCTTTGTCTCTGATATTCAAGAAGCCTTAAGTAGGCGGACGCCTTAGGAAGCGGTTGGGTTAGAGATGGATACATGGTCACGTTCCTCCTTTTTCAGAATCTGGCTAATCTGGCCTTTCCCCAGATGGAGAAGGGTTGATTGATCATTCCAATGAAGTTTCTTATTTTGCAGGCGAGACTCGGTTTGACGAATATTGGAAATCGTTTCCTGCAGGTCCTCAATCGTCAGTTCATACCCTGTGGCTCCGTTGATCAAGTCGATAATATTTGAAACCGTCATCAGGTTGAGGCGGTTGACCACGATCATGCAGAATGAGACGATGTCGGCCAGGATGTCAAGGTCTTCGTTGTCCGAAGCGGGAGGGGCGGAGAGATGAAGTTCTTTCTTGCCTCCGCCGATGATCCCATGCAGGAGCGCCAGAGCTTTTTGGCCTGGGTCCTCAATCTCATCCGTCTGCTTTAGATCGTCCTCTGAAAGAGTTCCGGTTTCAACCCCCTCCAGGATCCTGCCGAGTAGAGAAGCCGTCAAGAAAGGGTCAAGGCCTTGAGCCTGGCAGAAGCGGTGGAGCTTCAGAGTCCACTCCCCGCTATACACTCCGATTTGGGGGCCTAAATACCAGGCCTTTTCTAGATGAATTCCGGCCAAAGACTTCTCCCGGTCCTGAACACTCCGGCCACAATGGGCGGGACATGAGGAACAGCCTTCCGAGCCAGAAAGATTCGCCCATAGAGAGATAGCCCATTGCTTCTCCGATCCAGTAGGAAGCCATCGGTTGCTGTTTCTTGTGTTCCTTCTTCCCTCTTGACCAAGGAGAGAGAATGCTCCCTCCGCTTTCAGCTTCCGCATTTTCTGCCCCTCATGAATCTGGTCTTTTAAGGTGAGACAGAGGTCGAGGAACTCCTTGGGATACTGAAGGGTTACCGGTTTCTTTCCCCGGATCGCAATGGCCTTAAGCTGTTTCACTCCGAAAAGATACCCCAAACCGAGACGGTCGCCTGTCCACGAGAGACGATGGATGACATTGGCAAAAGGGATCTGCTTCTCTCCGGCCGGTCCGATGCAAAGGACCTCGATGCTTCGATCGCCCTTTTCCTCCTGAAGGGTGACCGTGGTCTCCGTTGTTTCCTTCCCCCAGAGATGATCGGCTTTTTCGAACTTGACCTCTCCGTTGTCAATCCAAAGGTAGACGGGTCGCTCCGCCTTTCCCTGGATGATGCACTGGTCAAAACCGGCCGCTTTCAACGAGGCTCCAAAGTGACCGGGCATCCGGGTAAAACCATAGACCGGGGAGTCAGAGAAAGGTGAGAAGGAGGCGATGCTCGTCGATCCGGAACAGGGGGCTAAGGTTCCTGTCAAAGGTCCCACCGCAAAGGCGATCGGGTTTTCAGGCGAAGCCGGAGAAACGGGGGAGTCAAAGTGTTGTGAGAAAAAAGAGGCATTGAGTCCCCTTCCGCCGAACCATTGGCGAAGCTCATTCTGAGAAATATCCTCAGACCATGCCTTCTTAAGGCTGAGATCGATCCGTAGTCTTTTTCCGGTCCATCCCTTAATCATGTCCGTCCCTCCTTATCTTGTTTTCATTGAATTAAAAAGGGTTTGTCCGAAGGCCCTCTTCCTTTCCATCGAGGGATCTCCTTCTGGGTGATAAGAAAGTGCGCCGGCCGTGCAGACCTGAGTACAAAGTGGGGAACCATTGCATAGATCGCAGGTCATGGTCCGTTTGGTCGCAGGGTGAATCGCTGGAGCGCCATAAGGGCAGGCGTAAATGCAGGACTTACAGCCCACGCATCTTTTTTCATCCGTCACCATCGCATTGGTTCCGGGGACACGCTTTCGGGCGCCTGTTGGACAGATATCCATACAAGGGGGTTTTTCGCAGTGCTGGCAGACGGTGGGGATGAAGACCGAGATTTCCTCCCACTTCTTCGCCCTTATCCGCGAAAGGGAAGACCCGCAGGAGCCCTCATGAGAGAGGCTACAAGCCATTTCACAAGATTGGCACCCTGTACAGCGTTCAGGGATAATAGAGATAGCGCTCATCTGAATAACCTCCCTAAATCGTTCCTTATAGTGAACAACTTATTAAAGTCAATATTAGCATATAATTCTTATTTGTCAAGCTTTTTTTATGATTAAGAAATGTGATATATAAAATTATTATACAATGGTTCACTATAATGAACAGCTTGTCGTGGACCTTTTTCCTGTGCGCGATCGGTGAGTCTTGAGGAATCCCAGCGTTCCCGGGGTGGAACAGAAAAATCAAAAAGATCAGGGAGCCGAAAGGATTCTCTGCGGTTCCGACCCGTTAAAGAAGAGAAGAAAATGTCCCAGCAAGTAGAGGAAAAAGAAAGAGGTGATGGTATCGCTCGGATCATGAAGAATATTTTCTGACCCACGTCATGCCCCCATAGTCAGCGGACAGGGAGAAAGGTCACTCCTAAAAATGTAAGAGATAAGTTAAGGAGCGGTGAATCATCGAAGAATCATAAAAGATGGAAGGAGAGAAATCGCCCACGTTAGGAAGGAGATAAAAAAAGATACTGGTAGAGGGAGGATGAAGAAAATTAAACACCAAGATAGGCCGTTTTCACATGTTCGTTACTGAGGAGCGCTTGACCAGTTCCTTGGTTGGTGATCTTGCCTGTTTCAAGCACATATCCTCTATTCGCGACCAAGAGGGTTTGCTTCACATTCTGTTCTACGATGAGAATTGTTGTCCCTTCTTTATTGATCTTTTTTATCGTGTTGAATACATCCCTGACAAGAAGCGGGGCAAGGCCGAGGGAGGGTTCATCAAACATCTGAAGTTTGGGCAACGACATCAGCCCCCTGCCGATGGCGAGCATCTGCTGTTCTCCGCCGCTGAGAGTTCCAGCCAGTTGTCTCTTTCTCTCTTTCAGCCTTGGCAGGAGCCCGAATACCGTCTCCTTCGTCTTTTCCCGATGGGTCTTTGCTTCTCCTTTGAGCGATCCCATGTCCAAATTTTCTTCAACCGTCATTTCCACAAAGAGCCTTCTGGCCTCCGGAACATGAGCGATTCCGAGTTCGATCAGCCTGAAAGGGTCTATTTTGTAGATGGGTTTGGACTCGAAGAGTATCTCTCCCTTTTTGGGTCTTAAGATCCCAGAAATGGTTTTTAGAATTGTAGACTTCCCCGCTCCGTTGGCGCCGATGAGTGCGACGATCTCGCCTTGGCTCACTTCAAAGGAGACGTTCCAGATGACCTGGACATCGCCGTATGAGACATCAATATTCTTAATCTCAAGCACTGTCCGCCTCCCCCAGATAAGCTTCGATCACAAGCGGGTTATTTGCGATCTCCTTCGGGGTACCTTCAGCGATCTTTTCACCATAATTCAGGACGACCACTCGGTCGGAAAGGGACATGATCACCTTCATGTGATGTTCGATGATCATGATCGTAATGCCCCTGGCTTTTACCTTTCTGATAATATCAATCAGCTCATTCTGTTCGAAAGGATTGAGCCCGGCAAAAGACTCGTCGAGAAGAAGCATTTCGGGCTGCGTCGCGAGCGCTCTTGCAATCTCAAGCTTCTTTCTTTTGCCCAGCGGAAGGCCTTTCGACACAAGATTTCGGTCCCCGAGAAGACCCGTAAACTCGAGAACTTCTAGAGCGACCTTCTCAGCTGCGGCCTTATCCTTTGCTCGGAGAAAAGCAGAGGCGATCACATTGTCGAAAGCCGTCATTCTTTGTAAGGGCCGAACGACCTGAAAGGTTCTTCCAATTCCCCGGCGACAGATCTGATAAGGCTGCAAATGAGAGATCCGCTCTCCCTTAAAGAGAACGTCACCCTTTGACGGCGGGTAAAATCCGTTCACCACGTTAAAAAGAGTTGTTTTTCCGGCGCCGTTCGGGCCGATCAAGCCGAGGATCTCACCTTTCTCAACGGAATAAGAGATAGCCATCAATGCTGTGAGTCCTCCGAACCGTTTGGAGACATCTCGAATTTGGAGCAAGCTGGTCATGCCGGCCTCCGACGCTTGAAGAGCCTTGTCAGTTTTCGAAGGTCTCCAGCAACCCCGTTGGGCAAGAAGATGATGATCAGAATCAAAAGTATTCCAAAGAGTGTCTGGTGCGCTGCGCCGATCTTAGGCATGGATCGGATCAGCTCAGCAAGAAAGACCATGATCAGCGCGCCGAGGGCGGGTCCCCAAAACGTGGCGACGCCTCCTACCATCACCACCATAACGGTTACAATGGATATATCATAGAGAGGAAAAACGGTCGTTGGGTCAATGTATCCCATATAGTTCATATAGAAAGCACCCGCCACTCCGGTGAGAACCCCGCTCAGACAGAGCGCGATCGTCTTGTAAAGGGTCGTGTTTATCCCCAAGGAATTTGCTGCATCCTGGTCCTCCCGGATGGCCACGAAGTAGTATCCCCATTTCGATTCGGTGACGGTTTTTATCAACCAGAAACTTCCCGCAGCGAGGATGAGGACGATGTAGTAATACCAGGTCTTGTCAACCCATGTCCGCTGTTTGATCATGATGCCGAGGTCCCCGTGAGTAAATTTTACGAGGTTTGCGGCGGTGACCCTCAGGACCTCCCCCAGCGCGAGGGTTGAAAGGGCAAAATAGGCTCCCCTCAATCTCAGGCAGATGAAACCGATCACGAGCGAAGAAAGGGTAAGCACAGGGACGCTGACGAGAAGGCCCCACCAAGCGGATATCCCCAGGTGGTAATAGATGAGACCCGCTGCGTAGGCCCCCATTCCAAAAAATGCCGCATGACCGAAGGAGACCTGGCCGCAATATCCGCCAAGGAGGTTCCATCCCATTCCGATGATCGACCACATAATCACCAGGATGACGATATGCATGATGTAGGAACTTAAGCCGGCCAGAGGCAACAGGCAGAGAATAGCGAGAATAATCAATGGCATGAATTTCTTCATTTCCCTAACCGCTGCTTCCGCAAAATAGAGGCAACGCCGCCCGGCAGAAAGATCAGAGCTGCCACAAAGATCAAAAACCTACCCACAGGGGCCCACCCCATGCCGAGATAGGTTGCTGTCATGGATTCGAAGATTCCAAGGATCACTCCTCCAATAATCGCGCCTTCTGTAGACCCCATTCCACCTAGAACGGTAATCACAAATCCGACATTCGTGAATTGTTTCCCCAAAGAGGGGTACAAATAGTAGATCGGAATAAAAAGACACCCAGCGCCTCCAACCAGTGCTGCACCAAGGCCAAAGGTGACCACCCGCATCTTTCGGACGTTGACACCCATCAGGAGGGCGGCATCGATATCCTGCGCGGTCGCTCGGATCGATTTACCGGTGTCAGTTTTTCTGAGAAAAAACCAGAGCAAAACCGTGATGGTGACGGCCACCAGAAAGGACAGAGACCAGGGTGCGGAAAGAGACAGTTCAATCGGAGCATCTTTCCAGTAGTCGGTCAAATACCAGGCCTTGGAGGCATAGGCAACGGGGGTAGAGCGATAATTCGAAGAAAAAAAGACAGTGGCAAGATTGGCAAGCACCATGCCGATGCCCACGGTGAGAATGACCTGATTGTGCGGTAAGATAGACTCCACCTTCATGACCGGGTTGATGAGAAATTTCTGGAGGCCGATTCCAAGGAAGAAGAGGAGGGGGGTCGCTACAAACACAGAAATGTAGGGATCGATTTGAAATAAGGTGAAGAGCCAATAGGCAACATACATGGCCACCATCATGAGATCGCCGTGGGCAAGGTTGATGATCCTCATCACGCCCATGATCAGGGCCATTCCCAAGCCAATCAGGGCATAGAGGCCGCCGAGCAAAAACCCGGCGATCAGAGTCTGTAAGAAGAGTTCAACCTGGACAGTCATAGGCGATGGGACACTGTCAAATGTCAAAGCTCAAAGTTCAAAGGAAGATGGAAGGGCCAAAGTGAATGTATCGGCTTTCGTCTTCCCGGGGGCAATAAATACTTCGAGATTCAGTCATTTGACCTTCGTTTGACATTTGGATTTTGAAATTTGGATTTTTGAATCCTACTTCCTATCTCTCCACTTCGGAATAGGGTAAACATACTTTGCGGAAGAATATTTCTGAGGCCAGATGGTCTGGTGCTGGCCTTTGATCACCTGCATGACAAGACTATCGATAAAGTTTTGGTTTGTATAACCTTCTTTATCATCAAATTTAATCGGACCAAAAGCAGTCATCATATTGGTGGCTTTCATCGCTACCCGTATATCATCGGGTGCCATGGATTTTGCCCGGGTCAGAGCATCTTTGATGATGTAAAGAGCGGAATAAGCCTCGGCCCCATGATAGGAAGGGTAAGCCTTGTAAAGTTTCTTATATTTCTCTCCAAACTCCTTTGCTCCCGGGTAAGTCACCTGTGGACTCCAAACCGTCGCCGTGACGACATATTCAGAAGCCTCTTTGGCGTTGTCAACAAATTCCGGGATGGCAAAACCTGCAGCCCCCCCTGCGAATAACTTGGCGTCAATCCGGAGTTCCTTGATTTGCCTCATGAGCAGGGCGGCATCCATGACGTAAGAAACCATGTAGATGACGTCGGGTCTCTCCGCTTTTACCTTCGATAGGATCGGCTTGAAGTCGACAGCCCCCGACTCATACTTTTCTTTTACCAGAACTTTCATCGGGAATTTCTCGGCCTGCTTGACCATGTCCTCTGCACCCGACGTACCAAAATCCGAACTCTCATAGAGGATGGCAATCGATGTGGGTTTGACGACCTCTTTGAAGAAAGAGATCATTCCAGTCGCGTAATAGGCATTCGTGGGGTTCATCCGGAATACGTATTTGTAATTCTGCTGTGTGATATCATCGGTAGCCCCGGTGACGACCATATAAGGTATTTTTCTTTCTTCCGCGACGGGGGCGATGGCCTTTGAACATGAAGAGCTGTACTCTCCAAAGACGATCGGCTGCTTTTTTACATCGATCAATTTCTCTGCAATGGATCTTGCAATGTCTGGCTTTCCTTGAGAGTCCTCAAATTCGAGAGAGAATTTCTTGCCTTTGACTCCTCCAGTCGCGTTGATCTCTTCCATCGCAATCAGGTAAGAATTTTTTTCTATTTCACCGAATTTTGCCTGGGATCCTGTGAGTGGCAAAGGGATGCTGAGCTTAAGATCTTGTGCGAGGAGATTGGACGTAAGAAGAACGACAAGAAACAGTACGGCAAGAATGATCGATACCCTTTTCATTTCTCTCCCTCCCTGGAATGTTTAAATGTTAAAAGATAGGATGCTTAGGAAATTTGAGTCATTATTATTGGTATCCAGGGAGATTGTCAAGGATTTTTTGCATATTTATGGTCCAGATCTTCATTCAACCCTTGAAAGGGATTCTGGGCGAAAGCCAGATTGTGCTCGGGGAACCTTTCCGTTTTGCTGACGGACCACGGGGAGAGAGAATCAGATATAATTCCAGTTTATGAATATTATTCAATATTATAAATATTTGAATTATTTATAAAAAATCATTGACAAATCTCCTTAAATATGATAATAATGAATAACGTTCAATTTTCTCCAATGTCAAAAAAGATTGCGAAAAGAAGGACCATTGTTGAGGCGGCCATTGAAGTCTTCGGGAGAAAGAGCTTCCGAGAATCGAATATCTCTGAAATCGCCCGGAGAGCCGATGTTGCCGAAGGGACCATCTACCAATATTTTAAGAATAAAGAGGATTTGTTCTTCTCAATCCCGATCGAGAAGACAAGGGAGTTTTGCAGCGGGCTAGAACTGCAGCTTCAGGGGATCATCGGACCCTTCAACAAGATCAGAAAGTTCATCTGGTATTACCTCTATTTTTTTAAGACCAATCCGGAATACGGAAGGATTCTGATGCTTGAGATGAGGGTGAGCAAGAGTTTCGTTAAGACAAAGACGTACAGTTTCCTAAGGAAATCTACGAGTGAGATCTTGGAAATTATCCAAGAAGGACAAAAAGAAGGGGTTATTCGAAAGGACACGAGCCCTTACGTCATCCGTCACCTGACGTTAGGCATCTTGGAACATGTGGTCACCCGGTGGCTACTCAAAGGGGAGAACTATAATTTAATGGATTCCTATGAGGATATCTGTAAACTCGTGATGGGTGGAATGAGTTTTCCCGAAAGGCGTGGAGATTCTTAGAGGTGTCCAAGGAGGATTGGAAATGACAAGTCCCACATCGTCATGGATTGCGACCGATTGTACGATTTGTTACCACAGCTGCGGAATGAACGTGTTGGTAGAAGATGGGCGAATCAAGAAAGTTGAGGGGCTGAAAGATCATCCTCTGAATAAAGGTCGACTCTGTCCGAAAGGGGAAAAGGCCATTGAACTGGTTTATCATCCTGATCGGCTGAAATATCCTTTGAAGAAAATGAACGGCGGATGGAAGAGAATTTCCTGGGATCATGCCCTGACGGAAATTGCTGATAAGCTGCAGAAATTGAAGAAAGAATTCGGACCCGAAACGCTCAGTATCTTCTCGGGTTCCATCGGAGTGGAGAATCTCGAGATGATGGAAATGGCCCAGCGATTTAAGGGGGCTTTTGGGAGCCCTAATTTTATCTCCGTGGAGGGGATCTGTTATCGAATGCGGATTCGGTCCAGGCAGATGACCTTTGGAAAATATCCGGTGGAGGAAATGGATACCAATCTCTACGTCCTCTGGGGACATAACCCGGAGCAGTCGGATTTTCCTCTCCATGTGGCCATTCAGGAAAACTTGGCCAAAGGGGGGAAACTGGTTGTCATTGATCCTAAGAAGATCTCCCTGGCAAAAAAAGCGGAAATGTTCCTCCCTATCCGCCCGGGAACGGACGGCGCCCTGGCCCTTGCCCTGATGCACGTCATCATCAAAGAGAATCTCTACGATAAGGATTTTGTGGGGAAGTGGACGGTTGGATTCGATAAACTGGTAGCTCACATTGAGCCATACACGCCGGACTGGGCAGCGAGGATCACCCGAGTTCCAGCCGGAGACATTATAAGACTTGCCCGGCTTTATGCCAACGCCAAGGGTGCCAGTATCTTTCAGGGGACGAATACTCAGGATCAAACAGCCAACGGAACGCAGAACAGCCGCGCCTTCGCGATTCTCCAGACCATCACGGGTAATGTTAATAACCCGGGGGGCTGGGTGATCAGTCCCAGGCTTTCGTTGACGAGCCTGGGTATCCCTACGGACAAAACCCCTATCGGCGCTGAAGATTATTCGCTCTTCTATGAAATCTGGGGTAGAAAAAGTCCTTACGGCCAGGTCGTCTGTTTCCCCGACAGTGTTCCCAATGTGATCAAAGCGCTTATTGTCACTGGAGGAAATCCAGTAGTGAGTATGCCTGATTCGAACGCGTTCAGGGAGGCTATGATAAAACTGGATCTTTTAGTGGTTCTTGATTTGTTTATGACCGAAACAGCCGAACTCGCCCATTACGTCCTCCCGGGATGCACCCATTTTGAGAAGAATGGCTTGGCCTACAGCTACAATGTCTGTCATGGGATGCCCTATCTGATGTTGAGAAAGAAGGCGATCGAGCCGTTAAATGAAAGCCGGTCAGAGTTCGAATTTTGGAAGGAATTGGGAAAAAAGATGGGCATGGAGGAAGTTTTCCCCTGGGAGAGTGATGAAGAGGTCGTGGAGCTTGAGCTGAAGCCGTCAGGCCTAAGTTATAAAGAGTTGAAGGAGGACAGAGTCGAGGGAGCTTATTACATGAAGAAGAAGTATGGAATGGATGGGTATGAGGTTAAAGGTTTTTCTACCCCATCCAAAAAGATAGAGATCTATTCTGAAACCTTTGAGAAGGCAGGTTTCGATCCTCTTCCCACATACCGAGAACCCGATCAGAGTCCATCGAGCGGTTCTCAGCTGTTCCAGAAGTATCCTTTGATTCTTACCACTGGAGCGCGAATCCTTTATTATACCCACGGCCAACATCGGAACATTCAAGGGTTGAAGGAGAAGTGTCCGGAGCCCTTTGCAGAGATTCATCCCAACACAGCAAAACAATTTGGGGTTATCGATGGAGATCCTGTTATTGTAGAGTCGAACCGGGGGCAGATCAGAGTGAAAGCCCTGGTGACGGGGGACATGATGGAAGGAGTGGTGAGCATTCCACACGGATGGCCGGGAAATGCGAACGTGAATCTCCTAACCGATGTTCACTGCCGGGAGCCGATCATGGGCTACCCACAAATGAAGTCTCAACTCTGTTCCATTCGGAGGGCGTAGACTGACGGTGTTAGAAATGGGACAGGAGGTTTAAATGGCATATACCTTAACAACTTGGAATGACTTCAAGAATTACCAAACCACCTGCTATAGGAACTATCTCTATGCATCCGAAGGTCTTCGCGTTATGGGCTCTACTTGGAGTGTGTTGGCCCCCCTTAAAGGGTTGGGCGAAGATTTACACCTCATAGGTGGCGAGCCACACGCCGCGTCAACGGCAGGGACGTTCCCTGAAGAGAGCCGTGAGGATATTTCAGCTGCGGAAGTGGCAGGGTTAGGCTTTCACTCGTGTAGTTACCTGAAACTATTCGTTGGGGAGGTGGTTCGCGATAAAATAGGGATTACCGATAAAACGATCAAAGAGGGATATCCCAGACCGGATCTGATTTGGACGACCCACCTGTGCAGTCAGCACTCAAAATGGTACCAGGAAGTTTCAAGACGTCTGGGCGGCGTGCCGATGTACGCAATAGATATGATCGGCGGGGGCGATGCGGAGAAAGATCCTAAGATTGTAAACTACGTATCCGACCAGATAGAGGAAGGAATCCATTGGCTCGAGAGAGTGACGGGTAGAGGGTTTTCGGACGAGTTGTTCATTAAGGCGGCTCGAAACGAGATCAAGGTCCTGGTTCTATGGGGTAATATTTGTGCACTCAACAGACATGCTCCTGCGCCGCTGGATGAGCGTCGATTCATCGCTCTGTTTCCACCGGCCGTGGTGGACAGGACAACGGACGAGACGGTGCAACTGTATGAGGCATTACTTAAAGAAGTGAGACACATGGTTGAGACCGGGCAAAGTGTGGTTCCGGATCAACGCTTCAGAATCGTCTATTTTGGAATAGCCCATACGTATGGCCATCCCGAAATGGCAAGAATCCTGAGAGACGCCGGAGCCGAGATTGTTGCGTCCGTCTACACCTTCGGCACATGTGGCAATTTCAGAGGATTCGTCGGTGGAAAGTGGTCATGGGACCCCCTCGACCCTACATGGGTTGACGAACTGGATCTGTCCACCCGAAGAAAGGCCATCACAGAGCTCGTCAAAATAGCTTTGGGCTGGCCTACGTGGCAAGGGGTAAGATCCTACTGGGCGCTCGAATCGATGGCCCGGGCAATGGTAGCCGAATATAAAGCAGACGGGCTTTTGTTAGCGCCTAGCCGCAGTTGTGAAACCGACTTCAGGAACGGTTACGTGGGGATGCAGCGCATTTTTAAAAGCGAAATTCCGACCGTAGAATACGATAGCGACCAGGTCGATGTTCGGAAAATGGATTTGCCGGGTGCCCAACGGAAAACAGAGTTGTTCGTGCACCTCATGGAGGCGCATAAGAGAAGGAGTACATGATATATGATGAAGGAGGGCCCTGACACCATCATCGAACGTTTTCACTCCATCAGTGAAAATCCGCAGGAATACGCCAAATCCCGGCAGGGGAAAGGGCAGCTCCTAGCTGGATATATGTGCACTCATGTTCCAGAGGAAATTCTGTATGCAGCCGGGATCATACCGGTGAGAATTCTTAGCTCCCATGTTTCACAAGCAATGACGAGGAGCTATATGCATGAAACCTACTGCTCCTTTTCACATGATTGCGCATACCAGGGGCTGGCGCACAATTATGATTTTTTAGATTTGATCGTGACGAGCAGCAGTTGCATCCATATGGGTGAGGCCTTTAATGTTTGGGTCAGGTTTGCAGGCTTTCAGGAGAAAAGCTTCCTCATTCCGTACCCTCATATCATAGAAACGAAACCTGCAGCCGCGTTTATGGCGGCGTCTTTTGAAGAATTTAAACAATTCCTTGAAAAGTTTGTGAAGAAATCTATCACGGATGGGGACATCGAGAGGGCGATTAGAGTTTGTAATCAAACCCGAAGGCTCCTGAAACGACTTTGGGAGTTCCTCAGGAGCGAAAGCTCACCGATCACTGGACCGGAAGTCGCGACCGTCACCCTGGCTTCTCAGCTTATGGACAAGGAAGAATACAATCCAATGCTGGAGCAACTGATTCAGAGCTTAGAAGTCGAGCCTGGCAAAGCGCCGTCCGGCGTAAGATTGATGGTCACCGGAGGTGCTTGTGACGACCCGGGAATTTTTGATCTAATCGAACACCTGAATTACAGCGCAAAACTGATTTTCATCGATTCATGTACAGCAACCCGGTACTTTTGGTTTGAGGTGCCTGAGAATCGATCGGATAAGCTTCAAGCGATCGCTGAGGGATACATCCGTAGAATCCCATGTCCTGCAAAAGACAATGTTCCTGGGACCGGGGAGAAGAAAAGGTTTAGATTCATTCAACAGTTCATCGAGGAGTTCAGGCCGGATGGAGTCGTATTTCTCTATCAGAGATTCTGCAGCCCTCAACCGATGGATGTTGTCGCCCTGAAGCCTATCCTGGATAAGTTGGGAATTCCTTCGACGGAGCTTGAGCTTGATACGACCGTGCCCATCACTCAATTTCGGACACAGTTGGAAGCCCTTGTAGAGGTCATCAAAGGGGTGACGCCTTGAATAACGTGAAAATCCTCGCTGGACTGGATGTGGGCCATGTGAACACGAAGGCCATCCTTATGAAGGGACAAGAAATCCTTGGGTATTCCACCGTACCCACAGGGTATGATGTCGTCGCTGCGGCTCAAACAGCACTCCGTCATGCTCTGGACACTGTCGGAGTGTCACGCGGTGGTCTTGCCGGAATCGTCACCACTGGAATCTTCAGAGAAAGGATGAAAGAACCGCCACTGGACATTACGAGAACTGTCGCCGATTATGTGGCGGATGCGAAAGGGGCTTCATTCCTTAGTAGGAATTCGAGAACCGTGATCGACATCGGTGGAAATATACAGAAGGCGATCCGTTATGATCAAAACGGGAATACTCTCGACGTTATTCAAAATGACAAATGTGCTGATGGTCTCGGCATTTTTTACACGACCATGGCTAAAGCCATAGGAATCAGTGAGCAGGAGATGTCCGAATTAGCACTTCAATCCACCCAAAAGGTATCTGTTGCTATTCACTGCGCCGCATCCGCCGAATCAGAAGCGATTGATCTGATGTGTCAGGGCATAGACATCGCAGATGTGGCAGAGGCTATCTCGAGATTCATCGCTGAACGCGTTGCTGCGATGTGCACAACGATGTCCCTCGAAAAAGAGATCGTGGTGGCCGGAGGATTAGCCAAATCTAAAGCGCTGATGAAGCATCTTCCGAGTTTGATAGAACAAGACGTAAGCATATTGAGCTTTCCGGAATATGTAGGTGCAATAGGTGCGGTGATGAGTTATTGAGGACGGAAAATGAGTGGGGACGCTTCAACGAATAAACGGCTTGATTGGACAAGGGCTGAGGTGATCGTCGCGGGAGTTGATATTGGAGCCGTGAGCTCCAAAGCCGTGATCCTGCTGGACGGGCAACCCTGTGCATTTTCTCAAGTCACTACCCGAAGGCCCAAAGAATCTTCATTCAAGGCTATAACGGCGGCTTTAGCTAAAACCCCTTTGAAGTTAGAAGATATCCATCACGTCGTGGCTACCGGTCGAGGAAGGACACAGGTTCCGTTTGCTCGTAAAACGATCACGGAAATTGTATGCGGCGCGGCAGGGGCTGTCCATATTTGGGGCCCCACGGTGCGTACGGTGCTCGATGCGGGAGGTCAAAGTTGCAAGGTCATTCACTGCACCGAAAAGGGCAGGGCCACCGCTTTCCTATGGAATGACAAATGTGCCGCGGGTATCGGACGCTCGATAGAAACATTTGCTGATCTGGTGAAGAAAGAATTGACTGAGATTGGTAACATCGCTCTCCAAACGGATCAGTTCTCGAAGCTCAGTGACTTCTGCGCGGTCTATGCCCAATCCGAAGCTCTCGATTTGATTCGAAGTAAAGTACCGCTCGAACAGGTCGTAGCAGCCTACCACTATGCGATGGCGAAGCGAATCAGCACATTAGTCGCTCGATCGGGTGTAAAAAAGGATTTCGTAATCATTGGAGGGCTGGCCAAGAATCCAGGAATAATAGGTTGGGTAGAAGGTATCCTGAAAGTGAGCCGGTTGGCTAATAAGCCTGAATGGGATCCTCAATTCATCGTCGCTCTCGGTGCAGCTCTCATTGCGGATGCTTTCTACAGGCAGCAACAATGATGCATCCATTCACAGCAGGGGTAGACCAGGTCCTGAAAAGATTGATGTGGGTGGAAAGACAGTGGTACCTGGTTAAAGGTATAAATTAGCAGCCACTGAACTATTTGTAAAATCCCTCCCAACCTCCCTTTGCCAAAGGGAGGCGGGGGGAGATTTTATAATGCATGCGTATCAAATTTTGCGATTCTTAATAGGAGCACTGAAGAGAGGAGATTTTTGATGGATGAGCTGCAGAAAAGGCTAAACATCTTTGAAGAAACGATGGCCCATATGACCTATGTTCAGATCGAGGAAGCAGCAGGGAAGGGCACAGCCGTGCTTTTTGCCATCGGCGTCATCGAGGAGCACGGACCGCACCTGCCCTTGGCGGTCGATGTCTACGGATCTTATCTTCAGGCAAGGAGTGTAAAGTTCGAACTGGAAAAGAAAGGGATTCAGACCCTAATCGCCCCTCCTTTTTACTGGGGGATCAATGTCGCAACAGCCTCGTTTGGCGGTTCCTTTTCGAGCCGAGAAGAAACGATGATTTCTCTTCTTTCGGATGCGATGTCCAACCTGAAAAATTGGGGATTTCATCGGGTTTTCTTCATCAATCATCACATGGACGGTAGTCATATGAGGGCTCTGAATCGAGCCATACAGAAAGCACGGACCGAAACCGGAATAGGTGCTTACTTGGTTATGGACCCATTCTTTCTCAAGGGGTTGGGAATGAGATCGGACGAGCCCCATCTTCTGATTCACGACAGTCTCTTTCCTTCCGGTCCTCCTTCTCCTTATCTGGACATTCATGCCGAAGAGCATGAGACGAGCTTCATGTGGCATTACCTGCCGGAGCTAGTCAACGAAGAGGTTTTGAAGACCCTGGAACCAACGAACCTGTCTTTCAAGGACCTTCTGGTCTGGACAAAAGGAGGAAGGGAAGCCAGGGAGGTCACACCCCATGGGTATTTTGGGGATCCGACAAGGGCCAATCCTGAGAGAGGAAGAAAGGAGATGGAAGCCTACGGAAAAAAAGCCGCCGGGGTGATCGAAGCCTTTCTTCGGGGGACCTATTCCAGGCCGACAAAACAAGGAATTTAACGGAAAATAATACCTTACCTCATGGCTAATGTTACCCCCATCCAGCCCTCGCCCCATAGATTCAGTCCTTACTTGATCCGGCATCCAGAAGCTTTTGAACGGACTAGATTCCGCTTTCGCCTGAATGACGCCCTAACATCCTAACCCCTGGACGACAAGGGCATCGTTACCGTTGCCGATGGACGAAACTTACGTTTTCTAATTAAGATCTCGGAATTAGATAATGGGTTGGCGGCATCGGAAGAGACACCCTCACCCCCGAACGGGGGTGAGGGGCATTGGCAGCAGAGTCATTAATACTTGGTCGGAATCTTTGGGCTTTCCCAGTCCTTCAACGGCTTCATCCACTCTGCCTTGTCGACGAATGCATCATGGGCCAACGGCACCGGAGGATGAGAAACCCAGAGAGGATCGAACTCTTCTTTGATCTTTAAGAGCCATTCGTGATAGTTAGGCCCGTACTTCGGTCCTGTCAGGTAAAGCGGCTGGTGAGGTCCCAGCAGCGACGTATAGTAACGGTTCTTGATGTTCATCTTAGAAGTTTCCAGATAGAAATGGTCCACTCCGGTGGTATCTTCATCCTGATCCCAGTAGATCAGAAATTCGGAATAGCCCTGATGACCCAGTTCAAAGCTCTGGAACCAGCCCGGGTCGCCGTAGTCCGGCATTAAAGGGGGCGTGTACTTCCACTTCAGGTCGGCGTAACTTTCCCCATGGACGACCGCCTGCGAGAGCGTCTCGATGACATAGTCGACGGAGACATAGGAGCCGCACATCAGCCACATGCCGGCCGAGTCGGCGTTCTTGATCCAGGATTCGTCCGAAGGTTTGGTCGGCCTCGTCACGGCGCCGAGCTCTTTCATGATGTCACCGATCACGTTTTCATCGTACTGCATCTGCTCTTCCGAGGTAAATCCGATAAACAAAACACGGACGATGTGGAAGTTCTTGATCGATTCGGCGTTTTCTTTGCCCCAGATGGCCCAGAAATCTTCCTTTGATTCGGCCTTGGCAATGGCCCGCCAGAAGAGGGGGACCTTCGTCACGGCGCCGCCCACCTCGGCTTTTCCGATTTCAAACATGGCTTTGACCTGAGCCTCTTTACTGGGCATCTGATAGTTGACCCATTTCAGGCGTTTTTCAGGAAGCGCTAGGGCGGTGTTTGGGGATATTCCCGTTGGAACCAGACGCTCCGGCTGGAAGGGGAGAAGTTTCACAGCCATCTTCGTCACGATTCCGAGACATCCCCTTAACCCTGTATACCCTCTGAGCAGCCCCCTCAGGTCCGGACCAATCCCGTCGCCCCAGAAAGGATCTTCACCCACGGCCAGTGTTCCCAATTTCAACAATTCGCCATCGGGTAATACGACTTCGGTGCCGAGGATCCGACGGTGTGGAAGGCCGATCCGGTGGCTCAACGGCGACCAGCCGTCGCCGATCAGGTTGGCAATGACGGAAGCTTGGGCACCTCCTCCGCCGATGATCACGTAGGCGCCTCGCCTCATCGCTTCTTCTTGAAGGGGAGAGTAGATGACACCCGATCCCACGACAGCATAGAAATGTTTCTCATCGATCTCGAAGTCATTCAGCCGTTTCAGGTCGACCAACAGTTCGTTGTCCACGTGGCAGTGGGACCGGGGACCGTAAAACCCCGTGCTGTATGGAACATAGGGGATCTTGTAGCGATTGCATACCCTGACGATCCTCTGGACTTCTTCCGTGTTCCGGGGCAGGATCACGACAGAAGGGATCTTCGTCATGACCCGCTCATACCCAAGGCCGGATTCGTATCCCCCGGGGCCGGAGCGGTAGCCTTCGCAGACCGCGGGATCGTCGGAGATATATTTGGCACCTACGATCGCTTCCAATGCTTTGTACGCTTCTTTGACGATAGCCATGCTTTCCTCCTTATCCTTTTACCGAAGCCAAAATCAGTTCGGAGATATCCATCACTTTCACGGGGTTTCCGGTCTCCTTCGCAGCCAGGGCGAAGTTGTTCTTACACCAGGGGCAGGCGGAGACGAGCAGTTCGGCTCCAACGGATTTTACTTCATCCAGCCGATGTTTCGCGGAGAAAGAGGCCAGTTGTGGAAAGGCTTCTTTCGTCCCGCGGCCGGCACCGCAGCAGAAGGCGTTTTCCCGTGTCCGCGGCATCTCCACGAAGTTGAGCCCTGGGATGGCCTTCAGGAGATTTCTCGGCTGGGCGTACAGCCCCTCTGTCCCCCGGCGTCTTTTAAGTGCCGGACTGACTGTACCCATCCATCCGCGCTCCCCTTCCCAAGGAGTCCAGGAATCAGCAAGCCTGCTGATACTGCAAGAATCGTGATAGGCAGTCCGCGCATTCACCGGCTTGGTCGGCTTCAGGGACCCCTTCCTGACCATTGCGTCGGCAAACTCGACGAGATGCATCACCTGGAACCCCAGATCCTTTGTCGCCAGGTTGAGCATCTTCGGATAATCCGCTTTCCACATCCGGTAGCCTTCCGCGCAACTCAGGACGATCGTCTTCGCCCCGGTAGCTTTTACGGCGTCGATATTCCGCCGCGCCAGGGCTTGCGCTTCATCGATCATGCCGACAGAGTAAAGCGTATTCCCGCAACACCATTCATCCGGCAGGAGCATAAAGGGCGTACCGGAAGCGTTGAGAATCGTCGCAGTCGCCCGCGCAATCTCGGGGTTCAGGTAGGAAGCCGAGCAGCCGACAAAATAAAGGACGTCTGCCTTGGAGGCAACCTGAATGTCACGGGTCAGCCATTTCTTTCTGTTTTCGTGGGGTGAGCCAAACTGATTGTGAGTCTTTGCGATATTGTCGGCCACTTTCTTGTGGGCGGGTAGGGGGCCTGCGCCGTCCTTTACGGCTTTGATCCTCAACGCCTCGAGGGAGAGTTCGATTTCGAGGTCGAGGTTCCTCTTGCAGCCCACGTCACAGGCGCCGCAGAGGGGGTCGGCATAGATGATTTCCAAAAGTTTCGGAGTCCATGGAAGTCTTCCTTCAGCCACTGCCATGCCGATCCTCATCTTGCCGAACGCGCCATAGGAATCGAAGTCGTTCCAGGTGTTGCTTGGGCACCTCGTGCTGAAGTTGACCCCCGGCATGTAGGTGTGCTCTACCCAGTAGCATCCTTTGCATTTGATGCACCGGCTCATATCGTAAACAAAATTATCCAACTGCCTGACGTCTAAACTAACTTGCTTTTTGGGCATCTTATCCTCCTTAGAAGCACAAATTCCCGGGGTTCATAATATTCTTGGGATCAAAGACCTTCTTCAGCCGCTTCAGGGCCATCGTATAGCCTGATGCACGCTCATACATCATGGTGGCCAGCTCCCCATAGGGTCTGCTAAAAAAAGCACCCTGATTCAACAGAGAGGCGGCCACATTCCTGTAGAGGTCACCGATCTTGGCTTTCTCGGCGGCGTTCGCCGAATCATAAAAGAAGGTGAATTCCACATGACAGGCCCGGTTATGTTCGATGGGCTGGATGTACATTCCGATGTCGTTCACGGGATATCCATATTGGGGGACAATCTTCTGAACGATGTCTACGAAGAGAGGCGTCGCGTTCGGTCTCCCGATAAAGAAGAGGCTCTGTGAACCCCCCTTCCAGATATTCTTCCAGTAGGTCTTCCCCGCCGGCCACGGTTTCCGGAGCATGTCCAATAGCTTTCTGCCGATGCCGGGTACTGCGGGAAGGTTATCTTGCAGTTCCATTTTGCGAAACTCGTTGCGGATGACCTGGCTCAGGAAATTCTCCTCGTAGGCGATCTTCTCCTCCGGACGGCGCAACAGCCCGCTCACCACCAGAACAAGCGTCCAAGGCGGGAGGTTGGTGCGCAGGTTCTCGAAATCACCCGGCCACTTCTCCGCTATGATGGCAGCAAGGTCGACGTTGTTCAAAAGAAGACATTCCTGGCCGATTCTCCGAGGAAGGACCCGGTAGAGGAAGTCCTGGGCATACGCGAGGTCGTCGACAGGCGCCAGGAAGACTTTGTCGATTTTGGGGATCGATTCGATCTTCAGGTTCAGCCAGGTGACGACACCCATGGTTCCCTGAGCCCCTTGAACAAACCTATAAAAGTCGATGCCAGGGCCGGAAGGATTGGCCCCTTTGGAAGCGGAGTCCGGATAGCCGTTCACGCTTGCAGAGCCCATCCGGAAGATTTCCCCGGTGGGCCAGACGACTTCCAGGGATTGCATGGGTTCCCCGTAGTCGTAGACCACGTTCGTCGGAACCTCTCGTTCAAGGTAGTCGGTCAGGACGGACCGTCCGGCAGGAGGCAGCAGGGGCATGATCATTCGCATCCCCTTCTTTGCCAGCTCATCGGTGAGCTGCTGCCATTTTACTCCTGCTTCGACTCTCACCCGTCGGTTGTCGACGTCAATCTCCAGAACTTTTTTCATCCGAGTGAGGTCCAGGACGATCCCGCCTTGCTTCGGAATGGTCGCCCCGTTGAAGTGCACGTCGGAGCTGACCGGCACCACGGGGATGGCGCTTTCATTGGCAAGCCGGATCACTTTTGCGACCTCCTGGGCATCTTTTGGCTTCGCGACATAACTCGGGGCCCCTGCCGGTATCAGGCTGAAGTCCGAAGCATAGGTGTTCAGGACGCTCGGGTCGTCAGAAAAATTCCCGCTCCCCACGATTTCGGATAGCTTTTCTTTTATGCTCATCGTCAGATCCCCCACTTCTATGAAAGTATTGACCGTTGATTTTTTCGGTTTTCTATTTATGGACAAAGGGAGCATTGACCCTCGGCCCATTCTTCATAAAGTTGTCCATTCCAATTCGCATATCTTCTGTCAGAAGGCACTCGCCAAAGACCTTGGACTCGAATTTCAGCCCGTCTTCGAGAGTCATCTTCGCGCCGTCCAAGACGGCTTTCTGGAGGAGAGAGTCGATTTTTCGGCTGAAATGTCCGATGTCTACTTCCGGAAGTTTCGAAGGGATGGAGATCGGACCTTTCTTTATCGGTGGAATATTCACTTTTCCCGACTGAATCTTTTTGACCCAGTCGGTGGCTATCTCGACGATATCCCCTTCAACCTCTTCCTGAATGAGTCCGATCTGTTTTGCTTGCGCTGAAGAAATCGGGTTACCGTTCCTGAGAATAGGCCAGGCATTCTCTATTCCCACCAGCCTTGGAAGTCTCTGGGTCCCGCCGGCTCCGGGGATGATACCGAGCCTTGGTTCAGGCTGGCCGACGAAAACCTTCTGTCCCTTCTTGGCAATTCGAACCGTGCAGGACATGGCCAATTCATTCCCTCCGCCAAAAGCCAATCCGTTCATCGCGCAAACCACAGGCTTTCCCAAGCTTTCAATCAAGGCCAAGGCTGCCTTATCCCTTTGGCAACCGGCTTCGGCTTCTGCTGGAGTCTTGAGAGCGGCCAGCATCCCGATGTCCGCACCCGAAACAAACGCTCTTGTTCCGAACCCCGTCAAAACAGCTCCCTTGATTTTGGCGTCCTTCTGAATGCTGGTAAAAACCTCCTCCAATTGATCGAAGACATCCTTGTTCAGTGCATTGAGGGCGTTGGGTCTTCGGATTTTGACGATGGCCACATCCCCTTTATCTTCCCTGAAAACCACGGGAATCTTCCAGGGCTTTCCGGAGGCTGCCTGCTTTCTCAGCATCTCTGTCACTTTGAATCCAGGGTTTTCCTTGGCATAGGCTTCCACGAGCTCGAGGGACTTCTTTATTCCAACTTGGTTCATCATTTTGAAAGGAGGGGTCATGACCAACCCGACTTCTATGGCCATATCCAGATCGCCGATGTTCGTAATCCCGCTCTCCACGATTTCACAGGCAATCCCAAAATAGGCGCCCATGGCCCTGTTTGAAATCGCCTCATAAATCTCCTTGCTATATTCAACCGTCTCCCCTTTCGCGGCTGTTTCCCAGGGAACGCCGGATTTCACCCGCTCATCCAATATCTTCGGTGAACGGAACCAGGGCATGATGATGGAGGTATACTGCTGCAGGCCATGCTGGGTGAGAGGGTTTCCTCCTGTCAGGTTATGGCCGGTGCAAGGTCCTACACCCATTCCGAGGGTTTTCTGAACGATTGTATCTGCCTGCTTGACGGTCGCCAATCCCTTTTCAACAGCCAAAATTGTCGCCAGAAACATTCCTTCAAAGAAAGGATTCACGGCATAACCGAAACGACTTCCCACCCGGATGGGAGCCTTGCCGATGAATTCATAGAATTTCATCGAATAGTCGACCAAAACAGGATCCGTTTCCTTCATCGGAACGATTTCGAGCAAGATGTTTCTCTCGGCAGGGAAGAAGTAATGGAGCACCAGACACCGGCCCTTATCCTTTACCTTCGGAAAGATCTCCTCGGGGGGAATGTGGGACGAGTTGGAGGCCAAAATCGCTGTTTTCGGACAGATCTCTTCGAGCTGGGCAAAAATCTTATGCTTAATATCCAGCTTTTCAAAGGCAGCCTCGATGAGCAGGTCAGCATCACTCAGCTTCCCGTAGTCCGTAGTGAAGATCATGTTTCGGAAAATGGCATCCGCCTCCTCTTTCTTGTAAATCTTTTTTTCGGCAGCCTTCATCATTTTTGACTCCGCCTTCTTCGATCCTGCATCCAGGGCGGATTGAGCGATGTCAACCACCACAATAGGCACCCCATAAGCATGCAGGGTTTGGCTGCAATGAAGGGCAATATCCGGACCGATATTACCCGATCCTATAACGCCGACTTTTCGAATCGTCCGACCAAACATAGTAAAGGACATAAGAATTCTCCTTTCTTGTCTTTCCGTTCCACCCCATTAGGGGAACGGAAAGATCATCTGCATTGGAATGCGGTTATGATTACAAGTTTTTCACGGGCTGTTGCGTTGTGTCCAGGATTGGTTTCGTGGAGAGCCCGACAAACCCGGAATCAATAACCCAGGTTTGGTTTGCAAATACAATTTGTGTAAAATATCACAAACAATTTTTCAATGTCAAGCAAAAAATGCAAAAAAGGGCAGCCCTTCAAAACGAATGCTAGCGAAAGATAGTCTTGGAAATATTATCTCATGGCGGATTTTACCACATCGCTGGAATTAAACCCTGTGCCTTGGGCGACCCTTCCGATGGCTGCATCCACTCCAAACAGGTCCGTCACTTTTACAGCACCCTTTAGTTTGCCCGTGGTCCACCCGAGGGAAAGGTTGGTGGTGGGATGGAAGATCTCTTTCCCCGGTTCAAAGACCTCTAATGTGTCTCCGATGCGAATCCCGGACAACTTGCCTGCATTTAGGTAGATGTTTTCGCCTTCGACCTTCGCGATGGTGGTGGTCCAATCCAGGAGGTCGAGTTGCCGGAGGAAACCTTCCAGGACGTCATCCAGACTGAGCTCAATCGCCTTGAGCACAGCCTTCCCGCGGCTGTATTCTCCCGTTTCTTTGGTGCCGAAGATGGGGCTTCTTCCGATGAAAGTCCTCAGCAGGTTTCCGGTGGATGCATCGATCAGACGAATTTCCACTTTCGCTGTCGCAAAGGTGACTTCTTCATCTGAGGTTTCTGAGGCTTTAGACGAAAGGAGGCTCATATCCGTCACCGTCCCCAGGGCAAAGGCCTGGATTCCCAAGGATTGGTGGGCGCGTTTTATCACCGGTGGGTCCGAAAGGTTCTGGAATTTGAAACCCTCACGATCCAACGTTTCAGAGACGACGCTCGTATCGAGTGCGACGACCCGCTGGGTTGCCTCCAGCTTATCAGACAGCTTTTTAGCGACGGCCTCTCCTATTTTCTCCTCTTTATAAGAGGTATTGTTCTCGAAAGTTAAGATCGCTACCTTTCTCTTCAAGCCCGTCTGGAACAGGGGGAGGGAGGGAGTGTACGAAGGCCTGGGAGGCGACGAAGCAACGACATTGGGCGCCGCTTCTTTCCTCGCAGGAGGTGCGGGGGTTGCCGGAGGAGGAGCAGGAGGAGGCTTCTTGGGAGAAGAGGTGTCCGACTTCGTAGGATTTGTGCCTTTTATCGTCTCCATTCCTTCGACGGTTACTATTTTGTCGGGAGAAACCTTTTCAGTGTCTTTCTTACTCCCGAAGAGAGAGCAGGAAGTGAGGATGAGGAGAAAGGCGCAAGAGAGAATGAAAATACGTGAGACCCGTCTCTTATTTTGAATCATAAACGCTCCTTGTTTTCTTCCCTCATCCTTCTTCTCCCTAGATGAAGAAGCCGAGAAGGAGTTGAAGTTTAGTGTTATATTACCAATTTTGATTGAGATGTCAAGACGAGCGGATCTGTCGATGATATGATGAAGGAAATAGGATAGAGGACCTTTCGAAAGTCACATCAGATTCAGGATTCACCCCGTGGAGTAGGGGTTAGGTATCTGCGCTTGTTGATCAAGAAGTCCGAAAATTCCGAAATTTGAATGCGGGAGGTTATTTGATTTCACTCTGCCCAGCAATTCGTAAGAATAAAAAAAAGGGCGGTCTGAAAAGACCGCCCTTTTTGCTACGCTTCGGCTAGAAGGTGTAAAGCAGCCTTGTTCTGAGAGCCCAGGGATTATGCATTGACCAGTTTTGGCCAGAGCCTACGCCGTTAGTAAGATTGCCAGGATTATAAAGATCCGTAGCATTCCCTGCCCACATGTAACCACCGAACACCTTGAACGTGAGGTTCTTGTAAATCTGAATCTCGTTGAGCAGATCTAACTCGACACCGATGAAGTCGTTATCCCGTAAAAGAGTACTGGTAGTACCGGGGTACTTCCTCGCAGTGCCGTAGGTGTTGCCGTGGCTCGTGGTGTCACCGATGTAGAGTCCCTGGAGCGTGATCTTATACCAGGGGGTAATCTTGTAACTGCCGTAAAGCTTGGCAAACCACGATCCACCAAAAGCACCTTTCGACATCTGGTTGTAGTTGTGGTTCACTGCCCACCCCGCGCCTCCAGAAGCACCGGCTTCCATGCCGTAAAAGACAGCTGACTCGGCGTTAGCAGCACCCGTTTCCGAACCGACCGGGACCATATAACCATTCACTCTTGAGGTTAGCGTACCGTCTGCCGCAGAGGTTCCAGGAAGGCCAGTTGAGCTGGTCTTGTTGGCGTCAGAGCCGCTGGCATACATTCCGATCGCTCCAAAGTTGAACTTTTCCCACGGGTAGTCAACTTTTACCCGGGATGCCCAGCCTGCATAGGGGACACTGTTAACGTTTTGGAGGCCATTACTACCCCGGTCCCTGACCTTGCCCCATTCGTAAACAGCATCGAAATTGATGTCAACAGGGCCGAGCTTGCCATCCCCATAAAGCCCCATATACCAGAAATTGGCTTCATACGTGCCAGCAATTTGTGGCGCAATGCGGGCATCGAAGGCATAAGGAGCTGACGCAACAAACATCGGATAAGAGCCCATGTTGTAATAGGCGCCATAACCGCCGACGGTGAACGTTCCGACTTTTGCATTTACCTGCACCCCATAAATATCAACATCGTCGTTCGTCCAGTCAGTCCCCTCCTTAGGCTTAAAATAGAACGGGTTGATGTTGACCGGATCAATCTTAAGGCCTCCGGACACCCCCATACCGTCCGTCGCCGCAAAAATCCACGGCCGGATCGCCATAGGCTGGGCACCCAACCTTACGTTCATGGGCACCGGGATCCCCATGTAAGGAAGCCCGACGTCAAAGTACACATACTTGAGCTCGATCGCCGACCGGTCCGTTGACCATTGACCGAAATTGTTGGCATCTCTGAAGTTACCAACATTACCGGTGGGAGTTGACCCCCATCGAGTGGCGTCGATCTCGAACTGGAGAACTCCGGATAGCTCCTTTCCCATATTCGCTTCGAATCTAAGGCTCATACGGGAATCCCAATAGCTTACCGTCCTGTTTAATGCGTTTGCGGGTTGACCGGCGGTTCCCGGCGGGAACGTATTAAAGCTGGAGTAGTTTGCGCCAAGGGAGTTGTAAATAGGAGTCGCATTCGGCTGCAATGGCGGGACGTTCTCAGTCAGGAACGTCTGTGCATCAATGCTTCCGGATGCCCTGAAATCCAGTTTCACCTCCTGGGCAGATGCCGCCGCGCCAAAGGCCAGAACCAGAAGCCCGGCTAAACATAGAACAGTGAATTTTTTCATCTCTTTTCCTCCTCTTTAGTCTTTAATTAATCTTGTGATCGGTGAATCGTGTTTCGTGATGGCCTAACCACTAACAAAATTCACTACCATCACACCCCCTTTATTCCTCACCTCCTTTCTTGATGAAATTGTGAAAAAGAAATACAAGGGAATTAGAATTTTTTAATCGTATACCACTCCTCAAAAAACTTGTCAAGCATTTTTTTTGGGATCTGGTCCTGGGGGGGGGCGACGCCCCGTTTTTCCCGGGCAAGATTGATGAAGTGAGGGTTTTGATCGCCCGATTTAACGGGTCCTTAGGAGGAGATGATTGGGGGTCCCATCCGGGGACTTCATGCGACGGGGCTTCGTCACTTAAAGGAGGGTATTAGCGCGTCCCCTTGTGGATAACCTTCGGGGCTTTAGCGGTCTGTTCGTTACGTTGAGAAGATGTTAAGCAAATCCCCCGATCGTCGCTTGGTCCCCGCAAGCTGGGGATAGGGCAGGGAGGCGGAAGGGAATAAGCCACTCCAGCATCCAAACAAAGGGAAGGATCAATAGAGTTTGAAGAAATAAATATTGCTTATCTTTTTGTCAGAGAGGAGTCCTGTAATCCCCTCTTCGGTATCATCGGCGGTAACGACGGCGAAGACCAGTTCTTCATTCCCGTCGTTGTCCACATCCTTTACTTGAAAATCGGGAATATAGCCGTTGAACGCCCGGGTCTTCCAGCTGGTTGCCAGTTGGGATTCCTCCCAGATAAGGCCCTGAATCTCCCCTTTTTCGAAAACTTTTGCCTTTTCGGAAAGTCTAGTCCACGGCTCGTTCTTGTTGACAATGACCTGAGGAGTTCCGTCTCCTTCCAGATCCTTGATGAGGACTCTTCCAGGGATGTAAACCCTCCATGGAAAACGCTCTTTGTATTCCTGGTCACGCCATTTCTTCTTTGTCTCGTAGAAATTGCTCGTTCCTCCGAATTTGTCCGAGCTGTTCCACAGGGTCTTTCCTTTTTCCGAAATGATGTTCAACCGGTCAAATCTGTCGAGGCTGATGACCTCGGGTTTTCCGTTTCCACGGACGTTGGCCATGACAGAGCCAAAGATATTCGTCCCTTTCGGCAACTCCATTTTAGGCCCTTTTTCGAAAGAGTTCTTTTTCCAGACCATCCTGTAAACCGGATCAACCGGCAATCCGTCTGAGCCCCTCTGCTGACCCAACAAGATCGGCCCTTCCTTGAGAGTCTCCCAGACCCGGAAGAACCAATTCGATTTTTCAGTGATCTTCTTGAATTTGCCCTCTTCATATTCCAGGATGAAAGACCGGACGTCATCTTCGACAACGGAGGTGACGATAATTTCGGCATGTCCATTCCGGTTCAGATCGGCGACATCGAGGGTCAGAAAATTGTTTTCATCTCCCGCCTCAATTTTTTTGAAGAGGCTCATTTTCTCTCCGTCGTACTTGAAAATGTAGAGGTTGTGCCTGTCCATGACGACTAATTCGTTCTTCTTATCTCCATCCACATCTCCAATATCAAGGCCTTTGATCTCAAATCGAAAGGTCTGGCTTTTCTTATAATTGACGCTCGCCCGCTCAAATCTCTCTATTCCTCCTTTCGAAGAACCCTTGGGTTCGCCGGGGCGGCCGATCGCAGTGCGGCGACCCAGGATTTTGAATCCGATGTCCTGCGCGAAGTCACCAATCTTCACCATCACATCATCAATGCCTTTCTGCTGGGTGTAGACAGTCACGGGCGGTTTTTCTTCGGTGATGCTGATCAGGCGGGCATCCAGGCTGATATAATCGCCGATCTTCGTGATGCTTCCGAAGACGACATAGTCGGCTCCGATTCTCGTCCCGATCTTCGCGGCGGCGGCTTCGTCGAGACGCATCGGTTTCTCCTCGTAGAAGGCCCGTTCCACAATCGATCGGTCGATGACCACGACCCTTTCCTCGACAGTAATTCGAGAGGTAAGGATGTCATTGATTCCTTCCCGGAGATAATCCAGGTTCTCCTGGCTGTGAATCATAAAAGGGAGGATGGCTACCTTATAGACCTTGTTAGGATCTCTGGTTTGAGTGATCGAGGACGCGGGAAGGATAAGAATGAAGGCAAGGACCAGCCGTGGCAATAGGACCTTGAATTTCATGGGGACTCCTTTCATGTTGTCTTGGAATGAATGTCCTCTGAAACGCCCGGTGAAAGCATAAAATATGATGGTTTATTTTTAGGGATTTGTCAAATAAGGATTTTCGTCAACGGGTGGAACGGATGGAAGTGTGCGAAATGTGTCTCCTTGGGTTTACAAAATACCGTGGGGTTCACAAATATCATGCCTCAGAGCCCTGCTCCGAGGACAGGACCCTGAGGACAGAGGGAAAACACGATTTAACCTATCTTGAATACCATTGCTGCTCCCGTATCGCCTGCGGCGCAGCCAGCCCACAGGCCATATCCTCCACCGAGCATAGCCAACTCTTCGAGCAACTCAATGATTAGCCTTCCGGCCGTCGGCGCCTGGGGATGGCCGTAGACCATAGAATTTCCATAGTTGTTCATCCAATTGACATCCATGCCCATCTTGCGACTCATATAGATATCGTTGACGACAAAGGGGCTGTGAGTTTTTGCCGCTTTAAGGTCCTTGACGGTGATTCCTGCGTTGCGAAGGGCCATTTCCGCTGCGGGTACCGGGGCCGCTGCCATAAAACCCTTCTTCTCTCTGGCGAAGCCATACGAAATGATTTGGATCTCCACCTTTGGATCTGCGCTCAGCTCCTTGGCTTTTTCCCGGGTGGTAACGATAAACCCGCAGTTCCCATCCGCAGGATGGGTCTGCGCACCGAAGCTATGGACGCCTCCGGGCTCGACAGGGCCGAGCTTTGCGAGGCCTTCTGCTGTCGTCGGGGTTACCCCCTCATCTTCTTCAATCAGCTTTGTCCCCTTTTTGCCCAGTTTGATTTCGCAGGGGAACATATACCTTTTTTGAAAGGCCCGGCCGTTGGCCAGAGAATCGTGATACTGCTGGTACCTTCTTAGAGTAACCGCGTCGCATTCTTCCTTGGTGACGCCGATTGTCTTGGCCACATTCTCCGCAGTCTGTATCATTTTGAAACCTGCCCACGGGTCTCGATTGAAATTGTCCATCATCCAGTTTTCGGATTCCACTTCCCCGCCCGGACCGTTCGGGTTCGGCCAGACCGTATGGGGTCCGTTCGAGCAGCGGTCTGCCATCAGACCATATCCGGTCTGGTACGCTCCAAGCTCAATATTCTGGGCGGCCAGAAACATGCCGGTCGTTGACGTCGTGCAGGCCTGATGAATCATGAGAGCCGGTATATCTTTCGCGCCGTCTACCAACATGGCCGCGGACCAGGTGTGGCTGTAGAAGAGCCAGTGCTGGGCGATGGTGATTCCAAAATAGAGATAGTCGATGACGGTGGGATCGATCTTCCTTTGTTTGAACCATTGGTTGGCTGTCTTCGCCCCAAGAATGATGGCATTTTCATTGGCAAGACTTCCCTGCCAGCGACAAAACGGCGAAGAGTAGTAACCTTTAAACGGGATGAAAGCCTTACTGAATCGACTCATAGCAATTCCTCCTTTTCAGTGAATAGTATCCTGAAGTGAACTGTGTCGGCGAATCGTGAGTTGTCGATTTCGAGGCTCTCATTCAGGCCAAGGAATCGCGACGATCCCGAATCACTAACACGAGTCACGTCATTTAATACTTATACCAGCCATCCTTGGTTTTTCTGCCCAGTTTTCCTGCTCGAACCATCGACCTATAAAGGACGGGGACAGACCACTTACTCTCCTTATTCAATTCTTTATAGAGATATTCCGTCACATGGAGTCCGATGTCGATCCCGGTTAGATCCATCAATTCGAACGGACCCATGGGGTAATTGAGCCCCAGTTTGACCGCTTTATCGATGTCCTCGACGCTCGCCACTCCTTCTTCCAGCATCCTGATCGCCTCCACAAAGTGGGGCATCAGCAGGCGGTTGACGATGAACCCAGGTGTATCCTTCTTCACCTCGACCGGTTCTTTTCCCATCTTGCGGGCCAGTTCCATGACTGTTGAAACGGTATCATCATTTGAATGGATTCCGCGGATCACCTCGACGAGTTTCATGAGTGGCGCCGGGTTGAAGAAATGCATTCCCGCCACTTTTGCGGGCCGCTTCGTTGCCATAGCAACTTCCGTGATTGACATGGAGGAGGTGTTGGTTGTGAGAATGACTTCAGGTCGCGTCAATTCATCCAGTTGCTTGAAGAGGCTCTTCTTTAACTCAAGGTCTTCAAAAACAGCCTCGATGATCAAATCCGCATCCTTGAGATCCTCCATCCGTACAGTTCCCTTAATTCGGGCAGTAATTCCCTTCTTTTCGTCTTCTTTGATCTTTCCTTTCTCTACGCTTTTGGCCAAAAATTTGTCGATCGCTTTGAGCCCGTTTTGAACGAAGCGATCTTCAATATCCCGCATGATCACCTGATACCCTGACTGGGCTGCCACTTGAGCAATCCCATTCCCCATGGTCCCCGCTCCCAAAACTCCGATCACTTTAATGTTCATAGACCCTCCTGCCTTCCTGCTCTTAGTTGGCACCGAGAAAAAAAATTTAGTTAAATCTTTCACATACATTATTATAATCTATGCTTGATGTCAATTATTTTTTGCGGCGCGAAGAAATTTCTTGACAAATGGGCGGTCATTCAGGTCTAATAACTACCGCGTCTAATAACAAATCGCCGTTTCG